>JACCDV010106258.1_pt1 | contig 66703 bp, 70 predicted proteins | sample 7446131 | NCBI WGS metagenome assembly JACCDV01 (sample SAMN15323448, study PRJNA562643) | freshwater metagenome | isolation source: river surface water | place: USA:Blue River Watershed | collected 2017-08-17
GATGAACCTGATGAACCTGATGAACCTGATGAACCTGATGAACCACTAGATCCACTTGTTCCTGAAGATCCTGAGGATCCACTAGCTCCTGATGATCCTGATGAACCTGATGAACCTCTAGATCCTGATGAACCTGATGAACCTGATGAACCACTTATTCCTGATGAACCTGATGAACCACTAGATCCACTTGTTCCAGAAGATCCTGAAGATCCACTTGTCCCTGAAGATCCTGAAGATCCACTAGCTCCTGAAGATCCACTTGTTCCGGATGAACCTGATGAACCTGATGAACCTGATGAACCACTAGATCCACTTGTTCCTGAAGATCCTGAGGATCCACTAGCTCCTGATGATCCTGATGAACCACTAGATCCTGAAGATCCACTTGTTCCTGAAGATCCTGAAGATCCACTAGCTCCTGAAGATCCTGATGAACCACTAGATCCACTTGTTCCAGAAGATCCTGAAGATCCACTAGCTCCTGATGAACCTGATGAACCACTAGATCCACTTGTTCCCGAAGATCCTGATGAACCACTAGATCCTGATGATCCTGAAGATCCACTAGCTCCTGATGAACCTGATGAACCACTAGATCCACTTGTTCCAGAAGATCCTGAAGATCCACTAGCTCCTGATGATCCTGATGAACCACTAGATCCTGATGATCCGCTAGACCCATTTATTCCCGAAGATCCACTAGATCCTGAAGAACCATTAGTTCCTGAAGAACCACTAGTTCCTGAAGAACCGGATGATCCACTAGATCCGCTTGTACCAGAAGAACCTGATGAACCGCTAGATCCTGATGAACCGCTAGATCCCGAGGATCCACTTGTTCCGGAAGAACCCGATGAACCACTTTGACCTGAGGATCCTGATGAACCGCTAGATCCTGAAGATCCAGAGGATCCACTTGTTCCGGAAGAACCCGATGAACCACTTTGACCTGAGGATCCTGATGAACCACTAGATCCTGAGGATCCTGAGGATCCACTTGTACCTGATGAACCTGATGAACCACTTTGACCTGATGAACCGCTAGATCCTGATGAACCACTTTGTCCGGATGAACCTGATGAACCTGATGAACCTGATGAACCGCTAGATCCTGATGAACCACTTTGTCCGGATGAACCTGATGAACCACTAGATCCTGACGAACCACTAGATCCACTTGTTCCCGATGAACCACTAGATCCGCTTGTTCCTGATGAACCACTAGATCCACTTGTTCCTGAAGAGCCTGATGATCCACTTGTTCCTGAAGATCCTGAAGATCCAGATGAACCACTAGATCCACTTGTTCCTGATGAACCTGATGAACCGCTAGATCCTGAAGATCCACTTGTTCCTGAAGATCCACTTGTTCCTGAAGATCCTGAAGAACCACTTTGACCTGATGAGCCTGAAGATCCACTAGATCCCGAAGAACCGCTTGTTCCGGAAGATCCTGAAGATCCACTTTGACCTGATGATCCTGAAGATCCGCTAGATCCTGATGAACCTGATGAACCTGATGAACCACTTTGACCTGATGATCCTGAAGATCCTGATGATCCTGATGATCCTGATGATCCACTTATTCCTGATGAACCTGATGAACCGCTAGATCCTGATGAACCTGATGAACCACTTATTCCGGATGAACCACTAGATCCTGATGAACCACTTTGGCCGGATGATCCTGATGAACCACTAGATCCTGATGAACCTGATGAACCACTAGATCCTGATGATCCATTTATTCCTGATGATCCTGATGAACCGCTAGATCCTGATGAACCGCTTGTTCCGGAAGATCCTGATGAACCACTTTGACCTGATGAACCTGATGAACCTGATGAACCGCTAGATCCAGAAGATCCTGATGAACCACTTTGGCCTGATGAACCTGATGAACCTGACGAACCACTAGATCCCGAAGATCCTGATGAACCTGATGAACCACTTTGGCCTGATGAACCTGATGAACCACTAGATCCTGATGAGCCGCTAGATCCTGATGATCCGCTAGATCCACTTGTTCCAGAAGATCCAGATGAACCATTTTGGCCTGAGGATCCTGATGAACCGCTAGATCCTGAAGAACCACTTGTTCCGGAAGATCCCGATGAACCATTTTGACCTGAAGATCCTGATGAACCACTTGTTCCAGATGAGCCTGATGATCCTGATGATCCTGATGAACCACTTGTTCCGGAAGATCCTGATGAACCACTTGTTCCGGAAGATCCCGATGAACCATTTTGGCCTGAAGATCCTGATGAACCACTTGTTCCAGATGATCCTGATGATCCATTTTGGCCTGAAGATCCTGATGAACCACTAGATCCTGAAGATCCGCTAGATCCACTAGATCCGCTTATTCCAGATGAACCTGATGAGCCGCTGGATCCTGATAATCCACTAGATCCGCTTGTTCCAGATGAACCTGATGATCCACTTTGGCCGGATGAACCGCTGGATCCTGAAGATCCACTAGATCCACTTGTTCCAGATGAACCTGATGAACCACTTTGGCCAGAAGATCCTGATGATCCACTTTGGCCAGATGATCCTGATGATCCACTTTGGCCTGATGAACCTGATGAACCGCTTTGACCAGATGAACCACTAGATCCTGATGTACCACTAGCTCCACTGATACCCGAAGTTCCTGATGATCCAGTCTGTCCTGATGAACCGCTAGATCCGCTTTGACCGGATGAACCGCTAGATCCTGATGAACCACTAGATCCTGATGATCCTGAAGTTCCTGATGATCCGCTTTGACCCGATGAACCTGATGAACCGCTGGATCCTGATGAACCTGATGAACCGCTGGATCCTGATGAACCTGATGAACCGCTCTGACCTGATGAACCGCTCTGACCTGATGAACCGCTAGACCCGGATGAACCACTTGTTCCAGATGAACCTGATGAACCGCTTTGGCCAGAAGATCCTGATGATCCACTTTGGCCAGAAGATCCCGAAGATCCATTTTGGCCAGAAGATCCTGAAGATCCACTTTGACCTGATGATCCAGAAGAACCGCTAGACCCAGAAGATCCGCTTGTTCCTGAAGATCCATTAGATCCGTTAACACCGGATAAACCGCTAGAACCGGAAGATCCGCTAGAACCGCTAGAACCAGATGAACCTGATGAACCACTTGTTCCGGATGAACCTGATGAACCACTTTGTCCAGATGAACCGCTAGATCCTGAAGACCCACCCGAACCTGATGAACCGCTAGATCCGGATTCCCCGCTAGATCCTGATGATCCATTAGCTCCGCTAGAACCAGATGAACCTCTAGAACCAGAAGATCCGCTAGAACCAGAAGATCCAGATGTTCCTGTGCTTCCGCTAGATCCAGAAGATCCATTAGCTCCTGAAGATCCGCTAGATCCAGAAGATCCGCTTTGGCCTGATGATCCAGAGGATCCGCTTTGGCCTGATGATCCAGAAGATCCACTTTGACCCGACGATCCCGAAGATCCACTAGTTCCACTAGCTCCGCTAACTCCGGAGGTACCAGATGATCCAGTAGAGCCAGATGTTCCACTAGATCCTGAAGATCCACTAGATCCCGAGGATCCACTAGATCCTGAAGATCCACTAGATCCCGATGATCCCGATGATCCGCTTTGACCTGATGATCCAGAAGAACCGCTAGAACCGCTAGAACCAGAAGTTCCGCTAGATCCAGAAGATGTTATAGATGCACTGGAAGATCCACCACCAGAGCTTATTAATATAGCAGTGGTATCAGTTATTTTAAGATAAACTGGTTTAACTGGTCCAGTTGCTGGTTTTGTTGGTGTTAGATTGTTAGTTCCACTAACAGTATTCAGATATAGAACATCGCCAGTTGCTCCTGTTAATCCAGGTAAATCTGTGACGTATCTACCAGAAGGCATAACTGTAAGATGTCCAGGCAAGGGAAGATTTCCTCCCGAAACGTATCCGAATATCTTATCAACCTGATCTTGATTTGTAGAATCAACCTTAATAAATGTTGAGTTCGAGGCAAGATAAACGGGATCCCCACCGGTTAATCCTGTTGGATTTTCGCCTGGGGAAATATAGAAGAATTTCTGGTAGTAGTTTCTAAATTTAAATCTAGATTCTATATCATTAACCCAATAAGAATAATCAGGTAACTGACTACTTTGAGATTGAATAGGATTTAGTATTGGATTTCCGTTATCATCGAGATTAAAAATGACAAGTGGTAGATCCTCATATGGAGCATTATTACCTGTTTGCTCAGGTGATGATATCAAATTTAGAAAATCGGTATCCTCAATTATAGCAATCAGATTTTCGCTTCCTGATACAGATACTATTTCTACTATCTTATATGTGTAACCGTTAATTTGACCAATCCACATTCCCTCTGTGATGTCATTAGCATCATAGATATAAGGTGTTGGGGTATTAGGATTAGAGTGCTGTTGTGGTGATACATTAATATTTACTTGCCATCTATAGGGAAATCCATTATATGGATTCCCTGGGCTATTGTATGACTCGTCTACAGTAATACTACCGAATAAGGTGTACCCATATAAAAGTTTAGGAGGAAATATTAAAGCTCTGTCGAAATCCATTCTTTTTTACCTTTAAATAATATATTAAGCAGTAGCACCAAACGTCCAAGCTATTTCAACTGTTCCTGCAGCATCCGCTCCTGTATTGGATTGATTAACTCCATATACGGTAAATGCGCTAGAAGCAAGATTAGAAGCCAACGAGAAAGCTCCAGTAGATGTACCATTAGGACTTTTGATAAAAACATTAGTTCCATTGGTACCATAAGTTGAAAGACTCATTGGTTTACCCCCGGTATTGTGTGTTACTGTTATATTATTTCCAGTATTAGATAGATTAAAATTCCAAGGGGATCCGGTTAAAGCATTTCCGTCTGGTCCCCTTGATGAGGTGAAAGCAGAAAAGTTACCACCACTAAGTAGGACAGTAACAGAAAAATAAGAGTTGTATGGATCTAATAGGTTTATATTGGCAACTTTACCATTCGTTGTTACCGCTCCAGGTCTTCCTGTAAAATTAAGTCCTGTTGCCCCGGTTAATCCCTCAACACCATCCTCGAATATATTGAGTGACGTACCACTAGGTGAAGAAGCCAATCCAACAGTTGCTGTGTAATTAGTTCCGCTTACTACTACAAAATCGTTAGAGAAATTAAGATTGGATGTTGGTGATTGAATAGTAGTTCCATTCTGTTTCACAACCAAGCCAGCTCCAGTTAATCCACCTTGCCAATATGATAGGTTATTCCAAGGAGTAACTCCGTCACCTATTTTCATATAGGTGGTGTTGGTCTCATATCCAATTTCACCCTCTAGCAAAATGGGATTATTTAAAGACCATTTAGCTGAGATGTCTCTTCTTATTTGTATTCTAAAAGCCATTGCTTCCTATTTTTTTTAAATTCCACTTTTTCTAGTTGGTGACACACCTCCTATTACAGGTGCAATGAATTGCTGGTTACTTCCAGAATCGCCCCCGTCCAGTATGTCATTAAATGTTTTTCCCAAAGGGTTCTGATTCAAATAGAAGTTACCTGATGATTTAACATCGATAGACTCCTGTGAATCTGATTTTCTGACATAGTTTTTACCCGTACCAACAAAATAAAGTTGATCCTGAGTCTGGCTATTACTTCCGTCTATTATTCTAGAAGTTAAAGGCAATAAGTTTAATTCATTATTGTTCGCCACTTTCTATGGAATTATTTATGCTATATATTCAAAAAGAAAATACTATCCCGTGGCAAAGGATAGAAATAAACTATAGAATTTCCCTATTGTCGGGACCTAACGTTCTTTTGCTAACATCTTGTTGCATTCTAATTCCAGCCTGCATAAGATTACCTCTAAATCTTTCGGTGCTTAGATCTTTTTCAGGAAGATAGGTTTCAACCTGAATTGAGAAAGAAAACTGAACATAATCCTGGTTTTGGTAGCTAAATTCAAATTGCTTATTGACCTCATACGACTCAGGGAATCCCACTTGTGCAGGGATTCTAAAACCTTCGTATTCGAAGCTAAAAGTGTAAGTCTTATAGAAAGTCTGAATAACCGATTGATATATCTTAAAAGCGTCTAAAACCGTGTCTATTTTCATTTGTACGTTGAACGAAACGTTCAGTGGTATTGAATTAGTCATTGAGGAGTAAGCTCTCATCTCTCCTTTTAGGTCTTCCTTAGTGTAAGTCATCCTCGTAAACTTATTACCTAGACCACCAACATTGATTTCTGATCCTTGATAGGAAACTATCCCCCTCGGGAGAACGTCATAGTTTCCCTCAGCTAGAGGTTTGTCGGTTTTACAATTCTGGTAGATGATAAAGAAGTCCTGCAAAAATGCTTCATCTCCAGTCATGGAATAGAAGAACGGTATAAATACCTCCAGCACTTCCTGTTGGTCATTAATCTGAATGTATCTTAATTTATCATTAAGAGATCTCAATAGAGATGTTATCAATCCCCTTAAGAATACCTCGTCGGTATTATATTTTTCTAAAAATCCAGACATATTAATTAGTTACTATTACAAAGTTTGTTTTTGTCTTTGTTGTTGATCCGGTGGAGTTGGATGCTGTTAGGGTTACAGTGTAACTACCAGTAGATCCGTATGCAACAACCGGATTTTGGTGTGTACTTCCTGTTGGAGAAGCAGAAGGACCAAATTCCCAAGACCACCCGGTAGGAGCAAATTGCCAAGGAGTATTTACTGAGGTATCTTTAAAAGCTACCGTTCCACCTGGAGTTATCGTAACTGATGAAGTTGCTCCGGTCGAACTAGAAAAATCTGTATAAGGAGCAGATGGTATAGGTCCTTGCACATTAACGATCCCGTCAGGGGTACTATCGAAATCAGGAAATCCTAAAGGAATGTTATCAAGTCTTCCTGGTGTAACCTGTTTTAGTATCGGTATCTCTGCATATCTTATCTGCAAAGGAGTATTTGAATCATTAATATAAGTTGGATGATCAAAAGAATTGTTCAGATACTCTTTTCTAGTTAGTGGTGTAATTGTATTAGCATTAACACCTAGCATTTCAGAAACTTCCTTTACTGTGGTTGGACTTAATGTAAGAACAACAGTAAAAGATTTTAAATGTTTGCCTATCCCGATAGACACATCCATATTATCATACTTAACAAAGAAATATAGATGCAGTGTGGGTTTAGTTATAATTGGCTTTCCCTGTGGAGAAAGCTGGACGTCATAGGTCTGAGCAATGTTAGGTCTAGGTTTCAGAAAACCTATTCCCAAAGCTCCAACTCCAGAAGTATTTGGTAAAATAGCAGTCGCGGGAAAGCTTGTTAGTTGAGGGATCTTATTCTTAGAAAGTTCGGTCTCCTTCATCTCCTGTCTTGGAGTTTTCTTGGACTCGTTCTTTAGTTCATCCGGGTTAGCAACTATCAGTCTTTTTCTTATGAATTTCTTAGGAAGAGGCAAAGCTTTTTATATTCTTTACTCTATATATTCACTAGAACTTATCTAATGATATAGAGGAGAAATTATTGGTCTTGGTTACCTCTAATTTCCAATCGAATATCTCATGAGGCATCTGAGCATGATTTATGACAAATATATTTAGCCCCATTTCTCTGGAGTTCTTTTTAAGAATCGATAGTATGGAAGTCACGCCCTCCGGATCGACTGAGCTAAATAGCTCATCCAGAAACAAAAGATTTATCGTGGAAAATTTTAGTTTCATTAGCTTCATTATAGCTATGAGAACAACGAAGTCAACCTTTTTCATCTCACCAGTGCTTAACGTTTGGGTTGGTATTTCTATCCCCATATGATAGATAGCTGCCTTAAATTCCTCGTCGAAAACAACTCTATAATCCAGACTTAAAGCTACCAGTAAATCAGAGATCTCGCCATTCAGTGACGGTAGTATGGTTTTTATAGCCATTTGTTTAACTCCCTTCTCACCTAAAATATCATCAAGTGTTTTCAACCAATTTGATTTATCAGCAATCTTAAATGAATCACCGTTTAGTTTATCGCGTGAATCATTTAGATTTTGTATGATTTTCTCCAGACTTTTTAGCTCGTTACCGGATTTCAAACTTTCTGTTCTTTTTATTTCTCCCTGGATTTCCTTTATTTTAAGTTCAATCTTATTACCCTTATCGAGCAATTCTTTTTTTCTATTCTTAAGATCCGACTCTGACTCTTTTATCTTCATTAGTGCATCCTCGCATTCCTTCAACTTACCAGATTCGTTATCTTTTTCCACAGATAAGCTTTCTTTCATACTTTCATGAAATGATCCAGATAGATCACTTTCACAAGAAGGACACTTTTCTAATTCATATAGTTTAAGTCTTCTCTCCAGATCATTAAAAGATGCCCTAGTTTGAATTAGCAATTTTGTAGATTCATCACTTACTGATTTTAGATTGTTCTCCTCAGTTTTAAACTCATCAACTTTAGTCGAATGAATTTTTTGGAGATCTACAAATTTCTCAAGTAGTGAATTCAGCTCGTTAATTTTTTCCTTCGATTGTTTTTCTATTTCAACTATCAGGGATTCCATTTCCTTATTGGATTCTGATATGCTATTGTCTATGGTAGAGATCTTTCCCTGTATGACAGTCAGATCGTCCTTTATTTTCTTGCTTTCTCCTTTAAGAACTTCTCTCATTTGATTCAATATATGGAAGCCAAATATTTTATCAACTATAGCTCTCTTGTCCTGCGGACTCATTTTTATAAATGACTTAAAATCATTTATCGATAATGAAATTGTGTTATTGAAAACATAGTAGGGAATTCCAATAAGATCATTAGTTAGATAGTCCTGAACATTTCCGTTACCAGCTTGATCATAAAGAATTCCGTTTATGTGTAATGTGAATAGGGATGGTTCTAGACCCCTCTCTACGGTAACTATTTTTCCGTTATTTTCAAATTCTATCTTAACCCAGGTGTGTCCATTTATTCTATTAGGAATATCACCTAATTTTTTACCCTCCACCTTTCCATAAAGACCGAATGCTATTACCTGAGATATTGATGTTTTACCAGCTCCATTTTCGCCAACTATTTGGAAAAGAGATGCTTCCTCAGGGAATTCTAGAGTTTGCTTCTTATTTCCATAAGAAGAAAAGTTTTTCCATTCTATTTTTAAAATTCTCATGCTATTCTATTGTCCTGCTCTTGAGATACCACAATCTTATGTAAACTTGTCAGACTTTTCACTATTTTATTTTTTGTCTCTTCTTCGCAATCCATAGCATCAACGTAATCCTTTATGAAATCAACAACATTAAATTGCTTACCCTCCGATTCAATCATCTGTTGAGATAGACTAGTTTGATTTGGATCGTACGGATGGAACTTCAGAGATCTCTGAGTGTTTATTGTATCTGTTAAGATATTAAGAGGTGCTTTCAGAGACATCACCGGATCTATCATGACATCAATAAAATTGTTTCTGAATAGTGGTTCTAATTCTTCCTGACACATGTTTAATATGTCACTGAAATACAGTTTTTTAAATCTAGGAGAAAAATCGTTAATATAAACCTCCTCCTTCATCGTTTCAAGATCAAGTAGTGTTATAGATTTGGTGTTATCCATATCAGATCTTGTCAGTTCATAAGGAGATCCTAGCATATTGATATTACCAACTTTCTGAGCATAATGAATGTGTCCTGAATATACCCTACCGAATTTATTGAACTTGTCTTGATTAGCACCAGATTCAATATTTACATATCGATTGAATTTCAGTCCTCTAATGTCGGTATGACAGCAAAGTACATCATGGGGGAGAGCCTTTTCTAAAGTCATTTCCTCCTCTTCGTGATCCTTTCTCCAAGGCATCATAAAGAATCTCTTGTCATTTAGAGTTAATGAAACTGGGTTTTCTAATATGCTTATTCCCGGAATCCATTTTATCGATTTTAGAGAATTGACCTCGTTCGTGGTCTTACCCCAGATATCATGATTACCGACTATAAAGTATACACCAGATTCAAAAATATTAGAAAATTCTTCAGCAACAGAAACCCCAAGGTTAAGTACCTTGAGATTTATACTTTGTCTAGAATCGAAGAAATCACCAAGATGAATAAGAACATCACCTGGTCTATAGTGTTTTTTAACCAAAGGGAAAAACCAGTCATTGAAGTATTCCCTCATCTGGTCAATCCACTCATTGGAGTTATTTCTTACACCTAAATGTGTATCGGTAATAAACCAAACTCTTTTGGCTGATGTGTTCTGACCTAAATCAGGAAAATCCATAATGATCTATTTAAAATAATCTCGTTATCTTCTTTCTAGATAAAATTTGATATTTAGTTTCTAGTTCATTAATGATCATCTCCTTATATTTTATAGGAGTTATTTCATATGCTTTCACATATGATATCTGCACATAATCACAAATAGAAACAAATTTTTCAGAGAAAGAATATTCAGTTTCTTCTAATTTTTCAAGCACCTCTTGAAAAAGATGAGGTACTAGGTCTTTGGGTATTTTCTTTTTGTAGCTAAGAGGGAACCACCTGGAAGATTGAAAGGCTTCATAAACGAGTTCCTCCAGTCTTTTTTTATGAAGGTAATCCTCCTCATCATAAGATTCACCTATTAAAAGACTATCTTTGTCTATTGCAAAGGTGTCGCCATAATCAGCATCCTTTGTCGGATTGTTATGTGCTCCAAATATTTTATCACCTAGTTGTTTTTTTGGCTCGCTTTTATTGTCGTCCATTCTCAATTAGTTATTTTATTCCGTGTGCATTGGCACATTCGGATCTTCCGTTATTCTCATATAACGGTAATCAACTGAGAACACCTTGTAAGCATTTTTATATCCATCGTCCCTGTTGGCAAGGATTTTTAATTTATATTCCTTGTTGGCGTACATGATCGGATCTTGTATAATCCCGAACATACCATCAACAGTAGCAACTAAACCAGAAGATTCTGCCGCCGAGTTAATACTTAAATCCGAGGCATCGAAATCACCTTGCTTGGTCTGTGTCGCTGTTATGATTGACCAATTATTAGTCATTGCCATACCTCTTAAATCCTCGGCGATCTGCTTAATTTTCATGTAAGTGTTCTCTGAATTTGGATTTCTCCAGTTCTTCATAATATTAATATAATCAACCACAATCACCTTAAATTTAATTCCTTTTGTTTCCTCAATTTTCTTTAAGTATCTTTCGACGTCATTCACAGAAGCCTGAGATGTTGGAAACTCCTTGATATAGAGTTGTCCAGGAACTCTCAGGTTATCATATGTAACCGAATTCAATTTCTTTTTTATTGCCGTTTCATCATCGGCAGTATCGTTATAATCTCCTACTGGGATTCCCAAGATATTAGCTCCCATTCTTTTAACGTATTTTCGATCTATCATCTCTAGTGATATGACCGCAACGTTATGTCCGCTTTTAACTGCAGCTGCAGCTAAGTTACCGAGCCATAGAGATTTACCTACTTTAGGCATACCCATGAAAACATAAAGTGCCTTAGCAGAAAATCCACCTCCAAGAACAGTATCAACAAATGGATATCCGCTGGAAAAAGTATTTTGTTTTAATTGTTTGTGATTACCTGGATTGAAGAAATCCAAACCCTCGTCAAAACTAAAATCTATATTATTTCTGTCTACGATGATATTTTTGAATGTATCAATAACATTCTTGATATTATCGGAAGAAACTGGAGTTGATTGGATATACTTTAAAGCATCAACAGCAGATTTTGTTAAATTTTTATACTCGATGAAAAACTCGGTAGTTTCTCTAAGCCAATCATCTTCATATCTGCTAAGATCTATTTCGTAAATTGATCTTATTTCAGAGGACTGAACTCTATCAGATTCTCCCTTTATTTTAAAAGCCTCAATTAATTGATCGCTGGTAGGTATTTCGTGGTACTTGTCCCAAAATTCCTTTACAGCAGTAAAGATCTCACCAAGATCCTCGTTTTTGAAAAAATCTTTCTTACAAGTATCTAGATAAGTAGCCGAATCTATTACGTATCTTAAAATAATGTTCTCTGAGTGTGTTAAATCCATTTCCTTTTAATTATCCAATTTATTTTTAATTTTTATTCCAATATCCATCTCCCCAATTGCCGCTTGTCCACCAATCTTCTCGGAGTATAAATCCTTTAGATGATAATATAGAATTTATTTCATCCACACTAGGTGAATCTAAATAAAGACTATCCGAATTTATCTCGCAAAAGACGTGATCTATTCTATCAAGAGTATCCAATGATCCCCTTAAAACCTCTAATTCAAATCCCTGAACATCAATAACAAGAACATTAGAATCCTGTATATTAAAGCTATCCAATGTTCTAATTTCTAACAAATCCGACTCCTCAAATGTTATATGCGGATAAATGGAAAGATGCTTATCTGGTTTGCTGAATGAAGCACTCTGTCCTCCGTTAGCAGTTTCTTTCCAAATCGGAAGATTCATATTATCCGAACCTAATCCAAAACAGTAAAAGTAATTATTTGGTTTATCATTTAGTTCTTTAACTAAGTGATCGTATATTTCTTTTTGTGGTTCGAACCAGTGTATAGTAACGTCAGGAAAAAAATACTCATTATAATCAGAATATTCCTGTCCCCAATGAGCACCGACATGTATGATTCCTCTTACATTAGAGAAATCATACTTATGTCTATATTCATCTAGTCCAACTATCATATTCTAATAATAAGGGTTTTCTTTTATGTAATACCATTTTTTGTTACCCGTCTTTTTTTCTACCTCCTGAATGGATCCGGAAGAAATTATTTGATTGATGACCTCACCTATCTTTTCCTTAGACCAATTTTTACCAAATATAGAATTAAAAGTTTGTTCACTAAACTCTCCGTTTGGCCTTCCGTCTTTCATCAGATACAAAGAGATCTCGTATATGACGTCATCTGGATTTGGATATTCGGGTAGGGTTTTCCATAGACCCATTAAGTATTTAAACTTAATCTTCGACGTTTTCATTTACCTCAGAATTATCTCCATCCGTAACAAGATCGTCTAGTATATCGGAATGATCAGCAAGATCAGGGAATTTAAATTTATCCTTAATAACATTCTCATCTAGCTGTTCTAGAACTTCTCTAGTGAAAACCTTTTCAGTAAATAATTCGGTAGAAGCTACTGTTTTACCTAAGTGTCTAACTCCCCATCTTGTAGATGAAGCATTAGGTTTAAATACGTTTTCTTTCCTACCAGTTACCGGATCCTTTACCTCCTCGAATTTACCTCTTTCGATACCGCAAGCTTCCCAAGAAACATAGTCTTGTAAACCAACGTAAGGATTCATACCATGGGAGAATGAAATGTGGAATTTTACCTGTTCAGGGATAGTGAACCTGCTTTTCTTTAATGTAGATGTAACGATGATACCGGTTTTAGTACCAGATCCATCTTTCAACTGAGCCTTAGATAAGAAAGCTACAACTGACATTGCGAAAATAGGACCATCACCACCAGAGCTTTCTTTAGTTGGAACATATCCACCTCCAGCATAAACGTGGTTAGTACAAATTAAAGGAATCTTAGCAGCAGTAAGATCAAGAGTGATTACTCTGAACAACTTTCTAAGCTCCTTAGCTTTAGCCCCCATATCTGCAGCATTGTGACCTTTCATTGCATCAGCCAACTCCTTATCTGTACTTAACATACCCAAAGAGTCGAGAACTAAAAGGATCTTTGGATTTTCACCCTTAGATTTAGCTTTTTTAACCAGATCAATTACATTAGATGTAAATGTTTGGAATTGAGAAACCGTTTGAATTGGTTGATAACGGATATTAGCAGAATCAATCCCGAATTTAATAGCACTAGATTTATCTATAGCTCCCTCGGTATCACAATAGATAACGTTGTATCCAATTTTTTGAGCCTCCCTTACTACATTTAAACAGAAGAAAGATTTACCTGTACCTGGATCTCCCATAACACCAAATGATCTGGTATTAGGTACACCACCAAATAGCGATCCTGAGATCTGTGCATTTAATAGATAGTTTCCAGTAGGAATCCATTCATCAACTTCACTAAAAGAATTGTTTTCTAATAATGAACCTGTTTCAAATCCGGAGATTTTAGAAAGCTCTTTATCCAATGATGCGAAAGAAAAGCTTCCAGAAGATGTTGTTTTAGCCATAATTAATATCTTTACTGTTTATAAATCATACAGCAAAGAACTGGGTATGTTTCTCTTAAAAATTGGATTTTAAAGTTTTGGGCTCTTAAGATACTCTAAGATAATATCAACCCCGGGTCCCATTAGATAATTATCTTAGCTCCGGTTTGAATTTTTGTTTCATTTTTTAGAAACTATTTTATTAATTCTTTGATTTTATCTCTATTTAGATCAAACATACCAAGGTCTCTTTGGAAATCCTTGAATGCTTCATCGTCGGTTCCGTAGACCTTACCAGTAACAGTTCCTAAGTAAGTCATTGCTTTTTTAGTAGCCTCTTCGTCGGAACTTGAATACTTACCAGATCCGGATGATTCTATGCCTATATTCTTCAGTCTTTCTCTGTATGCTTTAACAGTTTCAGTATCTTCGTCATCTTTAGCAAAAACCTTTATATCTTTGGGTTTGTATTGCCTGTTATCACCTTCTTCTCCCTGTATTAATTCTTTTGCCCCTTCGATACTTCTTTTAACTACTTCCTCAGCTTCCAGATCCTTTATGTTTTGCTTGTATTTTTTAACGTTCTCTATTTCATTTCTTAAAGATTCCGCTTTTGCAATTAAACCTAGGCCCTTATCCAAATACGATGCTGAAACGAGTTTTTCGTTATGTTTACCTAAAAATTCATTCTTCCATTTATAGATAACCCCATCTGGTCTATTTATTTGTTCCAATCTGGAAGAGATCTCTTTTAAAGTTGCAGTTCTTGTTTTATCCAACATTGCTCCCTCTGGAGTAGGTTTACCCTGATTTCTAGCTACTATAACTTTTTTCGAATCAACTATAATAGATTCTAGCTTTCCGTAGGCATCCTTTAAAAAACCCGTTACTTCGCTGATTGATGACTTTGCTGCTGACTGATCCTGGGATGGTAAAGCCATCAGTATATTTCCAATCTTATTTGCAGTAGATATAACTGAGCTTTTTAATATTTCTGCAGAATAAACATCCGACGGAAGATCTGCGACCGGTTTTTCTTTAGGTGCAAAAATAGTTTTACCTAGAGCATCCGATGCTCCTTGTTTAACTCCGCCAAGAAATCCTCTAGCGCTAGATAAAAATCCTCCAAAATCTTCTACTAATCTATCAGTCATTTATTTGGCTTTTTTTGTTCCATATAATACATTCTCAGCATAACTAGTAATATCTGAAAGCCAGTCTGTAAAATTTAATTCTGAATCGATATCTTCTTTAGCTTCCTCTTTTTCTATGGTATCCAAATCTTTTTTAGCACCTTCCGAAAAAGCTTTAATAGCTTCGGTGTAATATTTTAAAATCTCTGGTGCTTTTTGATAGTATACATCTTTAGATTTCTCTATTTCTTTATCAGCTGCATCCTGGAGTTCCTTAATTTTAGTATCGCTTTCTTCCTGTGTAATTTTACCATCTTTAAGATCTTTGTCTATAGTGGCTTTTTCTTCAGCATAAGCTTTGCTAATATTTATTGTAGAGGTATTTTTTGGCATTTCCTTAGAAATGGTATCTGCCAATGAAATAAGCTCTCCTAGCATAGTTTTATGCGATTCTACACTATTCTTTAGTGAAGATCCCAGAGATGCTTTTGAATTGGATACTGTTTCTAAAACTTTAGCATTTGCAGGAGAGACAAAAGTAGTCATAGCATCGATAGCACTAAACATCTCCTGAAGAAGGATCCTATACGAGTCAGCAGAGCTTTTTCCGATATCCGCTTTTTCGTAAGAGATGTTTTTCTTACCTTCGGTTTCTCCGTCCTTTTCTAGTAATGAGTTTTTGTAAAAATTGTGGTAGTCTGATATCATACTTTAGATTACTTCTCTCCCTGATCTCCTTCTGTTTTAGAACCAGATGAAATCCCTATAAGATCCTTAATTTTATCTTTATTTTCAATATAGCTTTCAACTGCTGATTGTAATTCAGGAGTCATTTTCTTACCATCCTCTGTTGCTTTAGTAAGATCCTCGCCTAATAATCCGCCGATAAGATTAGCAACTTTAACGACTGCCTTCTCGGTATTTTTACCGTATAATCCATCAGCTTTTATTTTTTCGGTTGGAAATAGGTTGTTAAAAGATTCTTGGAATGCTTTAATCTTCTCTACAAATTCACCTTTCGAGGATAGATTTTTCTTATCAACATTACCAGATTTGATTTCAGGGTATTCCTTATTTTCTTTAGCATCCTCTTCTTTCTTATCATCCTTTTTCTCTTCAGTACTGCTAGTTTCAATTTTCTTTGCATCTACTGCAGTAATCTTTTCGGTAGCTGAATTAATAAGTTTAATAATTTCGTCAAGAGATGATGTTATCTTTTTGTCGACTCCTATTTTAAGTAGTTCTTTCTTTCTAGCATCATTTAGTTCAGCCACTAAAGTTTCATACTCTTCGTTAGACTTTTCAATTTTAGAAATTCTTTCTTTCCTCTTCATTTTTTCAAACTCTGTAGTATTTGAAAGTGTTTCATACATAGTTTTTAACTTCTTAGCTATCTCAATTGATTTTGATTTAATAGCTTCGGAGGTAGCATTTTTTGCTTGCTGAACTACGTCCGCATAAAGGGGTTTAATTTTAGTGAGTAAAGCATTTCTCTCGTCGTCAAAAGTATTCTTTTCATAAAGCTGTTCGTAGGATATAGACTCGTTAGCTTTTTTATCTTTATTGTCTTCTATCTTAATTTCTTTGGAAGCGGTAGTCAACCCTTGTTGTTTAGCCAATATCTGTCTATAGATAGCTTTATTGATTTCTTCAAGAGATTTTTTACCCTCCTCTGTAGTAATTAGATTGGTGTAAACCTCCTGTATTTTCTTAGCAGCTTGTAGAATAGAACCAGCAGCATCCTTATATGCAGGATCTACCTTTTTAGCAACCTTATCTAGCATATTAGCCATTATCTGACCTTTTTTAGTTGTGTCTTTTTCTTCAGCCACCGCTAAAAGATCATCAATAGCTTCTTTATAGTCCCCAATTTTAGTTACTAAAGATCCATATGCTTGAAAGAATAAATCAACGATCTGTCCCGCTGCTTTAGTTGAAACGTTTTCTTCCGCTTCATAAAGCTTGGTGTAATTAGAAAAGCTTAATACCTTATTCATTTTTAAGATTTTTCTTCTATATATCACAAAAAAAACTGTAACCTAAAGGCTACAGTTTCTCTTTGGTTGTTTGTTGTTAATTATGGCTTATAATGATCCAACCAGAAATCTATCATCTCATCGAGCATCGTTTCAAAAGTGTATTTAGGTTCCCATCCAGTCAGATCTCTCAATCTGCTAGAATCACCCTTAAGATCATGTAGTTCCTCAGGTCTTAGATATTTCTCGTCGCATGTTACGTATTCTCTCCAATCCAAATCTAATTTACCAAATACGTATTCTACCAAATCCTTAACTGAATGGGATATCCCAGTAGAACATACAAAGTCACCAGGATTTGGCTGTTGTAGAATCATCCACATAGCCTCTACATAATCTTTTGCGTGTCCCCAATCTCTAGTTGCATCTAGATTACCTAATGCTAATTGCTTAGATAATCCGAGTTTAATCTCTACTGCTGCCTTTACCACTTTATTTGTAACAAAGTTAGTTCCTCTTCTGGGTGATTCGTGATTGAAAAGGATACCATTGGAAGCATATAGATTGTATGAATTTCTGTAGTTTCTAACTATGTTGTAAGAAAATACTTTAGCACACCCATAAGGAGATACTGGATTCATAGGGGTTGTTTCCCTTTGATATCCATCATCATCTATGCTATTACCAAACATTTCAGACGATGATGCCTGGTACAATTTTATTTCAGGATTATGAATACGGATGGCTTCCAGCATATTCAATGTACCCATTCCTGTAACATTTGCTGTGTAAACCGGCTGATCGAAAGAAATTCTAACGTGTGATTGTGCAGCAAGATTATAGATCTCATCCGGATTAGAAACTTTTAAAGCATGTAGCAAGGATGGGACATCAGTTAAATCTGCGTAAATCAGATTGTCTTTTATCTGGTCATATACTGAATCTAATCGTGAGGTTTGATTTTCAGATACTGAGTTTCTTTTGATTGTTCCAAATACCTCGTATCCCTTATCTAAAAGGAATTCAGCAAGATAGCTTCCATCTTGACCGTTTATTCCAGTTATTAGTGCTCTTTTTTTATTTTCCATTATTTCCTTACGTTTGGATAATTACTAATGAACCATTCTATAGATTCTCTTAAACCATCCTTTACCGGAGTGAATTTAAAATCCGGGAACATTTCTTTTATGATTGAATGGTCACTTGGTTTCCTAAATTGTCCCTCTGGCTTATCTTTATCGAATATGATTTTTCCTTTAAATTCGAATATTTCTGCTATCATAGAAACCATATCCCCTATTGATACCTCCTCTCCTGTTGATAAGATAACAGGTACTCCTGATTGGTAGTTATCGTAAAGAAGTTCTACTAGTTTTGCTACATCCTTAGAAAAAATAAATTCCCTTAGTGGATTGCCTGATCCCCATATAGTTACGTCTTCACCTCTTTCTTTTGCCAGATAAAACTTGTGAATTAGAGCAGGGATAACGTGTCCGTTTTCTAGATCGTAATTATCTCCAGGACCATAGATATTACACGGGATTACAGAAAAATAGTTAACACCATACTGTTCACGATAAGCTTGAATCTGAACATCCGCCATTCTTTTAGCATAAGCATATCCATAATTAGACTGATGTGGTGGTCCCAAATGGATTTGTTCTGGAGTTAGAGGATATTCTGCCTTATCAGGAAACACACAAGTAGATGCAAAAGAAACTAGTTTTCTTATACCAGCTAACCTTGCCTCCTCTATGAGGATGGTGTTCATCATTAAATTTTGATATGTGAAATCAGCGGGAAATGACATATTTCCTTTGACCCCTCCAACTTTTGCTGCGGTGTGAATTATACCCTCAGCTTTTACCGATTGTAGATAATTTCTAACCTGATCTCTTTCGGTTAAATTAGTGGAAGTTGATTGGAAGAATCTATCTGAATCGAAGCATCTTCCAACTAATCCCCTTCCTCCTGTTACTATAATTTTTCCCATATAAATTATATGGGTCTGCTAGTATTAAATTTCACTATCAAGTATACTTTTCAGGAAAGCGAGCAGATTATCCACATCATGGTCAGCTGGAACAGTATTCTGATTATAATGACCTCTGCTTAGAATATCGAAGTACAGAGAATCATCGTTATCTATTTCTCTGATATACTCGATCATTTTTCTTATGTTCATATAGTCATAGTAATTCACGAATGCTTCTGTATTCCAGTCTAGGGATACAAGAGGATTTCCCCAGTAAATTGGTATGCTGTCTACTAATTTGGGATGAACTAATTTCTCTGTAGTGTATCCCTCATGTTCGCTATTCTCGAAAGCAATAGTAAATTTATATTGATCTATGAATTGGAGTTTATCTGATACAGTTCCACCTATATTATTAAAAACCATACCCCCTGCGTCAATCCTTTTATATTGGGATAGCTCATGGAAAAGAATATTTCTTGCTTCTCCATTAGGATTAGAAAAAACGAAATTGCAGAACTTTGATTTTTTTCTTTTAATTAGTTCAAGATCTTGATTTCTTGGAAATTCTTTAATTCCCTTTTCTAGGAGTGTTAAAGCGGATAATGGAAATCTGTGGTGTCTAGGATCATTTAAATAGTCGAATGTTATTGCGTAATCGCATAGACTAAAATCTGGTCTTCTATTTTCTCCAGTATAAAATATCTTTTTGCAATTTTGGAATTTCTGATGAGCTCCACCAAATACACTAAAAAACAAAAAATCTGGATTTTCGTTATCTATGATAATGTGATAATGCCCAGATAATATTCGGTATATCGTATTGTCGTATTCTTCTTTCCCAGTAGGATCATAATCAAAACCAGCCCAGAAATCAGAGAAAGCTATTTTAATTTTTATACGTGTCATTTCTGATATTTATATGGTATATTAATTCTTTCATAGACACATCTAGATTAAGTATTTCTATTTTTATCAAGTACTATTTTTTTTAATGCCTCTATCTTTTTTGATTTATATGAATCCGAATGATAATCCTGATAGCCGGATCCTGATTTAAGATGCAATATAAAAGGATTTTTAGGTTCACCCTGCTTGCAGATAATATCGAAATTAACCGGATCTGGTATATTTCTATTATCCATAAATATACTCTTTATCCATAAAAAGTTTTCTATATAGTATTCTGTATATTTTTCATTTGGTGTTTCGTATGGGAAAGATCTATTTCCCAATTTGGGTCCTTTTAACTCTAATCCATTTTCCAATCTTATCAATTCCATTAAATCCGGATTGAATTTATATCTAACATGTCCATTCAGATGTGTGTCGAATATTCCATTTTCAAAATTTCCTAGATTCCAGAATTCCAAAAATCCATAGAATTCTTTATCCATCTTCTCCATTAATAAATGACTCGTCGATCCGCCATCCCCGTTTCCGGCTCCATTAGAATGTATACCTGATAAATCGAAATCCTTAGTGTATTCTAGCTCGTTCATTTTTTCGCAATCGATCAGTAGTATACCTTCCCAAATATAGAATAGGTTCTCGTGATATCTAGGTACAAAGTATAACATTTTTTCTCCGAGTAATTCTGAAAAATTAAATCTTTTAAGAAAAAACATATCCGGATGAATTGCTAATATGTGGTCGTTGGATGATTCAATATATTTTCTCATCCACGAATAATATCCAAAAACATGGCCTAGACTTGGGTGATTTTTGGAGAAAGAAAAATCATAATCCGAGCAATTTATATCATGGCTGGCGCATATTGAATGTATAAGATCCTTATCCCTTATTGATCCATTGATAACATTGAAGCTTGTTGTACCCTCTATATGGAAGTTTTCTTTATATGATCTAATTTGTAAATCGAGATAATCTACCTCGTTATAATCGCAGGTAAATACAAATACCTCCAATTTTTTATCTTTCATATTAGTAAGAATTATGTGAATAATATACGTCTCCCTTATGTATTCCCCTGTAATATTTATGCTTAATCATAAAATTACACATTCTCTGCTCGAATCCACCTATTACATATGCAGGATACGGATGCAAATTTTCATTTATATTAAAATCAACAACGCCCAATATTTTATTAGCTGATACGAGAAAAACCTGATCACTCATAATCATGGAGATATAGAATAAATTAGACCTATATTCAACTTGGTATAATGATTCCTCATGTTTTCCTATTTCTTGAAAATCCTTATCCCAGGGTAATGTTGTGGATAAGAGTTTGTCTATTTTTTTTATTTCTTGGATAGATTCTATAATATATGGTTCTATATAATTAGAACTTAAAATACAGTCAGCTCCTATAGTTAATATAAAATCCGTCCCCGATTCTATAGCTAGATATAGAGATGCGTAATTATGAATTGAATATAAATAAGATACATCATCTTCAGATAGGTTTACCTTAAATAGAGAATTACAAAGATCCTTGTACTCATAAGAGAATATAAAAGTAATGTCCTTATACTTTTCCTCCGTTTTTTTCCTTAGAGCATTAAAATCTCTTAATGATTCATCGTCGATATTGTTAACAGTTATTATTTTAGATGAGATATATTTACTCTCTATCGAAAAAAAACAGTGATTATCATTGTTTAAGAATTCTCTGAAGCTTTTTTCGTAGATATTTGTGGTGAGTATCAGCATATTAATTTTTCATATATTTTCCATAAATATGGTGATTTTTAATAATATACGATGGCAAGTTTGTATTGTCTACGTGATAATTATTCGACCTATTTAAAGGATCACTACCTTTTTTATAATTATTCTCTATTCCATTTTTTATATAACTGCTGTTTAATTCCTGATGACCGTAATTTTCTATCTTATTTATTATCATATCAACCCCCCCTTGAAATGTAAAATGCCATCCACCAGAAGGAATAAATGTTGTCTTAGTTAATCCAGGATTATCCAGGTGATTCAGTGATGAATTTTTTATAATTGAATATCGAGATACGTATGTTCCTGCCCAATACTCACTGGATCTTAGATTTAGATACATTGAGTATACTATCTGTTCAAATTTTATAACACTATCCTCTTCCGGAATTACTTTAATTTCTGGGTTCCATATCTCATCTATATCAGAAATATAGCAAATATCATGATCATTTATATTGTGCTTAGATAATGCAAACTTCATATTCTCCTTTTGGTAGAATTCTCTTAACCATTGAGCTTGCGAATTATCCTTGGGGATCTGTGAAGTATTTAAACAATTTTTTAGTATATCCTTTTCAATATCATTATCTGATTTCAATAATCTCTCATTTACCTCTTCGAATGTATCCGGCAAATTATCAACCAAATGATATAGAATCTTATCTTTGAATTTAATAAACCTATCCTGATTATCTCTGTAATATAAAGGTTTTTCTTTTCCTGTGAATGTTCTATTAGATTCGACTATTACAAAAAAATCTACATGATCATATAGTATATTTAATCTTATCTCGAGAAGATCTAACTCGTTATAAAATATAAAAACATCATATTTTTTTACCGAATTCTTATCTAATTCTCCCATCTTATATTGATATTATTATTCTCGTACAAATCCCTTTCGTATATACAAATTTCTGATGGTTTCAATGCTCCGAATCTATCCAGGTACATCCAATTATCTACAACCATTTCCCAGCAAGACCAATATCCATCGCTATTTGCAAAATCCCCCCAGTACATAGGAGCTATAACGAATGGATTATTCGAATTTATTATAGCTGGCCAGAAACTGAAGCTTGATGATGATAATATTATATTTTTAGCATTATATAATATCGACCAATCCATCCATATCGGTCCTCCCATATGATGGGATGCTTTATTATTATCCGATCGACCAGTAGATGATCCTCCAACAATCGGATACCCAGGAAATATGTCTCTAGCGTAATTTACATCATCGGTAACTATAACAAATTTAGTATCAGGGTTTCTTTCTAATATTATTTCCTTAGCTTTTTTAAAATAGTTTTTATCGAGAATAGCGGTGCTCCCTAAAAAATCCCCACCCCTTATATGGACAACACATACGTCATTTCCTGAATATTCAGTTATGTTTTTATCCTCGTTTATCTTAAACCAGGATTTTATCCTATCTATATTTAGATATTTCAGGGATTGCATGCATCCGTCTATTTTAGTATTATCTTTAATTGATAATAAATTAGGATCCATTTTACTTATATTTACTTTATTACGGGGATGTTCGGATATGAGTTCTTTATAATAGAATTCTATCTCAGATGGAAGAGAATCGGGTGGACCTCCTTCTGGTCCATTTCCCCCTATTACCTTATTTCCCAAATCTATATTCATAAAATCCTTTCCCTTGAATTTATCTGGACTCATTATACCATAATCGAATCCTAGTTTCTCAGAAAGTGATCTAGTTACAAAATAACACCATAGCTGATTTCCTAAACCCTGTCCATTATAAAATTCAGTTACTATCACGATAGACTATTATTTTTTACCATTAAATATTGGTCTGATGTTTTATTATAATTTCTGTTAATTTCGAATTTTTCTATAATTGCATTATTTGCGATCTCGCTGTCGATGTACCAATCTTCAAACGGGAATTCGTTGGATGTATTACAAATATCACCAACTAAAAGTAGATATCCGTGTGATTCTAGAATTTTTCTTGATTCATTCCTGATATATTCCTTTAATTCGACGGACGTATTTGGGTCGTAAAAATCGGTTTCGTATGTTATTACTGAAAATCTAAAATCTTCGAGAGGCATCATTTTTAAACACTCTAATGATTTTTCGGTGGGCTCTATGTCTATCATCAGATAATCGATTCTTTTTTCGGGAAATCTCGATGTTAATATATCGGAGTAGTCCAATTTTAATGCGTCATGGAGTATAAATTCGCTTGATCTCCCGTTTAATACAAAGCTCTGCTTAGCGCTCTCCTCTATGTCTATCGAGATTCCATTCCATCCAAATTCTTTTTCCAATAGGAATGTGTTGCTTATAAATTTAGCATCAAATGCTCCGATCTCCAGAAATGTACCATTTCTTTTACCGTCAAGCATAGTTAAAACAAACATGTCCTGATGTGCCTGCGAAAAATTGGTATGAATATTTTCCGAACCCGGGAATTTATGTCTTAATCTTTCCCACTCCGAACTTATGTAGTTTATCATATATTTCTATTTTTTATGTATGTTCATATCCCTTTCTATGAAATCCAAAAGGGGTTATTCCCTCTATCTCGGGGATTTTATTCTCATGCGAAAAATATTTTGCTACCTCCAATGGTGCAAATACACACCCTTCGTTTTCAAATAGATGCCTATTGTGGCAGGTAAAAAATCCATCCTCGTTAAAAAATCCAAAATAGCTTTTCCATTCAAGATTTAATTTGGTTGGCAGTGATAATAATTTTTTAGATCTGAGTGAGAATCCGCCATTCCCAACTCTTATTAGATTTCCGAATGAATCCCTATAGCTAAAATCGTCCGTCGGGAGAGACCACGGGGCACCTATATAATCATAATTCATAAATGTATCATCCCATCTGTCCGGCGATGTTACAAATCCGTCATGTTGTATTATCAAGGCAAATTCTGTATCTAGGTATTTATGAAGGTCATATACTATAAATTTACTGTATCCTTCATAATCAATTTTAGGAATTTTTACTACTTCAAAAGAATCAGATTTTACTTCTTCGCTTGTCAATAATTTAACGCTCCCGAAGTTTATACCATAGCAAGATTTCTCTATTGATTTTATCGTCTCTTCTATCTTAACGGATGTAATAGCTACTAGAGTAACATCAGGTAAATTTACTTTCATTGGTTGTTTTTGTTTTTTTCTAGAATGAGCAAATGCTCCTTATCTGTAATATTCTTAGGAAGGGTTTTAGTTAATTGCCCTTCCCAATGTCTGTTAACTACGTTCGTTGATTTTAAATAAAAAGGATCACCGTACTTCTGGTGCATCCTGTAGTAATAATCGCAATCCATTAGCCACACAAAATCTGTATCGAATAATAATTTATCCCCCGAATTAACGAAAGAAAGAACACTGGGGGAGCTAATTCTATTATTTCCCTCTAATATATTCTCTGTATATTCAGGATCCATATAATTATAATACGTAGATCCATTTTCTGTGTGGCAGCAAGAAGTAACCAGCCATTTGATGCTAGAATCTTTTTGATACTCATTAACTATATCCTCTATACTTTGATCGTGGTATAGAAAATCGTCTTGAAAAATAACCTTAATAATATCCCCTTTTGCCGATTTAATTGCTTCGTTTAAATTGGCGGAAGAATTACCTATCATATTTCCATTTCTTATGTGAAGTATTTCCAATCCCCTATTAGAAAAATCTTCACACACATTTAAAATAGAATCATCCTTACTGTGATCCGATATTATAACTTCAATATTATCATAGGTCTGAAATAATATCTTTGATAGATTGAAATGGAGGAACGTTGCTCCCAGATTATTCATTTCATAACAAGGTATGCAAATAGAGACTTTCATTTTACCAAACTAATCCGTTCATTTTAACGTTAATATCTTCTGGGTATACGTCCAGTCTATTCAACGTAAGTCCAGTAGCTACATCCTCGAAGATTATGGAATCATATACGTCGAATCTTTCTGGCATTAACTGAGCTATTTCTTTTCTGATATAGTAACCACCACCAGCACAATATTTTGCCTGCGGAACTATTGCTCTAGTTGTATTCCAATAGTGTGATTCACATTTACCCCAGTGGTATGTAGATTCGTAGTAATTAACAACATCTACCATAACACCGTAATAATTTTTAATAGAGTTTTTATCGAGCATCTGGTAAATTAGATCAGGATTTACTTCTATGTCATCGTCAGTCTTTAGAATTCCCTTTGTTGAATCCGAAAAATTCTCTAGATAGAATTTTAATATCCCCCTAGTTTTTTGAGATAGAGATTCGTAATTATCATGGACTTTCAAAGTCACGGTCTTTGAATCCTCATCCACTATGTAATCCTTCTCTATAGTAGGATCTCCAACAAAATAATAGTAGATAAGATTAGGATTATTATGGGTTTCCCACACCTTTCTTTGTTCTTCTCTTCTAGTGCTTTTTCTATGGGATATTATCCCAATAAAGAATTTTTCTGTCATTCTTATACTGTTTCTATTCTTTGATATCTTTCCTTACCTCTAATGTAGTTGGCTACCTCTACTTGTCTAGCAACCTTCGTAGCTCCATCTCTTGTGGGATTTGCTACATTATAAATATACAGGACCTCATCTACGAATCTGCTTTTGTCGCCGGACATCTCCAACATCGGTAACATAAAAGCCTGATCACCGGTAACATCTAGCCATTCTCCGCCCGGTAGTTTAAAATCATTCTCGTCAATCATGAGAAATAATTCTCTTTTATATGTTCTTAGATGCGAAGCTAACCAATTGTATTCCCTGAATGTATTTCTTTCGATAACATCAGATGGATATGCGTGATATTCGGTTGGTGCATGGCCGTGTGGATGCTCCTCGTATCTTCCATATGTCATCCACACATCACCATTACGATATACACCTTCTAATTTATTTAAAACCTGATTATCCTTTAACCAGTCATCGCCATCAACAGAAACCACTATTGAGTTGGGTCTTGATTTTTCTGTAAGGGTCAGAATATTTTTTACCTGAGAATAGATCTTATTTTCGTTTTGTAGAACAATTAATCTATCGCCAACTTCTGATTTAATCTTCTCACAAATTTCGAATGTACCATCGGTTGAAATGTCATCCAAGACGATAACTTCGAAATTATCATAGTCTTGTTCAACACAACTTCTAACACATCTTTCTATCCATTCTGAATGGTTAAATGTGTTAATGGTTATACTAAAAAAGGTTTTCATAAATTTATTTTTTTATCCATTTATTACAATAAACATCCGATGTGTCCTTAGCTAACATAGATCCAAACCATCTCGATGGAGCTATAACCGTTTTGTCTTCATTCGGATTTAACCAAGCACCCCACCAACTAAATGAGCTGTTTGCTATTATGTGATCATCACACAAAGACATAGCACACATTTCTATATAGGGATTTTTAAGATCGCAGATTACAAACTTGCTTTCTGCAAAGTTTAATCTACACCAATCAACATCGTCGGAGAAAACTATAAACAGTATCTCTGGATGTTTAGTTTCTAAATCGGCTATCGATTCTTTGTAATAATCAGCGGAACACACCGGATGGTGATCGGGATACATTACATAATCTCCCCTCCTTACATGAATGGAAGCCAGTCTGATCCCGTCTTTCTTATTTGAATCCACGAATGATTTAGAATGTTCTAAAATACTTTTCTTAAATCTAAATTGTGATAGAATATGATCTTTGTGTTTTAGAAAGTATTTTTCTGTTTGAAAATATCCCTCCAAATTTAAAAAATCGTGAAGACTTCTAGTCTCCTGATTATACTTAAAGTCAATCTCACGATATGTGTTTGTGTAAGACAGGTGTCTTCTAGGAATAAAGTAATACTGATCAATTTCAAAACATTTTAGTAAATCGCAATTTACCATCTCATTCGATCCTAATCTCGGATCGAATGGACCAGCAGGCATCTCATGAAAGCAATTCTCTATGGGAAATCTTGCTTCAAAACCTAAATCTTTAGAAATACCTACAGTGGAGGCAAACTGAAACATTTGGTTTCCCAACCTCCCCATATAGCCTATTCTATCGAATGTAATCATATTTGATTTTATGAAAAAAGAATGAATTAGTTCCCTTTATTGGAACTAATTTCTCATATAGAGATAGAAAATAAAAAGATCAATGAAAAAATTAGCTATAGTAGTACCATTCAGAAATCGTGAACAGCATCTTACACAATTTGTGCCTCATATGGAGAAGTTTTTGGAAGGAGAGGAAATACCTTTTGAGATACTCATAATAGAGCAAGAGGATAATAAAGAATTCAACAGGGCTAAGCTTCTTAATGTTGGTTATGCTGAATTTCCGGATTTTGATTATTATGCTTTTCATGACGTTGATATGCTTCCAATAGATTCAGATTATAGCTATATCGATGGACCAACACATCTTGCTTCTAGAGCTGAACAATTCAATTACAAACTCCCGTATGATGGGTACTTTGGCGGAGTAACTCTTTTCGATAAAGAAAACTTTATTAAGATAAACGGGTACTCCAACGAATATTGGGGATGGGGAGCTGAAGACGATGACGTTCTCCTTAGATGCTCCATAATGGGAGTTCCTACTTTCAGAAAGGATTGCAGATATAGATCTCTATCACACGAGAGAAAGATTGATTCTGTCCCTTACTGGACAAACGTGAATAAGCTAAGATCTTTCCAATCAAATCCTACGGTAAAGAGTATTATGGGTGACGGGATATCTACACTGAAATACACAAAGAAGGGAGAAGAGAACCTATCCAAGAGAACCAAAAAAATTACGGTTATTCTCTAAACCCCTTTCTTTAGATCATCTAGAACTCTAGAAACAGTATTTCTCAAATGATCTAGATTCTTACTCAAAATTTCCGGATCATCGTTCTTAAGTAAATAGTTAATTGTTTCTAAAGATCCTATAGAATAAGCTATTTTACTTTTTAGTAAGATATTTTCTTTAGTGATCTTGGTGTTATTATTCGTGCTTTTTTCTTTATCCATTTTGGTGTGTGTTACTGGATATATAATCATATCTAAAAAACTTGATCAAAATGAAAACACTGGATAATCTATTTCTTTTCGAATCTTTCGTATCCAATATTAACGAAGCGGAAAAAGGACTTATGCACAGACTTCTTAAAGTCCCTGCAGATAAGAAAATTTCTGATGTTTACAGATCTGGCGATGAACTTGCTAAAGATCTTCTAACAGCAGTAAAAAAAGGAAAAATAGTTCCTTCTAAAGATATTCGTAAAAAAGCCACATCTATGCTTGCTTTTGCAGCTAATTGGCCTAGTGAGGGTAAGAACACGGTGATTGATAAAGCTTTAGATGCAATAAAAAACATCGAAATTCCAGGAGTACCAGTATCCGAATAATCAATCGGATACTGGTCTATTTTTTAAATCCCGATATTTAGCACGTGAGATAGTATTTCTTTTCTTAACGCTCTTTTTCGTAAACTCCTTTCTTTCAAAAAGTTCTTTAGCAATCCCTATTTTAGTGTATTTTGCTTTGTACTTTTTAAGAGCAGCATCTATGCTCATCTTTCCTGAAACTTCTATCTTAATCATTTTCCTTAGGTTTTCTTTTATTATTTATTTTAACCTTAACCGGATTTTCTATACCGCCTTCTTTTTTGACGTCATATGACAAAGTTATCGTTGAACCATTCTCTATCTTATTTTGAACCATTAAGTCCGCTAGAGTGTCTTCTATGTACTTCTGCATGATTCTTTTTAGAGGTCTAGCTCCGAATTTAGGATCAAATCCATCCTCGCATATTTTGTTCTTTAAATCATCGGCTATTTTTATTTTGTAGCCAAGTGATTCTAGTCTAGGAATTACTCTAGATAATTCAACATCCAGAATTTTTATCAAATTCTCACGGTCTAGATTTTTGAAGTAAATGATGTCATCTAACCTGTTTATAAATTCAGGAGAAAATGTTTTTTGTAATTCTTTCTTTAAAAGCATCTCATTCTCCAAATCTGAAGATTTGGCTTTAGTTGATGTTGAAAACCCTACACCAGGTCCGAAGTCTTGAAGTTTTCTCTGACCCACATTCGATGTAAGAATGATCAGAGTATTTTTAAAGTTTATTTTTCTACCCAAGCTGTCGGTAATATTCCCTTCATCTAGTATCTGTAGAAGTGAATTGAATATTTCGGGATGTGCTTTTTCTATTTCATCGAAAAGAACAATTGAATATGGCTTCCTTCTTACTTTTTCAGTGAGCTGTCCACCCTCGTCATGTCCAACATATCCAGGAGGAGCGCCGATTAATTTGGTAGCATCAAATTTTTCAGAATACTCGCTCATGTCTACCCTAATCATAGCATCACGATCACCAAACATGTATTCAGCAAGTTCTTTTGCTAATTGAGTTTTTCCGACACCAGTAGGTCCAAGGAAAAGAAAAGATCCGATTGGCTTATTTGGATCTTTTAATCCCATACGGTTTCTAAGAATAGCTCTGGAGACTTTCTCGATCACATGGTCTTGTCCTATAACCTTACCTTTAAGTTCTAAAGCCATTCCTGCTAATCTCTCGTTTTCGGATTCCGAAACCTTCTTCAAAGGAATGCCTGACATCATAGATACTACTTCAGCTACCTTTTCTCCGTCAACTACCTTTCTTTTAGATTTGAGTTTCTCTTCCCAGCTCTTAACCTCGTTGTCTAGGGATATTCTGATTTTTCTTTCCTGATCTCTGTATTTTGCAGCACCCTCGTAATCTTGCTTAGCTACAGCTTCTTTCTTGGTCTTGTTCGTTTGCTCTAAGCTTTTTTCCAAAGCTGTTATTGAGTCTGGTACTTTGACATCGCTAAGCTGAGTTCTACTTCCAGCCTCGTCCAGAGCATCCAATGCCTTATCTGGAAAATTTCTATCCGTGATGTATCTTTCAGTTAGCTTGACACAATTAACGATAGCATCATCAGTATAGGTAACATTATGATGATCCTCGTATTTTGATTTTATGTTGTTTAGAATTTCTAGAGTTGTATCAGAATCTGGAGGATTCACTAGGACTTTTTGAAATCTTCTTTCGAGTGCTCCATCTTTTTCTATGTGCTGACGATATTCATTGAGTGTAGTTGCTCCGATACACTGAATCTCTCCTCTAGCTAGTGGGGGTTTAAACATATTGGAAGCATCGAGTGAACCAGAAGCACCTCCAGCACCAACCATAGTGTGGATCTCGTCGATGAATATAATAACATTTGTGTTTGCTTTAAGCTCCTCTAGAATGGCTTTAATCCTTTCCTCGAATTGACCTCTGTATTTAGTTCCAGCAACTAGAGATCCCAGATCTAGAGTTAATACTCTTTTGTTTAGTAGAGTACGTGAAACTTTTCTTTGAACAATCTTTAAAGCCAGACCTTCTGCAATTGCAGATTTACCTACACCGGGCTCTCCAATAAGAACTGGATTATTCTTTTTTCTTCTAGATAGAATCTGTGAAACCCTCTCAATTTCCTCGTCTCTACCTATAATTGGATCCAGCTGACCTTTAGCTGCCATTTCGGTTAGATCTCTAGAATATGAATCTAGAACTGGTGTTTTACCTGGAGTCTTGTTTTTATTGGGCTGGATATCATCCATTTCTTCATCATAGCTCATATAATCATTTTTGTTATTTTAGACCACTAAGTCCAAAATATTTCAAGATTCTATAGGTATAATGCAACGTAATATTGGGTAGCACCAACTGTGACCCAACCCCATGTATTGATCGATGCGGTATTCCCTGGGGTTGTACCATCTACACGGATAGAAGCACCAGTTGGTCCAGTTGCTCCTGGAGATCCATTATCTCCTGCTGGTCCAGTAATCCCTGTATAATAGTTGAGTGCGGACCATGGACTTTGTCCATCTCCAATTTTAAGTTTTCCTGTATCTGTTTCATATCCAGGCTCACCTGACATTAAAACCGGATCATTATATAGCCAATTAGCTTCGTTGTCTCTTCTAAGAAGTATTCTGTAGGGCATCCTATCTTATTATTTTCTTAACTATATATCACAAAAAAGTCCAACGAGTTAATCGGTGGACCTTATTTGATTCTATTGATATTTTAAGAGATTCTAATTCTTAAAGCTCCTGCATTATGATAGACCCCTCCTAGAGGTACCCCACCAGTAGCAGCACTTGGGTCGTCTGAGAAATTAAGAACCGAATAACCGGAGATAATTAATGTTCCTGATGTTCCACCAACAATAGTTTGATTACCGTAGAAAGTATTAGGTCCAGTACCACCCGCTCCGGTTGGACCAGTAACCCCGGTAGCTCCCGTTGGACCAGTAACTCCGGTAGCTCCAGTTGCACCGGTACCACCAGTAGCACCTATATAGTAATTTAGATTACTCCAGGTGCTATTACCATCACCGATTTTAAATTTACCAGTATCAGTTTCGTATCCAGGTTCTCCTGATAAAAGAACCGGATTTTGTGATTCCCAATTAGCGGAACCGTCTCTTCTAAGTATTATTCTATAAGCCATCTTAGCTTTATTTTTAAACTATATATCCTTATTGATCCTCGGTAGGAGAGTCAATAGATTCTTCCGGATTAGATGGATCTTCAGGATTCAAACCAGCATCTAAGTTAGATTTATGTCTAACGTTATCAGCTCTTTTAGTTACCCATTTATCCACTGCTGCAATACCGAAAGATCCCAGAGTGATAATAAGGAATCCATCAAAGATAAATTCATTAATTAAAAGCTCCTTCCCTAAAGCTCCGGTGATTAGATCTACTATCATAGCAGCAACCATAGCAAGGAAAGAAAGGAACCCAACTACTGATTTTTCATTGATGTCGTTGTTGTCATTGAAAAGATCTCTTAGAAATTTTAACATGTTTGTTTGGTTATTTTTATGAGGGGTTTAGACCTCTATCTATATATCGGGATTAACCAAAACTACACCTCTAAAAACCAAAAATGTTTACAGTAGATCTAATACTGTAAACATTCCTAGTTTTTGTAAATCAATAAAAATAATCCCCAGACAGGAATCGAACCCGCTCTCTCCCTTGTGATCGGGTGCGTTATCCAACACGCCCCTGGGAATTGTGGTGTAGAGGGAATCGAACCCATCTCACCAGACTACATACTCTGTCACTTACCATGCTGCTGAACTAGTATCTCGGGCAGTAATACCGAGTCATCGTCTGGTCCTTTTACACCATTTAATTTGTAGTCCCTAGGGGAATCGAACCCCTCTTTCTAGGATGAAAACCTAACGTCCTAACCGATAGACGAAGGGACCAAGTTTCGCTTAGTGAGATTTGCTAAGCTAGATTTTAACGGGTTACTCTCACTGTTTCGAGAACCATCGCCGGTGACTCACCGACTTTTCATTAGTGTCTTACCACATAAAAACCTGTCAAGCTACTGAGAGGCTCTGCTACCTGCCTTTAGTCTCAGTTCCAGTATTTTAATGATATTGATCCATACCTACCCATGAGATAGGAGCCCTTCAATATCAATTCCGGTTACCACCTGGACATTAACCGTGACCTTTTATCGTAGTCAAAAACGAAGCGAGTACCTCTTACTCGTTGCGGTCCCAGGGGGATTCGAACCCCCGACCTCCGCCGTGACAGGGCGGCGTTGTAACCAACTCTACTATGAGACCTTAAATTCCTCCGGCGTGGTTACGGAGGCAGATTACGTTGCTTTCGCAAGAGGCTTGATCTGGCCCAATATTGTTGATAGCGTTGGAGTACCCGTCTCGCTCCAATCTTAAGTGCTTAATCGTAGTTTTACGAGGCCTCGGCACTGTCCTTTTCAGGGGGTGATGAATTCCGATTCCATCCTGGATTGTCGACATCCGCTGGATGGGGAAGACCACTATCAATATTTCAGTTCAAAGAACTTTTTGTAGTCAGGACAGGGATCGAACCTGATCTGGCTCCATCCTCAACGGATGGGTTCGGCACCATGCCTCTTTACGCCACCTAACTATTTCGGGTGGGTTAATGAGTGATTTCCCCCACCTCTTTTTACTCTGTATCAGACTCCTTTCGGAACATCAACCTAAGTCACTCTGTGTTTGTAGTCAAGACAGGAATCGAACCTGTTCGGTAAGTTGTGGACTTCGTTATCCTTTAGGGCCTAACTTACTTACCACCTGCGTCTACCATTCCGCCACCTGACTATTTCAGGACAGGAGTAAGCTGCTCCTATATGTCCCTACTTTTTTGCTATCGTTTGAGTTTCAGTTTAAGGTCAGGAAACTCCTTCGGTAAGGAAAGCGACCATAGTCTTCTGGAAGACTAATAAAAACCCCCGATTGCTTTTCATTGTTATTTTGACGTCTCAACAATGGTACTCATCGGTGCGAGCATGAAAAAAGACGGCTTGCTGACCAATAAGGATTCGAACCCTAATCCTGCGTCCCCTTTCCGGTACACCGACCATACTCCGTTCTGCTGTGCGCCATTACACCATAGTCAATCGGAAGTTTCGAACCTTCCAGTCACAGGGTAATTAATCCTGTGGTTTGTAGCGATAGAGGGATTCGAACCGATAAAAGATCTTCATGTAAATCTTTCCTCTGCACCGGTGCTCATGATTGCTACCGGCTCTCCAAGGTATCGCCATTTAGTAGTAGCGGGGGCCGGACTCGAACCGACGACCTTTGGGTTATGAGCCCAACGAGCTACCAACTGCTCCACCCCGCAATGTATATTGTTTTTAAAAAATCAAAGATCGTTGTTATTATTATGATACAAATTTAATATTGTTTCTCGAGAGAAAAAAATATTTTATAAAAAAATTGCCGAGACCGGGGGGTTCGAACCCCAACCTTCTCCGTGACAGGGAGATATGCACGCCATTACACCACGACCTCGTTTTTTGCGGAAAGCAGTGGAATCGAACCACATCCGGTTTCCCGGACACCTCGCTTAGCAGGCGGGCACTCTCACCATCGAGCATTACTTTCCTTTTTAACTGTACCTCGAGTGGGATTCGAACCCACACTAACTAGATCCTAAATCTAGCGCCTCTGCCAATTGGGCTACCGAGGTATTGTTTATTGGTAGGTGCGGAGGGACTTGAACCCTCGTGTAACCAACTACCCTTTCTACATGGTATAAGCATGAGGGGATACACACCTATTTAGTATTCCCGAACGGATTCGAACCGTTACTGTATGGATTTTAAGTCCATTGCCTCTGCCTGTTGGGCTACGGGAACATTGAACAAGATCCTCAAATGGGAATCGAACCCATATCCCCGCTATACCAAAGCGGTGCTCTACCCTTGAGCTATCGAGGCATGGGGTGCACGAGCAGGATCGAACTGCCGACCTTCTGAATCACACTCAGACGCTCTAACCAACTGAGCTACGCACACCGTGTATTATTTTGTATTGAGATATTCTTCGATCTCTTCTTCGTTAGCTAATCTAATAGGAACGAACAATGCAAATCCGTTATCATCTTCGAAGTGGTTGCACGTGTCTTTTCTAAATCCAAATTTATATCTCCAGTGATCAAAAACATTTTCTTTAGCATTCCATTTACCAACTTCTGCATTTCTATAATCACCATAGTAGAGCTGACCGTCAATAAGATCTTTCTTTGGAATAGCACCTGCCTCTATTAGTTTTGGTACGTAGAAATTTCTATATTCTTCCTCATCCACTCTAGGTATAGACGGTACATCATGTGCCTTCTCAAATTTAGGAAGATTACACCAGTACTCCCTTCTTTTTCTCTCTCTTTCAGCTTTTTCAGCAGCAATCTCATTTTTAATGTCCTCGATCTTTTTTTCCTTTTCCATAGTTTCCTATTTTTTAGAATCACTGACAGGATTCGAACCTGTGTGTGAGGTTTTGCAGACCCCCGCCTAAACCGTCTCGGCCACAGTGACGTATTTGCTCCGGAGGTCAGAATCGAACTGACAACGACTTGATTACAAATCAAGGGCTCTACCAATTGAGCTACCCCGGCTTTTGCGGAAAGTATAGGATTCGAACCTATGGCACCCTTCCGGGTGCACACGCTTTCCAAGCGTGCTCCATAAACCACTCGGACAACTTTCCTTTCAGCGGAGGAGTGAGGTATCGATCCCCATACCCGAAGGTACCACTAGTTTTCAAGACTAGGTCAAGCGCCAGCTTAATTACTCCTCCTTTCTAGTTCCAACATGTCAAAGACCGCACAAAATAAAAAAGGTCCCTTAGAATCTAAGGGACCTTTTAAATTTAATTATTAATATGGTTATTTATCCCTTAGCATAGCACAGTTAGTTTCATCACATGTCAACGACGATATCGATGTGAGTAAACTTAGGTCTATATGGAATAAATTTTTCATTTGCGTTTTTATATATCCTATCGGATTTTAATTTCTATGCAAATATAGAAAAAAGTTTCAGATTAAAAAAATTTTATAAAGAATATTTTGATTTTGTTGCATTAAAATTCTGACTTACCTCTGCAGCGCTAAGACCCTTAGTGTAGAAATAGCAAGCTCCAATCTTACCATTTAGATAAGGTGAACTTACCCCCGCACCAATATAGCCTAGATAAAGAGGATTTGTTTCAGAGTAACTATCGGAACCGTGTGCTGTTGAGATATACTCGGTCTCGTTAATATAAACCTTGGTAGTGTTTGCAGTTGATGTTATCTGAGATATGAAGGTGTAAAGATACCAGGTACCTGTAGTGACGTTTAATGTCGAGTCAGTTATTTTCTGTACCCCCGTACCATTTGTCACCGCTCTAGTTTTACTTCCAGTAGAATATAATCCACCCCAATATCCATCAAAACCAGAACTGGATGAAAGTTTACCGAAAACTGGTTGTCCCTGTGTATTTAGTGAAGGTAGCGTATCAAATTTAACCCAGACCTGTATTGTTCTTTGTTGTGAAGTAGATAGGGATAGAGATGAATTGTGTGGAATACTAATTGTATCGTTTATACCATCAAGATCGAATATACCTCCATCTGTTGATTCCCAAGTTGCCCCGTTTATGGTTGCATTATTTCCGTTACCTGTTTCATCTGTCCATACTCCGCTGGTATAATTTGAAGCATCCAGCTCCATGAATAAGCTATCTGTTACTATAGGTGAAACTGTTGCGAATCTACTAGAAGTTGCATTATAATTAGAAGATATTTCAGATGCACTTAAAGCTCTGTTATAGATGCTGACAAATGGAATTTCACCGTTAATAAAGTCGGTAGAGTTTGGTGCATTATCCCATCTTCTCCCGATTCTTATTCCCAATCCAGAAGATTGAGCACTACCAGAATACGTTAGAGTAGATTGCTGAGTCCCGTTTAGATATTGTATAACCTGGCTACCGTTATAAGTTACGTCAACACTGTACCATGATCCAGTTGCAGGAGTAAATCCATCAGTTGTTCTCCAGGCTCCATTAAAAAACCCTCCGCAGATATTAGCAGACGTGGGAGATCTATTTAATCCTATTGAGAAATTGAGTTTAGATGAAAGATCATAAACATTAGCTACAACAGCTGCTGCACCGGATGTTGTAGGAAGAGTGTTTAATTTAAACCAGCATGAAACAGTAAAGTTACTCAATGTACCAAGATCTGGTAGCTCTACATACTGTAATGACGATGAAGAATAGCTTAAAGATCCATTATTATTGGTAGCATAAGAAACCCCATTTACCAAAGTTGCTGTAGCCTGTGTATCTGATAGATCTTTCCATCCAGTTCCTCCCTTTGGATAAGAAGTAGTAAATGATGAATCAAGAAGTGCTACTAGTCCATCTGTCACAATACTTGGGTAATCGTAGTTTACACAGATCATATCGCTCTGTGAATTTATCCAAGAGATTGCCTGGACCGCTGTCGTAATCGTAGGATTCAGGTTAATGGAAGTAGCTATGTATTTAGCAGTGTTTATTAATTCTGCATCGTTTGCAGGAGAGAAAATAGATGGCCCGTTAGAAACCTTATTTACATAGATAGTGTATCCGCTTGCACCTGGAGTATATCCATTCCAGAAATCTGTAGTAGCAGTAGGTCCGTACCCCGAACTGTTACTAACACCAAGGTGCATATTGTTTCTACCTATGGTATTCGATACGTTTGAAACGCTATATTTTATTACATTGGGTGTTGGCACTTGCTATATGTTTTGTTGTATATATTTCAACAAGTGATATGTAGTCTTGGAAGGATCCGAACCCTCAATTCATCGTCCGTAGCGATACGTGTTATCCAATTACACCACAAGACTATTTTATGGATCATAAAGAAGGGCAGGTACTTCAACCGGAGGGATACCCGGACCTGCCCTAGTGTAAATCAATATAGTGTTCCCTATCTGTATCCCTCTGAATATCCCCTAGAAGTATAGGAGCATAGTAACCATCCATCAGAGGTCTCTACTATCACACTCCGTCCTAACCTATTCTACCAATCAAGAGTGTCATGGTTTTTACTGTTAAGCGTTCAGTGCTGTCCTCAGGACTTCTTCACCCTACCGCCAAAGTTACGTGGTCGGTCTCACTCGGAAGCGTGAGTGTGTATCGTAGAATTGTCCAGTATTTCTACGACTTGTGAATTACGACAAGACTAATTAAAGCCCCTTACCCTCTAAATCCATAATGAGGGATCCTTATCTAACCTGTGTAGCCTCCCCCATAGCCTTGAAGCCTTCAAGTCAGGTTCACACACCATGACAGACGGATATTTCTGTCAATCGTGGGGTCTTAAAAGTAAAGTATGACGTATGCTCGTCTTATGGTTGTTTCCATCCGCAGACTCACGGTTCTCTTTACTTTTGTAGTTAGGACAGGATTCGAACCTGCGTCGTCCCTCCAGATATTACTATCCTGATAATGAAGGGTGTTTCCCATTACACCACCTAACCAAATAATAGAACGAGAATTTTGATAAGAGTAATCATTGTATGATCGTTTATGAGACGATTGACTTATCCACTTGTCTAATCTGCCAGAAGGCAAATATAGGATTCGAACCTATGTATGCGAAGTAACTCTTATCTTGCTACGTTCTAATGTTAAAAAGCAAAGAAAATTTCCAATCGTAAAAAGCGCTCTACCAGCTGAGCTACCGGAACCATATGTTTTTAAAAATTGGGGTTCCGGATGGGACTCGAACCCATGACCTCTCGGTTTACAGCCGAAGTAACGATTTAGATTACTATTGCTTTAATAAGTTTACCAGGAGAAAATTGCAAGGGTGTAACGCTTTCGCGCTTCTGTGGGAGTTGAACCCACTACCGTTTAAACCAAAATTAAATGCTCTACCAATGAGCTAAGAAGTAACCCTTACGTTACTACCTGATAATATTTTAATTTCAAAGAACTCTTTTTTTTGAAGACTGGAGAGAAACCAATCTCTCCAGTCTTTATTTTTCTATCGTTAGATAACGATTTGTTTCACTTTTTCAAGGTGATAGTTTGGATTAAACTCGCTCTTAGCAATATCGTCAAACATACTGTAGCCGTAGCCGTAGTAGTATCTAACTTTATCACCTGCTAACTGTGTAGTTCCATAAGCTGCCAAGTCTACTGAGTAAACGTATGGACTTCCTACTGACTTCACGTAGTTCATGTAAGAGCTGTAGCTAGATCCGCTGTTACATTCGTTGTCCGAAAGGATGAAAACACGATCGTATTTACGTCCTGAGCTTTGAGCTTCTCTCCAAGCCGAAGCTAGTGAAGTTCCACCCATATCTCTTCGCATGTTCTTAGCAATGCTAAATACATCGGAATTAGCGTTCCATTTAACGTATTCTGCTGAAGAACCAAATCGGATAACATCTGCATTAGTTCCCTTTGCGATAGTTGCTGCTATTAAAGCGGCTTTATCCATACAGGTACTTTTGTATCTCTTGCCGGATCTAGATCCGTCTGTCATCGGAGTTCCCATCGATCCAGAGAAGTCAACCATTACTAGCGTTCTACCTGGTAGCATTTCAGCAAGATTTGGAACTGCTGCCTCAAATCCTTTCAATAGAGCCTGAGCCACCTTTCTAGAATCGGAGTTGCTGAATTCAGAAATTGTAACCTCATGAGCCAAATCCATTTGGTATGGCATGATCTTACCTTTTCTGATAGCATCTGAATCGGAAAGAAGTTTGCACAGGGAATCTATAGTCGATTCTTTAGCGCTGGTCTTAAGGATGTTTCTGATGTTACGAAGTGCAGCAAGAATACCAAGTTTACCTTCGTTTAGCAAAGAATCCCAGTTTTCAGCCTTAGCTTCTTTCAGGATTTTTTCAGCCTCGTCCTTATCGATCTTTCCTTCCTTAACAGCTTTTGCAACTTCTTGACCAGCATCGGATTGGGCAACCTCCCAGGTATCTGCAGAAACAGATAGACCTTTCATGATCGCATCGATCGCAGAGATTCTCTCCCCGTTAACTTCTACAATTGCAGAAGATTTTTCAGGTCTAGGGTGAACAAGATTGATCACGTCGATCATTGGATTCTTGTACTTCAATAGAGAGTAAGAATCAAGGTTTTCGATAGCGGAAGCAAATCCTTTTTTCATCGAGTTAGTTACCTTGGTCTTATTCATTGCGGAGAAACATGCAACGATTTCTGCCATGTCGTCTGGACGGAAAATTGTACCTCCGGATTTTGTTCTCTTGTTCCAAAGTCCGTAGAATCTTTTAGCCCATTCTTGTCCAGCACAGTGAGGAGCTAGATAAGAAGCTGCAAGATGGTTAATAGAACGCATTCCCTCACCAACACAACGTGAATACACGATACATTGAGCTACTAGGTAAGTGTCTTCCTTCGCACACTCATCAACTACCAATTTCAATTCACGCATCGTTTCATTTTCAGAACGATAGAACTGATTTTCTAGTTTTAGGGTGTTAAGCATAGTTAACAACTTCAGCCACTTATCCAAAGAATAAGCTGCATATCCCTGACGATTTTTGGTGTCTGGCTTTGGTATTGCAATAGCCTCAACCAACTCAGATTTTGGCTGCATATTAGCTAGCGAACTTCTGAGATTCTGATTTCTGAACTTTGACATTAGTACAGGTTTTTATATAGTTAAACAATAAATTACAAAATAAACCAGAGAAAGTTGACAAAGCATTTTTTCTTTACGTGCTCTACCAGCTGAGCTATCCCTCCTTTTAATTAATTATTTACTAGTGGAGGGAGTTGGATTCGAACCAACGACACCGTGCTTTCAATGCAATCGAAGTAACTTTATCATTACTACTGGTTTTGTTGTGGATACAGGAATCGAACCTGTCTAGAATCACCAAGAAGACTGATCCACAAAAGATAAACTGAAGAAAACCGGAAAGGTATTTTTGGTTGTAAAAGCGGGAGTTGAACCCGCATCCTCTTGTTCTGAATACAAACGCTCATCCAATTGAGCTATTTTACGAAGTAACCTTATCCTTTACTATCAGTTTAATGGTTATATCAGGAGAAATTTGCAAGGGCATTTTTATATCGACGGGAATTGAACCCGCTACATTCTGAGTTTCAGTCAAATGCTCTACCAAATGAGCTACGAAGTATCCCTTACGTTGCTACCTGATAATATTTTAATTTCAAAGAACTTATTCTTTTTTATTGGCGTATTTATGACTCTTGAAGAGAAGAGAAGTACTGAACAATAGTTCGAACGTTTCTCTGCTCGTTAGAAAGAGCTTCTACTTGAATTCTTTCCAATGAGATTTTTCTCTGTAGATCAGCCTGAGCTTCCTTAGCTTTCTTTAGATCTTCATCGTCAAATGCGATCTGTAAAAAAGCTGCCTCTCTTGATTCTGAGTTGGTGTAAAGTTTTTTACCATTACCATCTTCTGCAGAATTCACGCTAGACTTAATTGCAGACTCCATCTGATTGATCTCAGTTATAGATTCTTGCAGTTTCTCGTTAAGATCCAGGATCTCAACAGAATGTTTTGCGATCTTAGCAGGAATGAGCTCTAGCTTCATGATCATTTCAGAGATTTTCTCTTGATTCATTTTTTGTTTTTTTAATTGTTAGTGGGTAGGGCAGGATTCGAACCTGCACGCCCCGAAGGAACCAGATTTACAGTCTGGCGAGCCAACCAATTGCTCAACCTACCCTTTTTAAAATTCGTAGTCCCTGTAGGACTCGAACCTACGACACTCTGGATGTAAACCAGATGCTCTACCAACTGAGCTAAGAGACTGACTTAATTTGATACAAAGATAAGTATCAAATACGGGATAAAAAAATATTTTAAAAATATTTTTAGTAGCGAATGGGAATTCTGAGATCCCGTCCTTCCGGATATGAGCCGGACGCTCTTCCTCTGAGCTAATTCGCTATGGAGCCGGCTCCCGTGATTCAACGGGAGGATCACCCGGCATTTTGAGCGGATGACGGGAATTGAACCCGCATCTCCAGCTTGGAAGGCTGGAGTAATAAGCCATTATACGACATCCGCTTATTGCGGACTAGGTAGGTCTCGAACCTACGACCCCATGATTAACAGTCATGTGCTCTAACCAACTGAGCTACTAGTCCTTATAGTTACCGGGGGCAGAACCAAGCGCTTGGACTTTTACAAACAGACATCCCCGATAAAGATGAATTGTGGCCTCCAACCACTCCCAAACGACCTCCCGGCATCGGTCCAGGAGGCGTCCTGCCCTTAGTGATCCCGGTGGGATTCGAACCCACGACTCCCGCATTAAAAGTGCGGTGCTCTAAACCAACTGAGCTACGAGATCATTCTCTTGCGACTCTTGTCGCTCTTGTCACTTTCCATAGTTAACTATTTTATTTTTAAGTTGTCACGGGTGGATTTGAACCACCGACCTTCTGAGTATCAGTCAGATGCTCTAACCAACTGAGCTACGTGACAGTTTACGCCAATATGTCAAAGAACCTTTAGTTGTCCCGAGAGGACTCGAACCTCTAACCCGACGGCCAAAACGCCGTGTGATGCCATTTCACTACAGGACACTGTAGTTTGCACGCCGGGGAGGGCTCGAACCTCCGACACCTGGTTTTGGAGACCAGTGCTCTACCAACTGAGCTACCGACGTGTTTAAGTGGAGAGTATCGGACTCGAACCGATGACCCCTTGCGTGCAAGGCAAGTGCTCTAGCCAACTGAGCTAACCCCCCATGGTAGAGTAGACCGGACTCGAACCGACACTATGTCCTCATCCCAAATGAGGCGGCCTACCAATTGGCCAACTACTCTATGTTTATTTCAAAGAACTTAAAAGTTCAGTGGTGCGGGGCGGGATCGAACCGCCGACACCGGGATTTTCAGTCCCGTGCTCTACCAACTGAGCTACCGCACCGCAAAAAAAAACTCCGAATCTTGTGGATCCGGAGTTTCTTAGTTATGGTGATTTATTTATTTAATCATCTAATCAAATCCGGATTTTTTGCGTTGCCATTATACCACTTAGCAAACCCCACCTGTGAAATCGGTGCGTTAGCCTGAGGCATAAACGGTTTAACGATATTTCCGAATTGTGTTTTCATTTTTCTTTTGTTTCGAGTTTTATATATCAACTCTGTTGTTTAGTTTCGCTAATTTATAACATTTTTTCAGATAAAAAAAATTTTTTCTGAATTTTTTTAATTTTTGTGGTCCCTCACGGGCTCGAACCGTGGACCTACTGATTATGAGTCAGTTGCTCTAACCTACTGAGCTAAGGGACCTAAGTACTTCCTGAGAGACTCGAACTCTCACACCTCTCGGAAATAGATCCTAAATCTATCGTGTCTACCGATTCCACCAAGGAAGCAAATAAAATTTAAAAGAACTTATTTTAGTGATCCCGACAGGATTCGAACCTGTGACCTACTGCTTAGAAGGCAGTTGCTCTATCCAGCTGAGCTACGGGACCTTTTTGTTGTGATTAATTGTACATTACAAAGTTAATAATATTTCTCGTGGGAAAAAAATTTTATCGCATCTATTATGATGTACAATTCCAAAAAATGTAATTTGTATTGATATATAGTCTAGAACTTAAAAATAAAAATAAGACAATATGAAAAACAACAGACCAGTTTTCGAAAGCTTTGGCGATTTTGTTAAGTCTCTAAATGAAGCTCTAAATGAGGCGGAAACTACAGGAACACTAGATCCGCTTAAAAAACTATTGGGGGGTGGACTAAGATTCGGTAAAGCAGAAAAAGCAAAATTCGATAAAATCATAGATCAACTAACATCTCTTGGGATAACTAAGGCACAAATGGAGGACGCTCAGAATGCGGCACAAGATATAAGCGACTATTTTGCTGAAGGTGAAGATGAAGGAGTTCAATTGGCAACAGATTCTGCTAGAATAGAAGCAGCTCAAAATTTTACCTATGAATATCTCGTTAATGGTACAGTTAGAATAAAAGGTGAGCCAAGTGCAGCCAGTGACGGATCAATTATCAGAACTGGCACTAGAGAAGATGATTCTTCAGTACCAACTCCTCTAGGTCAAACCATAGTTAATCTTTTCTTATACAATCTTTGGATTTTACAAGAAAATATGGGAGAAGAAAAAGGAGGATATTCGGTTAAGAGTCTAGCTAATGCTGGAAAAAAAGGTAAGAATAAACCTGTAGATTCATTCCTAACAATAGACGAAAAATCTCTATCTGGGGATATTATACAAGTAGTTCCATATACAACAGATAACACTAACAAGGATTCACTTTCTGAATACGGTTTCAAAATCCCAGTATGGACAATCACTAAGGTTGCAAAGGGAGCTGGAGAAACATTAGGGAATGAAACATATACTGAGGTTATTCCTCCATCAGGTAACGATACCGTAGTTACTGACAAGCCTTATAATTCATCTGGAGTCGATTTCTTTGCGGAAAATGCGGTAGAAATCGGAGAAGATGGTATGGCAGCTCTTAATGCTATAATCTCAGAATTCAACTCTATTGATAAAATCGTTGTTAATGGTGGAGCTTCAAGCAAACCAACCTCAAGAGCAGGAGGAAACGAGAAATTAGCACAAGATAGAATGCAGGCGGGTATAAACGCTCTTAACGCTCTTAAAAAGGCAAAAGTAGAGCAACTTAAAAATGCTAAAATTGAGACAGGAGAGGCTAAGGTTCAAGATGCAGCTCCAAGTGAGAGCGATCCTAAAAACCAGCAGGTTTCTTTCATCATTTCAGGTAAAATTAAAAATGTTTCTGGAACATCAAACGAGCCTACAATTATCACCAAGGTAAATAAGATAAAAGCTGATCAGGCTACACTTACTTTACAGTACTTGAGATTTGGTGTAAATATCGCTTAATCTAAAAAAATACAAATAAAAAAACCTAGATCTAAGATCTAGGTTTTTTTGTGATCCTTTATATAGGTCTTAGTTTCCTAAAATTACTCCTGACGTTCCGATGATAGATTCTCTGGTAATATTGTTGTCTATCACGAAACCGTATCGGATGATTCCATTTTCTTTAGTAGCTACAGCGGCGAATTCTACGTAGTATTTCTTTAAAGCAGTTTCTCCGAAGTATGTGCTATTGTACAAGTACTGCTTATATTCGCTAACCAATCTTTTTGCCTGAGCTTCCTCGTTTTCTAAAAGGTTTACCATTCCTCCTTTCTTAGATCCGTAGCATTCTGGATATCCAGCTTCTTCCTGAGATTTTGCTCTTGCTGCGAAGTTAATTGTGGTGTCTTCGGTCATCCATGAAAATTGCTCTGACATTTCCTTTGTTAAAGCTGCTTGGAATTTTTCCAGGCTGAATCCTTTCTTAGGATTAGCTACTTCTTTTACCTGTGCATTAGAGATCGTTCCGATTGTTAATGCGATGATCAAAAATAGATTTTTCATAATTTTTTATTTTTTAATTGATTTACATTTCAAATATAGAACAGTAACTCGAGAGGAAAAAGAAAAACCTGAAAAATTTTAGAAATTTTTTAATTCTCCTTATAAATTAGAGGTTCTGATTTTTTATATCGTACGCGATATATACATAGAAAAGAAAAGAACAAAATGGATAAAGTAATAAGTCTAAGCGCATTTGGCAATGTTATCAAAAACCCAAAAGGCAGGGAAGCTGAAACTGAAGACATGGGAGAGGCGGGTGCGTACGCGCATATCTTTAAGATGGCATTACAGAATGTTGCACAAACTAAATTGCTTCACTGGCAATCTAACTTTTATGGTCAACACAAAGCTTTAGATGGCTTATTTGAGGGACTCATAGATTTAACCGATACCCTAGCAGAAAGCATCATGGGTAAATATGGTAAGCCAGTTCTTAATGATGATCAATGTTGTTTAAAGATTAAAAACTTCGAGAACCCGGAGAAGGGTGATCTTAAAGATTTTATGGAACATCTTCATAAATGCTATTCTATAGATTGCAAATCTCTTCTAGATCCAGAAAGAGATCCAGAACTTCTTAATATTGTTGACGAGATCATTGCTTTGGTTGATCAAACCAAGTACCTTGTATCATTAAGATAATCATATTTTTCTAGAGAAAACCGTGAGATTGTAGATTACAACCTCATATACCCATTCTTTCTCTAAAGTGTCCCATTCCTTAGAAATTAGAGCTTTTGTGCACACACCAAAATCTCCTGAGGCATTTTCTTTAATAGCGTTTCTGTGAGCCGTTGATAACTTATACCCGTCCAGGATATAGCTCTTTCCAAAATTTTTAACCATGGCTGCAGTAGCCATCTCAACCAATTTGGCTGTTGTGTATTCATATTGACTTCTCTTTCTCCAAGAAATCTGCTGCATAACTTCAGCTCTTACCTTAAGATCGTATTTAGGCAATTCCGGTAATCTCTCAGGAAACTTACATCCAGTTGGCTCTTTAAAGATATCAGGGGTCCCGAAATATCTAGTGTGTCCTGTGCTATTTTTAGGAATAGCTGAGGTTAAATCATAAAGACAAAATTTCTTAGCTGTCTCCTCTAGAACATCAAGAAAATAATCTGCTCTTACATTCGCTACTGAATCCAGTACGGAATTTCTAGAAATCCTATTACTACCAAAAGAAACGTAGGATCTTAAATCGGAGATGTATTGAACATTCTGACTATCTACCAAAATCTCGTCGAACTGTTTAGCTTTATTCTGACCTAGAATAAGCTGAGGAACAACCAATAATAAGAGAAATATCCTGTTTTTCATATTTCAAATATCTTACATTATCCCGGATTAAAAAAATAAAAAGTGTAGATTTTGATATATAGATCATGGACTTTTCATTCTATAACTTTAGAAGTGTTCTTGAATCGAACGAGGAACATCTAGATTTTCTTCAGGACCTGTCAGAATTTCTAGAAAGAGAAAAGATCTATGGATATGAACAAGATATACTTTCTATACTTAAAGGCGAACCATCTACGGAGGTTATGAACGATCTCAGAAAAAGCTTTGCCAGATATGATGGAATTAAACCTGATGATTCTGATATTCAAATGATGGATAGAAAGATGATGCTGGAGAGATTCTTGGATTATAAGGGGATCAAGGGTTACACCGAGCCGATATTAAATCTATGGGGGCAATACCGCAAAGAAGGAAAGAGTAAGGTAATTGAAATTAAGGGGAAAGAACTATTTCATCTTAAACCTAGTAAGGATACACTCAGAATATGGACTTGGGATAATCCCAAACTTTCAGGTGTTCCTGTATTAAAAACGGTAAAATCACTATATGGGGTGGATAACTTTTTCCAAGTAAATCCATCAAGCTACAGATATTCTAAAAAATAGGTTTTTTGGGTAGATATATAATAAAATTAAAAAAAAGAAAAAGAATGGAAAATAGATTAATGTCATTTGGAGAATTCAATTCTCTTTATGAATCTTATGGATTTATTAACGAAGCAGAGGATAAATCCCTATTTAATCCTGCTAATCCTACAGCTAATAAAAAAGAGATTGCTGAGATTTTTGCAACTGCTGGAGCAACAAACGAGGCAGGTCCAACCGATGCTTTTAAAGCAATCGTTAAGGGTGAGAAAGGTGCAAGAGTCGTAGAGATTCAGAAGTATTTGGGTATTAACCCTGCTGATGGTATCTTTGGGCCTAACACAGAAGCAAAAGTTAAGGAATTCCAAAAAACTAACAAATTAACAATTGACGGTAAAGTTGGGGTACAAACTTTAAGAAAAATGATGTCCCTTAAAGGAAACGTTACAGATCCTAAAAAACAAGATCAGTTAATAACTCAAAAATTCATCGTAAAAACTACAGCTCAGGCTAAAGCAGCTGGGATAGACCCTAAATTGTTATTAGTATTTGATAGAGTGGTTGTTACTAAAAACGGAGACAGAACTTACGTTATTTGCTATCCTAAAAAAGATGCTGCTAAAACAGTAAAAGATTTAGATGGCAAGGGGCTTCTTAAAGCAAACTGGGAGTGGATGAAAAAAGCAGCTGGTGCAGTAGGCAAGGCTCTTCTTTACACAGTTACTGGAGTATTTGTATTAGCAGCTGAAACAGCTAACGCAATTATATCAAGTGTAGTATCTGCAGGGGCTTGGGTTGCTAAAGGTGCTATGACCGCAGTTGGTGCAGTAGCACAAGGAATAGCTACAGTGGCAGATTGGGCAGCTAAAGGTGCTAGGAAAGCATACAATACTGTTGCTGCTTGGTCAAATGCTGCTTGGAATACTTTCTGTCAATCAGCGGGAAAAGTTATGAAAGCATCAGTCCAAGCATTTACTGCGTTTATGGATGGGATTAAATCTGCTGCAAAAACAACAGCTTATGTTTTAACCGGAGCAGCTATTACAGCATGGAGAGGTATTAAATCAGTATTAGCTCCAGCAGTGAAAGCTATAGTAGAAACTGCAAAAGATGGAGCTGCCTTTGTTAAAAAAGGAATGGATTGGATTGGAAAGAACGTTAAAAACGGAGCGGCAGCTTTTGCCAAAACAATGAAAGCTGGATGGGATGCTACAGTAACTGCAACAAAAACAGCTTTAGCAACTGGTGCGGCATTAGTAAAAAGTGCAGGTGATGCTGTTGTATCCGCTTACAATACAGTTTCTAAATCAGTTACCGATGGATTTAATTATCTATATAACACAGGTAAATCTTTCTGGGAATCTGAAGAATATGCAGATTTCTTTGGTGCTGATATCGTATTTGAAGATTTAGATTGGAGCATGGATTTCGATTTAAATTCTGACGAATTTGGATACGAAATGGCTTAATTAGAATTTAGATAAAAATAAAAAACCGAATCTTAGGATTCGGTTTTTTTATGTTTATAGATTTTTTATCTCGTTGAGGAAGTCTTTAAAAGTTACGAAATGGGATTCGTTCGACTTTTCTATACTAAGTTCAGTTCCCTCCGGCTTTTCCCAATTAAACAATTTCATATTCCAAGCTTGTTCAAATGTATCTACAGCATTTCTGTATGATTCTTGTGTCTCGTCATTTGAGTCTCTAGTGTATTGCCATCCAATAAATAAAGAATCAGGAGTTTTAAATCCATAGAATTCAAGAACTTTTTTCTGTGTAACTAGACTTTCTTCGACTTTCCAGTTTTGCCCTATGATTACCAGACCTGCTTGTATATCTTTTACGCTGTTCTCTTCTCCTAGAGAAGTGTGCATGTTTTCGATCCAATCCAATCTTTCTATGACCTTCTGATACATTGCATTCACGCTTCCCCATCTTTGGGAACCAAAGAAAATAACCGCCTGGCTTTCATAGATAGATTTAGATATCCTCCAAAGTTCATCATCCTCGAAATCGTGGCTTGCCCAGCATCTGAGCTTACCATTAGGATTCTTTTCCTTGTCTTTAAGATTTGATTCCTTTGCTCCGCAGTTATTACCATGGACCTCGCTAACACAACCTAGACAGTTTTTAATCTCCAATTTGGTAGCATCTATGATGTTTACCTTAACCCCTCTTCTCTCCAGATTCTCTGCAAGATTCCTGGCTAGTTGTGACGATTTAGGACTTTCCCCAAACTTTTCAACATAAGGACTTCTACTCGAAGTTGTCACGAATGTTACTTTTTTGTGCTCTGATAGCACTTCAAGAAACCTCCTTGTGTCTTCTATCTCCGGACCATATTTAACTTGTATCATGATTTATATATCCAGAAAACTAATCTATAAAATCAAAAAAAGACTGGATAAATAAATCCGCTTGATCTGGGGTATCCTGATCGAATAGTCTAATAATAGTTAAAATCGATCCTTCATTTTCTACCCGAATATCATCTACTGAAGACTCTATAAATTTATTTACCTTATGTATTTTTTCTGAATCCTTCCTAACAGAAATATCGGCTACGAAAAACCCATTCTTAGAATAAACTGCTGTGAATATATTATTTGACATTATTTAAAAATCTATGTAACTTTTAGAATCCGACTTATCCTGCGAATATATTAGTGACATATCCTCAGCATCATATACATTTATTTTAGAGACTTCTGATATTTGATTGTAAGACCAAGCTCCCCTACCTGATAGCTGGTGTCTTATTTCTTCAGAAGTTCCATCGTTCTTAGTTATCTCTATTATACGGTCTATACTTCCGGTTGAGTAATTATAAGAACAAATCGTATCTCCCCTATTTGAAGAATATATCCCGGTTAAGCATCCATTAAATCTAGAATTCATATTGCTGTCGGAAGTTTCTGTATTCCATATAGTATCTACAAAATCTTCATCCATTCTTGACCCGTCTTTTAAAAGAATATCTGACGAATTACCTATGATGCTCTCATATATAAATTCTTCCGCTATCATAAATTTTGGACAGGGCATTCTGGAATTCACATATTTCTCATAGTCTTCTTCGCATGTTATTTGCTTTACTGAATCTAAAAAATAATCTATCTCGCAGAAGAAATAATGGAATGATATATTTGCATCCATATCATTTACATAGAAAACTCCTTTTTTGTTTAGAGCCACGCATTCTTCCTGAATTTCGTTTATTCTTTTCCTAGAAATTGGTCCAAAAATATCGTCGCATTCAATTCTCTGAAAGTATTTATATCCCAAAGTTTTAGCGTATGCTACTGAATTATAAAGATTAATCAACACGGAAAGACCATGTCTTTGCATGCCTTTAGTTACATTATGAATAACGAAATCTCCAGTGCTTATATAAAAATCAACATAATCTATATTTGGATATTCCCTTTGAAACAATTGATTTCTTTTATCGTAGATGAAATAATTGCACAGATCCATAACTTCTTTAGAGACCGGGGTATTCGAAATCAGCAAGATGTCATTATTTAGACTCTTAGATCCAATGAGGGAGGATTTTAATTTTTCCTCTATTTCCTTATTTCTCACAAAACAATCTGTGATCGTTATAATCTTTTTTTCCAGATTGTACATATTAGATAGGGCCTTAGATATCGATAGATAATTTATCCTCTTGTCAGATTTTGACTTCTTGGAAAACATTCCATCATCAGATATCCTATAAACTCCGCCTTCAGCATACTCGCATTTTATTTTACCGTGTTTAGATACGGAGTAATTAAAAGCCCAATCAAGATAAGGTATTTTAGAAAGCCATTCAGAAACATCCGTATGTTCACTCCTCCACATTCTTCCGAATGATACCCAGTTATTTTCAATCATATCCTCCTGGGTAACTATATCTTTTAGGTGATGGTGTAGTACTGATAATTCCCCCTTATCATCTAACATTTTATATGCTGAAGAAATCATGGAGAATTCCGGATTTTCTTCCAGAAATAGATATTTTTCCTTTAGACTTCCCCGGTTAGTGAAATAATCATCCCCATCTATATGTGCAATGTATTTTCCGGATGCTAGAGAAATTAGGAGTTTTAGGTTTTCGAAAGCTCCAATGTTTTTATCGCTTTCTATTATCCTTATGTTGTCTAAATGACCGAATTCTCTTCTTAGTATTTGATTCGTGTTATCCCCCGAATGATCGTCTCTAACCAATATCTCATATTCTACATCTATGTTTTGATCAAGGATAGAATTAATACATTCGGAAATATATTTCTCAAAAGCATAGGATGTAACTATTACACTTATTTCCATTTTAAATTTGGTTTGTTGTTATAGACGAATATGTCCCTGGATTGTCTATGGATTTATATATTCCGCTATTTAAACCAACAGTAACATCCGAACAGATCGAGATTTTTTCTCTTATCGAGGAATTTGTTCCTAGATAAACTCTATCTCCTATCTTTACATTTCCAGATACTATAGATCCAGGCATACCTGAGAAATAATTACCAATTATTGAATCATGACCTACGTGGCAGCTTCGGTTTAAAATGAAATGGTCACCGATTTTGACATTCGTAGTTATGATGCTATATGCTCCTATAAAAGAACCTGGACTTATATTAAATTCTTCCGGAACTATTGCTGTTGGGTGGATGAATGAAAAATATCGGGTATCCTCAGGCATTCTATTTACTATAGATTCTCTGTCTATAGGATTTGAAACTGCAACCATTATTTCCCAGTGCTTCGGATTAAACTTAGACAGCGGCATCAAATTAGGAGTCCATGGTTTATATAGATGATCGTCTACAAATTTAGTGAGCTCTATACCCATTTGAAATTCTACCTCCCTTGCGTGTCCTCCATTACCGATTAAAGCTAATCTATTCATCTTTCTGACTTGTTGATATCGTATGCTGAATTATCTACCCCTATGTGTTCACAAACACTATCTATTAAACAGTAAGAGATGTATTTTTCTGCTATCGTAATAGCAAAATTAATTTCGAAAGATTCGGATGAATTTGAAATATTTTCGAAATTAAACTCTGATATTTTCTTGGTATCCCATACTCCGGGTCTGAATCCAAAGTATGGCCAGTTTATAAAGTAACACCAAAAATTTGGATCCCCGGATTTTTTCATAATCTTGGTATCGAGAAATAGATTTTCTAAAATTCCTCTATTCTTATCGAAATGCCATTTCCAAAAATCACCCTCTATAGTAGGAGTGATCTCTTCGGGGAATTCCCTCAATTCTTGTGATATCCCAACGTAAGCTACTTCTTCCCTATTTTCAATAAAATCAGCTATTCTAGAAACATAAAAATCAGAATCGAATCTCCAGTCATCCTCCGTGTGCAAAATAAAGTCACACATATCTTCTATCTCGCTCTTCCATATTTTCATTATTTCCATATGTCTTCTCGGATCTTTGATTGAATCTCTTTCGAAATAAAAATTATAGATCTGTGATCCTGGAAATTTTATTTTCATCAACCTTTCCATTTCCAGCCTATCTGATGCTGTGGAAGAATCATCAAAATGCAGAATGTATTTTATCTGCTCCTTATCCCGGCATCTTTCCGATAGCGAATCTATGGTTGTTCTGAAAAGATCCAGTCTATTTGAAGTCGTTATTGATAGGCCTATAGATTTGGGACTATTGGATAATTTCTTAACGAAGCTTCCCCATAGGACTTCCGTGAATTCGTCGTATCGATAAGGGATCAATTCCAAATCAGGAAGGTATCTCCTTAGACTTGAATATGACGATTCAGCATTCGTTAGCCATCCTATGGATTCGCTAATTGCCAAGTACTCTACCGGATCACTTTCATAATCATGAAGCATGATAACATCATTATCTTTCATGAATCTAGAAATGATTTTAAATTCAGTCTCCTTGTCACCACCGTCACAAAGTATCAGCGTTCTACCTGAAGTTGAAATTAAGCTCTTTATTTCTCCTAGAGTTTCGAGATCAAAGAAATCTGCAATTCTAAAATTGACATTATGTAGATCTCCTACTATCCTATAACTTGGATTATTGTCATAGGAAAATATTCTGCATTTATCGTTTACGTTCATGGAAATCCACTTGGTGAAAACCCCAGTGAATGTGCCTATTTCGATAACGGTCTCAAATTTTTTAATTATCTCCAGGAAGGGTTTTTCTATAAATTTACTCTGAGCTGATCTTTGTCCGTCTATCCAAAGAAATGGGTCCATGCTTTATGATTTATAAATTTCGTATTTGCTTAGATCTGGATAAGGAAGTTCTAAATCTTCCATAGTTTTCTTGGTCCCGTCCATATTATAGAACTGGTTCATCATCAGAAGACCCCTCGCTGCTAGTTCCGGCATCATATAGAAATTCCAACCTAACATATCAAAGTGATCGTCATGGTATGAGCATTCCCTTCTACCACTGTATCTAGCTCTTTTAAACCAGTGGTAAGCTTCTAGACTATCTGTTAGGATTGCTCCACCTTTACTTAATTTAAAATGCTTATACGGTCCTGTGAAAGACAGACACATGTGGGTGCCTGGGATGTACATATCGGCGGTAAATCTTAGGGCAGAGTCCCATATATTGGTGGGCTCTAATTGATAGGCTCCTTTTATTGTCTTTCCTTTTACTTCTTTGAATTTAACCTTTCCTCCCGCATGTATAATCTCGCAAGGAACTGATGGGTATGTTCGGGATGGGATTGTTATTGACTTATCCTTAACCCCTTCAAACATCATAGCTAAGAACAAAGCATTGGATTGATTGTCCACAGTAACTGCATAAGGGGAACCTGTATAATCACAAAGTGCCTTTTCGAAATCCTCTGTTATTTTATAAACACCATTAGCCATAACTCTTTATTTGTTTTAGTATGGCTTGAGGGATTTATTCCGATTAATTGGAAATTTCGTAGAACTTATCTAATATGGAATCCACTCTTTTTTGGATCTCATCATCTTCAGTGGTTTCTAGTATAAGATGAGCAAAGGTAGCAATTATTGATACCAATTGGGAATATTGTGGATATGATGTTGTGTAAGAATCTTTCTTCTGTAACCCTATCACATCTATTAAAATGCTTTCTAGATAGTTTACTGATGCCTCAATATCTCCGGATATAATCTCCTTGGTTTCTTCGTCATCAGTGGAAGCCATCGTGTCTAAATAATCCTGAAGATCAGAGGATAAAACTTCCAGCTCTTTTCTTGTATTTGTTAGAGCCTGTGCTATTTGCATAGCGTCAGCTTTTGCGATCTTAGTTACTAGCTCTCTCGGAACTCTAACGATCGACTTTGGACCATCTATAAGCTGAACCTTGATAAAATCATTGTCCATGGATAAAACTTGACCAACACCTCTATACGAGTTTACGTAATCACCCTCTACGATTTCAGGAGAGCTGTCGTCGTGAAAATATGACTCTGGATCTTTCATGAAAGCTTCCAGATCAAAATTCTCGTATAGTCTAACGTGCTTCATTAATTTTCTTTTTTGAACATTTTCTTAGCTTCCTCGTAATCTTCTTTAGAAAGATTCCAGTCGTCATGAGACTTAGCTATAAATTTCTTAGCCTCTTCGTATGCTGGATATTTTACACTGCTAAAGAAGAATTCTAGATCCTTGTAGATGACAGGACTCAATCCTCTCTTTTCGAAAAGAAAATCGTTATATTCTTTAAGGTTTTCCATTTTTTGATTTTTTTATTTATATATCTTTTCTACTATTAGCTCCAGATCACCAGATCCCTTTATCAATCTGTGCCATTCGCCTTTCGGTATTTCTGTTCTGTCCTCTATTTTCTGGGGTAGCTTGTTATCCAACTGTATTAACCAGTCCGTTTCGTGAACCTTATGTATTATTCTATCCTCCTCGTCCCAATGCCACTTAAATTCTTCCGAATCGGTATCCTGTGAAAATTTTCTTACCGCGGTTTGAATAGGACCAGTAGAAATTATCGTTTCGTTGTATGCTTTATTTCTTACCACGGTCTGCTAGATTTAATACCCAATAGTTTTCTGTATCTCGCAACATTACAAGACCACCATCTTGCTTTCCATCTAGGTCCTGGATTATCACATCTCATTCTTTTTCTGAATGATCTTGATTTATCAGGGTCGTCATTATTTACTCTCATTCCTGGTTGACCAAATCCAAGCTTTATGATGTTTCCTGATTCATTCTTGGTGTAAACTGCAAATTTTCTAGGCCCTCCTGGTGTTCTGAATGGCTTGTTTAGATCAACCTTTCTGCCTCTATACTCTGCTTCGTCGATATCATCTTCGACATAAAAAGGAACATCTAGAAGTACCTCATCTCCCTCATAAATACCAGTTCTTCCCGCATCGGTACCTATTAGAAATAAATCATCCTCCTCTAACTCTATTTCTCCGCCTTCCCATAAAATTCTAGCTTCATTAACTAGATCTAACCATGCTTCCGATTCGATTCTATAAACACTTTCCATTAAAGGAATGTTTCGCTCTAAGTGATATTCTAAGCCCTCACTTATTTGGCTGTTTTCTTTGCCGTAGGAGAGCGATTCGAATGTTCTGATGTATTTCATTGTTTATGATGCTTAAGTTCTTATATGAGCTTAAAATGATCCCTTTTTATCATTCTAATATCATACCTTATATATCGAAAAGTGGGCACGCGTAAAATGACGAAAAATAAATATATAATATGAGGTTCAATCCAAATTTTCTTGTTTAAATTTTTTTGTTCCGTTTAGATGACATAACTTTACGAAGTTATTAACATCGAGTTAAAAAAATAAAAAGACCATGAGACAGTTTAAGATCTCCGACAAGTTAACTCCCAGAATGACCAAGGCAGCTGGGTCTTATTTGGGAGAATTGGAGAAAACAAAACTTATCTCCCCAGAGAGGGAGGTTGAGTTGGCTGTATTAGCAGGTGCTGGTGACGAAAATGCCAGAAACGAGCTAGTTACTGCCAATCTTAGATTCGTGGTCTCTGTTGCTAAGATGTACGCTAGCAACCCAGAAGACTTCGCTGACGTTGTTGCAGCTGGAAATATGGGATTAATAGAGGCCGCGGAGAAATTTGATCCAACGAGAGGATTCAAATTTATATCGTTTGCCGTATGGTACATCAGAAAAGAAATGATCAACCATCTAAATGATAATTCCAGAACTATCCGAATCCCAATTAACCAAAATGCGATACTGAGGGAAATGATGAAGGTCGGAAATGAAATATCGATGAGAGAGGGTAGAGATGCTACGTTTGACGAGTCTTTCGAAGAGATGGTTGCTAACAATGAAAAATACGCTAGCACCAAAAAAGAATCTCTATTGCTATCCAATTTGGCAGATAATCGATTAGCATCTCTAACAAATCCGTTAACATCAGATTCTGACTCTGGTTCTCTTCTAGATATTATAGACTCTGGTTATGATTACAGCGACGAAGGACTTAACGATGGTGATTTTAAAAGCATCATCAGAATGTTATCCAAAGCTCTAACTGAAATTGAGAAAGAAATTGTTTTTAAGAAGCACGGTATTTTAGGTAAAGGAAAATATGGATTCGAAGAAAGCTTCGGTGAGATTGCTATCAGTATGGAAAGAACCCCAGAAAGCATCCGACAGAAATACAAAAAGGCTCTTAAAAAAATGTGGGCTTATGCTAGAAAATCTGGTATTAAGATGCACGACGTAATGTGATTATTAACTCTTAAAATATAAAGAATGTCTTGGAAAGAAAATATCGGATTGAAAATAAGAAGAATCCGAAGAATTATTTTCACTCGATGGGGAAGAATCTTAAAATCCGGCTCTGCAAATAAGAAGGTAAAAAGACCTAAAAAATTATCGAAGGAGGAAGATACTGCCCTGCAGATATTTCTTGAGATTCTTCACGACAGAGACAGCAAACTGTATTATGACATCACAACTCAGGAATGCTACATCTCGTCACCGGACAAGAAGATCTTTATTTTTCTAGAGAGCCGGAACGTGAAGATCATTAATTCCGTTTTCGGATACGATGTACACATCAGCATGTACCTGGAGCATTATATGCTGGACAAGTTTATTAGGGAAATGTCAATCAGAAGGAACGCTTTCAAGAATGAGATTCTATCTAGAATCAATCATTCTCTTGATAGCACATTGGAGAAAATTAAGAAGAAAAATGGAAATAGGTAAACAAAAAATTTCGACAATGATGCCGATCCTTAAGGAGATCTGTCATCAGCATGGATTGGTTCTAAATAGAGCTAGAGACTTTAAGATAGCAAGATGGATTCTTGCACATAGAGTTATTTCTGAATCATAGAAAATCTCTCATTCCAAGGAATCCTCCTAGTGCGGAGTACGCTTTAGTTTCCTGGTCAGTTAATCCTGGTAGATCCTTATACAACATGACCTTATCCTCGTCAGGTATAGACTCCCAGATTTTTCTTAGAACATCTCCATATTTAAGGTCTTTCCCTGTCATCTCATCTATTATATTGACAGCTGTTTCTCTGGATAACCGATTTTCAGAAAACCATGATGAATGATCGTCTAGGTACCCCAGGGTTTCAAGATCATCTATTCCTTTAAGCGATGATATTTCATTACCATACAGACTAATTCTTCCACCAATCTTATTTGGAATTCCAGTCAGATCCTTTAGATAATTGTCAGCACAGTTGAAGTCACCTTCTATTTTTCTGGGTGCACCCTCCATTGTTTCCAATTTGTTATCCGAACAGTTGAAATCTCCGCCGACATATTCTGGTGATCCAACTAAGGATTCTATAACATTATCCCTTACTGACATTGTTCCGTTCACTTTAACCGGGGATCCTTCTAAAGATTTAAGATTATTACCAGTGCATCTAAATTCTCCACTGATCTCACCAAATTCAACGTCTTTAAAATCGGTTAATCTCTGATGAGAACAGTTGAAGTCACCATTAACATCAACTTTTCCTGTTGATGAATTATACTTCCAAGATCCAGTTGTGCATTTATCCAACCAAGAAAGCTGCTCACGATTAAACACCTTTCTAATCGGTTCCATTTCGTTTTCGAATACCTTATATGTGGACAGATTTTTCATAGTCACTTATATATCCAGAATTTTAGATATATAGATGACTATGGAAAATTTAGAGCTATACGAAAACTTCTCGCAGGAAAGAGAGATCGAATTCACATCAAGATCTGGTAGAAAGATCCTCGTTAAAATATTAGGTGGTAGAATAACTTCTATCGAAAACAACTCCGGTGTAAATTTTCCATATTCACCGGGTCAGCAACTCACCAGAAATATCGAAACTTGGGCCTGTAATAATGGATTCCTAATGGATGGTAAATCCACATGTCCGGAGAAAAAGATATTTGGTGTTAAAGTGAGCGATGTGCCTGCTGGTCACGAATGGAGAAGATTATTTCCGAACAAATTCAGATAATCCCAATTACTTGACCTCGACCCACTTAGAAGGATCTTGAGGGTCATTAGGAGATTCTATTTCCTTCCTATCCTTTTCTATCTCAATCTCGCTATCCTCTATACCTTTAAAAACATCATTAAAGGAGTTAGGCAATAGATTAAGATATCCTCTAGTCACCTTCTTTAAATAGATAGCAGCACCAGTATACATGGTTGACGAGAATGGAATTGGTGATGTGAGTAGAATAACTGCGTAAGGAGCTAATTTAGGCACATCCTTCAACTGCTCAAGAGCGCTAGTAATTTCTTCTGGAGTCGGAGCATCTCTTCTGGTATCAAGATTAAGCTTCTTTCTCAACTGATAATTGAAAACCTTTATCATGTCTGCAGTTTCCTTGCCCTCATGCTTAAATGCTTTAATAACATTCATAGCAACGTGTTTGGCTTTTTTATAAGCAGTCTTGACGTCAGACCATGATATAGCTTCGTCTATGTGAGAGATATTAGAAAAGATATCGTATGGCTTTAGATGCTTCATTAGATCATGCCTTTTAGATTCTGATAGTAGTTGATGAGCAGATCTATTTTTTTATCATCCAAATTCATCAATTTTTTAATCTCCTCAAATCTAGGGGAGTTGACGTACAACGATATAAGCTCTGGCGTGTTCTCTATGGATCTAGCTATAGCCATATGCTCGTTGTCTTTAGATGACTTGTTATTGCTGCCCATAATTTCCTGAACATTACTAAACATGGAATTTAGAATATTTGACGATACTATTGGATTGGCTAAAGATGAAGAATCCATATCGCTTTCCTGTTTTTTAGGCTCCAGACCACACCATAATTCGGAATCTGTATAAATCTCCATGGAATCAGCAATACGATTCATTAAATCGCTAATATCCAGAAGATCTGATAAGTCTTCGTCTTCGTCTCCCCCGAATTCTTCCCAAACCTGAGCCATAAATTCCTGAAGAGTTAGACAGCTAGATGCAACCATTAGTGTGGATACATCACTACGATCATATGCCCATGAGGCTGTTAGGCAGAATCCCTGATACCTATTTTTAGATTCCATTTTTGGTTCTTGTCCCTGTTCCTCTTCCGATTCGAATAGTTTCCAGTTATTGATGTGTTTCATATTTATGTAAATTTCATAGCTGCTCCGACGCTGATCTTGGTGTTCATGATCTTGTTTATCTTGTCGTCATCCATATTTAGCTTCTTAGATATTTTCTCCCTCACATCATCGTCAGCGTTATTGTAAATCGAAAGGAATACCTCAGGATCTCCCTCTCTGAACATATGCTCCAGAAGATCAACCAGAACATCGTCAGGTATAGAATATTCAGAACCGCTTTTTTCTACACCAATCTTTTTCTTTATTCCTTTAAGATTTAGTCCCATTCCCATTGTCTTATAAGTCCAGCTTAATAGATAGAGTAGAGGTTCGTTCCAATCAGAAACATTTTTATAAAGATCCCCTGGTTTTCTCATGATCTTTGGTCTCATTTTATAAGTGATCCATGGGTAGTAATTCCCTCTAAAATATGTTCTGACTTGGCCGTTAGCCTGAACCGTCAGATACTTATAGTCCCCATGTTTTGGGTGTTTAAGCTTAATGGTCATATTATTCTCTCCTCTATCGGTAGAGATGTCTTCCCAACCCAAAGCAAGTAAAGCCTTGTACATAGGAAGCTTTCTCACTTCAGCCAGACCGTATCCTAGATCATCCTTGGCTGATTCGAAAAGTTGCTGATATGTTTTTAGATTCTTCATGTGTAGTATTTATCTTCGGCTACAGCATAAATTTAATTCCTTTATAAGCAAGCATTGCCTTGATTCCTTTAAGCTCATCTCCACTAACCCAAGAGAATTCAGGACGATACAGGAGCATCTTGTCTTCGTCATCCAGTTCCGGCCAAACAGCTTCAACAGCTCCTATGTAAGATTCACCTTTTTTCATCATATCATAGATACTTAAGAATGCGTCCTCAGAAACTGGATTCTTACCAGAATAGAGTGTGTCTCCGATTCTCTCTGGAACACCCTCTAGTGAGGTGAGTTGATTTCGTCTGCACCAGAAGTCTTCGCCCACTCTTCTAGGTGCTCCAATTAGGTTTTCTAGATTGTTCTCCTCGCAGCCGAAAGTTCCGGCTATCTCCTGTGGTGCTCCTACCAGTGAAGTGAGCTGATTTCTTCCGCAGTCAAAATCGGTGCCCACTTTCTGTGGTGCTCCCTCTAGTGAAGTGATCTGATTATCCCTGCAATCAAATTCACCACCAACTTCACGGGGTGCTCCTTCTAACGAAGTGAGTCTATTCGTTCTGCATAGGAAATCTCCTGTGACCTTACCGAATCGTATCCCTTTAAAATCTGGCAGATCCATAAGAGAGCAGCCAAAATTTCCATCCACGTCAACCTCTCCAGTCTCTGGATTAAATTGCCAATTTCCCTCCGGTGCACACCTGTTCATAAAGTTCAGCTGTTCCTGGGTAAGCTCTCCCACACTCTCAAACAGTTGGCTATAGGTCTTTAGATTCTTCATCATATACTATATCATACCTTTAAATCCCTGATAAGCCTTTAACGCTTCCATCTTTCTTTTCTCCTCTGGGCTCAACCACTCGAACTCTGGCCGGTATAGCAGAATCTGATCTTCTAACGGAATCCTTTTCCAGAGAGGCTCCATGGTCTTCATATAACTCTCTCCACTCTTCATGTGGGAGAATATTTTCTTAAGGATATTATTAGTAACTGGGTTACCGTAACAAAAGAAATCCCCTACAACCTCCTGTGGTGCTCCCTCCAGTGAGGTTATCCGGTTGTTGATACAAGAGAAATCCCCTCCAACCTTCTCCGGTGCTCCCTCCAGTGAGGTGAGCTGGTTATCATCACAATTGAAATTCGCTCCGACTTCCTGTGGTGCTCCCTCCAGTGTGGTGAGTAGGTTGTTGAGACAATAGAAACCCCACCCAACCTTCTGTGGTGCTCCATTCAGTGAAGTTAGGCGATTGTTGGAGCAATAGAAACCACCACCAACCTCCTTAGGTGCTCCCTCCAATGAGGTGAGCTGACTATCTTCACAATCGAAATTCCTCCCAACCTTCTGTGGTGCTCCCTCCAGTGATGTGAGAGAGTTGTTGCGACAATAGAAATTACCACCAACTTTCTGTGGTGCTCCCACCAGTGTGGGAAGGCGGTTGTTGTTGCAATAGAAATTCCTCCCAACCTCTCGTGGTGCTCCCTCCAGAGAGGTGAGATAGTTGTTGTCGCAATAGAAATCTTGGCCAACTGTTCCAAATCTAACACCTTTAAAATCTTTAAAATTCCGACCAGAACAATCGAAATCACCATCCACATCAACCTCTCCCGTCTCCGGATTGAGTGTCCATGTACCTTTAGTCCAGGTGTTCAACCACTCGATCTGCTCTGGGGTGAGTTCTTGTTCTTGCGAGTTCTCAAACAGTTGGCTATATGTCTTTAGATTCTTCATTCTTCATAGTCTTATCTCCGTCTATATATCCCGCCATCCGCTCTGTCTTCCCCGTCCTTTCGCGTGCGAGAAAACGCGGTTTGGGTCCCCCATAGAATGGACCTGCATCCCCCGGGTCTAAAACTGGGGACTCCAGATTTGGCCCGGGGCCAAAATTCGGGGTGGGTGCTCCAGGAGGGCCGGCCTCCAGGGATATGTCTATGTCATATGAGTCTAAAAGTGAGTAGCAAAACGGTCTAAATGTGCTAAGTGAAACCTTCTAAATATGCAAAGTGATATCAGTACATGAGAGATCAGAGTGTCCACTCCTGATCGTGGATAGCCTTAGAGAGTGGGGATTTACGAATGTCATGAGGACCGAGATTCCATGTGGTCCACACCTTAGTTTCCTTATAGTAGACCTTGGCCATCAGAAAGCCTAACTCAGATACGTAAAGTGCTTGTAGCTCTCCGTCACCATGAGGAGTGCTAACTGGAACTGAGGTGCCTTGGAGTGAAGAGTGTCTGTGATCCATAATGAGTACTTATCTAGCCACATTCTTCTGTACTGGTTCTCTATGATATGCGTCATGCTGTTTCTTTAGCTCTCCATAGGCATCACAGCTAGTCTTAGAAGACTTGCATGCTGAGAGAGATAGGAAGATGATGATCATAGTGATCAAGGGTACAAATGGTCTGATCGATTTCATATAATAATTGTGTGTGTTGTGTCTTATGTATCACGCGAGACGGAACATAATCCGATTCCCTACTCCTCCCTCCTCCTAGCCTCATCATAGGGATCTACTGTTAGCTTCATCAGCCAGTTATACAAGTGATTGCCCCAGGTGCCTAGTTGCCAACCTGCGATACCATACATGATCATCTGAGGCAGAGTGCCTACTAGGATGATGAGCAGGATTAACATCAGCATAAAGGTGAAGAATCGGTGGAATCTAATACGGGACTTTGTCATGGCAGTGAGCTTGGCTTTATCCTATTATACAGATGGGATCTAAAAAGTTTCTGTGGATAAGTCTCAATCACTTAGAGCTCTTGCCTTAACTTGGATATTATCTGATCTTGAGTTTTGAGAATGTTTTTTAATAAATCGTAATCCATCTTGAGCTTAGTGATGGCTCCTTCATCATAAAGTTCCATAAGATTCTCTATATCTTTAAATGTTTTCTCACTTCTCGAGATGATGTCTTCAGCATCCTCTTTTGTGTAGTTGTCACCAACCATAGATTTAAATACCGCAAGACCATTCTCTGTTATAATACCACTACCTTTGAAAACATCTATTATAGCTCTTATCTTTATATCCGAATCCTCCTTGATTATATCAGAAGAGATCTGGAGTGCTTTCTCCCAGATGACATCAGATACCTTTCCAGCGATCAACCCTTTTCTTAATTGGACGAGGTTCTTAATCATATCTAGGGTATTACCTGTACCCAAGTTATCCATGATCTTCTTGGTTGCTATCTCTATGGGAATATTTTCTACTAAATCATCCACCATATTCTGAGGATAACCTAGACCTTTAAAATGAACTTCTGGTTCTGTACCTTTTCTGATGCTCCTGTCGTTGATGTCGTGAGAGGCAGTAACCCTATTAGTATAATCAATCGTTGTACCAGTTAAGAAGTAGGGATCTGTGGGATCCTTAGTGTAATCGAAGATGTTGACCTGGATTCCCTTCCCGTGTTTTCCCTCTCCCGCATAGCTGTTAAAGGATCCACGATTAATGCACCAGTTAGCTATGGAGCAAAGAGATTTTTGAGCCTTATCTGTTCTAACTGTAATAGCTAGATAATTGTCATCAAAGTAGAGTACACCAGCACCTGGTTCTAGCTCTGCTATCTCGTCCATCTTCTTCTTCATCTCAAGATTACTATATCCTGAAAGGTAGTTGTTGGCGTAATCCATTACCTGTTCTATAGTCCAAGAATCCATGGCTTTGATCTTGGAGAGTAATCTCTCGGTGGCTTCCTTGCCAAGTTCCTCAAGGGAGTAAGCTGCGTTGATCACCATTTGCTTACTCTCGGAAGACATGTTTCTAAAGCCATCTCTAGACTTCTTAGGTAATCTATCTATAAACCACTTAGCTCCATCTGCTCTCTCTATGGTTCTAATAGCATCGGCTAGAGCCTCAAATCCATTAACACCATCTATGTTTTTATCAGATGAATACTGATCAAGATTCATAGGCAATCTGGACACCACGTGTTTCTTGGTGATCATTAGATTGAATAGAGAGGCGAGATCTCTAATCTCTCCATCACCATCGGCTCTACCTGGAAGGTTAATAGGCACACCCTGCTCGAAGTGAAACTTGACAAATGCAGATGCGTATCCGTGCTTGTCTCCAATAAGCTTCAGAATCTCTTTGTAGGCTCTATTGTCTAAAGCCTTCTCCTTGTCTTCCTGAGTTAGATCCTTGGGATCAATTTGCTTTTTCTTTGCGTACTCCTTCTGCATGAAAGACTTTGCAGCTGCTATGTTCTCAGTTAGAGAACCAAACATTTCCCAGTAAGAGCTGATCTCTCTATGGGAAAGCTCAAATGATTCAAATAGTCTTAACCTTTCCATACAAGTATATATCGGTTAATCGGATGGAGCTGATTGTCAAGGAAGTCCCTTTAATAGAACTCTCTGGCCCTTAGCGGTTTGGCACCCCAGGTTCCCCCTGTATACGAGGCCCCCTCAAATGGACCCTGCTGAGGGACCCCTAATAGGTAACACCGTGGGGACCCCTAAGTAAGGGACCCATCCTCTTAGCCTTCCCCACCCCCGCAAACACCCCATATACGAGGGGGCCTTATACCCCCTAATACAGGACCCTGTTTTTACCCCCCTCCACCATATAAGGGAGGGGACCATTTTTTGGGGAAAGTAGCATTCCTTAGCTTTCCCTGTGTCTTCCTCATTTCACCGTGGGCATAGCTAATAGCTACATACAGCAGCATAAGCTTCCATGCTTGCTTATGGGTAACACCTCGGAAAGTGGACATGAGCAAAATTAAATTTTTTTTGCCTAACAGGGGATTTCACCGTGGGCGTGGTGACCGGGGTGGAACACCTGGTCTTTCCTGGTCCATCTCCTGGTCCTCTCTGGATCTCCCATGAGGTCCCTATGGGATCTTTGGATGTCTACCTATACTCACCTCGGCCAACGGTGTGGCACCTGGTCTTCCCATAGGAAAGTTTGGTGCACAAAAAAACCGGGCAGTACCCGGTTCTGAATGATGTGAGGTCTGGACTAGACTATCCTCTTTGTGTTGCCCAAGAATCGTTGTCCCATTCTTGAGAGATTACATTAACAGATTTTGTTGATTTCTTTCCCTTCTTTACTTGCTTTGACATAATGATTTGTTTAATTGGTTATGTAGCTAATATAAGTATTTGTGGCCGGAAAAAAAATAAAAACCCCATAAAATTTTACCACATCCGTTCCGGGGTGAAATAGGAGAGAGCATAGGAGAGCATGAGAGAGCATGAGAGAGCTCACAAGAGAGCATGGGAGCTTATGGGTAACACCGCGGACAAAAAAAGCTCCGTAGAGGAGCTTTCGTGACCTGACCAATACCTTTACTTGTTAGTGATCTTAAAGTTCAGTACAGCTAATGTAAACCGGCGGTTTGACCAGTCAGTGTCTAGCTGGAACAGTACCACAGGGCCAACTCTGAGGTAAAGATGGAGCTTGTCCCATTGCATGCCCTTGCCCCATGAGTTTCTGAGTTTTAATCCTTTGTCTCCCATAACATCTCTTTTTACTGTATATACCTCTCTTCCCGTCTCTTCATGTTCACCTCGGATGGCCAAGTCCACGGTGAATGGGCGAAGAGGGCGAAGAGAATCTCTTCGCCCACACACCACAAAAAAGTCCCGGATTGCTCCGGGACTTTTTTGACATAACATAACCAACCAACCTAATACGTTTCCTCTCTTGTGATCTTCAGGATGCCTATGGCAATCACCGTGAATGCTCCGAAGAAGATGCCCTGAAAAGGACGGAGTAATAAGATTGATCCGAAGAACCCTGTTGCTGCTGTGATTAGACAAAGGGTTGCGATAATGAGATTGAGGTTGTGAGCTAATGTTTTCATGACATTCTGTTTTTGATTGGTTATGAAGTAAATGTAA
>JACCDV010095257.1_pt1 | contig 66366 bp, 60 predicted proteins | sample 7446131 | NCBI WGS metagenome assembly JACCDV01 (sample SAMN15323448, study PRJNA562643) | freshwater metagenome | isolation source: river surface water | place: USA:Blue River Watershed | collected 2017-08-17
CATCTCGGAAGAAGTGGGCCTGTCGCTCGAGAAGGTGCAACTGACCGACCTGGGTCAGGCCAAGCGCATCGAAGTGGGCAAGGAAAACACCACCATCATCGACGGGGCTGGCGCTGCCCAGGACAGCGAAGCCCGCGTCAAGCAAATCCGCGTGCAGATCGAAGAAGCCACCAGCGACTACGACCGCGAGAAGCTGCAAGAGCGCGTGGCCAAGCTGGCCGGCGGCGTGGCCGTCATCAAGGTCGGTGCTGCCACCGAAGTCGAGATGAAGGAAAAGAAGGCCCGCGTGGAAGACGCCCTGCACGCCACCCGTGCTGCTGTGGAAGAAGGCATTGTGGCCGGCGGTGGCGTGGCCCTGCTGCGCGCCCGTCAGGCCGTGGGCACCCTCAAGGGTGACAACGCCGACCAGAACCACGGCATTGCGCTGGTGTTCAAGGCCATCGAAGCGCCCCTGCGCGAGATCGTCTTCAACGCCGGTGGCGAAGCCAGCGTGGTCGTCAACAAGGTGCTCGAAGGCCAGGGCAACTTCGGCTTCAACGCCGCCAACGACACCTATGGCGACATGATCGAGATGGGCATTCTGGACCCGACCAAGGTGACCCGCACCGCGCTGCAGAACGCCGCGTCCGTGGCCAGCCTGATGCTGACCACCGAGTGCATGGTGGCCGAAGCCCCCAAGGACGAGGCCCCCGCCCCGGCCGGTGGCATGGGCGACATGGGCGGCATGGGCGGCATGGGCATGTGATGCCCCGCTGCGCCTAGCGCAAGCCAACCGGGACCTTCGGGTCCCGGTTTTTTTTCGCCTGCACCCAGCACAGCCCGGCTGCGGTCGGTGCGCATGAGGCACAACTTTTTGCGATACCAGGCACCGCAATCCGAAGCACCTGAGGCCGGCGATTGGGGCGATGATGGCGGCCTTGCAGAAACGAAGGGATGCCCATGGACTTCAACCTCAGCGACGAACACCAGCAATACGCCGACGCCGTGGCGCGCTTTGCGCAAGAACAGCTGGCCGACGGCGCGCTGGCCCGCGCCCACTCCCCCGCCTACCCCTGGGACACCGCCCGCCGGCTGGCCGAGCAAGGCCTGCTGGGCATTGCCTTTCCCGAGGCCGACGGCGGCCAGGGCGGCACGCTCATGCACGCGGTGATCGCCATCCAGCAGGTGGCCCTGGTGTGCCCCAAGAGCGCGGACATTGTGCAGGCCGGCAACTTTGGCCCCATCCGCACCTTTGTCGAGTACGCCAGCGCCGAGCAAAAAGCGCGCTTTCTGCCCGACCTGCTGGCCGGGCGCAAGCTCATCAGCCTGGGCATGAGCGAGCCCGACGCGGGCTCGGCGGTGACCGAGCTCAAGACCTCGGCCGTCGAGGACGGCGACGAGGTGGTCATCAAGGGCAGCAAGGTCTTCTCGACGCACAGCCCCGAAGCCGATCTGTTCCTGATCTATGTGCGCTTTGGCCCCGGGGTGGGCGGCATCGGCTCGGTGCTGGTCGAGCGCGGCACGCCGGGCTTTGAGATTGGCGCGGCCTCGAACTTCATGAACGGCGAGCAGTGGAGCCCGCTCTACTTTGACGGCTGCCGCATCCCCAAGGCCAATGTGCTGCTGGGCCCGGGCGGGTTCAAGAAGCAGATCTCGGGCTTCAACGTCGAGCGCCTGGGCAACGCCTCACGCGCGCTGGCGCTGGGCCGGCACGCCTTCAATGTGGCGCGCGAGCATGCGCTGGTGCGGCGCCAGTTTGGCAAGGCGCTGTGCGAGTTCCAGGGCATCCAGTGGAAGTTTGCCGAGATGAGCATGAAGCTCGAGCAGGCCCAGCTGCTGCTCTACAAGGCCGCGCTCGAGGGCGAGCACGGCCTGCCCTCGGCGCAAAGCACCGCCATGGCCAAGCTGGCCTGCAACCAGGCCGGCTGGGACGTGGCCAACGAGGCCATGCAGGTCATGGGCGGCATGGGCTTTAGCCAGGAGTCGCTGGTCGAGTACTGCGTGCGGCGCACACGCGGCTGGATGATTGCCGGCGGCTCGATCGAGATGCTCAAGAACCGCATCGCCGAAGGCGTGTTCGAGCGCACCTTCCCGCAACGCAGCCCCGCCTGAAGCCGCCATGAACGACTTCCCCACGCCCCAGGCGGTGCGCGGCGCCGATCTGCAGCAAGCCTTGCTGCGCCCGCGCAGTGTGGCGCTCTACGGCGCTTCGGATGATGTGCGCAAGATGGGCGGCCGCCCGGTGCAGTTTCTGCAGCGCTCGGGCTTTGCCGGCCGCCTCTACCCCATCAACCCCGTGCGCACCGTGGTGCAGGGCCTGCCCGCCTGGCCAAACCTGCGCGCGCTGCCCGAGGTGCCCGACCATGTGTTTGTGCTGACCCCCACCGAGACGGTGCTGGACGCGGTGCGCGAATGCGGCGAGCTGGGCGTGAAGGTGGTGACGGTGCTGGCCAGCGGTTTCTCGGAGTCGGGCCCTGAGGGCCAGGCCCGCGAGGCCGCGCTCCTGGCCATGGCCAAGCGCCACGGCGTGCGCCTGCTGGGCCCAAGCAGCCTGGGCGTGGTGCACCCGGCCACCGGCCTGGTGCTGACCGCCAACGCCGCCTTTGCCGAGCCCGACGTGCCGCCGGGCAAGGTGTTTGTGGCCTCGCACAGCGGCAGCATGATCGGCGCCCTGGTCTCGCGCGGGAAGGCGCGCGGCGTGGGCTTTGCCGGCCTGGTCTCGGTGGGCAGCGAGGTCGATCTGAACATTGGCGAGATCTGCAGCGCCACCCTGGACGACCCCGAGATCGGCGGCTACCTGCTGTTTCTGGAGAGCATGCGCCACGGCCAGCAGCTGCGCGAATTTGCGCTGGCCGCCCAGCGCGCGGGCAAGCCGGTGCTGGCCTACAAGCTGGGCCGCTCGGCCGCCGCGGCCGAGATGGCCACCACCCACACCGGCGCGCTGGCTGGCGAGGACGATGTGGCCGACGCCTTTTTGCGCGATCTGGGCGTGGCCCGCGTGGGCGTGCTCGAGGCCTTGCTCGAGACCTACCCGCTGGCCCAGCGCATCCCCCTGGGCCGGCCGCTGCGCCGCGTGGGCGTGGTCACCACCACCGGTGGCGGTGCGGCCATGGTGGTCGATCAGCTGGGCATCCGCGACATCGAGGTGCAGGGCCCGTCGGCGGCCACGCTGCAGCGCCTGGCCGATGCCGGCCTGCCCTGCACCCCAGGGCGCGTGCTGGACCTGACGCTGGCGGGCACCCAGTACGCCACCATGAAGGGCGCGCTGGCGATTTTGCAAAGCGCCCCCGAGTTTGACCTGGTGCTGGCGGTGGTGGGCTCGTCGGCGCGCTTCTCGCCCGAGCTGGCGGTCAAGCCCATCATTGAAGCGGCCGCCGAGGGCACGCCGCTGGCGGCCATGCTGGTGCCCGACGCGCCGCAGGCCCTGGCCGCGCTGACCGCTGCGGGCGTGCCGTGTTTTCGCAGTCCCGAGGCCTGCGCCGACGCCATTGCCGCGCTGGCGCACCGCCGCATGCCCCGCCCCGAGCTGGCGCTGACCCTGCCCGATCTGCAGGGCGCCCGCCCCCTGTCCGAGGCGCAGGCCTACACCGTGCTGGACCGCCTGGGCGTGCCACACGCCCCGCATGCCCTGGTGCCGCTGGACGCCCCGGTGCCCGCGCTGCCCTTTGCCTACCCGGTGGTGGCCAAGGTGTGCTCGGCGCAAATCCCGCACAAGACCGAGGTGGGCGGGGTGCTGCTGAACCTGCAGGACGCCCGCCAATTGCAGTCCGCCCTGGGCACGTTGCGCGCGCGGCTGCGCGAGCACGCGCCCGCCATCGAGGTGCGGGACGCGCTGATCCAGCCCATGTGCCAGGGCCTGGGCGAGGTGCTGGTGGGCTACCGCGTCGACCCCGAGACCGGCCCCATGGTGATGCTGGCCGCCGGCGGCATCTGGGCCGAGATCGCGCGCGACCGCAGCCTGCGCATGGCGCCAGTGAGCGTGGCCACGGCGCACGAGATGATGGACGAGGTGCGCGCCCTGCAGGCCTTGCGTGGCCTGCGCGGCAAGGCATGCGGCGATCTGCAGGCGCTGGCCGAGGCCATCAGCGCGCTCTCGCAACTGGCCCGGCACCCCGAGTGGCGCGTGGCCGAGGCCGAGGTCAACCCGATGCTGGTGCTGCCCGAGGGCCAGGGCGTGCTGGCGGTCGACGCGCTCATCACCCAGGCCTGATCGCGCCTCAGAGGCCCAGCGCCTCCAGGCGCAGCACGCGGTACACGCCTTTGTCGTGCACCACCTGCACACGCACCCGCTGACCCGGCTGCAGGCCATCGAGCTGCGCCGGGTCGGCCATGGTGAACACCATGGTCATCGGCGGCATGTCCAGGTTCACGATGGTCTCGTGGCGCAAGGTGAGCTTGCCCGCTTCCCGGTCGATGCGGCGCACTTGCGCTTCGGTCCAGGGGATCGGCGGCTCCTGGCTCACGGTGCGCGCACGGGCGCCGGCCTGCGCCTGGGTGGGCCGGCCCGGGTAGCGCTGGAAGACCTGCGTCTGGCCATCGGCCAGCAGGAGCAGCACGGCATAGGCATCGCGGCGCCCCTTGTATTCGGGGCCGTCCATGCCCGGGCTGCCAATGGGCATGCCCGGCACCACCAGGCCCAGGGCCTTGGGCCGCTCGCGCCACAGGCGCAGCACATCGGCCGCCGGCACATGGCCCTCCAGCACATACGGGCCCATGCGGGCGGTGTGGCACGAGCCCAGGGCGGCCGGCACCCCCAGGCGCTGGCGAGCGGCGGCATTGCCCACGTCGTGGACCTTGACCTTGAAGCCTTGCGCCTGCAGGTGCTCGACCCAGTCCTGGCAACAGCCGCAGTTGGGGTCTTTCCAGACCTCCACCAGCGGGGGTGCGGCCAGGGCGGGGATGGCGGGCACCGCCAGGGCCAGCGCCGCACAGGCGCGCAGCAGCGTTTCACGTCGGTTCATATGGGGCTCCGGTGGGGCTTAGCGGACCCGGATCTTGCCGACCATGCCCGCCTCAAAATGGCCGGGCAGCAAGCAGGCAAACTGGAACTCGCCTGGCCGGTTGAAGGTCCAGATGAGCTCGCCGCGCTGACCGGGCTTGACGTGCGCCATGTGCGGCTCGTCGTGCTCCATATTCGGGTGCTGCTTCATCATCTGGGCATGCGCCTTGAGCTCGGCCGGGGTGCCCAGCACGATCTCGTGCATGACCTTGCCGGTGTTGATCGCCACCAGGCGCACGGTCTGGCCTTGTTTGATCTCGAGGCGCGCGGGCCGAAACGTCATGTCGTCGCCCATGCGGATCTCGATGGTGCGCGTCACCTGCTCGCGCCGGCCGGCCACGCCCCAGGCCTGCTGCTCGGGGGGCATCTCCATGCGCTTGGCGTTCGCACCGTGGTGCGTGTGGGCATCGCCGTGCGCCTGGCCCAGCAGGGGCAGGCACAGCGCGCTGGCGGCCAGGCCCAGCAGGCCCAGGCGACGCCGGGAAACGGTGGGGGTGGTGGGGATCATGGGACAAGGCTCCAATTCAAAAAAGAGGGATCAGTGGGCATGGCGGGTCGGCTTGCGGGCCTGGCCCGCGCTGACGGCGTCGGCCGGTGGCTCGGCGCGCGCGGCGGCGGGCATGGGCCCGGTGTACTCGTAAGAGCGGGTGCCGGGCGGCTGGACAAACCAGCCCGGATCGCGGGTCTCGCCTTGGGCCATGTCGGCGCGCACCTTCAGCACGGTGAACATCCCGCCCATCTCGATCGGCCCATACGGCCCGCTGCCGGTCATCATGGGCGCGGTGTTGTCGGGCAAGGGCATCTCCATGGCGCCCATATCGGCCATGCCCCGCTCGCCCATCACCATGTAGTCGGGCACGAGGTTCTGGATGCGCCGCACCAGGCCCCGGTGGTCCACCCCGATCATGGTCGGCACATTGTGGCCCATGGCCCCCATGGTGTGGTGGCTTTTGTGGCAGTGCATGGCCCAGTCGCCCGGCTCGTTGGCTATGAACTCGATCTGCCGCATCTGGCCCACCGCCACATCGGTCGTGACCTCGGGCCAGCGGGCACTGCGCGGCACCGGGCCGCCGTCGGTGCCCGTGACCTCGAACTCGATGCCGTGCACATGGATCGGGTGGTTGGTCATGGTCAGGTTGCCAAACCGAATGCGCACCCGATCGCCCAGACGCGCCAGCAAGGGGCTGATGCCCGGAAACACACGGCTGTTCCAGCTCCAGATGTTGAAGTCGAGCATGGTGTTGACCCGCGGGGTGCGGCTGCCCGGCTCGACATCGAAGGCATTGATCAGGAAGGCGTAATCGCGATCGACCTCGTCGATGTGGGGATGCGGCTGGCGCGGATGTGTGATCCACAAACCCATCATGCCCATGGCCATTTGCGTCATCTCGTCGGCATGCGGGTGGTACATGTAGGTGCCGGGCCGCTTGGCCTCGAACTCGTACACATAGGTCTTGCCGGGCGGGATCTGCGGCTGGTTGAGCCCGCCCACGCCGTCCATGCCATTGGGCAGGCGCTGGCCATGCCAGTGGATGGTGGTGTGCTCGGGCAGTCTGTTGGTGACAAAGATGCGCACCCGATCGCCCTCCACCACCTCGATGGTCGGACCGGGCGACTGGCCGTTGTAGCCCCAGAGGTTGAGCACAAAACCTGGCGCCATCTCGCGCAGCACCGGCTCGGCCACCAGGTGAAACTCCTTGACGCCCTGGTTCATGCGAAAAGGCAAGGTCCAGCCATTGAGCGTGACCACCGGCCGGTAGGGCCGGCCGGCGCCCTGCACGCCCGGGGGCTGCCATGGGGCGGCCGTGTCGGCAGAGGTGCGCAGCACCGGCTCGGGCAAGGCGGCCATGGCGGGGCGGGCCACACTGGCCACCGCCACACCGGCAGCGGCCGCACCAGCGGCCTGACGAAAGAAATCTCGGCGTTGCATGCTCAATGCCCTCCCTTGGCGTTCGGTTCGATCTCGATGGATGGGTTGGTGCCGGTGTAGGGCAAGCCGGCCTGCACCGCGAGGAGCTCGGCATGGGCCCGCCAGGCCTGGCGCTGCGCGGCCAAGGCCGACTCGACGGCCTGCACCCGGTCACGGACGCTGGCCAACAGGTCCCAGACGCTGCTGAGCATGCCGTTGTAGCGCAGCAGCTGCTCCTCCTCCAGGGTGGTTTGCGCCTGCACGATGTCGCGCCAGCTGCGGCTGGCGGCGTCCACCGCCTGCGTGTAGGCCGCCCGGGCCTGGCGCCAATCCGACACGACCTGCCGCCGCAAGCGCTCGCGCTCGGTCAGGGTCTGCCAGGCGTGCAAGTCCCGGCTGTTGCCACCCCACTGGCCGGGGGTCAAGGGCGGCGGCAAGGCGCCGGCCGACTGCGACAGCTGCGCCTGCCAACGCGCATCCAGGGCCGCCAGGCGCTCGGCGGGCACGCCCTCGGCCCGCAGCTGCGCCTGGTACTGGGCCCATGACGGGTGACGTTGCAGCAGGGCCTGCTCATCCATCTCGGGCGGGGCGGGCCACTGTGTGGGCAAATGCAAGGGCAAACGCTGCGCCAGTTGTGCCGGGGTCAGGTCACGGCCCAACCACACCCACAAGCGCTCGATTGCCGCCTGCGCCGAGGCGCGGGCCTCATCGCGCCGCACGCGCGCGCCCAATTCGGGCCCGATGTGCTGCAAGGCCTGCTGCCGCGAGAAATGCCCCAGGTGCGCCATGCGCCGCGCCAGCTCGGCACCGGCCTCGGCGGCGTCCAGCGCCTGCTCGCGGTAGCGCCACAGCTGGGCGCTGGCCACCGCGTCGATCCAGGCCTGCGCCACCTGCAGGCGCTGGCGGGCCAGGGCCTGCGATTGCTGCAGCGTTTGCACGGGGCTCATGCCCGGCTCCAGCCGGATTTGCGGCCAATCGCGCGAGGCCAGGGTCAGGGCCTGCGCCAGGTCCAGGGGCTGCTCGGGAGCGCGGGGCGCGGCGGCGGGCGCGGCGCCATGCACCTGCTCCCAGCGCAGCCAGTCGGCATGGCCGCGTTCAAAGCCCGCCACTTGCGCGTTGGCCTGGCGCCATCGCGCGCGCGCCTCGTCGGCCTTGGGCGGCGGCCACAGCTCAGCGGGCCCCGGTGCGGGCAGCGCCGCCGCTTGGGGCGGCGCCGAAGACGACGCTGGCGCATGGTGGTGCGCTGGCGCCAGAGAAGCGGGCGCCAGCGGCGCAGGCGCGGGTGGGGGGGAATGCGACGGGTGCTGGGCCAAGGCCGACCATGGGGTCAGGCTGCCAGCCACCGCCCAAACCAACAGGGCAAGTCGGGGGGGCATGGAAATCCTTTCGTTCGGGGGTCAATCGGGCGCGCGCGCCCAACAGGGTCGAACTCAGGATCTGGGCGGATGCCCCAGCGGAAGCCAGCTCCCTCGGGCCAGTGGGATGGGAGGGTCCGATGGCCAGGCCATGGGCGGCATCGACAGCAGGGGCGGCACCACCGGGCCCAGGGCCATGGCCAGGTGGCACATGGCGCAAAGGGTGCAAGCCCCGTCGGCATGGACCGATGCATGTGCGTCTTGGCACGCGGCCTGCGCAGGGCAGGCGTGGTCCAGACGGGTAGTGGACAGGTCCTGCGCAGCGTGCGTGGCGTGCGCAGCATGCATGCCATGCGTGGGATGGGCGTGCGCGTCGGGCGCCTGCACGGCCACCTGGGGCATGGGCGCGTGCGGATTGGCCTGCGGCAGCGGCATGGGCAGCCAGGCGGCCGCCCAGCTGCGCAAGGCCAGCAGCATCAGACACAGCAACAGCGCCCAGGTTCTCATGCCACGATCTTAATCCAGCCCGATTGGGCCTGTGCCATCAGGCCTGTTGCAGGCGCTGCAGCAGTTGCGCGGTGGAGGCGTCCAGGCCCGCCACATCGCCGCTTTGCAGGCGCGCATGCACGTCCTTGGCCAGCACCTTGCCCCGCTCCACGCCCCACTGGTCAAAGCTGTTGATGCCCCAGATCGCGCCATTGCTAAACACGCGTTGCTCCTGCAGCGCGATCAGCGCGCCCAAGCTCGTTGGTGTGAGCGCGTCCAGCAACAAAAAGCTGCTGGGCCGGTTGCCCGGAAAGTGGCGGTGCCCGCCGGCGTCGTGCTGGCCCAGCATCAGGGCCTGGGCTTGCGCCAGCGCATTGGCCAGCAAGAGGGCATGGTGATCGGGCAAGGTGTGGGTTGGGGTTTTCACGGCCACGAACTCGAGCGGCACCACATCGCTGCCCTGGTGCAGCATCTGGAAATAGGCGTGCTGGCCGTTGGTGCCGGGCTCTCCCCACAGCACCGGCGAGGTGGCATAGGACAGGGCCTGCCCCTGCTGGTCCACGCGCTTGCCGTTGCTCTCCATCTCGAGCTGCTGCAAATAGGCGGGCAGGCGCCGCAGCGCGCTGTGATAGGGCGCAATCGAGCGGCTGCTGTAGCCCAGAAAATTGCGGTACCAGACGTCCATCAGGCCCATGCGCACCGGCAGGTTTTGCGCCAGCGGGGCCTGCACCACATGCTGGTCCATGGCGTGCGCGCCGGCCAGCAGCTCGCGAAAGCCCTCGGCCCCAATGGCGATGGCCAGCGGCAGGCCAATGGCCGACCACATCGAGTAGCGCCCACCCACCCAGTCCCAAAAGCCAAAGGTGGTCCGGATGCCAAAGTCGGCGGCGGCCTGCACATTCGTGGTCAGCGCGGCAAAGTGGCGCCCCACCTCGCGCCCGCCCTCGGCCTCGAACCAGGCGCGCGCCGAGCGCGCATTGGTCATGGTCTCGAGCGTGGTGAAGGTTTTGGAGGCGATCAGGAACAGCGTGTGCTCGGGCCGCAGGCCGCGCAGCACCGCCGCCAGTTCGTGCCCGTCGACATTCGAGACAAAGTGAAAGCGCTTGCCCGGCAGGACGCGGTCCTGCAACGCCAGCACCGCCATTTGCGGCCCCAGGTCGGAGCCGCCAATGCCGATGTTGACGATGTCGGTGATGGCCGCATCGGCGCGCACCTGCTCGGCATAGGCCAGCATGGCCGCCAGGGTCTCGTGCACCTGCGCCAGCGGCGCGGCCAGCGCCCCCTGCAAGCTGCCAGCGGGCTGGCGCAGCAGCCAGTGCATGACGGCTCGGCCCTCGGTGCGGTTGATCGGTTCGCCGGCCATCATGGCGTCGCGCTGGCCCGCCAGATCGCATTGCGCCGCCAGGTCCAGCAACAGCGCCTCGGTGCCCGCGTCCCAGTGGTTCTTCGACAGGTCGGCAAACAGATGCGGCGCCGCCTGCGACAGGCGCTGGGCGCGGCCCGGGTCGTGGGCAAAGGCCTGGCGCAGGTCAAAACCAGCCATCTGGCGCGCATGCGCCTGGAGCTCGGCCCAGGCAGGGGTCTGGTCGCAACGCATGGCTCAGGCCTGCTGCATCAGCGCTTCGAGCTTGAGCGCGTCGGCGCAGAAGGCGCGGATGCCCTCGGCCAGCTTCTCGGTGGCCATCGCGTCTTCGTTCAGGGCAAAGCGGAACGCGGCCTCGTCGTAATGCACCGGGGCGGCCGGCAGGGCCAGGGCCGCGGCCTCGCTCAGGGCCGGCGTCAGCGGCGCGTCGGTGGCCGCCAGCTGGGCCAGCAACTCGGGGCTGATGGTCAGCAGGTCGCAGCCGGCCAGGGCCACGATCTGGCCCACGTTGCGGAACGACGCGCCCATCACCTCGGTGCGGATGCCGTGGCGCTTGTAGTGCTGGTAGATGGCGCGCACCGACTGCACGCCAGGGTCGTTGGCCCCCGCGCGCGCGGCCTCGTCCCAGGCCGGGCCGGCGGCTTTTTTGTACCAGTCGTAGATGCGGCCCACAAAGGGCGAGATCAGCTGCACGCCCGCATCGCCGCAGGCCACGGCCTGGCAGAACGAGAACAGCAGCGTGAGGTTGCAATGAATGCCCTCGCGCTCGAGTTCGGCGGCGGCGGCAATGCCCTCCCAGGTGGCGGCAATCTTGATCAGCACGCGGTCGCGGCCAATGCCCTGCGCCTCGTACAGCGCCATGATGCGGCGCGCGCGCGCCACCGTGGCGGCGGTGTCAAAACTCAGGCGCGCATCGACCTCGGTCGAGACCCGGCCCGGCACATGGCGCAGGATCTCCTGGCCAAAGCGCACCAGCAGGTGGTCCATCACCACATCCAGCGGCGCCCCCCGGTGCGCGGCCACGGTTTGCGCCAAAAGCGGGGCATAGTCGGGCTTTTGCACCGCCTTCAGAATGAGCGATGGGTTGGTGGTGGCGTCTTGCGGACGGAACTGGGCCAGCTGGTGAAAATCACCGGTATCGGCCACCACGGTGGTGTGCTGTTTGAGGGCGTCGAGTTGGTTCATGGCAAAGAAAATCAAGGACAACAGCTTGAATTATCTTTGAAACAAAGTTACATTACAAACTGTTTTTCCATGTAACCCCGTAACATCATGGCGTTCGATCTGGTTTTCTTTGGCGGCACTGGCGATCTGGTGTGGCGCAAGCTCATGCCGGCCCTGTTCCAGGCCTTCCGACACGGCACCCTGCCCGAGGGCGGGCGCATTCTTGGCGTGGGTCGCGACGACCTGAGCGACGAGCAATACCGCACCCAGATCCAGGGTCGCTTCGAGCAGGTGGACGGCGAAAAGCGCCCCAACCCCGAGGAGTTCGCCCGCTTTGCCGCATTGCTGCACTATGTGCGCATGGACCTGTCGGACCCGGTGCAGTACCAGCGCCTGGCCGCGCGGCTGGCCGAGCGCGAGACCGACACGGTGGTGATGTACCTGGCCACCGCGCCCAGCCTGTTTGCCACCGTCTGCGAGCAACTGGCCGCCAGCGGCCTGAACACCCCCAAGACGCGCATCGTGCTGGAAAAACCGCTGGGCCACGACCTGGCCTCCAACCGCCAGATCAATGCGGTGGTAGGCCGGGTGTTTCGCGAGCAGCAGATCTTTCGCATCGACCACTACCTGGGCAAGCCGGCGGTGCAAAACCTGTTTGCACTGCGCTTTGGCAACGCCCTCTTCGAGCCGCTGTGGCGGCGCGAGCACATTGCCAACATCCAGATCACGATGGCCGAGGAGCTGGGCGTGGAAAAGCGCGGCGGCTTCTACGACCACACCGGGGCGCTGCGCGACATGGTGCAAAACCATGCCCTGCAGCTGCTGTGCGCCATTGGCATGGAGCCGCCCATCACCGCGCATGCCGACGCCATCCGCGACGAAAAGCTCAAGGTGCTGCGCGCGCTCAAGCGCTGGACGCCCGACGCGCTGACGCAGCAGGTGATCCGCGGCCAGTACGCCAGCGGCTCGGTCGATGGCCAGCCGGTGCGCGGCTACCGCGACGAGCCGGGCGTGGACCCGCACAGCGGCACCGAAACCTTTGTGGCCCTGCGCACCGAGATCTGCAACTGGCGCTGGGCAGGGGTGCCCTTCTACATCCGCACCGGCAAGCGCCTGGCCGCGCGCGAGGCGCACATCCAGATCAACTTCCGCCCCACCCCGCACGACATCTTCCAAAGCGGCCAGGTGCGCGGCAACCAGCTGGTGATCCACCTGCAGCCCAAGGACGGGCTGGAGCTGCACCTGCTGGCGCAAGGCCAAAGCAAGCGCAGCGCCGGCCCTCTCACGCCCACCCTGAGCCCGGTGCACCTGGATCTGGACTTTGACAAGCGCTTTGGCAGCCACCGCGTGGGCGCCTACGAGCGCCTGCTCCTGGATGTGCTGGACAACCGCCTGAACCTGTTTGTGCGCAGCGATGAGCAAGAGGAGGCCTGGCGCTGGGTCGAGCCCATCTTGCGCCACTGGGCGCAAGATCCGGTGGGCCCGCGGCCCTACCATGCGGGCACCTGGGGCCCAAGCGCCAGCAGCGCCATGATCGCGCGCGACGGCCATTGCTGGGCCGAGGAGCAATGAGCCCCGGCCCACGCCACGCTTTTCCCAACGCGGCTGCGGTGGCCGCGTGAACCCACAGGAGTCCTCCATGCTCGATCGTATCCGCGCCTCCCTCTCCTCGCTGGCCCCGGCCGAGCAGCGGGTGGGCAAGCTGGTGCTGGCCGACCCGCGCAGCTTTGCCGCCCTGCCGGTGAGCGAATTGGCCGACCGCGCGCATGTGAGCAAGCCCACCGTGGTGCGCTTTTGCCGCAGCATGGGCTACGACGGCCTCTCGGATTTCAAGCTCAAACTGGCGGGCAGCGTCAGCGAGGGCGTGCCCTTTATTCACCGCAGCGTGGACGCCGACGACAAGACCTCGGACGTGGCGGTGAAGGTGATCGACAACACGGTGGCGGCCTTTCTGAAGTACCGCAACGACGCCAGCTCATTTGCCCTGGAGCAGGCCGCGCAGGCCCTGGTGCAGACGCAAAAAACCGGGCGGCGCATCGAGTTTTACGGGGTGGGCAACTCGGGCATCGTGGCGCAGGATGCGCAGCACAAATTCTTCCGTCTGGGCGTGCACGCCATTGCCTACAGCGACGGCCACATGCAGGTCATGAGCGCGTCCATGCTGCAACCGGGCGACTGCGTGGTGATCATCTCCAACTCGGGCCGCACGCGCGACCTGATGGACGCCTGCGACATCGCGCGCAAGCGCGGCGCCACCACCATCGTCATCACCGCCAGTGGCTCGCCGCTGGCAAGCGCCGGCCACATCCACCTCACGGCCGACCACCCCGAGGGCTACGACAAGTACAGCCCCATGGTCTCGCGCCTCTTGCACCTGATGATCATTGACATCCTGGCCACCACGGTGGCGCTGCGCATTGGCGAGGAGCTGCAGCCGCTGCTGCGCGACATGAAGCACAACCTGCGCATCAAGCGCTACACCTGAGGCGCGGGTGCGTCGGGCGTTTCGGGCCAGCGCCAACGCAGGCAGGCACCACGCCCCTGGGCCCAGGGGCTGATGGCCTGCAGCTGCGCGCCGTGCTGCTGCGCAATCTCGCGCACGATCGACAGGCCCAGGCCGCTGCCGGGCACCCCGGCGGCCGCGCCGCGATAGAAGCGATCAAAGATGTGCGGCAGGTGCGCCGCGCCAATGCCCGGGCCATCGTCCTGCACCTCAAAGCCCTGCGCATCCACCTGCAGCGTGACCACCGTGCCCGCCGGGGTGTGCACCAGCGCGTTGTCGACCAGATTGGCCATGGCCTCGTGCAAGAGCTCGGGCGAGCCCACGCACCAGCGCTGCTCAAGCCGCAGGGACAGGCCCAGGTCGTGCCCGCTGGCGTGTGCACGCCACAGGCGCTCCTGCAACACCTGGCGCGCCAGCGCGCACAGGTCCAGGCGCTCATGCACGCCCAGCTCGGGGGCATGCTCGGCACGCGCCAGCATCAAGAGCTGCTCGGTCAGGCGCACCGCATGGTCGGTGGTCTGCTGCGCCGACGCCAGCAAGGCCGCCTGATCGGGCGTGGCGGACGTCGGGGTCTGCGCCGCATCGGGCAGCGGCGGCAGGCGCCGCGCCAGCGCCAGCTGGGTCTTGAGCGCGGTCAGCGGTGTGCGCAGCTGGTGCGCGGCGCTGTCCAGAAACCGCCGGCGCAAGGCAATCAGGTGATCGAGCCGCTGCATGTGGTGATTCAGCGCGGCAAACAGGGGCCGCAGCTCGCGCGGCGCGTCCTGCACCTCGATCGGGGCCACGTCGTCATCGGCACGCTCGGCCAGGCGGGCACGCCAGGCCTGCAGCGGGCGCAAGCCGCGCTGCACGCCCCAGACAACCAGCAGCGTCACGCCCAGCAGCAGCCAGCCCTGGCTGATCAAGGCCTCGCGCCAGACCTGCGCAATCAGCTGCTCGCGCAACTCCAGGGTCTCGGCCACGGTCAGCTGCACCAGCGGCCAGGGCGAAGCGGCGGGCAACACATGGGTCAGGCGCGCCAGGCGCACCGGCTCGCCCTGCCAGTGGGCATCGTCAAATTGGACCAGGGCAAAGTAACGCACGGGCGGGCCTTTGCCCACCACCGGGTCGGGCAGATCGGCTTGACCGGCCAGCACCCGCCCATCGGGGGCCTGCACCTTGTAGAACAGGCGGGCGCCGGTGTGGTTGGCCAGCAGATAACCCGCGCTGCGCCCCAGGTGCAGCTCCACCTGGCCGGCCGTCAGCTCCAGCTCTTCGGCCAAAGTTCGCGCGGCCAGGTACAGCGCCCGGTCATAGGCCTCGTTGGCCGCCTGCACCGCGTGCCCATAGCCCAGCCAGGCGTTGAAAGCCGTCCACAGCAACAAGGGGCCCAGCAGCCAGCCCAGCAAGCGGGTGCGCAGCGACAGGGGCCGGCGCATCAGGCGGTGCCCCCGCGCAGCGCCAGCGAATAGCCCATGCCGCGAAAGGTGACGATGGCCAGATCGGGGCCTTGCGCCTCCAGCTTGCGACGCAAGCGAAAGATGAGCACCTCCACCGCTTCCAGGCCCACGTCCTCGTCGGCAAAGACCTCGCGGTGCAAGTGCTCCTTGCTCACCGTGCGGCCGGCCTGCTGCAGCAAGACCCGCAGCGCAGCAAATTCGCGTGGCGTGAGGGCCAGCGCCTGCTCGCCCCAACGGGCGGTCTGGCCCTGGGCCTCCAATTGCAAAGGTCCCAGGCGCAACATCGGCGCCGGCGCACGCCCTGGCCGCCGCAGCAAGGCCTGCAGACGGGCTTCCAGTTCGGCCAGATCAAACGGCTTGGGCAGGTAGTCGTCGGCGCCCAGATTCAGGCCCAGCACCCGGTCGGGCACACTGGCGCGCGCGGTCAGCACCAGCACCGGCACCGTGTCCCCCGCCGCACGCCAGCCCTGCAGCAGCGTCAGCCCATCGGTATCGGGCAGGCTCAGGTCGAGCAACACAGCGGCGTAGGCGTGCCCGGGCTGCAGCAAGGCCTGCGCCTGGGCACCGTCGGCCGCCAGGTCCACCACATGGCCCGCATGGCGCAGGGCCGCCGCCAGCGACAGGGCAATCTCGGGCGTGTCCTCGACCAACAGCAAACGAATCGGCGCCATCGTGCTCATAAGGGTTATTGCGGATGCGAATTGAAAGCCGCCTGAAAGCCGCTGAGGACGGCTGGGGCGCAGAATCGGCCCATCGGGGCCTGCGGGTCCGGATGCCACCTGGCTTTCATTCTCAACGCTTCATTTCATTCTGACACAGGAGATGGTGATGACTCTGTCCAAGCGCGACTTCCTTCTCTCCGGCGCCGCTGCCGGCCTCGGCCTCGCCCTGCCCGCATGGGCCCAGGGCAAGCCCATGTTTGACACGCTCAACATGTTTGTGCCGGCCGCCCCAGGGGGTGGTTGGGACGGCACCGCCCGCGCCATCGAGCGCGCGGCCAAGGCGCATGGCCTGGTCGGCAACATGCCGTTTGAAAACGTGGGCGGCGCCGGTGGCATGGTGGGCCTGCCGCGCTTTGTGAACCAGCGCAAGGGCCAGGGCAATGTGCTGATGGTCGGCGGCTCGGTCATGATCGGCGCCGGCATTGCCAACAAGAGCCCGGTGACCATCAAGAACGTCACCCCCATTGCCCGCCTGACCGAAGAAGCGGGCGTGATCGTGGTGCCGAGCAACGGCAAGATCAAGACCTGGAAAGAGCTTGAGGCCGCCCTCAAGGCCAACCCCAAGGCGGTCTCGGTGGCGGGCGGCAGCGCCGGTGGCACCGACCACCTGATCCTGGGCATGATGCTCAAGGCCATGGGCAAGAACCCGCGCGATGCCGCATACGTGGCCTTTGCTGGCGGCGGTCCTGCCAACGCGGCCATCATCGGCGGCCAGGTCTCGGCAGGTATCTCGGGCTACTCCGAGTTTGAAGAGCAGATCAAGGCTGGCCGCATGATCCCGCTGGCGGTCTCGGGCAAGAGCCGCATCCCGGGTGTGAACGTGCCCACCCTGACCGAACTGGGGGTCAACGTGTCGGAGTCCAACTGGCGCGGCGTGTTTGCCGCCCCGGGCATCAGCGACGCCCAGCGCAACACCCTGATCGACCTCGTGACCCGCCTGGTGGCCACCCCCACCTGGAAGCAAGAACTCGAGACGCGCAAGTGGGTCTCGGCCTTCATGACCGAGCGCCCCTTCGAGCGTGACCTGGCCAAGGACATTGCCGACAAGGAAGTCCTGATGAAGGAATTGGGCCTGGCATGACGTCCCGGCATGTTGCCCTGCTGATGGCGGCACTTGCCGCCATCGCCTTCTGGCAGTGGACGCTGATCCCCGAGCCGGTCATGCAGCAGGCCGTGGGCCCGCGCCTGTTCCCGGCCCTGGTGGTGGCGGCGCTGGCGCTGGTCGCTGTGCTCTACGGCGTGTCGGCCTGGCGTGGTCGCCAGGTCGATCTCAGCCACGAGGACGGACAAAGCGCCCTGCCGGGCGCGCAGGGCCGCCTGCTGTCGGTGCTGGCCGGCGGGCTGGCCTTCATGTTGCTGGTGGTGCCCCTGGGTTTTGTCATCCCCGCCACCCTCTGCGGCATGGGCGTGGCGCGCGGCTTTGACGCGCCGCTGGGTTGGCGCTCGGCCCTGATCAACTTTCTCGTGGCCAGTGCCTTCTGGACCCTGTTCGCGCAAATTCTGGGGGTTGGCCTGGGGCCTGCCCTGCCCTGGGGCATCTGAACCATGAATGCTTTTGACGCCTTGCTTGGCGGCTTTGCCAATGCGCTGCAACCGACGACCCTGATGTGGGGCTTTGTCGGCTGCTTTGTCGGCACCCTGGTCGGGGTGCTGCCCGGCATCGGCCCGGCCCTGACGATCGCGCTGCTGCTGCCGCTGACCTACCATGTGCCGGCCACCAGCATGTTCGTCATGTTCGCCGGCATCTATTACGGCGCGGCCTACGGCGGATCGACCACCTCGATCCTGCTCAACACCCCCGGCGAATCCGCCGCGGTGGTGACCTCGCTCGAGGGCAACAAGATGGCGCGGCGCGGCCGCGCAGGACAGGCCTTGGCCACCGCGGCCATTGGCAGCTTTGTGGCCGGCACCATCGGCACCTTGGCCCTGACCTTTGTGGCCCCCTGGGTGGTCGAGGCCGCGCTGGCCTTTGGTCCAGCCGAGTACTTCAGCCTCATGGTGCTGTCCTTGGTGGCGGTGTCGGCGGTGCTGGGCAACTCCATGCTGCGCGGCGTCATCAGCCTGGCCGCAGGCCTGCTCTTTGGCCTGGTGGGCGTGGACTTGCAGACGGGACAACCCCGCCTGACCTTTGGCCGCGCCGAGTTGCTCGACGGCATCGAGGTCACTGTGGCCGCGGTGGGCCTGTTCGCCGTCGGCGAAGCGCTTTACCTGGCCTGGCAGGGTCGCGAGGCCAAGTCTGCCGAGGTCATGAAAATGAGCGGCAGCCTGTGGCTGTCCAAGAGCGATTGGGCCCGCTCCTGGAAAGCCTGGTTGCGCGGCGCACTGTATGGGTTCCCGATTGGTGCCATGCCCGCGGGCGGCGCCGAGCTGCCCACCTTGCTGTCCTACTACACCGAGAAGAAACTCAGCCGCCACCCCGAGGAATTTGGCCATGGCGCCATCGAGGGCGTGGCGGGGCCCGAGGCGGCCAACAACGCAGCGGCGGCCGGCGTGCTGATGCCCCTGCTCACGCTGGGCATTCCCACCTCGGCCACCGCGGCGATCATGCTCTCGGCCTTCGAGGGCTACGGCATCCAGACCGGCCCGCAGCTCTTTAGCGCCCAGGGCAGCCTGGTCTGGACCTTGATTGCCAGCCTCTACATCGGCAATGTGATCCTGCTGGTCCTGAACCTGCCGCTGGTGGGCTTGTGGGTCAAGCTGCTGAAAATCCCGCCGCCCTGGCTGTATGCCGGCATCATCGTCATCTCGACCGCTGGCGTGTACGGCGCAGGCAACTCGGTCTTCAACGTGGGCCTGCTGTTTGTGTTTGGTTTGATCGGTTTTGTGATGCGGCGATTTGACTTTCCCGCTGCGCCGCTGATCGTGGGCCTGATCCTGGCCCCCATGGCCGAGCAATCCATGCGCCAGGCCCTGACCATCAGCATGGGCGACTGGAGCACCTTTGTCACGCGCCCGCTGTCGGCGTCGCTGCTGCTGATTGCCGTGCTGCTGCTGATCGTGCCCCCGCTGTGGCGCCGCGTGCGCGGCTGATCGCGCCCACGTCCTGACCACGCGCGCGTGCGGTCCTCAAGGCCGGCGCGCGCGTCGGCTTTGCAGCATCTGCACATTCATCTCGCCATCGAGCTGCGAGGCGTAAAACCGCTCGATCATCTGCACCGAGGTGCGCGCATTGCGCGCCAGCGTCAGCATGTCGATGCCTTGGCCATACAGCAGGCGAAACATGATGGCGGTATGGCGCAGCGCGTACAGCGTGCGCGGGCGGCCAAAGGTGTCCACCTCGGGCAGCCCAGCCTCACGAAGCACCCATTTGAACCAGAAGCCCAGCACCGCCAGCGCGTACTCGCGGTCTTTTTCCTCGGGCAGAAACAGGTAGTCCTGCGGCGCTGCCCGGCCTTTCGCCTGTGCCCGCGCCTGCAGGGCCTCGTAGACCTGCACCGCCGGTCGCAGCGTCACCACCGGCATGCTGTGGCGCTTGGTGAGCGGCAGGTTCAGGCGCAGGTACAGGCTCTCGCCACGCACCACCTGCACATGCTCATGGCGCAGCTGGCGCAAATCGCCTGGCCGGATGAAGCTGTTGACCATGAAGCGGATGGCCCAGGCCATATCGGGCGGCAACTGGCGGTGCCGCGGCAAGACCCAGAAGCGCTCGCGCTGGCCCTTTCCGCTTTTGTGTTCGGGCGAGCGCTCACCCTGGCGACACAGGCGCTGTGCGGTGCGCACCAGGCGCGCGTACTCGGCCAGCCCCAGCATTTGCCTGGGCTGGCTCTGGATGCGGATCTCGGGCGCCAGCGGCATCTCGCGGATCAGGCCCAGGCGCTGCGCCAGGCGCAGCAGCTTGCGCACGATCACAAAATACTGCGACACGGTGGTGCTGGACAGGCCCGCCTGCGTCAGGCGCTGCAGCAGGGCATCGAGCTGCCCAGCGTCCACCGCGACAAGGGGCAGATGCCCCAGCTGGGGCAGCACATGGGCACGCAGGCGATTGCGCAAAATCCCGAGCGAGGCCGCGCACAAATCACCGCGCTGCACCCGCGCCTGCTCGCGCTCGAGCAAGCGCTCGCTCAGGGCCTGCACGGTCAGGCCGCCTGACAGTGCGACCACCGGCGCACCAGGGGCCTGGGGCAGTGGCGGCGCCTCTGCGGTGGGCACATTCGGCACCGGCGCTGGCGCCGTCGGCTGGGCGGGATCCAGGTCGGTGTGCGGCGCTGCCAGGCGTTGCTGCCAGGCCTGCGCGCTCACCAGGTAATAGGCTGGCGCGTCGCCCTCGAGCAGGGCCACCGCCCCGTCCCGCGCGCCGGCCAGCACACGGGCTGGCTCGCGCAGCAACTGGGTGACGCTGGTGCACCAGGGAGCGGCAATGCGATGCATAGAGTTTTCAGAATTTTTGTTGAATTTTTTGAATTCTATACACTGATTTCATAAAATCAATGTAGTTGCTCTGGCTACACTGTCGGCCATTTCTGGATCCATTTTCGCACAGTCGGCGGTCACCATCGACGGCGCCATGCGACTCGGTATCCTCAACAACAAGAGCGGCACCCTGATCACGCCCAACCAGGGCAGTGCCAACACCTTCAACTTCCGCATCACCGAAGACCTGGGCGGCGGCATGAAGGCCATGGGCATGACCCAGATCCGCTACGACGCCGCCCACGGCGCCGAACGCAACGAAAGCGGTGTGTCGGGCAATGCCCCCGGTTTCCACCTGGCAGTGCTCTCGCTGGCGGGTGATTTCGGTCAGGTCGACCTGGGCCGCATCGGCCTGGACCAGAACTGGGGCTACAACCCCTTCGGTTCGAACGGCGCACACCTGAACCCCATCTCTTTTGCGGGTGCCACCCAAAACGGTCAGTGGCGCTACACCCTGCCGACCCTGGTGGCCGGCCTGAAGCTGTCGGTGGCTGGCGCGGTGCAGGGCAACAACACGGGCGCCGAGGCCGAGTCCTCGCAGCTGCTGGCCACCTACGCCACCGGCCCCCTGTCGTTGACCGTGGTGTCGGAAAAGGTCTATGGCAACCAGGTGGGTGGCGCGGGTTCCAACCCTGGCGGCGCAGCGCTTGGGGCCAACTCCCTCAAGGCCGGCGGCTCCAAGCTGTTCACCGTGGGCGCCTCGTATGACTTTGGCGTGGTCAAGCTGATGGCCATTGCCGGCACCGAAGAAGATGCCACCTCGGGCGCCAAGCGGAACAAGGGCTCGTCGGTCAGCGCCACGGTGCCGTTTGGCGCCACCACCCTCAAGCTGGGCGCCATGAACGACCAGCACACCACCAACCAGGACAAGGTGTCGCTGGGTGTGGACTACGCCCTGAGCAAGCGCACCACGGTGTCGGCCGATACCTACCGCGTTCGCAATGCCGCCACCAATCTGGGTCAGCAGACCTGGATCGGCATGCGTCACTCGTTCTGATCAACACGGCATCGTCCGGGCCCGCCTTCCCCAGCGGGCCCACTTGCACCGCCGGACTTGCGTCCGGCGGTTTTTTTTTTGCGCGGCCCCGTCGCCGCCGGGCTCAAACCGCGTGGCAGGCCACGCGGATGCCCATGAACTCGCGCAACTCAGGGCGCTCTTGGCGGCACCGATCGGTGGCCTGCGGGCAGCGCGGGTGGAAGGTGCAGCCGCTGGGTGGGTTGAGCGGGTTGGGCACCTCGCCCTGCACCGGGGTGCGGGCGCGGCCGCTGTGACGCATTTTGGGAATGGCATCCAGCAGCATGCGGGTGTAGGGGTGGCGCGGGTTGGCAAACAGGGTCTCGGTGTCGGCCAACTCCACCAGGCGGCCCAGGTACATCACGCCCACCTGGTCGCTCACATGGCGCACCACCGCCAGGTTGTGCGAGATGAAGAGATAGGTCAGGCCGCGCTCGCGCTGCAAGTCCTTCATGATGTTGAGCACCTGCGCCTGCACGCTCACGTCCAGCGCCGAGGTCGGCTCGTCGCAGACCAGGAACTCGGGCGCGGTGGCCAGGGCGCGTGCAATCGAGATGCGCTGGCGTTGCCCACCCGAGAACTGGTGCGGGTACTTGCCCAGGTCTTGTGCCGACAGGCCGACCGAGCGCAAGAGCTCTGACACCCGCTCGCGACGGGCTGCGCGGTCGGGAATCAGGCCATGCTCCAGCAGGGGCTCGCCCACAATGGCCTCAACCGTCCAGCGCGGGTTGAGGCTGGCGTAGGGGTCCTGGAAGATCATCTGGATGCGCTGGCGCAGCTTGAGCCCTTCGGGGCCGGCATAGGTGGCGTGCGCGTCCATGCCATCAAAATGCACCGATCCCCGGCTGGGCGGGTACAGGCCCACCAACAGGCGGGCCACAGTGCTTTTGCCGCAACCCGATTCGCCCACCAGGGCCAGGGTCTTGCCCCGCTCAATTTCAAAGCTCACGCCGTCCACGGCCTTGAGCAACTGGCGCGGCTGGCGCGCCAGGGTGCGTTGCAGCCAGGGCGCCGACACATCAAAGTTGCGCGCCAGGTCCTGCACCTTCACCAGTGCGGTCGATGCGGTGCTCATGCGCTCACTCCCTGGTCGGCATGCAGCCAGCAGGCCGCGCGGGTCTGACCGGCACGCATCAGTTCGGGCCGGTCCTCGCGGCAGCGCGCCACGGCTTGCGGGCAGCGCGGGTTGAAAGCGCAGCCGGTGGGGATGGCGTTCAGGCGCGGCATGCTGCCGTCGATTTGCGCCAGGCGTTCACGCTGGGTGTCCATATCGGGAATCGAGGCCATCAGGCCCTGGGTATAGGGGTGGGCCGGGCGCTGGATGACCTCGTGCACCGGGCCGATTTCGGCCAGGCGACCGGCGTACATCACGGCCACGCGGTCGCAGGTCTCGGCGATCACGCCCATGTCGTGGGTGATCAGCATCACGGCGGCGCCACGGTCCTTGCACACGCGGCGCAGCAGGCCAATGATCTGCGCCTGGATCGAGACATCAAGCGCCGTGGTGGGCTCGTCGGCCACGATCAGCTGCGGCTCGGCCGCCAGGGCCAGCGCGATCACCACGCGCTGGCGCATGCCACCCGAGAACTGGTGGGGGTAGTGATCGATCCGCTGCGCCGCCGCCGGAATGCCGGTGTCCTGCAGCAGCTCGATGGCGCGCTGGCGCGCCTGCGCCGGCGTCATGGGCAGGTGCGCCAAAATCGTCTCGGTCAGCTGGCGCCCCACGGTGTAGAGCGGGTTGAGCGAGGTGAGCGGGTCCTGGAAGATGGCGCCAATGCGCTTGCCACGGATGTGGCGCATCTGGTCGGCATTGAGCTGGTCGATGCGCTCGCCCTGCAGCAGGATCTGGCCGCTGGCAATGCGGCCCGGGGGCTCAAGCAGGCCAATGATGGCCGCACCGGTCAGCGATTTGCCAGCGCCGGATTCGCCCACCACGCCCAGGATCTCGCCTGGGGCAATGTCAAAGGAAATGTCGTCAAGGGCGCGCAGGGTCCCGCGCCGGTTGGGAAACTCGACGACGAGGTTGCGCACTTGCAGCAAGGCGGTCATGCAGGGGGCCTTTCAGCGAAGACGCGGGTTGAGGGCGTCGCGCAGCCAGTCACCCAAGAGGTTGACCGACAGCGCAATCACCACCAGCATCAGCCCGGGGAAGATGGTGATCCACCATTCGCCCGAGAAGAGGTAGTCGTTGCCGACACGGATCAGGGTGCCCAGCGAGGGCGAGGTGGGCGGCACGCCCACGCCCAGAAAGCTGAGGGTGGCCTCGGTGATGATGGCGGTGGCCACCTGGATGGTGGCCAGCACCAGCACCGGCCCGAGCACATTGGGCAGCACATGGCGCAGCATGATGCGGTGTGCGGCCACGCCGGTCACGCGCGCCGCTTGCACATACTCTTTTTGCCGCTCGACCAGGGTCGAGCCGCGCACGGTGCGCGCGTACTGCACCCAGCCCGTCAGGGTGATCGAGATGATCAGCACGCCAAAGGCCAGCGATTCGTGCGCGTTGGGAAACAAGGCACGGCCCACCCCCGCAATCAGCAGGGCCACCAGAATCGCCGGGAAGGACAGCATCACATCGCACAGGCGCATGAGCAGGCTGTCGACCCAGCCGCCCCGAAAACCCGCCAGCAAGCCCAGGCTCACCCCCACCAGCACCGACAGGGCGACCGAGGCCAGACCGACGACCAGCGAGATGCGGGCGCCATAGATCAGGGCCGAGAGGATGTCGCGGCCTTGGTCGTCGGTGCCCAGCACAAAAGCCCACTGCCCACCCTCCATCCACACCGGCGGCAGCCGGGCGTTGGAGAGCTCAAGCGTGGCCAGGTCGAAGGGATTGGTCGGCGCCACCCAGCCGGCAAAGACCGAGCAGAAGACGCAAATGAAGGCAATCAGCGCCGCCCACATCGCCGTGGGCGAGGAGCGGAAGCTGTGGCCAATGTCGCTGTCAAGCCAGCGCTTCAGGGGTGCGAGCATGGTACGGCAGGGTTACTTCAGGGAAATCGATTTGAAGGGCATGTAGTTGTCGCCACGCTGCACCAGGGTGACCTTGCGGTTGATGCCCCAGGCCAGGGCCTGCTGGTGGATCGGCAGGTGGCCGATGTCCTCGGCATGCAGGACAAAGGCCTCACGCATCATGGCGTCGCGCTTCTTCTGGTCGGTCTCGCCCTGCACCTTCTGGATCAACTCGTCGACCTTGGGGTTGCAATAGCTGCCCAGGTTGAACTGGCCCGATCCCTTGTCGTCCACGCAGCGCATCAGGGCGTTGAGCGCGTTGTGGCCGTCGTAGGTGCTGGGGGTCCAGCCGAGCAGGTAGAAGCTGGTGTCGCGGCGCAGGATCTTGGGGAAGTAGGTGAGCTTGCTCTCGGCCGCCAGGTTGATTTTCACACCCACCTTGGCCAGGCCTGCGGCCACCGCCTGACAGATCTCGCCGTCGTTGACATAGCGGTCGTTGGGGCAGTTCATGGTCACCTCAAAGCCGTTGGGGTAACCGGCATCGGCCAGCAATTTCTTGGCGGCATCGAGGTTGTAGGGCAGGCGCTTGTTGATGTCGTCCGAGAAGCCGTTGATGCCCGGGCCGATCATCAGGGCGGTGGGGTTGGAGGCGCCGCGCATCACGGTGCGCTGAATGCCCTGGATGTCGATGGCCTGGTAGAAGGCCTGGCGCACACGCTTGTCCTTGAAGGGGTTCTTGCCCTTGACGTTCGAGAACAGCAGCTCGTCACGCTTTTGGTCCATGCCCAGGAAGATGGTGCGCAACTCGGGCGCGGTCAGGGCCTGGGTGTTGGGGCTGGCATTCACGCGCGGCACGTCCTGCACCGGCACCGGCTCCATGATGTCGACCTCGCCCGAGAGCAGCGCGGCCACACGGGTGGCGTCGTTGCCAATGGGGGTGAACACCACCTCGGTCACATTGCCCTCGACCTTGCCCCAGTAGTTGGGGTTGATCTTGAAGGTGGTCTTCACATTGGGCTGGCGCTCGACCAGCATGAAGGGACCGGTGCCGTTGGAGCGGAAGGACGCGGCGTTTTCGAGGCCCTTGCGGCGGTCCACCGGGCGCTGGGCCTGGTTCTCCTCGCACCACTTCTTGCTCATGATGTAGACGGTCGAGAGCACGTTGGGCAGGATGGGGAACGGCGACTTGGTTTCGATGTCGACGGTGAAGTTGTCGACCTTGCGCACTTCCTTGATGTCGTTGGTGTTGCTGCGCATGTCGGAGCCCTCGCCACCGGCGCGCTGCAGCGAGAACACCACATCGTCGGCGGTGAAGGGCGTGCCGTCGTGGAAGCGCACATTGCGGCGCAGCTCAAAGCGCCAGACATTGGGCGAGGTCTGGCGCCAGGCGGTGGCCAGGCCCGGCTCGAACTTCAGGTCGCGGCTGACGCCGACCAGGGCCTCGTAGATGTTGTTGGTCAGGCTCAGCTGCAGCGACTCGTTGAGCGAGTGCGGGTCCATCGAGCTGGCGTCGCCCTGGTTGGCGATGCGCACCGTCTTGGCCGACACATGGGCCATGCCCAGGGTCGCCAGCAGCAGGCCGGTCAGCAAACGGGTTTTGAAGTTCATCGCATTCTCCTTGAGGTCAATGGGCGCAGGCCCGGGGTCAGGCCGCTGACAGCGGCAAGGCCTGCTCGATCAGGCTGGCGTGCAAGGCCGCGCCCAGGGGCAGGATGTCATCGTTGAAGTCGTAACGGCTGTTGTGCAGGGGGTGCGGGCCCGGTCCATGCGGCAGGCCCTGCCCGATGCGGATGTAGGCGCCGGGGCGCACCTGCAGCATGAACGAGAAGTCCTCGCCGCCCATGCTGGGGGTCATGTCGCGCCAGACCTTGTCCGGTCCGACCAGGGTGGTGGCCACATCGGCGGCAAAGTGCGCCTCGGGCACGGTGTTGACGGTGGCCGGGTAAACGCGCTCGTAGTGCACCTCGGCGCTGGCGCCAAAGCCTTGCGCCACGCCCTGGCACAAGAGGCGCAGGCGGTCTTCGATCTGGTCTTGCACGCTGGCGCTGTAGGTGCGCACGGTGCCGATCAGGCGCACCTCGCCGGGGATCACGCTCATGGCGCCGGGGTGGCCGCCCTGCATCGAGCACAGGCTCACCACCGCCTGATCCATGGCCGAGAGATTGCGCGCCACGATGCTTTGCACCGCCGTGATCAGGTGCCCGGCCACCAGCACCGGATCGACCGCCTGGTGCGGACGGGCGCCATGGCCGCCCTTGCCGCGCACCACGATCTCGATGCGGTCCACCGCGGCCTGCATGGGGCCCGGGGTGATGCCGATCACCCCCAGCGGGGTTTCGGGCGAGTTGTGCTGGGCAAACACCTTCTCGCAGTCAAAGCGCTCGAACAGTCCGTCGTCGATCATGGCGCGCGCACCGGCAAAGCCCTCTTCACCGGGCTGGAAGATCAGCACCGCGGTGCCGTCAAAACGACGGGTTTGCGCCAGATAGCGCGCGGCACCGATCAGCATGGCGGTGTGGCCGTCGTGCCCGCAGCCGTGCATCAGGCCGGGCTTGGTCGAGCGCCAGGCGCACTCGCCCAGCTCCTGCAGCGGCAGCGCGTCCATGTCGGCGCGCAGGCCGATCATGCGGCCGGGCTGCGCGGCGCTGCGGCCCGCGCCGTGCACCAGCGCCACCACCCCGGTTTTGCCCAGGCCGGTGTGCACGCTGTCAACACCGCACAAACGCAGCGCCTCTTGCACACGCGCGCTGGTGTAGTGCTCTTCAAAGCCCAGCTCGGGATGGGCGTGCAGATCGCGCCGGAAGGCGGTGAGCTCGGGGTGAAAGCTGCGGATGCGGGCAAACGCTGCGCCGCTGGCCGCATACGGCAGGGGCAGATCGGGTGCGTTCATCTCAGTGCGCTCCCTTGGTCTGCACGCGCAGACGCGGATCCACCGCCAGATACAGCAGGTCGACGATCAGGTTGATGACCACAAAGATCAGCGCGATCAGGCACAGGTAGGCGGCCATGACCGGGATGTCGGCAAAGGTCACCGCCTGGATGAACAAGAGGCCCATGCCCGGCCATTGGAACACCGTCTCGGTGATGATGGCAAAGGCAATCAGGCCGCCCAGTTGCAGGCCGGTGATGGTCATCACCGGCACCAGGGTGTTTTTGAGCGCATGACCAAAGTGGATGGCGCGGTTGCTCAGGCCCCGGGCGCGCGCAAACTTGATGTAATCGGTGCGCAGCACCTCGAGCATCTCGGCACGCACCAGGCGCATGATCAGGGTCAGCTGGAACACCGCCAGCGTGATCGCCGGCAAGGTGATGTGGTGCCAGCCCTTGGCGGTCAGCAGGCCGCTGGTCCACCAGCCGAGCTTGACCACCTCGCCACGGCCAAAGCTGGGAAACCAGCCCAGCATGACGGCAAACACCAGGATCAGCAAGATGCCGATCAGGAAGGTGGGCAGCGACACCCCCAGGAGCGACAGTGTCATGAACACCTGGCTCATGAAGGTGCCCCGGCGCAGCGCCGCATAGACCCCCATCGGAATGCCCACCAGCAGCGCCAGCGCGGCGGCCACCAGGGCCAGCTCCAGGGTGGCTGGGAAGCGCTCGGCAATGAGCGTCGAGACCTTGCTGCCCTGGCGCAGGCTCAGGCCAAACTCGCCTTGCACCGCGTTGTTCAGAAAGTGCCAGAACTGCACAAAAAAGGGCTGGTCAAAGCCCAGGGCCGCGCGCAGTTCGGCAATTTGTGCCGGGGTGGCGTCCTGGCCCAGCAGGAACACCACCGGATCGCCCACGTACTGGAACAGCAAAAAGGCGATGAACGCCACCGTGATCATCACGACCACGGCCTGGATCAGGCGTTGCAAAATGAAGGCGAGCATACGTGAGGACCGGCGACACCTGGCGCCGGCAGAGCGGATGTTGAAAACAGGACACCACCCGACAGGCCAGCACGGCCTGTCGGAAGCGGTTTGGATGGGTCGATCATCTCAGCCATGAATTCGACCCACAAGGGCTGGGATCAATTGACCTTGATCAGCATCCAGTCGAGGCGGTTGTCCGGGCGGTGCACCACGTCGATGTTCTTCTTCATGGCCCAGGGGATGACCTGGTTGTGCAGGGGAATGTGGGCCACGGTGTCGTTCTGCAGCTTCAGGCCTTCGGTCAGCAGGCGGTTGCGCACCAGCAGATCGGTCTCGGTCTTCACGCGGTCGACGATGTAGTCCATGCGCTGGTTGCTGTAACGGCCGGCGTTGTAGTTGCCATCTGCGCCCGTGGTCTTGGTGCGGGTGAGCGACTGCAGGCTGTAGAGCGCATCGAAGGTGGGCACGCCCCAGCCCAGCATGAAGATGCTGGCCTCGTGGCGCAGGATCATCGGGAAATAGGTCACCAGCGGCAGGGTGCGCAGCTTGGCTTTCACGCCCACGCGCGACCACATGGCGGTCACGGCCTGGCAGATTTCCTCGTCGTTGATGTAGCGGTTGTTGGGGCAGGCAAAGTCCACCTCAAAGCCGTTGGGATAACCCGCCTCGGCCAGCAGTTTGCGGGCCTCGTCTTGCGAGTAGGCAAAGCGCTTGTGCACATCCTGTGTCCAGCCATTGACCTGGGGGGCCACCAGGGCGCCGGTGCTTTGCGACAGGCCGCGCATGGTCACGCGGTGAATGGCGTCGATGTCGATGGCCTGGTAGAGCGCCTTGCGCACGCGCACGTCCTTGAGCGGGTTCTTGCCCTTGACGTTGGAGCCCGGCAATTCGTCACGGAACTGGTCCATGCCCAGGAAGATGGTGCGGTTTTCCACGCCATCGATCACCTTGAGGTTGGCATTGCTGCGCATGCGCGGCAGGTCTTGCGGGCTGGGGTCGAGCACAAAGTCGACCTCACCCGAGAGCAGGGCGGCGGCGCGGGTGGCCTCGTTCTTGATGGGGGTATAGACGATTTCTTCCACATTGGTGGCAGCCCCCGACCAACCCCACCAGTTGGGGTTCTTGACCAGCACCAGGCGCTGATCGGGCTGCCACTGCTTGACCATGTAGGGGCCCGAGCCCATGGCGTTGCGGTGCGAGAAGGTCTCGTCATTGGCCTTGGTGGCGTCCTTGGGGTCGACCGACTTGTTCTTTTCGGCCCAGGCCTTGCTCATGATGCGCAGCTCGGTGAGCTGGTTGAGCAGCACCGGGTTGGGACCCGAGAGGAAGATGTCGACGGTGTTGTCGTTGACCTTGACCACGCGGTCAATGCCCTGGGCATAAATGGCGAACTGCGAGCTCTTGGCGCGGGCGCGGTTGATCGAGAAGACCACGTCGTCGGCGGTCAGCGGCGTGCCGTCGCTGAACTTGACGCCGCTGCGCAGGGTAAAGCGCGTCTGGCGGTCGTTCATCTCTTTCCAGGCCGTGGCCAGACGCGGCTCGACCTTGAAGGTCTTGCTGTTGTAGTACACCAGCGAGTCAAAAATGGCGGCATGCACGCCGTTGCCGAGCGCGTTGTTCTGCGAATGGATGTCGAGCGTGGGGATGTCGCTGGCGCTGCTCCATTTGAAGGTCTTGGCCAACACCGCGGGCGAGGCCATCACACCAGCGAGCACCAGGCTGCCGGCCACCAGGGTCATGCGAGCGGAAAAGAGCGATTTCATGGGGGGTCCTTCTGCAAAAAGCAAACACACAAACCGAGCAAAACGAGCAGCGACTATGCCGCATTCAGCCAGCCGTCAGGAAGAGGGAAATCCCCATGGGACATTCATGCCCCGTCGCGTGCTGATGCGCTTTTGCTTCGCCCATGAAAAAACCCACCGTGTTGCCACGGTGGGTTTGTGCTTCAAATCTTAACTGGCTTGTGCCAGCGTCAGATTAGAAAGCGTGGCGAACGCCGATCCAGGTCTGCTGGCCCAGGTTGGTGGCAGCGTTGCGGATCTTGTAGGTGTCGGCCGACACCGTGGTGCGCTTGCTCAGAGCGTAGTCAACACCCACCGACACCTTGTCGTTGTTGGTGGTGTGCTGGTCGTTCAGCAGACCAACCTTCAGGGTGGTGGCGCCGAACGGCACGGTGGCGCTGATCGAGGTGCCCTTGTTCAGCTTGGCGCCGGTGGTGGCGTTCTCTTCGTTACCGGCGATGGCCATGATCTTGGCAACGCCCAGATCGTAGGAAGCACCCACGGTGAACAGCTTGGAGCCGCCGGCCTTGGCCGAAGCGGAAGCAGCGGGGGTAGCACCGCCGCTGTTGGCGCCAACGCCACCAACTTGGTTACCGTAGACCTTTTCCGACACCACGGTCACCGACAGGGGGCCGGTGGCGTAGGTGGCCAGCAGCTGCTGGGAATCGGCTTCAGCGCCAGCGTTGTTGCCTTGCACAGCGCCAGCAACCGACAGCTTCAGACCAGCGACCAGGGTCGGCAGGGTGTAGCGCCACTGACCGTTTTGGGTCGCGCCGGCGAAGCTGATGGGGTTCAGGTGAGCGCCGTTCGAACCGAAGGGGTTGTAGCCCCAGTTCTGGTCCAGACCGATACGGCCCAGGTCGATTTGACCGAAACCGCCAGCCAGCGACACGACGGCCAGGTGGAAACCAGCAGCGTTGCCAGCAGCGCCGCTTTCGTTGCGCTCAGCACCGTTGGTGGCGTCGAAACGACGCTGGGTCATGGCCATGGCCTTCAGACCGCCGCCCAGATCTTCCGAGATGCGGAAGTTGAACACGTTGGCGCTGCCCTGGTTCGGGGTGATGGTGGTGCCGGCCTTGTTGTTCAGCACGCCGATGCGCATGGCGCCATCGATGCTGACCGACGATTGAGCGAAAGAAGCGGTGGCAGCCAGGGCAGCCAGAGCAATCAGAGATTTTTTCATTGCAAGTTTCTCCAAGGTTAAACAAGGGCCCCGATTCAGACAGGCCGCAAAACAGCGACCAATCGAAACCCTGAGCCAACCTCCGATAAGGAAGTTGGGTCTATTGCACCAGACCTTGGACAGGTTTGCCAAGAAAAAAGCGGTTTTTGTGGCTTTTCCGTTGCAGGCTTGCAACAAGACTCGGCGGCATCCCCGCGTCTGGGTCGGCCCAGACCGACCCAGGTCAATGTGCAGCCCAGGCCAGAAGGCTACACTGACCCCCATGTCTGTCGATGCCCTGATTCTGGCCGCCGATCGCGCCTTGCGCACCTTGGCCGCCCCCGCCCGCGCCCAGCGCCCCAACCCCGCCGCGGGCTTGGCCACGCCCGAGCTGACCGAGGCCGAGCGGCGCGAAGCCGCGGCCTTGATGCGCGTCAACCATGTGGGCGAGGTTTGCGCCCAGGCGCTCTACACCGGTCAGGCCCTGGCCAGCCGCAACCCGGCGCTGCAGCGCCAGCTGGACGCCGCCAGCCGCGAAGAAACCGACCACCTGGCCTGGACCGCCGAGCGCCTGCAGGAACTCAAGGATCGGCCTTCTTATCTGAACCCCTTGTGGTATGCCGGCGCTTTTGCCATTGGCTATGCCGCCGGCAAGCTGGGCGGCGACCGGGTGAGCCTGGGCTTTGTCATCGAGACCGAGCGCCAGGTGGAGGCGCATCTGCAAAGCCATCTGGAGCGTCTGCCCCAGGCCGATCTGGCCTCACGGGCCATCGTCGCGCAAATGAAAACCGACGAGGTGGCGCATGCCCAGATGGCCGAGCGCCAGGGCGGGCTGCCGCTGCCCAGCCCGGTCACCTCGCTCATGCAAGGCTGCGCGCGGGTGATGACCACCCTGGCCCACCGCATCTGAGGGCAGCGCCCGCCGGGCCGTGCTGGCATGCGCCTGCCAGCGGCCCGGTCCACCCAACGCTCAAACCTCGATCAGGTCAAAGCTGGTGCTGATCTGCGCCGTCTTGCCCAGCATGATGCTGGCCGAGCAATACTTCTCGTGGCTCATGGCAATGGCGCGCTCGACCGCGCTGGCCGGAATGCCTTTGCCGGTGACGGTAAAGTGCATGTGGATCTTGGTGAAGACCTTGGGGTCGGTCTCGGCGCGCTCGCTGCTGAGCTTGACGCTGCAGCCGCGCACATCATGACGCCCGCGCTTGAGGATCAGCACCACGTCGTAGGCGGTGCAGCCACCGGTGCCAGCGAGCACCGTTTCCATGGGACGCGGCGCCAGGTTCTGGCCACCGTTCTCGGGCTTGACGGCGTCGGGCGCGCCGTCCATGGCCAGCACATGGCCGCTGCCGGTCTCGGCCAGGAACCCCATGCCCGAGCGCGTGCCGCTGGCGCCGGTCCAGGTGACGGTGCATTCCATCGTGATATCCTTCCTTCAAAGGCGGCAATTGTCGCATTTCCGGGTGACAGGCCCGCGTCCACGCCCCTGGTGACCGGGTCAGCCAACCCGTCTTGACGGGGCATCTGCTGCCATCGCCCCCCACGCTGACCGAGCCCGATGAACGACCCCCGTCCCAGCCCCGACCCCGAGGTGATCGTCTTCAACCTCAAGCACCGCTACACCGGGGTCTCGGCCACCGTCAATGCGCTGGTGCCCCATCAACTGGCCCAGTGGCGCATGGCCTATTGCGGTCCTGTGATGCCCAATGGCGTGCCAGGCATCACCCTGCGCGAGGCCATCCGCCTCTCACGTCGCCCGCCCCCAGGGTTGCGCCACCGCATCTGGCATGTGCGGCGCGACCACGAGATGATGGCGGGCCTGTGGGCACGCGATGTGCTGCGCCTGCCCATCAAGCTGGTCTTCACCTCGGCCGCGCAGCACCGGCATGGCTGGTTTCCGCGCTGGCTGATCTCGCGCATGGATGCGGTGATCGCCACCACCCCCAAGGCCGCCAGCTTTGTGCCCAACACCACCGCCGTGGTGCCCCACGGCATTGACCTCTCGCGCTTTGCCCCGCCGCGCAACAAGCGCGATGCCTGGAACGATGTGCAAGACGGGGAGCCCGTCATGGCCGGACGCATGGGTGTGGGCGTGTTTGGCCGTGTGCGGCCAGACAAGGGCAGCGATGTGTTTGTCGAGGCCATGATCAAGGCCCTGCCCCATCTGCCCGACGTGACCGCGGTGATCGCTGGTCTGGCGCAGCCCCAGCACCAGGCCTACCAGCAAGACCTGCAGGCACGCATTGACGCCGCGGGTCTGCACGACCGCATCGTGTTCCTGGGCGAGGTGCCGGCCGGCCAGGTGCACCGCTGGTACCAGCGATGCCTGGTCTGCGTGGCCTGCCCACGCTATGAGCCTTTTGGCCTGACCCCCTTCGAGGCCGCCGCCACCGGCTGCGCGCTGATCTGCTCGCGCACCGGCGCGTTTGAAGACCTGGTCGAGCCCGGCGTGAATGGCGCGCTGATCGGCACCGAAGATCCGGCCGGCCTGGCGCAGGCATTGCAAGACCTGCTGGCCGACCCCGAGCGGGCATTGGCCATGGGCCAGGCGGCCCAGGCCAAGGTGCGCACGCAGTTTGGCGTGCAGCAGGAGGCCGCCGGCATCGGCCGGGTGTACGATCTGCTGCGCCAGCGCTGAGCGCCCTGCCCCAACCCCATACCACCATGAGCAACACCGCTTCGACGCTGCCCACCCTGTGCATCGGCATCCTGACCATGAACGAATCGCAGCGCATCCGCGCCTGCCTGGACAGCGCACGCTTTGCCGACCAGGTGCTGGTGGTGGACAGCGGCAGCAGCGACGGCACCCGCGAGCTGGCCAGCCAATGGGGCGCCGAGGTGCACCTGCATGCTGACTGGCAGGGCTTTGCCGAGCAGCGCAACCGCTTGTTGGTGCATTGCCGCTGCGACTATATTTTTTTCCTGGATGCCGACGAGGTGATCCCCGATGGCTTGCGCGAGGACATCCTGACGGCCTTGCGCAGCGGTCGCAACGCGGTCTGGGAGATCCAGTGGGAACAGGTGGCCTTTGGCCGGCCTTTGCGGGCCATGAAGACCAGCAACGGCATTCCGCGGCTGTTTCGCCGCGACAACATCGAGTGCTTTGAGGGTGTCGTGCACGAGGGCGCGCGCCTTCGCCAGCCCAACACACCGGTGCTGCCATTGCGCCACCGCCTGCTGCACTTCTCACGCGAGACGATTTACGGCAGCCTGCTCAAACTGGCGCAATACGCCCAACTCGGGGCAATCAAGCGCGCACAAAAAGGCCAGCGTGGCGGGATCTGGCGCGGCATCGCGTCGGCGCTGGCGATCTTCATCAAGCTGTATGTGCTGCGTCGCGGCTTTCTGTGCGGCCCGCAAGGCTTTTTGTACTGCCTGTTCGTGGCGCTGGAGTGCTTCTTCCGCTACGTGGCGCTGCGCTACGACGGCGCCGAGTTGCTGCGCGACAAGCCCGCGCTGCGCTGAGCCAACAACACCAGGCTCAGGGCCAGCGACCACATCACCGGGTAATAGTTGTGCGCCAGATTGGCGTTGCTCAATCCCGTGCCCACATGCATCAGGGCCAGGGCGGCCACACCGCATGCCGCTTGCGGGGCGGATCGCCCAAGCCGCCAGACCATCCAGGCCATCGCCAAGGGCAAGACCAGGTAGGCCAGCAGCCCCAACAGGCCAAACTCGACCCAGGCATTCAGCGCATCGTTGTGGTAGTGGCCGATCGCTTGCACCGCTTCGGGGGAGTGCGTCTGCAAGTGCTGCTTGAGTCGTCGCATGTGCTCGGCATGCCCAATGCCCAGCCAGGAGGGCGCTGACAAGACCTGATGCAAGCCCGCTTTGTAGAGCAGCACGCGGGCGCCGGTGGAAGAATTTCCATCGACCTGATGGGTGTTGGACAGGCCTGTCTCTTGAAACAGCTGGACCAAACGGATCACCGGATGGTCTCTGGCGGGAATCAGGGGCTGGAGCACGGCCAGCAACACGGCCACAGCGCACGACAGCAACAAGACCCCTCTTGCCGACCAGCGCCACAGTTGGCGGTCTTGCATGTGCAAAGCGGCGGCCGTGATGGGCCAGAGGATCAACAAGAGCCAGCTGCCACGCACCCCACTGAGCAGGACCGAGCCGAGCGCCAGCAAGCTGGCCATCCACCAGATGCGCCGAGTCCAGACAGACGCCAAGCCAGGGATGTGGGCCCAGGTTAGCAGGGCCAGGCTCAGCAGCGATACGCCGGCCATCCAGGGAATGCGGTTGGTGGGGGTGGCATCGGAGCTCAACAGCAACAACAAACCCAAAGCCAAGACCTGCGTCAAGGCCACGGCGTGGCCCAGCCAGCGCAGCATCGGAGGGGGCCAGCGGCCATATCGGACCAGGCACAGCAAACCCAAGGCGCCCAGCAGCAAGCGCCACTGCGCATGGCGCTCGGGCCAGGGGCCACCCCAGTAAGCGGTGACCAGCATCATCAGGGCCCAGCTCAGCACACAGGCCCACCACCAGAGGCGCGCCGCTTCCCCCTCTGGGCCCAGGGCGGTGCCCCCGGGAGGCTGGCGGCGCTGGGACCACCAGGCGCCCAAGCCCGCCAGGATCAAGCCCAACCAAGCCAAGCCAGCGGCCAGATCTGAAACGCTGCTGATCGCCAATGCCAGCGAAGATGCCAGTAAAAAAAAGTTGGCGAAATGGGGCATTCGAAAAATCAAAATGCAACCGTTTCAAAAAAATCGAATGGCTCCAATTGTAGTGGGGCGCCCCAAGCGGCTTGTGCAGGGTCGGCAGGGGCCCAGCCGCAGGCATGAATGCACCTGCTTTGCGCCAGATCAAACCCGCAGCGACCAGGGATATGGCAGATTGATACTGAGTCGTCTACAATTCGCACACTCGTGCTTTTTTGCACGAACCGCTTGTCTCCTCCACCCCTTTCAACAAGGTGGATTGGCCCCGATTCGCAAGAGTCGGGGCTTTTTTTTGCTTCGTTATGATCGGCACATGAGCACCCGCCCCCTCAAACCTGCCGATTACCTCAAGCGCATCCTCAATGCCCGCGTCTACGACGTGGCGCAAGAGTCGGCCCTCGAGCCCGCCCGCAACCTGTCGCGCCGTCTGCACAACAAGGTGCTGCTCAAGCGCGAGGACCAGCAACCGGTGTTCAGCTTCAAGCTGCGCGGGGCCTACAACAAGATCGCGCACCTCACGCCCGAGCAGCTCAAGAAGGGCGTGATCTGCGCCTCGGCCGGCAACCATGCCCAAGGCGTGGCCCTGGGCGCCAGCCGCCTGGGCGCGCGCGCGGTGATCGTCATGCCGGTGACCACACCGCAACTGAAGATCGACGCGGTGCGCGGCTTGGGCGGCGAGGTGGTCTTGCACGGAGACAGCTACTCCGACGCCTACCAGCATGCGGTGCAGTTGGAAAAGCAGCAGGGCATGACCTTTGTCCACCCTTTTGACGACCCCGAGGTGATTGCCGGCCAGGGCACCATCGCCATGGAGATGCTGCGCCAGCACCAGGGCCCGCTCGACGCGGTCTTTGTGGCCATTGGCGGCGGCGGGCTGATCAGCGGCGTGGCCAACTACATCAAGGCCGTGCGCCCCGAGGTGCGGGTCATTGGCGTGCAGATGAACGACTCCGACGCCATGATGCGGTCGGTCAAGGCCAAAAAGCGCGTCACCCTGGACGATGTGGGCCTGTTCTCGGACGGCACCGCGGTCAAGCTGGTGGGCGAGGAGACCTTCCGCATCGCGCGTGGTCTGGTCGACGAGTTTGTCACCGTCGACACCGACGCGGTCTGCGCTGCCATCAAGGACGTGTTTGTCGATACCCGCTCGATCGTCGAGCCCGCCGGGGCCCTGGCGGTGGCCGCGATCAAGCAGTACGTGGCGACGCACCGCACGCGCGGCAAGACCTATGCGGCGATTCTGTGCGGCGCCAACATGAACTTTGACCGCCTGCGCTTTGTCGCCGAGCGTGCCGAGGTGGGCGAGGAACGCGAGGCCTTGTTTGCCGTGACCATTCCCGAAGAGCGCGGCAGCTTCCGCCGCTTTCTGGAGACCATTGGCAGCCTGCCCGGCGGGCCGCGCAACGTGACCGAGTTCAACTACCGCATGAGCGGCACCGAGCAGGCGCATGTGTTCCTGGGCCTGTCCACGCATGGCAAGGGCGAGAGCGCCAAAATGGCGAACAACTTCAAGAAAAAAGGCTTTGCGGCGCTGGACCTCACGCACGACGATCTGGCGCAAGAGCACCTGCGCCACATGGTGGGCGGCCCCTCGGCACTGGCCCAGGGCGAGCGGCTCTTGCGCTTTGTGTTTCCCGAGCGGCCCGGGGCCCTGCTCAAATTCCTGAGCCTGATGCGACCCGGCTGGAACATCTCGCTCTTTCACTATCGCAACCAGGGCGCCGACTACGGCCGCATCCTGGTGGGGCTGCAGGTGCCCGAGGCCGACAACCAGGCCTTCGAAGCGTTTCTGCAGACCCTGGGCTACCCGCATGTGGAAGAGACCCACAACCCGGCCTACCGGCTGTTTTTGCGCCCCTGAGGCCCCCCAAGGAGACGGTCATGCCCGCTTCGCTCGACGGACAACTGGTGGTGGCCATCTCTTCGCGTGCGCTGTTTGACTTTGAGGAAGAAAACCGCGTTTTCGAGCAGGGCGACGACCGCGCCTACATGGACCTGCAACTCAAGCGGCTGGAGGCACCGGCTCGCCCGGGTGTGGCCTTCTCCTTGGTCAAAAAGCTGCTGGCCTTCAACCAGGACGGGCACAACCGGGTGGAGGTGGTGATCCTCTCGCGCAACGACCCGGTGAGCGGGATGCGGGTGTTCCGCTCGGCGCAGCACTACGGTCTGCCCATCGAGCGCGGCAGCTTCACGCGTGGGCAATCGCCGTGGCGCTACCTGCGCCCGCTCAACGCCCACCTGTTCCTGTCGGCCCATTTGTCGGATGTGCGCGCGGCCCTGGAGGCCGGCGTGCCGGCGGCGCAGGTCTATCCGCACTCGGTGCTGGCCTCGGCCGAGCATCCGCACGAGGTGCGCATTGCCTTTGACGGCGACGCGGTGCTGTTCTCGGACGAGGCCGAGCGGGTCTACCAAAGCCAGGGCCTGGGGTCGTTCCAGGCGCACGAGCGCGAGCACGCCAGCCGCCCCTTGCCCGCCGGTCCCTTCAAGCCCCTGCTGCAGGCGCTGCATCAATTGCAGCAGGCTGGCACGCCGCACATGCGCATCCGTACCGCGCTGGTGACCGCGCGCAGCGCCCCCGCGCACGAGCGAGCCATCCGCACCCTGATGGATTGGCACATCGAGGTGGACGAGGCCATGTTTCTGGGGGGCCTCGAAAAGGGGCCGTTCCTGCGCGAGTTCGAGCCCGATTTCTTTTTTGACGACCAGACCGGCCACATCGAATCGGCCGCGCGCCACGTGCCCGCCGGCCATGTCGCCGCCGGTGTGGCCAATGCCCCGCCCGATCAGCCCTTGCCGCGCTGAGCTTGCTCCTTGCGCTGTGTGCGCCGGGCAATCCAAACGGTGGCCGCCAGGATCACCGCGCCGCCCAACCAGGTGTTGACGCTGGGCCAGTCGCCAAACATCAACCAGCCCAGCAGCGCCGCCCACAGCAGGTCCAGAAAGCGCAGCGGCTGGATGACCGACAAGTCCGCCAGCTTCATGGCCCGCGTGAGCGCCATGTGGCTGAGCGACCCCACCACCCCGGTCATGGCGAAGGCCAGCCATTGCCACAGCGTGGGGGCCTGCCAGACCGGCAACGCCGCGGGCAGGCTCAGCAAGGTCACCAGCATGGACTGCCACAGCACGATCTGGCCCGAGGTCTCGCGCCGCGTGAGCGACTTGGACAGCAGCACGGATGCGGCAAACACCGGCGCTGAGGCCAGCATCACCAGGTGGTACCAGCCACCCTGCCCGCTCACCCCTGGCAAGACCACGATCAACACCCCCACAAAGCCGATCATGGCCGCCACCCAGCGGTCCAGGTGCAGGGGCTCGCGCAAAAACCAGGCCGCGCCCAGCATCACAAAAATGGGGCCGGTAAAGCCAATGGCCGTCATGTCGGCCAGGCCAATGTGCGGCAAGGCGGTGAACCAGAGCATGAGCGCCACCGTGTGCATGATCGAACGCCACAAGTGGCCGCTCAGTTGCACCGTGCCCCACTGGCGCCAGCCGCTGGCCCACACCCAGGGCAGGAAGACCAGTACGCCAAACAGATAGCGCAAAAACTGCGCCTGCATGGGGGCCAGCTCGGTGGCCAGCCAGCGCGAGGTGGCGTTGAGGATCGAAAACAGCACGCCGCTACAGGCCATCCACAGCATGGCCTGCAACGCGGAGGGCAGGCCGCGCATGCGGCGGCGGTAGAGGACCAGGCGACGTTTCACCAGGCCATGCTAAACGGGCTGCGGCGCTGGCCCTGTAGCCTTGGCTACAGCGCAGCGCCGCAGAATGGAACGCGGTGCGCCGCAGGGGCGCCTGTCTCAGGCCTGTTGCAGGGCCGCGATGCGCTCTTCGATGGGCGGGTGGGTGCTAAAGAGCTTGCCAATGCCCCCGGCAATGCCCATGGCCGACACGGCCTTGGGCAGCTCGGCGGTGTGCAGGCCCCCCAGGCGCGCCAGCGCGTTGATCATGGGCTGCTTGCGGCCCATCAGCTGGGCAGCGCCCGCATCGGCGCGGAACTCGCGCTGGCGGCTGAACCAGGCGACGATGATGGCGGCCACAAAGCCCAGCAGGATCTCCATCACGATCGAGGTCACAAAGTAGCCGATGCCGGGGCCGCTGCGCTCCTCGTCGTTGCGGCGCAAAAAGCTGTCGACGGCATAGCCCACGATGCGCGAGATGAAGATCACAAAGGTGTTCATCACGCCCTGGATCAGGGTCATGGTGACCATGTCGCCGTTGGCAATGTGCGCCACCTCGTGGCCCAGCACCGCCTCGATTTCCTCGTGGGTCATGTTCTGCAGCAGACCGGTGGAGACGGCCACCAGGGCCGAGTCGCGGAACGCACCGGTGGCAAAGGCGTTGGGGTCGCCTTCAAAAATTCCGACCTCGGGCATGCCAATGCCGGCCTTGTCGGCCAGGCGGCGCACGGTATCGACAATCCAGGCCTCGTCGGCATTGCGCGGCTGCTCGATGATCTGCACGCCCGCGGTCCACTTGGCAATGGGTTTGCTCAGCAGCAGCGAGATGATGGCGCCGCCAAAGCCCATGAGCAGGGCAAAGCCCAGCAGCGCGCCCAGGTTCAGGCCGTTCGAGGTCAGAAAACGATCGACGCCCAGCAGCCGGGCGGTGATGCCCAGCACGAGCACGATCGCGAGGTTGGTCAGGACAAAAAGGGCGATCCGTTTCATGGTGATATGCAAAGGTGGTTACCCGAACAGTCGGGCGCTCAGGGACGAATGTTAGGGGGATGGGGGGCGATTTCAAGCCGGCGCGGCAATTCCTCTGGCCCGCAGGGACATGCCGACGCCCCAGTCATGCGGCGACTGCTCGGCTTCGCTGGGGCCGAAAGACCTGGGCATCGGCGTAGAAGGCCGGATCGGCATTGGCGGGCCACCAGCCCGGCACGCCCAGCACCGGCAACGGGGCAAAGGGTTTTGTGGCCAGGCGCTCGGGCTGCCAGTCCTGCGCCAGCCAGGCGTCCAGCGCGGCCTCGGGCAGCTCGGGGGGCACGGCCCAGAGGTGCACGGTGATGCTTTTGTAGGGCTGCACCAGTTTCTCCAGCGCCGCATGGCCAAAGATCCAGACCTTGGCCTGGTCCCACAGCGCACGGCGCTGCACCAGGGCCTCGTGCCAGCGGTGTTCGCGCAGCAACGGCCACAGCGGCTCGGGCGCCTGCAACAGGGCGCCGTTCTCATCGAGCACCGTGATGGCGTCGCGCACCGGCCCACGCCGCTGCCCCACGCCCTGGCGCGCAATCTCGGCGGCCTGCACCCGGTTGAGCTGGCGCTTGGCCAGCGGAAAGCGCTGCCAGCACCAGGCATTGAACACATCGTGCAGATTGGGCCGGGTGGGCACCTGGCCGGTGCGGTGCACAAAGGCCTCGTAGGCCTCGCCCGCGGGCAAGGCGTCCTGCGGCACAAACTGCACGGTGGCATCCCCGGTCAGGGCGCTGTGCAAGCCCTGCCCGGCCGCCAGGCCCTGAAGACAGGCCCGGCCGGTTGCGGCCCAAGGCCGAAGCCAGGGCGCTTGCCAGTCCAGCGCCGCAAGCTGGGCCTGCAGCTCGGCCAGCGCCTGGCGGCTCAGGCCTGCAGGCGCCACGGCAGCGCCTCGCCAGCGCGCAGGGGCTTGAGCTCGGCCTCGCCAAAGGGATAGGCCTCGGGCGGGGTCCAGGCTTCGCGGCGCAGGGTGACGCGGCCGGTGTTGCGCGGCAGGCCGTAAAAGTCGGGGCCGTGGAAGCTGGCAAAGGCCTCCAGACGATCGAGCGCGCCCACCTGCTCGAAGGCCTCGGCATACATCTCGATGGCCGCGTGCGCGGTGTAGCAGCCGGCGCAGCCGCTGGCGTGCTCTTTCAGGTGCGCCGGGTGCGGCGCGCTGTCGGTGCCCAGGAAAAAGCGCGGGTTGCCACCGGTAGCCGCCTGCAGCAAGGCCTGGCGATGCACCTCGCGCTTGAGCACGGGCAGGCAGTAGTAATGCGGGCGGATGCCGCCGGTGAAGATGGCGTTGCGGTTGTAGAGCAGGTGGTGCGCGGTGATGGTGGCGCCCAGCAGGGCGTCGGCCTCGGCCACATACTGCGCCGCCTCGCGGGTCGTGATGTGCTCCATCACGATCTTCAGGCCCGGGAAGTCGCGCCGCAGCGGGATCAGCTGCTGTTCGATGAACACCGCCTCGCGGTCAAACAGGTCGATGTCGGCGCTGGTCACCTCGCCGTGCACCAGCAGCAGCAAGCCCTCGCGCTGCATGGCCTCGAGCACCGGGTAGATCTTGCGCAGATCGGTCACGCCGGCATCGCTGTTGGTGGTCGCACCCGCTGGGTAGAGCTTGCAGGCCACCACGCCCGCCTCGCGCGCGCGGCGGATTTCCTCGGGCGGCAGCTTGTCGGTCAGGTACAGCGTCATCAGCGGCTCAAAACGCAGGCCGGCGGGCACCGCGTCCAGAATGCGCTGGCGATAGGCCATGGCTTGCGCCGCGGTGGTCACCGGCGGCTTGAGGTTGGGCATGATGATGGCGCGCGCAAACTGCGCGGCGGTGTGCGGCACGACCGCCTGGAGGGCGGCGCCATCGCGCACATGCAAATGCCAGTCGTCGGGTTGGGTCAGGGTGATGTGATCGGCGCTCATGCCCCGATTGTCGCAAAACCGCCCCCGGCCCGACGCCGGGGGGCGGCGATGGCACTCAGTGGCCCAGGATCTTGGACAGGAAATCCTGCGCGCGGTCGGTTTGCGGGTGCTCGAAGAACTGCTCGGGCGGGGCCTGCTCGATCACCTGGCCCTGGTCCATGAAGATCACCCGGTCGGCCACGGCCTTGGCAAAACCCATCTCGTGTGTCACGCACAGCATGGTCATGCCCTGGCCGGTCAGTTCGATCATGACATCAAGCACTTCCTTGATCATCTCGGGGTCGAGGGCCGAGGTGGGCTCATCGAACAGCATGATCTTGGGCGTCAGGCACAGCGCGCGCGCAATCGCCACGCGCTGCTGCTGGCCACCCGAGAGCTGCAGCGGGTATTTGTTGGCGTGCTCGGCAATGCGCACGCGCTCGAGCTGCTGCATGGCACGCTCGACCGCTTCCTTGCGCGGCATGCGCGCCACCCAGGTGGGCGAGAGGATCAGGTTGTCGAGCACCGTCAGGTGCGGAAACAGGTTGAACTGCTGGAACACCATGCCCACCTCGCGGCGGACCTTCTCGATGCCCTTGACGTCGTCGCCCAGCACGGTGCCGTCCACCGTCAGGCGCCCTTCCTGGTACTCCTCGAGGGCGTTGATGCAGCGGATCAGGGTGGACTTGCCCGAGCCCGAGGGGCCACAGATGACCACTTTCTCGCCGCGCTTGAAATCGAGCTGGATGTCGCGCAGGACATGGTAGCCATTGCTGGCGTACCACTTGTTCACACCTTCGAATCGGATGATGGGGTCTTGGTTCATGGGGGTCCCTGGGGTTAGCGCACTTTGCTCACGGCGGTGCGTTGTTCAATCCACAAGCTGTAGCGCGACATGGCCAGGCAGCAGACAAAGTAGATGAGGGTGATGAAGAGGTAGGCCTCGAGCTTGAAGGGGCGCCAGTCGGCGTCGGAGTTCAGGGCCAGGCCCAGGGCACCGGTCAGCTCGTACAGCGAGACGATGGTCACCAGCGAGGTGTCCTTGAACAGGCCGATGAAGGTGTTCATGATCGAGGGCACCACCGTGGCCAGGGCCTGCGGCAGCACGATCAGGCGCTGGGTCTGCCAGTAGCTCAGGCCCAGGCTGTCGGCGGCTTCGAGCTGCCCCTTGGGCAGGGCTTGCAAGCCACCACGAATGACCTCGGCCATGTAGGCGCCCGAGAACAGGGTGATGCCCACCACCACGCGCACCATCACGTCGATCTTCACGCCCTCGGGCATGAACAGCGGCAGCATGAACGAGGCCATGAACAGCAAGGTGATCAGGGGCACGCCACGGATGAGCTCGACATAGGTGGTGCACAGCGAGCGGATGGCCGGCATGTGCGAGCGGCGCCCCAGCGCCACCAGCACCGCCAGCGGGAAGGCCAGCGTCATCGAGATCACGGTCAGCATGACGGTGAGCGGAAAGCCGCCCCACTGGTCGGTGTCGACCGGGGTCAGGCCCAGCACGCCGCCGCGCATCAGGGTGAAGTACAGCACCAGCATGGCGGCCCAGATCAGGGGCAAGGCCTTGTTCCAGAAACGCGGCATGCAGCTCATGAGCACCACGCCCAGCATCAGGGCGGTGGCGATCACCGGGCGCCAGTGCTCGGCCTCGGGGTAGCGGCCCATGACAATGAAGCGACCTTTTTCGGCCACCACGCCCCAGCAGGCGCCCGCGCCGCGGGCGTCGTTGCAGGCCTGCAGGTCCGCCCCCGCCACCGCGTACAGCACGGCCCAGTCAAACGCCCCATAGAGGACCCAGGCCAGAAAACCGCCCACCAGCAGCGTCAGCAGCACATGCAGGGGGCTGCCGAGCAGGTTGGCGCGCACCCAGGCCACGGCCCCGGTGCGCCGGCCCGGCATCGGGCGCGCGTCAATCATTTGATCATTCTTCATGCTCAACGCTCCGCAATCGCCGCACGGGCGTTGAACCAGTTCATCAGGGCCGAGGTCAGCAGCGAGAGGCTGAGGTAGACCAGCATGACGATGGCCAGCGCCTCGATGGCGCGGCCGGTCTGGTTGAGGGTGGTGTTGGCGATCGAGACCAGCTCAGGGTAACCGATGGCCACGGCCAGGGAAGAGTTTTTGGTCAGGTTCAGGTACTGGCTGGTCAGCGGCGGGATGATCACCCGCAAGGCCTGCGGCAGCACCACCAGGCGCATGGACTGCGCGCGCGAGAGGCCCAGCGACGCCGCCGCCTCGTGCTGGCCCAAGGACACCGAGGCAATGCCCGAGCGCACCACCTCGGCAATGAAGCCGGCGGTGTAGCAGACCAGGCCCAGCAGCAGGGCCAGGAATTCGGGGCTGAAGACCGCGCCGTCCTCGATCTGGAACTCGCCCACCTTGGGCATGTTCCATTCGGACGGGGCGCCACCAGCGAGCCAGCCCAGCACCATCAGGCCCAGCAGCAGCGGCAAGGCCTTGGGCCAGGTGCGGGGCAACTCGCCCGTGCGGGCAAACTCGGCCTTGGCGCGACGCGCCAGCACCGACCACAGCACCACGCCCAGCACCACGCCCAGCAGGGCCAGGCTGTGACCCAGCGACCAGACCGGCCAGGGGAAGGACAGGCCGTTCTTGCTCAGGTAGACCGGGCCCATGACCCAGGCCTGGTCAAAGTCGGGCAGGATCTCGGTGAACACCAGGTACCAGATCAGCAATTGCAGGTAGACCGGCACATTGCGGAAAAACTCGACATACACGTAGCAGATCTGGCGCACCAGCCAGTTGCCCGAAAAGCGCCCCACCCCTACCAGTACCCCCAGGGCGGTGGCCAGCACAATGCCCACCACCGCCACCTTGAGCGTGTTGAGCAGGCCGATGGTGTAGGCCACCAGGTAATTGCTGGTCAGCGTGTAGGCAATGAAGCTTTCGCTGATGTCAAAGCCAAAGGGCTGGAGCAGGAAGTCAAAGCCGCTCTGGATGCCCCGCGTGCGCATGTTGAGCAGGGTGTTGTGCACCAGCAGCCAGGCCACAGCGGCCACCGCCAGCACGGCGATGATCTGGTAGAGCGCGGCGCGGCCTTCACGGCTGGACCAGGACAGGCCGCGCCGCTTGGCGGCCGGTGCCGGTCGGGCCTCGATCAGGTTGGATGGGGTCATGGTGAACAGGGGGAACGATCGCAAAACACGAACTGTTGGAACAGATACGCCCCTGGGGCAGGGGCGTATCTGGCAGAGGCGCGAGGGCCGATCAGCGCAGCGGCGGCGCGTACATCAGGCCACCCTTGTTCCACAGGTTGTTGGAACCACGGGGCAGGTTGATGGCGGTCGAGGGACCCACGTTGCGCTCAAAGATCTCACCGTAGTTGCCGGTGGCCTTGATCGCGCGGGCCAGCCACTCCTTGTCCAGACCCAGGTGCTTGCCCAGGTCTTCGGTGGCGCCCAGCATGCGGCCCACTTGCGGGTTGTCGCTGGACTTCATCTGGTCGACGTTGGCCTGGGTGATGCCGTATTCCTCGGCTTCGATCAGGCCATACAGCACCCAGCGGTTGATCGCCAGCCACTCGTCGTCACCACGGCGCACCATGGGGCCCAGGGGCTCTTTGGAGATCAGGTCGGGCAGCACCAGGTGGGCCTTGGGATCCTTGGCTTCCTTGGCGCGGGTCGAGGCCAGGCCAGACGCGTCGGTGGTGTAGGCTTGGCAGCGGCCCGAGAAGTAAGCGCCGGTGGCGGCTTCGAGTTTCTCGAACACCACGGGCTTGATGTTGAGCTTGTTGGCGCGCGAGAAGTCGGTCAGGTTCTTCTCGGTGGTGGTGCCCGACTGCACGCACACGGTGGCGTTGCGCAATTGCTTGGCGTTCTTGATCTTGCCATTGGCGGGCACCATGAAGCCTTGGCCGTCATAGTAGTTCACGCCGACAAAGCTCAGACCCAGCGAGGCGTCGCGGTTGAGGGTGTTGGTGGTGTTGCGGGCCAGCACATCGACCTCGCCCGATTGCAAGGCCGTAAAGCGCTGCTGGGCGGTCAGGGGCACGTACTTGACCTTGTCCGGGTCATTGAGCACGGCGGCGGCCACGGCACGGCAGTGGTCCACGTCCAGGCCCGACCACTTGCCGCTGGAATCGGCTTGCGAGAAGCCAGCCAGACCGGTGTTGACACCGCAGACGATCTGTCCGCGCTGCTTGATCTGGTCCAGGGTCTTGCCGGCCATCGCGGAACCGGCGCTCAGCAGGCCAGCGGTGGCCAGCAGCGTACCGAGCAGCACTTGGGCTTGTCGTTTCATCAATATTTCTCCTAGGTGTTTCAAGGCGGGCACATGGCCCGAAGCCAGGGCACGATTAGATGCCAGATCACAGCCTGTTCTCGCTAGGGATGTCCCTAGGCTGAAAACGCTGTATGGATCAGTCTAGCACCACCATCGAGCAAGATTGATGCCCGCACTGTATCGGCGGAATTGCCCACCGGCGGGGCCTTGGCCTCAGTCGGCGTCCCCATCCAGGTGCACCGGCGGCAGGCTGGGCAGCGGGCCACTCCCCCATTGGGTGCGCAGGGCCCGCATTTGCTGCAACCAGACCAGGGCCTGCTGGTGCAACTGCTGGCCCGCCGGGGTCAGGCGGGTGGGGTAGCTGTGGCGGTCGATCAGGGGCACGCCTGCCCAGCGCTCGAGGGCCTGGATGCGGCGCGAGAAGGCCGGCTGGGTGATGTGGCGCAGGCGCGCCGAGCGAGAAAAGCTCCCGGTCTCGGCCAGGCTCACAAAGTCCTCGAGCCAGCGCGTGTCCATCAGGCCGTCTGGGGCGCGTCCTGCGTCGCCCGCTCGTTTTGTTGCAAGGCCCACATGCGGGCATAGCGGCCCTGCGCGGCCAGCAACTGGGCATGCGTGCCGCGCTCGATGATGCGGCCGGCCTCCATGACCAGGATCTCGTGCGCATGCACCACCGTCGAGAGGCGGTGCGCGATCACCAGCGTGGTCTTGTTCTGCGCGGCCTGCGCCAGCTCGGCCTGAATGGCCCGCTCGTTGGCCGAGTCCAGGGCCGAGGTGGCCTCGTCAAACACCAACACCGGTGGGTTTTTCAGCAAGGTGCGGGCAATCGCCACCCGCTGCTTCTCGCCGCCCGAGAGCTTGAGCCCGCGCTCGCCCACCGGGGTGTCGTAGCCGCGCGGGGTGGCCGCAATGAAGTCGTGGATGCGGGCGGCGCGGGCCGCCGCCTCGATCTGCGCCTGCGTGGCGCCGGGCTGGCCGTAGGCGATGTTGTAGGCAATGCTGTCGTTGAACAACACGGTGTCCTGCGGCACGATGCCGATGGCGCGGCGCACGCTGTTCTGGCGCACCGTGCGCACATCCTGGCCGGCGATGGTGATGCGGCCGCCTTGCACGTCATAGAAGCGAAACAGCAGGCGCGCCAGCGTGGACTTGCCCGAGCCCGACGGACCGACCACCGCCACCGTGCGGCCGGCGGGGATGGTGAAGTCGATGTCGTGCAGGATGGGGCGGTCGCTTTCGTAGGCAAACCGCACGCCCTCAAAGCGCACCTCGGGCGCGCCCTGCAGCGCCAGATCGGGGGCGCCGGGTGCATCGTCGACCTCGCGCTCGCGGTCCATCAGCACAAACATGCGGTCCAGGTCGGTCAGGCTTTGCTTGATCTCACGGTAGATCACGCCCAGAAAGTTCAGCGGGATGTAGAGCTGGATCATGAAGGCGTTGACCATCACCAGGTCCCCCAGCGTCATCCTCCCGGCCACCACCCCCTCGGTGGCGCGCCAGAGCATGGCCACCAGGGCCAGTGCAATGATCAGTTGCTGGCCGGTGTTGAGCAGGCTGAGCGTGGTCTGCGACTTCAGGCGCGCCTGGCGCAGGCGCTCCAGGCTCTGGTCGTAACGGCCCGCCTCGTAGGCCTCGTTGCCAAAGTACTTGACGGTTTCGTAGTTCAGCAGCGAATCGATGGCGCGGGTGTGCGCGGCCGAATCGAACTCGTTGGCCTGGCGGCGAAACTGGGTGCGCCACTCGGTGATGCGGAAGGTGAAGAACACATACAGCACCAGGGCCGCGATGGTGATGCCGGCAAACCAGATGTCAAAGCGCCAGCCCAAAATGGTGAGCACCAGCACCACCTCGATCAGCGTGGGCACGATGCTGTAGAGCGAATACGAGATCAGCGATTCGACGCCGCGCACACCGCGCTCGATGTCGCGCGTCATGCCGCCGGTCTGGCGCGCCAGGTGAAAGCGCAGGCTCAGGCCGTGCAGGTGCTCAAAGGTCTGCAGCGCAATGTGGCGCGTGGCGCCCTGCGTGGCCTGCGCAAACACCAGCTCGCGCAGCTCGGTGAACAAGGAGGTCGCCAGGCGCAGGCCGGCGTAGGCCAGCAGCAGGCCTGCCGGCACCACCAGCAGTGTGGCCGGGTCGCCGGGCTTGAGGTCCATCGCATCGACCAGCTCCTTGAGCAGCACGGGCACGCCCACATTGGCCAGCTTGGCGCCCACCATGAAGGCCAGCGCCAGCATGACGCGCCATTTGTACTGCCACAAATACGGCAGCAGTCGGCGCAGGGTCTGCATGTCACCGCCGGCGGGACCGGGGGGCACGGGGGTGGAGGAAGGCGAGGCGTGATGGCGCATGGAGGATCCGCTGGTTTGGGTTATTCTCGCTCAAGCCCAGGCGACGCCCCGTCGCGCAGGCCCCATCCTGTTGCCCACCCCGACCATGTCCTCTTTTGACCGCCCCTTGACCCAACCCCCAGCAGACATGGAACTGGTGCTCAAGGTCATCCCCATGCCCGCCGACTGCAACGCCAATGGCGATATTTTTGGCGGCTGGGTGATGGCGCAGGTGGACCTGGCCGGCTCGGTGCTGCCGGCGCGGGTGGTGCGCGGGCGCATGGCCACGGTGGCCGTCAATGAGTTCATCTTCAAGCAGCCGGTACGGGTGGGCGACATCCTGTCGTTCTTCTCGCGCATCGAGCGCATCGGCCGTACCTCGATCACCGTCAAGGTTGAGGTCTATGCCGAGCGCTACCGCACCCAGGGCCAGTTCATCAAGGTCACCGAGGCACAGACCACCTATGTGGCCATCGACGAGGACGGTCGCCCACGCCCCATCGAGCGCTGAGCGGGCCCGCGCTCAGGACACAATGTAGGCGGCGGTGCCGGTCGACAGCAGGGTGCCGTCGCTGCCCAGGAAACGCATGTGCGAGGTGCCCACGCGCGAGCCCACGCGCAGCGCCTGCGCCTCGATCACAAAGCGCTCGCCAATGCCCGGGCGCAGGTAGTCCACCCGCAGGTCGATGGTGCCCAGGCGCGCAAAGCGCTCAAGGCGGCGCATGGGCGGCTCGTCCATGTGGCGCGCGGCCAGGTGGGCGATCACGGCCAGGCTGCCAATCGCGTCCAATGCGGCGCTGATCACGCCCCCGTGGATGCGGTGGTAGGCAAAGTGCCCCACCAGCTCATCGCGCATGTCCAGGTGCGCCTGCACCGACAGCGGGGTGATCTGGTCCACGCGCAGGCCCAGGGTCTTGTTGAAGACGATTTTTTCTTCGTAGATGAGGCGCAGGCCGGCCAGAAATTCGGGTTCGAATGTCAGCGCGGCCAGCTGCTCATCGCTCAGGCGCGCACTCATGCCTTGGAGAAGTCGGGCGCGCGCTTTTCCACAAAGGCCGTGAAGGCCTCGCGCGCAGCCGGCTCGGTGAGCATGCGGCCAAAGATCTGGCCTTCTTCGTTCATGCGCGCCAGCACCTGCGCTTGCAAATCGCCTTTCATGAGGCGCTTGGTTTCGATCAGCGAGGCCAGGGGCTTGGCGGCGAGCTTGCGCGCCTGCGCCTGCGCCATGGCGTTGACCTCGGTGGGCGGCACGACGCGGTTGACCAGGCCCACCTCGAGCGCCGCCTCGGCGTAAAAAGGCTCGCCCAGCAGCAGCGCCTCGGCGGCACGGTGGTAACCCAACATGCGCGGCACCAGCAAGCTGCTGGCCGCCTCGGGGCACAGGCCCAGGTTCACAAACGGCATCGAGAAGGCCGCGTTGTCGCCGGCGTACACCAGGTCGCAATGGAGCAACATGGTGGTGCCAATGCCCACCGCCGGGCCGCAGACGGCGGCCAGCAGCGGTTTTTCAAAGGAGGCGATGACGTGCAAAAAGCGAAAGACCGGCGAGTCCTGGCCCGAGGGCGGGTGGTTCAGAAAGTCGCCAATGTCGTTGCCGGCGCTGAAGATCTGCGGCTGACCCTGCAGCAGAACCACGCGCACATCGGCGTCGCTGCGCGCGGCCTCGATGGCATCGGCCAGTTGCGCGTACATGCTGCGGGTGAGCGAATTTTTTTTCTCGACCCGGTTCAAGGTCAGGGTCAGCACACCGGCGTCGCGGTGCTCAAGAATGTCGGACATCTGAATCTCCCTTTGCGGTCCTAGGATCAGGGCACACGCACCCAGGTCTGGGTGCGGCCAAGCAGTGAAAAGCCAAGAAAGCCCCGCACCTGCAGTTTGGCACCGCCCTCGATGGGCGTCAGTCGCAGACTGTACTCGGTGCCATTTTCTGGGTCGAGGATCTTGCCCCCTTCCCACACGTCTTTGCCATCGGCCTTGCGGCCGCCACGGATGATTTCCATGCCGATCTTGGGTTTGTCCTTGCGATCGTCGGTGCAGCGGGTGCAGTTGGGCTCGGTGTTGGGGGTGCTCAGGAGGGATCGCTCCACCACCCCCGAGAGGCCGCGCGCGCCCTCGGTGATGCGCACCTCGGCCTTGGGCTGGCCGGTGTCGTCGTCGATGGTGCGCCAAAGCCCGACGGGGCTCATCTGTGCCCAGACGGGCAAGGCCAGGCCGATGGCGGCCAGCAGCGGAAGGTGGTGCAAGCGCATGCGCGTCTCCTTGGGATGGTGGCAATCGGTCAGGTCACAGCGCCAGCGCGGCGTCGGTGTCCATCAGCACCTCGCTGCCGGCGCGCAGGCGGCGCAGCAGCATGGCGGTCTCGGGCAGCAGGCGCGTGAAGTAAAAGCGCGCGGTCTGCAGCTTGGCGGTGTAGAAGGGGTCGGGGCGCTGCGCCTCTTCCTCGGCCTGGGCCAGATGATCCAGGGCAATGCGCGCCATGCGCGCCCACAGCCAGGCGCTCACCAGGTGGCCCACCAGGCGCAGGTAGTCCACGGCGGCAGCGCCCACCTCGTCGGCGTTGCGCATGGCCAGCATGCCCAGCTCGCCGGTGGCGGTGGTGAGCTTGCCACCCAGATCGGCCAGGGGCTGCACAAACTCGGCCATGGCCGGGTCGGCCATCTGCGCCCGCACAAAGGCCTCGATCTGCGCGCCCAGCTTCTTCAGGCTGGCGCCCTGGTTGCCCAGCACCTTGCGGCCCAGCAGGTCCAGCGACTGGATGGTGTTGGTGCCCTCGTAAATCATGTTGATGCGGGCATCGCGCACATACTGCTCCATGCCCCACTCCTTGATGTAGCCGTGGCCGCCAAAAACCTGCTGGCACTCGATGGCCGCCTGCAAGCCGTTGTCGGTGATGAAGGCCTTGACCACCGGGGTGAGCAGCGCCACCAGCTCGGCGGCGTCGCGGCGCACCTGCTCGTCGGGGTGGTGCAGCTCCTGGTCCAGCAGCAGCGCGCACCAGCAGGCCAGTGCGCGGCCGCTCTCGCCCCAGGCGCGGGCGGTCAGCAGCATGCGGCGCACATCGGGGTGGACGATGATCGGGTCGGCGGGCTTGCCCGGCGCCTTCACGCCCGAGAGCGAGCGCATCTGCACCCGGTCGTGCGCATAGGCACGGGCGTTCTGGAAGGCCACCTCGATCAGGCCCAGCGACTGGTTGCCCACGCCCAGGCGGGCGGCGTTCATCATCACGAACATGGCGGCCAGGCCCTTGTTGGGCTGACCGACCAGCCAGCCCTGCGCGCCGTCGAGCACCATCTGGCAGGTGGCGTTGCCATGGATGCCCATCTTGTGCTCCAGGCCGCCGCAGTAAATGCCGTTGCGCTCACCAGGCGCGCCCTGCGCGTCGGGCACCCACTTGGGCACCACAAACAGGCTGATGCCCTTGCTGCCGGGGGGCGCGTCGGGCAGGCGGGCCAGCACCAGGTGAACGATGTTGGCGGCCATGTCGTGCTCACCGGCACTGATGAAGATCTTCTGGCCCGTCAGGCGGTAGCTGCCGTCGGCCTGCGGCTCGGCACGGGTGCGCAAGAGGCCCAGGTCGGTGCCGCAATGCGGCTCGGTCAGGCACATGGTGCCGGTCCACTCGCCGCTGGTCAGGCGCGGCAGGTACAGCGCTTTTTGCTCGGGTGAGCCGTGCGCATGCAGGCAGGCCCAGGCCCCGTGCGAGAGACCGGGGTACATGGTCCAGGCCTGGTTGGCGCTGTTGAGCATTTCAAAAAAGCACTGGTTGATCACCAGCGGCAGGCCTTGCCCACCGTAGGCGGTGTCGCAGGCCAGCGAGGGCCAGCCGCCCTCGACATAGCGCGCATAGGCCTGGGCAAAACCCTCTGGGGTGCGCACCTCGTGGGTGTCGCGATCGAGCTGGCAGCCCTCGGTGTCGCCGCTGATGTTGAGCGGGAACAGCACCTCGGAAGCGAACTTGCCGCCCTCCTCCAGCACCGCCATCAGGGTGTCGGCGTCGGTATCGGCGTGCGGCGGCAGCTCGCGCAGGGCCTTGGGCACTTGCAGCAATTCCTGCAGCACAAATTGCATGTCGCGCAGCGGGGGGTTGTAGACGGGCATGGGTCCTCCTTGGGGGTGAAACAGGGCCTTCGCGGGTCAGCGCGCGGGCCGGGATGGGTGGGCGCGCTGGACCACGCGGGCAAAGCCATCGCGGGCGCGCTCGAAGGCGCCGGGCAGGCGCAGGAAACGGGCTTCGTAGTGCAGGGCCAGGATCAGGCCGTGGATTTCAAAGGCAATCTGGCGGGCGTTGGCCTCGGCGTCCAGATGACCGCAGTCCTGGGCCAGGCGCACGGCGCGGTGCAGCGCGTCTTGCCAGGTCGCCACCGAGCTGGCCAGGGCATCGCGCACCGGACCGCTGCGGTCGTCAAACTCGACCGCGCCGCTGATGTAAATGCAGCCCGAATCGATCTCGGCGGTGGTGCGCTGCATCCAGTTGTCAAACAGGGCTTGCAGGCGCGGCAGCCCACGGGCGTGTTGCATGGCCGGGTAGAACACATCGGCCTCAAAGCGCTGGTGGTACTCGCGGATGGCCGAGATCTGCAGCTCCTCGCGCGAGCCGAAATGCGCGAACACCCCCGACTTGCTCATGCCGGTGGCAGCCGCCAGGGCACCAATCGACAAGCCTTCCAGGCCGATCTGCGCGGCCAGGGTGAGGGCGGCATCGACGATGGCGGCCTTGGTCTGCTGGCCCTTGGGTGCGCTGCGACGCACCGGTTCGGCCAGCACGGCATCGGATTCGGAGGTGGCTCGGGTCATGGATAGGACAAAAAAGAACGACCGTTCGATTTTGCCCCAAGTCATGGAAGCCCGACAAGGGACAGGGCTGAGGGAATTCCCTGCCCGGGGGCGTCAGTGGGGGTCGATCAAAGCAGCTGGGCCAGGGTATCGGCCAGCGCCTCGGTGGGCGCGTGGCGTCCGCCCGAGCGCACCTGGCGCAGCAAGCGCCCCTGCACCAGGGCCATGAGCCAGGCGGCCTGCAGCTGCGCTTGCGCGGCCGGGGTGCTGTGCTGGGCGTGGGCCTCGCGCAGGGTCTGGCGCAGCTGCGCCTCGATCTTGTCAAACAACAGGTTGATGCGCGCCTGCAGGCGCTCGTGCTCGAGCAACAACGCGTCGCCAATCAGCACACGCGTCATGCCGGGGTTGCGCTCGGCAAAGCGCAGCACCAGGGTGATGATCTGGGCGGCCTGGACCCGTGGCGGATCGGACCGCGCCTGCACCTGGCGCACCAGGCCCAGCAGGGCCTCTTCGATGAACTCGATCAGGCCCTCGAACATCTGGGCCTTGCTGGCAAAGTGGCGGTAAAGCGCGGCCTCGCTCACCTGCAGGCGCTTGGCCAGCGCGGCGGTGGTGACCCGCTCGCTGCCCGGCTGCTCGAGCATGCTGGCCAGGGTTTGCAAGATCTGCTGGCGCCGCTCGCCCGGACGCGCCCGCGTGCGGCGCGGCGCCGCCGCCGCATCGCTGTCGGCAGCGGGGACGGCGGTGGGGCGCTCGGACATGGGGGCCTCAGTGGCTGCGGATCATGGTGCCAAAGGCCTGATCGGACAGGACCTCCAGCAGCATGGCGTGCGGCACGCGGCCGTCGATGATGTGGACCGCGTTCACGCCGCTGCGCGCGGCGTCCAGCGCGCCGGCAATCTTGGGCAGCATGCCGCCGCTGATGGTGCCGTCGGCGCACAGCTCGTCGATGCGCCGGGGGGTCAACTCGGTCAGCAACTGGCCCTGCTTGTCGAGCACGCCCGGAATGTTGGTGAGCATCAGCAGCTTCTCGGCCTGCAGCACCGTGGCCAGCTTGGCGGCCACCACATCGGCATTGATGTTGTAGCTTTCGTTGTGCTCGCCAAAACCGATCGGGCTGACGACCGGGATGAAGGCATCGTCTTGCAGGGCGCGCAGCACCGAGGGGTCGATGGCGGTGATGTCGCCCACCTGGCCCACATCGTGCTCTTTGCTCGGGTCTTGCGGATCGAGCAGCTTGAGCTTGCGCGCACGGATCAGGCCGCCATCGCGCCCGGTCAGGCCCACGGCCTTGCCGCCAGCGCGGTTGATCAGGCCCACGATGTCCTGCTGCACCTCGCCGCCCAGCACCCACTCGACCACTTCCATGGTCTCGGCATCGGTCACGCGCATGCCCTGCACAAACTCGCCCTTTTTGCCCAGGCGCTTGAGCAGGCCCTCGATTTGCGGGCCGCCGCCGTGCACCACCACCGGGTTCATGCCGACCAGCTTGAGCAGCACCACGTCCTCGGCAAAGGCCTGCTGCAGCGCCGGATCGGTCATGGCATTGCCGCCGTATTTGATGACCAGGGTTTTGCCGTGGTACTTGCGGATGTAGGGCATGGCCCGGGCCAGGATCTGCGCCTGGTCCTGAGGGGAAAGCGGGTTGGCGGTGCTCATGTTCGGTCCGAAAAAGTCAGGCCCACATTGTGCCGCAAGGCCATGGCCTCAGAGGATCTCGTGCAGCAGGCGCTCCACGCCCTCGCGCCAGTCGGGCAGGTGCAGGCCAAACGCCTGTTGCAGGCGCTGGGTGTCCAGGCGGCTGTTGAGCGGTCGCTGCGCGGGCGTGGGGTAGGCGCTGCTGGGCACCGGCTCGATGGCCTGCGTGAGCCAGGGGGCGTCGGGGCGCAGGGCACGCGCGCGTGCCAGCAGGTGCTCGGCGTAGCCGTGCCACGAGGTCTGGCCGCTGGCCACCAGGTGGTAGAGCCCGCCCAGCGCGGGCGCCTGCAGGGCCAGACGCAGCGCATGCGCGCTCACATCGGCCAGCAGCTCGGCGCTGGTGGGCGCGCCGATCTGGTCGGCCACCACGCGCAGCTGCGCGCGCTCTTGCATCAGGCGCAGCATGGTCCGCGCAAAATTGCCGCCGCGCGCGGCGTACACCCAGCTGGTGCGAAACACCAGGTGCTGGCAGCCGCTGGCCACAATGGCCTCTTCGCCCGCGCGCTTGCTGCGGCCGTACGCCGACAGCGGCGCGCAGGGCGCGTCCTCGCGGCGGGGCTGCGTGCCGCTGCCGTCAAACACATAGTCGCTCGAGTAATGGACCAGCCAGGCGCCGTGCGCGGCGGCCCAGCGCGCCAGCTCGGCCACCGCCAAGGCGTTGACCGCATGCGCCAGCTCGGGTTCGCGCTCGGCCTGATCGACCGCGGTGTGGGCCGCGGCATTGACGATCACCGTGGGCGCGCAAGCGTCGAGCAAGGCCCCCAGCTGCTGCGGCTGCGCCATGTCCAGCGCCGGCTGGCTGCGCCGCGACAGCGCCTGCACCGGCCCCAGCACCGCCAGGCTGCGCTGCAGCTGCCAGCCCAGCTGGCCCTCGGCCCCCAGCAGCAGGATCTTCATGCGGCGCACCCGTCGCCGTACTGGCGCTCGACCCACTGGCGATAGGCCCCGCTCTGCACCTCGGCCACCCAGTCGGCGTGGTCCAGGTACCAGTGCACGGTTTTGCGGATGCCGGTCTCAAAGGTCTCGGCGGGGCGCCAGCCCAGGTCCTGCTCGATCTTGCGCGCATCGATGGCATAGCGCCGGTCGTGGCCGGGGCGGTCGCGCACATGCGTGATCTGGCTGGCGTACGACTGGCCGTCGGCGCGCGGTCGCGCGGCATCGAGCAGGGCGCAGACGGTGCGCACGATCTCGATATTGGTCTTCTCGTTCCAGCCGCCAATGTTGTAGGTCTCGCCCGGCACACCGGCCTCGAGCACCCGGCGGATGGCGCTGCAGTGGTCGCCCACATACAACCAGTCGCGCACCTGCAGGCCATCGCCATACACCGGCAGCGGCCGCCCGGTCAGCGCGTTGACAATCATCAGCGGGATGAGTTTTTCGGGAAAGTGCAGGGGCCCGTAATTGTTCGAGCAATTGGTGGTCAGCACCGGCAGCCCATAGGTGTGGTGCCAGGCGCGCACCAGGTGGTCGGACGCGGCCTTGCTGGCGCTGTAGGGGCTGTTGGGCTCGTAGCGGTGCGTCTCGGCAAAAGCCGGCTCGGCGGGCGCCAGGCTGCCGTACACCTCGTCGGTCGAGACATGCAAAAAGCGAAAGGCCGCCTGCCCTGCCGCGTCCAGGCTGGCCCAGTGACCGCGCACCGCCTCCAGCAGGCGAAAGGTGCCCACGATATTGGTCTGCACAAAGTCCTCGGGGCCATGAATCGAGCGGTCCACATGGCTCTCGGCGGCAAAATTGAGCACCGCGCGCGGCCGGTGCCGCGCCAGCAGGTCCTGCACCAGCGCGCTGTCGCCAATGTCGCCGCGCACCAGCTGGTGGCGCGCATCGCCTTGCAGCCGCTCCAGGTTGCGCAGATTGCCCGCGTAGGTCAGCTTGTCCAGGTTGATCACCGGCTCGTCGTGCTGGTCCAGCCAGTCAAGCACGAAATTGCTGCCGATAAAGCCGGCGCCGCCGGTCACAAGAAGGGTCATGGTCGGGTCTTCCGCAAATCTATCTCACGATCATAACGATGTGACTTGGGAGATCCAAATGCGCGGGACCTCGGCAGGTATCATGAAGCCCTTGTCAGGAGAACGCGATGGCCGCATCCAAGCCCAGCCCCCACCCCGCCCCCGAGGCCCCTGCCGGCGCTGCCGATGGCGCGGCCGCACACCAGATCTGGCTGGCCGGTCTGGGCGCCATGGCCCAGGCCCAGGCGCAGGGCACCAAGGCCTTTGAAACCCTGGTCAGCGACGGCCTGGCCTTTCAGCGCAAAAGCCAGGAGCAGGCGCGCGCGCAGCTGCAAGAGGCCACCGAGCGCCTGAGCCATCTGGCGCAGGGCCTGCAGCCAGCCGCGCCAAAGGTGGACCGGCTCGAACACCTGTTCGAGGACCGTGTGGCCAAGGCCTTGCAACGCCTGGGCATGCCCTCGATGCAGGACGTGGCCGCCCTGCAGGCGCGGGTGGCGGCCCTGGAAGCGCAACTGGCGGCACTGGGTGCCAAGCCCGCGCCCGCGCGCAAGCGCAGCCCCAAGGCCTGACGCCCCCATTTGTTCATGACCCGCAAAGCCCCGCGTCGCACCGCCGAACGCATTGCGCAGACCAGCCTGGCGCTGTTCAATCGCTTTGGCGAACCGAATGTGTCGACCACGCTGATCTCGGCCGAGTTGTCGATCAGCCCGGGCAATCTGTACTACCACTTTCCCTCGAAAGACGTGCTGGTCAACCACCTGTACGACGACTTCGAGGGACAGATGCTGCAGCTGCTGGACGCGGCCGGTGATGTGGGCGACATCGAGGACGCGTGGTTCTTTTTGCATTCGCTGTTCGAACGGGTCTGGAACCACCGCTTTCTGTACCGCGACCTGAATCACCTGCTGTCGGGCAACCGCCACCTGGAGACGCGTTTTGCACCGCTGCTGGCGCGCCAGACCTTGGCGCTGCGCATGATGCTGCTGGCCCTGGGCAGCGCGGGCCTGGTGCGCATCGATCCGGACAGCACCGAGACCTTGTCGGCCAGCATGTCGGTGCTGGTGACCTACTGGCTCAGCCACGCCTATGTGCGCGACCCGCGCCACGCGCTCGAGCCCGAGAGCGCCAGCCGCACCATGAGCGAGGGCGCGCGCCATGTGCTGACCCTGCTCACACCCTATCTGGCCACGCTGGCGCTGCAGGAACACCTGCACGCCATCACGCGCGCCTACACCGCCGATCAGGCCGAGGCGTCGCGCCCGTAGCGGTTGGCCGCCAGCGTCAGCAGGCCATCAAAAATCAGGTTCTCGGCCAGCTCAAAAGGCGTCAGCATGCTGGGCGCCATCTTCCAGCCCGCGCCACCGGTCATGAAGCACAGCGGCTCCTGGCCGGTGTGCTGGCGCAGGTGCATGACCATGCGCTCGCAGGCGCCGGCAATGGCAAAGGTGCCACCGCTGGTGAGCGCATCGCTGGTGTTGGTGGGAAAGGGTTTGACGTCGCCGGTCGGCACATGCAGGCCGGCCGTGCCCGACTCCAGGGCCTTGAGCATGATGCCGTGGCCCGGCAGGATGAAGCCGCCCAGAAAGCGGCCCTGGGTGTCAATGGCCTCCACCGTGACCGCCGTGCCCACCATCACCACCACAATCGGCCGCATCTGCCCGCGCTGGCGCATGCGCTCGCGCGCGCCAATCATGGCCACCCAGCGGTCGGCGCCCAGGCGCGAGGGGTGGTCGTAGCCGTTGATGAGGCCGGCTTCCTGGTGGCTGGGCACGACCCATTGCGGGGCAATGTCCCACAGCTCCATCTGCTCCTGCACACGGCGCTTGACCGCGTCGCCCGCCACCACACAGCCGAGCATGCGATCGGGCTGGGGCAGGCGCGCCCAGTCGCCATCGGCAAGCTGGTCGATGTGCTCCAGAAAGGTCACCCCTTGCGCCACGACCTGGGCCTGCGCATGGGGAGCGTCGTACAACGCCCACTTCAGGCGGGTGTTGCCCACATCGATGGCCAGAAAGTTCATGCGCGCATCATAATGACTTGCGGTCACGCATTTGTCGCCAGTCTGGAGTCTTTCGATTTAAGCTGTCCTGTATATGACGCCCTCCACCCCCCCGCTCACCCCGTATTCCCCCCAAATCGATGCCTTGCTGGCCCGCATTGAAGCCAAGCGCGACGAGGTTACGAGCCTGACGCAAGACCTGGTGCGCATCCCCACCGTCAACCCGCCCGGTGACGCTTACGAGGCCTGCGCCCGCTATCTGGGCGAGCGCATGGCGCGGCGCGGCTTTGCCGTCGAGTACGTGCGCGCCCATGGCGCCCCCGGCGACAGCGACCACCACCCGCGCATCAATGTGGTGATGCGCCGCGAAGGCCAGGGCGGCGGCGACTGTGTGCACTTCAACAGCCACATCGACGTGGTCGAGGCCGGGCCAGGCTGGACCTTCGACCCCTTTGCCGCCACCTTGCACGAGGGCCGGGTCTACGGCCGCGGCACCTGCGACATGAAGGGCGGACTGGCCTCGAGCATCATCGCCTGCGAGGCCCTGATCGAATCGGGCCTGCCCCTGCCTGGCGCGCTCGAGATCAGTGGCACCGTCGATGAGGAATCGGGCGGATTTTCGGGGGTGGGCTATCTGGCCGAGCGCGGCTACTTCAGCCATCCCCGTGTGCAGCATGTGATCATTCCCGAGCCGCTGGGCGTGGACCGCATCTGCCTGGGCCACCGTGGCGTGTGGTGGGGCGAGGTCGAGACCCGCGGGCGCATCGCGCACGGCTCCATGCCCTTTCTGGGCGACAGCGCCATCCTGCACATGAGCGCTTTCCTGCACCTGCTTGAGTCGCGCCTGATGCCGCAATTGCGCGAGCGGCGCACCGCGGTGCCGGTCGAGCCGCCCGGGGCGCGGGTGAGCACCCTCAACATCAACAGCGTGCACGGCGGCCAGATCGAGCAGACCTATCGCCAAGACGCGCTGGGCCGCCCCACCGGCGACCTGCCCGCCCCAGTGGTGGCGCACGCCTGCCGCGCGGTGCTCGATCGGCGCTTCATTGCCGAAGAAGACCTGGACGCGGTCAAACAAGAGATTGTGGACATGCTCGAGGAGCTGCGCCGCACCCGCCCGGGCTTTGACTATGCGGTGCGCGACATCATGAGCTTTGTGCCCACCGCCACGCCGCAGGACGCGCCGGTGGTGCAGGCCACGGCGCGCGCCATTGCGCGGGTGCTGGGCCGCGAGCCCAGCTTCATTGCCAGCCCCGGCACCTACGACCAGAAGCACATTGTGCGCACCGGCAAGCTGCGCGACTGCATTGCGTATGGGCCCGGCATTCTGGACCTGGCGCACCAGCCCGACGAGTATGTGGGCGTGCAGGAGCTGGTGGACTCGGCCAAGATCATGGCCCTGGCCACGCTGCAGCTGATGGGCGTGCACGCGCAAGGCCGCAGCTGACGCCCAGGCCCGCGCGGCGGGCCGCTCAGCTCTGGCGCCAGGGCAGGCGGTGGTAGCGCCAGCCGCCCAGGCGACCGCGCTGGGCGTGGGCGTCGGGGTCGCCCTCAAAGCCTTCCAGGATGTTGTAGGCCTCCAGGCCCAGCTCGGTCGCGCGCTGCGCGGCGGCCACCGAGCGCACACCGCTGCGGCAGAGCATCAGCAGCTTGCGGCCCTGACCGGCCAGCGCGCGCAGGCCCGCGTCAAAGTCGGGGTTCATGGCCATGCCCGGCCACTGCTTCCAGGCCAGCGGCGCCGCATCGGGCACAAAGCCCACCCAGGCGCGCTCGGCGTCGGTGCGCACGTCCACGATCAGCGCCTGCCCGTCCTGCACCCATTGCCAGGCCAGCAGCGGGTGCACATCGCCCGCATAGCCCTTGGCGGGCTGGACCTCGGCCAGCGGATCGCCGCCGGCATCGTGGCGCAGCCCAGAGCTCAGGTTGGCCGGCACGGCCTCGTCGATGCGGCGCGGGCGCGGCAGGTTGAGCGCGTTCATCAAGGCCACAAACTCGGCCTCGCTGCGCCCGGCCACGCGCGGGTTGTGGCGCTTCTCATGGCCAATGCTCGACTGGGTGCGGCCGTGGTAATCGTGCCCCGGCCAGACCACCGTGTCCTCGGGCAAGGTCAGCAGCACCTGCGTCAGGCTGTGATACAGGGCCTCGGGGCTGCCAGACTGGAAATCCGAGCGGCCGCAGCCCTCGATGAGCAAGGTGTCGCCGGTGAAGACATGGCGGTTCTCGCCATGCGTCCAGAGGTAGCTCATGCTGCCAGCGGTGTGGCCTGGGGTGTGCAGGGCCCGCAGCTGCTCACGGCCGAAGGACAAGGTCTGACCGTCTTGCAGCTGCACCGCGGCCGTGCCGATCTGGCACAGGCCGGGGGCGGCGGTGCGGGCCCCGGTCAGCTCGGCCAGGCGGCCGGCGCTGGTGATGTGGTCGGCATGCGCATGGGTCTCGATCGACCACACCAGGCGCAAGCCGTATTCGCGCAGCACCTGCAGGTCGCGCTCGAGCTGTTCGTCGACCGGGTCGATGATCAGCGCCTCACGGCTGTCGGCGTCGTACAGGATGTAGGTGTAGGTGCTCGAAGCGGGGTCAAACAGCTGGATGGGTTTCATGGCGTCAGGCAAAACGGGTCAGCATGTCGGCCACACGATCGGCCGATTGGTCACCCTGCTCGATCATGCAGCCGACCATGGTGAAGAAGGACTTGTCCAAGGCCTTGCGCGCGGCGGCCATCTGCTGGGCAATCTTTTCGCAGTCGGCGTCTTCATCGATGAGCTTTTGCAGGCCGCGCAACTGGCCTTCGACGCGCGCCAAGCGGGCGCACAGGGCTTTTTTCTTGTCAATGTCCACAAGGCGGCTCATGGCGGGCTCCTGATCGATACGGGTATGGGTATGAAAACACTCCTTCGCCATCATACCGCCAGCGCTGCGCAAGGGCATGCGCTTGGCACGTCGGCCGTTGCTTTGCCATACTCGGGATTTACGCCTATGGTTTGGAACTCCCTATGAATCGATACACCCTCCACGCTACCCCAACACGCCACGGCCACCCCAAACGTCCGGCGTGGCCCCTGCGCCTGGCGGCCATGGCCCTGGGCCTGTTGCTGCTTGCCCCCGCCCTGCGGGCCGAGCCCGACGAGCAGGCGCTGGGCAAGGCGCAGGGCTATCCGGTGGGCACGCGGGATTTCATGGGCGAGGCCTTTCGGGTGGGGTCCTGGTCGGGCCTGGACCAGGTCAAAGGCTTGCCGATTGGGCGCGTGCCGGCCGCCGATGCCCCCAGCGCCCTGCCCCGCCACCCCGCGCCCCCGGCCATCAAATACCGCCACCGCAACCTGGGCTACACCCTGGACGAGTACCTGGAGCGCCAGCGCACCACCGGCCTGCTGATCCTGCACAAGGGGCAGATCGTGGCCGAGCGCTACCGCTATGAGCGCCAGGACAGTGCGCGCTTTCTGTCCTTCTCGATGGCCAAGAGCGTGACGGCCCTGCTGGTGGGCCAGGCCCAGGCGCGCGGCCTGATTGCCTCGCTGGACGACCCGGCCGAGCGCTATGCCCCGGCGCTGGCGGGCAGCGCCTATGGGCAAACCAGCATCCGGCACCTGCTGCGCATGAGTTCGGGCATTCGCTTCACCGAGGTCTACAACGGCAACGACGACGTGAGCCGCCTGTCGGCGGCGGTGCGCGGGCCCAATGGCGATCTGCTGCTGCCCCTGCTGCGCTCGTTCTCGGACCGCGTCGCCCCACCAGGCAGCCGCTTTGCCTATGCCAGCGCCGAGACCATGGTGCTGGGCCTGGTGCTGGCGGGCGCCACCGGCCGGCCAATTGCCGAGCTGACGCGCGAATGGCTGTGGCAACCCCTGGGCGCCGAGCACGAAGCCTTTTGGTGCCAGGACACCCGGGGCCTGGCGCTGACCTATTTCTGCTTCAACGCCAGCCTGCGCGACTGGGGGCGACTGGGCCTGATGCTGGCGCAGGACGGCCGCATGGGCGAGCGGCAGATCGTGCCGAGCGAGTTCCTGCTCGACGGCACCGACCCCGCGCGCGGCCCGGCCAGCCACCAGCCCTACCGGGCCACGCCCGGCATTGGCTATGGCTACCAGTTCTGGATCCTGCCGCTCAAGACACGCACCTTTGCGCTGCAAGGCGTGCATGGGCAGGCGGTGTATGTGCAGCCCGAGAGCGGCATCGTGATGGTGCACACCGCGGTCTTCAAGGGCGCCAGCGGTGCCCTGGACCCCGACGCCCACGCCGAGCGCAACGCCCTCTGGCTGGGGGTGCTCAATTCGCTGGGCGGCAGCACACAGCGCTACTGAGGGTGCGCCCCATGGTGACAGCGCGGCATGAACGCGATAAGATGGGCGGCTAATTGACGTTAACGTAAACGTCAACTCCCGCGAGACCGTCGCGCCCACCCATCCCGACACGCCCATGACCGATCTGTCCGCCGACTTCAAGGCCCTGTCCGAGTACCGCCCCACGCACAAGGTGCGCTTTGTCACCGCTGCCAGCTTGTTTGACGGCCACGACGCGGCCATCAACATCATGCGGCGCATTTTGCAAAGCATGGGCGCTGAGGTGATCCACCTGGGCCACAACCGCTCGGTGGACGAGGTCGTCACCGCGGCCCTGCAAGAGGATGTGCAGGGCATTGCGGTCAGCTCGTACCAGGGCGGGCACAACGAGTATTTCCGCTACATGGTCGACCTGCTGCGCGAGCGCGGCGGCGCGCATGTGCAGGTCTTTGGCGGTGGCGGCGGCGTGATCGTGCCCGACGAGATCCGCCAGCTGGCCGAGCACGGCGTGCGCATCTTCAGCCCCGAGGACGGACAGCGCATGGGCCTGGCCGGCATGATCGGCGAGATGGTCATGCGCTGCGACAAGGACTTCTCCGAGCTGGCGCCGCGCTCGGTGCAGGCCCTGACCGGGCACACCGAAGCCAGCTGGCGCGCGCTGGCGCAGCTCATCACGGTGCTGGAAAACGGGCAGGCCGACGCGGGCCTGGTGGCGCAGCTGCGCTCGCACGCGGCCACGCTGTCCGTGCCGGTGCTGGGCATCACCGGCACCGGGGGCGCCGGCAAATCATCCTTGACCGACGAGCTGATCCGCCGCCTGCGCCTGGACCAGGACGACCGGCTGCGCGTGGCGGTGATCTCGATCGACCCCTCGCGCCGCAAGAGCGGTGGCGCCCTGCTGGGCGACCGCATCCGCATGAACGCCATCGGCCCCTGGAGCCAGGGCCCGCGCGTCTTCATGCGCAGCCTGGCCACGCGCGACTTTGGCAGCGAGATCAGCGCCGCCCTGCCCGATGTGATTGCTGCGGCCAAGTGCGCCGGCTTTGACCTGGTGGTGGTCGAGACCTCGGGCATTGGCCAGGGCGATGCCGCCATCGTGCCGCATGTCGATGTGCCGATGTACGTCATGACGCCCGAGTTTGGCGCGGCCAGCCAGCTCGAGAAGATCGACATGCTCGACTTTGCCGAGTTTGTCGCCATCAACAAATTTGACCGCAAGGGCGCCAGCGACGCGCTGCGCGATGTGGCCAAGCAGGTGCAGCGCAACCGCGAGGCCTGGACCGTGCCCACCGAGCAGATGCCGGTCTTTGGCACCATGGCCGCGCGCTTCAACGACGACGGCGTGACCGCGCTCTACCAGGCGCTGCGCGAGCGCCTGGCCGCGCTGGGCATGCCGGTGCAGGCCGGTCGCCTGCCCGCGGTGTCGGTGCGCCACAGCACGCACCAGAACCCCATCGTGCCGCCGGCGCGCACGCGCTACCTGGCCGAGATTGCCGACACGGTGCGCGGCTACAAACAGCGTGCCCGCCAACAGGCGCGGCTGGCGCGCGAGGTGCAGCAGCTGCAGGCCGCTGCGCAGATGCTGGTGGTGGACAAGCCCGGCCGCGCCAAGGCCGCCGAGGCCGCACTGGACCTGGCCGCTGCGCGCCAGGACCAGATGGGCGCCGATGCGCGCAAGCTGCTGGCCCAGTGGCCCGATATGCAAAAGGCCTACGCGGGCGACGAGTACGTGGTGAAGATCCGCGACAAGGAAATCCGCACCCAGCTGACCAGCACCACGCTCAGTGGCAACAAGATCCGCAAGGTGGCCCTGCCCACCTACGAGGACCATGGCGAAATCCTCAAGTGGCTCATGCTCGAGAACGTGCCGGGCAGCTTCCCCTACACCGCCGGCACCTTTGCCTTCAAGCGCGAGAACGAGGACCCGACCCGCATGTTTGCCGGCGAGGGCGACCCCTTCCGCACCAACCGCCGCTTCAAGCTGGTGAGCGAGGGCATGCCCGCCAAGCGCCTCTCGACCGCGTTTGACTCGGTCACGCTGTACGGCAACGACCCTGACCTGCGGCCCGACATCTACGGCAAGGTGGGCAACTCCGGCGTGAGCGTGGCCACGCTGGACGACATGAAGGTGCTGTACTCGGGCTTTGACCTATGCAATCCCAGCACCAGCGTGTCAATGACGATCAACGGCCCCGCGCCCTCGATCCTGGCCATGTTCATGAACACCGCCATCGACCAGCAAATCGAGAAGTTCCAGGCCGACAACGGCCGCGAGCCCACCGACACCGAGGCACAGAAAATCCGCGAGTGGGTGCTCAAGAACGTGCGCGGCACGGTGCAGGCCGACATCCTCAAAGAGGACCAGGGCCAGAACACCTGCATCTTCAGCACCGACTTCAGCCTCAAGGTGATGGGCGATATTGCCGAGTATTTCGTGCACCACGATGTGCGCAACTTCTATTCGGTCTCCATCAGCGGCTATCACATCGCCGAAGCTGGTGCCAACCCGATCAGCCAGCTGGCGTTCACGCTGTCCAACGGCTTCACCTTTGTGGAGGCGTACCTGGCGCGCGGCATGCACATCGACGATTTCGCGCCCAACCTGTCGTTCTTCTTCAGCAACGGCATGGACCCGGAATACACCGTGCTCGGCCGCGTGGCGCGCCGCATCTGGGCGGTGGCCATGAAGGAGAAGTACGGCGCCAACGAGCGCTCGCAAAAGCTCAAGTACCACATCCAGACCAGCGGCCGAAGCCTGCACGCGCAGGA
>JACCDV010165536.1_pt1 | contig 66344 bp, 74 predicted proteins | sample 7446131 | NCBI WGS metagenome assembly JACCDV01 (sample SAMN15323448, study PRJNA562643) | freshwater metagenome | isolation source: river surface water | place: USA:Blue River Watershed | collected 2017-08-17
CCAGTAACTCAGATGGAGAAAGTATTGGGGTTGTCTCAACTTTCGACGAGTCTGCCGAAGCCGAGTTCATCGCCACAAAGGCAAGCGAGCTCATAAGCTCTGGCCAAAGGTCAGAGGAGATAGCTGTGCTCTACCGAGCCAACTTCCAGTCTAGAGCTCTCGAGGAAGCCTTCTTGAGACACCAAATACCATACCAACTCTTGGGCACTCGCTTCTTTGACAGGAGGGAGATTAAGGATATCGTCTCGTACCTTAGAGCAGGTCTCAACCAAGAGTGTCTCTCTGATGTGAAGAGAGTTATAAACACCCCCACACGAGGCATCGGCAAGACCACTATTGCCAAGCTCTTCGCTGGAGACGAGGGGTCTCTGCCAGCAGGGACAAGACAAAAGATCGCCGACTTCAAAAAGCTTTTGGCCGACATAGGAGAGAGAGCCAAGACTCTCAAGCCAAGTGAGGTTATACAGCACATCATCTCTGCCTCCGGACTTGAGACAGACTGGAAGGCGGGAGGAGACGAAGACCTAGACAGACTGGAGAACGCTTATGAGCTCGTCGCTCTAGCCAAGAGATACGACCATCTAGAGCCACTAGAGGGTGTTGAGCAAATGCTCTCTGATGTCGCTCTGCAGAGCGACCAAGACGAGCTCAAGGAGGAGCGTGGTGGAGTGCGACTTATGACAGTGCACGCATCTAAGGGGCTCGAGTTCGACACTGTGTTTATATCAGGGCTCGAGGATGGACTCTTCCCGCACCAGAAGGTTACAGAGGAAGGTCTAACCCCAGAGGAGAGAGAGGAGGAGAGGCGACTCTTCTACGTGGCTCTCACTCGCGCGAGGAAGAAGGTCTTCCTCACCTATGCGCAAGCTCGCACTATCTTTGGTCAGAGGAATGTCACTCTCCCATCCGAGTTCATCTTCGACATACCAGAGGAGCTAACAGAGAGTGTCGAAGCTGGTGGGGTAGAGTATCTACCAAGGACAAAGAGGGAAATATTATTTAAAATCGACTTCTAGTTCGACAAGACTCACTATAAATAATATGAAAGCTAAGAAATCTCTAGGTCAACACTTCCTCACTTCTACCAGAGCGCTAGATGTCATAGTTGATGCTGGAGACATACAGGATACCGACACGATACTTGAGATCGGCCCAGGCAAGGGTGTGCTCACCAAAAGGTTGCTCGAGAGAGCAGGCAAGGTCATCGCAGTAGAGAAGGATGATGAACTTTTTGAGACTCTAAAAAGAGACACGCAGGACCCGAACTTAGAACTCGTACACAAGGACATACTTGAGTTCGACCCACCCGAGACTCCGTACAAGCTAATAGCCAACATACCATACAACATTACTGGAGCAATCTTAGAGAAGTTCTTGTCTTGTGATAACCAACCAAAGAGAGTGGTGCTCTTGGTACAGAAGGAGGTAGCAGAGAGGATAGTCGCTAGAAATGATAAAGAAAGCATTCTATCTATATCAGTAAAGATTTATGGTGAGCCCAAGTACGTTGAGAAGGTCTTGGCAGGCTCCTTCTCCCCAGCGCCAAGAGTAGACTCGGCCATTATCCTTATATCCGATATATTTAAAAGTAGGCTCGGTGGAGTAGAGGAAGAGAAGTTCTTCCGCTTCCTCAAGGCTGGCTTCGCCTCCAAGAGGAAGAAGTTGTCTTCCAACCTGTCTAAGGTCGCCCCGAAGGAGAGAGTGCTAGAGGTCTTCCAAGAGCTTGGCTTGGACGAAAACTTGCGAGCCGAAGACCTAAAGGTAGAGAAGTGGGTAGAGATTGTCTCCAAACTCTAATAAACCTTAATAGATTTCCTATCAAGGTTGCATGTTTTGCCTCGGTATCCACTCTATATATATGTACTCCGGAAAATAAGCTAATTGCTCTGGTATAATTTAACCAATGCGCTTTAGCATCTTGTCGGCTCTTTTCGTATCTGTGGCTCTCATCGGGGGGGCAGGGTGGTTCAAGACGACCAATGTTAAGAACCCGCCACAAACCATCACCCCTGTAGACAGAGCATCAGACTCTGGACTTGATACATACACACCCACAAGTGTGGCTGACCTAAGTGCCAACTCTCTTGATGAGGGTGGGGCCAACTTAACCACGACAGACCTAGTGGGAAGGCAGCTCATATCAGACTACCTCTCTCTAGCAGGGGGTAGTGATGTCTCGGAAGAATCACTAACAAAGCTTGGGGAGAAGTACGCCAACTCAATAGCAGAGATAGAGAGCTCCACTAAGATAGACCCCTCTACTCTAACAACCGTCTCAGATACAAAAGCCAATCTAGAGAAGTATAGTGAGGAGCTCTCTCTGGTAGAAAACTCCAGAGTCGATGAACTAAATAGGATAAGTGAGAACGAAAGTGTAGCGAACGAGTCTCTAATATACAAAACCGCTGGAGACATCTCATCTATATACGAGGATGCTGGAGAGAGACTTATGAGTATAAGTGTGCCGAGCTCTCTCCTTACCCTCCACACAAACTTGGTAAACAGCTACCTCTCTGTATCAGCTGGGATGAAGTCACTCTCCAAAGTGGAGGAAGACTCTGTACTCTCCTTCGCTGGGGTGATAAGTGCTCAGAGTGGTATTAAAGCTGGGCAAACAATAGTGAGAGACATTGTGGAGATACTTATAAAAAACGATGCTGCAAGTTAAAAACTTTTTCAGGAATAAGCTTCTTCTCACACTGGCCGTCTTCGCCTTTACTATTACAGCTTCATACTCGCCCACACTTGCTCCGAGAGCCAATGCACTTTGGGGAGTAGGGGACATAAACCTAGAGAGCGTTCCGACTATTATTGATTTCGTTATAGAAAAGTCTGGCAAACTCCTAGCCAAGAGGATGATAGACGACATCGTCCAGTCGACCATCAAGTGGGCCAACACAGGCTTCGACGGCAACCCCGCCTACATAACAGACCCAGAGAACTTCTTTAGAAACACTGCCAGCGGGGCCATAGGAGAGGCCATCAACGCAAGCGACATCGGCTTCCTCTGCTCCCCCTTCCAAGCAGATATCAAGGTGTCTCTTCTTAAGACCTACCAGGCTAGAGAGTTCCAACCACAGTGTACTCTTGAAGATATAGGGGTGAACATAGAGAACTTCTACCAAGACTTCAACCAAGGAGGGTGGGAGGCGTGGAACAAGATTACCCAAGAGGACCAGAACAACCCCTATGGCGCCTACATTGGACTAAAGATAAGAACGGACCGGAAGATAGCGACTGTTATAGAGGGGAAGAAGGAGGAGAAGGCACAAAACTCAGGCTTTTTGAGTAAAACGAACTGTTTAGAGAAAAATGTCTGGCCACCACAAAGTGTAGTCGACAGGTATAACGACGGAGATACCAAAGAAAGATTAGAGATAACAAAAAACTTCCCAAATTGGGATCCAAAGAAAGACCAAGATGCTTGTCTTAGGGAAGAAGTTGTTACTCCGGGAAGCGTCATCAAGGAGCAACTAAATAAGACTCTTGGAACCGGTGTGGACGAGCTGATAAACGCAGATGATATAAACGCTCTAGCGAGCGCTCTCTTGTCTGGTCTACTCAAGAGGCATGTGTTCAACGACAGAGACGGAGGAGGCCTCTTCAATAAGAACTCCTTAGCAAGCATACAAAACGAAATCATAGACATAGACGAAGACGGCTTGCCCGATGGATATGATGAGGATGCTGATGGCGAGCTCGATATCTGCCACCACGGTCAAAAGGATCTGGACGAAGAACCAAGCAACGACAACTGCTTACTTTCGGGCAATGTATCCAACTCACCATACTTCATCCCTATATGTAAGGAGATACCGGGGACTATCAAGGCACTAGAGGTCTTCAACGACTTCATCACCAGAAACGACTTCAAACAGGAGAACTCTGTAAGCTGGAGCAATAGGATGACCACCGCGAACACAGCTGTGGACGATCTTGTGAGCACCATCTCAAGGTATGAGGTGATGGAGTGGGACCCAGTCGTCTTCACCCTTAGTAAGTACTCTAAGTATGTTGGCGGAAGAGTTAGCTCTCTTCTACAAGATGATGACTTAAAGTTCGGTGGACAGTCAGACATCTTGGAACTTATTAAGCTCAGGAACAACACATCAAGGGTCCTAGATTACTCAAGAAGTATCAAGGATAGAATAGGTCAGTGTGACAGCCCAAACATCGATGCTATAAACGAGGTTGTCGCTCCACCACTTGAAGGTGACGAGGTCGGTGAGACCGGCTCGACCGGAAGCACCAACACTCCAACCACAGGTCCCACCGAGACTCTCTCGTGTGCCCCAACCTCGAACGTTACGACCGCAGGCAGTACCATCGGTTGGAGTATGGTAAGCACCTACCCAGTAGGCACAAGCTACACTTGGAGTGGAGACGACTTCGATGGTCTCATCACCACAGCATCTACTCCTCTATACATTACCTACAACACCGCTGGAGAAAAGTCTATGAGCATAACCGCCGTAAGGGCAGACGGTGTGCCGGTGACAGCAGAGTGTAACCTCACTGTATCTGTGACTAGCCCCAGAAACTCTGGCACTAACACACCTATATGATGAGCTATCTTAAGAAACACCATCTCGCCCTCACTCTGCTTCTAGCTGTGTTCGTGCTTGTGCCACAGACAACTCATGCTCAAGTATCTGGAAGTTCGGCAGCTACACCAACTATTGATGTAGAAGAACTCGCCCAAGAAAGGGCGGGGGCATCAGAAAGCAGTGGGTTGTTTTCGTTAGGAGGCTTAGCCTTCGACATTGTCGGCGGGCTCTTGTCACCTGTCGCTGTAGGCTTGGTGAAACTTGTGAGCTACATTACGATGCTCTCTGGCGTCGTGCTCAACGCGTCTGTCTATTACACGGTGACAAACATGGCGAAATCTCTAAATGACCTACCGGCTCTAAATATCGCTTGGACCACCATAAGAGACCTGGCCAACATGGGCTTCATATTTATGCTCCTCTCTGCCTCCATCATGACCATAATAGGGAAGGAGAAGGACGCTAGAGGGATAGTGGTCAAGATGGTTATAGCTGCGATACTCATCAACTTCTCACTCTTCTTCACCAAGGTCATCATCGATGTGGCCAACCTCTTGGCCCTAACATTCTATTCAGCCACCGCTCCGGGTGCGGGCTCAGACTTCCTTAGCAGCGGCTTGTCCAACAACATCATCCAAGCATTGGGAGCACAAACTCTGTGGGAGTCCGCTGGTAACTTAGATGGCTCAACTGTGTTTAATGCTGCTATATTGAGCTCTATCACTCTACTCGTCACGGCCTTCGTCTTCGCAGCTATGGCGGTAATGTTCCTCGTAAGATACGTAGTGCTTATATTCGTCCTCATCCTCTCTCCTCTAATGGTGCTCTCTAGCGTCTTCCCAGCACTTAAGGATTACTCTAAGAAGTGGTGGGATGCACTCTTGAACCAAGCCTTCTTCGCCCCAGTGTTCTTCATTCTTATGTGGGTAACCCTAACTCTAGTCAAAGGCATTAGCGATAAGGTATTCATTCCAGTAACAGGATCTTCTTTGGCAAACGGGCTTAATCCTTCAAGTATTAGTGTTGGGGGTGTCTCTATGCTTATAAACTACGCTGTCATTCTTGGCTTCATTGTGGCGACACTAGTTATTTCCAAGTCTATTGCAGACAAGGCGAGCCCCATGGCTGCCAGTCTCAACAAGTGGGCCTTGGGTAAGGCCGGTGGAGCGACACTTGGTTTAGCCGGAAGAGTTGGTAGAGGAACTGTAGGAAGAGCTGGGGCAGCCCTTGGAGACAGAGAGGATCTGAAGAGAGCGGCTGAAAAGGGAGGTGTGGGCGGAATGGCGGCTAGACTAGCTCTTGTAGCAGGAAGAAAAACTGCTGGGGCCAGTTTTGATGTAAGAGGAATGGAGGCAGCCGGAACGCTTGGTGCAGGAAAGGCCGAAACTGGCGGTTACACTGCATACATTAAGAAAAAATCAGAGGAAGAAGAGAAATTTGCCTCTTCTCTAGCACCTTCAACGAAGATTAAAGCCCAGGCTACAGCTTCGGCAAAACAAACAGAGGAGGCCTACAAAGAGGCGGTGAAAAAATACGGTGAAGATTCTGACCAAGCAAAAAGTGCAAAAATTGAAATGGATGAAGCCAAAAAATATAAAGATACAATCCATGGCAATAAAGACGAAGTGGAGGCGTCTGTAAAAGACTTAGATAACAAGATGAAAAAAGAAGTTAACGACCTTAACAACAGTGAGGAATTAAAGGCTAAAGAAATAGAGGAGCGCTCTGCATACGACACAGTCTCTCGATTAGAAGCTGAGGTTGTTGCCGCTGAAGGTAGTGTAAGAGATGAGAAAATTGTTCAACTGGCTGCGGCAAAAGAAAAGCTTAAAGAAATAAAGACAGAAGCTGGAATAATTAGACAAAAGATAAAAACTGAAACAGAAAACATAACTCGCAAATACGACGAAGAAAAGAAGAAACTAAAAGAGACAACAATAGATCCGGCTGGAGATACCAGAAAGAAAAGCTTTGCAAAAGCCACAGAAAACTCTAAATGGGCCAAGGCTATGGGATACAACTACGAAGCAGCGGCCAAAATAAGAAAGGGTAACAAAAAAGCAGAAGAACTTGTAAAAGATTTGATGAAAGCAACAGGAGAAGTAAAAGATGAAAAGAAGGATGAAGGTTTTGCTGAAGAAAAAGACAAAAAATAAAATGGATCAAGACAATCAAAAAATCATAGATGAGCAGCTAAGGAGTCTTCCGGCTCCTCTCCAGAGAGCTATATCACTTACCCCATGGAGAAACATCGTCTCTGATATCTCTAAAAAATTTAACTTGGATGAGAAGTCTGCGTCCAATCTGTCTACAGAAACAATGATTGTCATCTATATGTTTGAAAAGCCCAGTGACTTCCTGAGAAATATTATGCGAGAGCTGTCGCTCGACATTGCGCGAGCCACGATGATAGCGAGCGATATAGACAAGCAGGTCTTCGCCCCAATACTTGAGAAGGCCAATGAGCTCCAAGCAGAGGCGGGGGAGGGTACAATGCAGTCCATACCAGAGCCTGTGGTGGAATCAACTCCTATAGCTTCCACTGTTGTCGTAGAGAGGCACGAGGAGATCTCGGCTCCTGCCACAGAGAAGCCGAAGACCACCCTCACCTTTGAGGAGAGGAAGAAGCTTGTTCCAAACATCCCTGATAACAAACAACATTATCAAGGGACCGACCCTTATCGAGAACAAATATGAGATTCCAAGTACCACAATACATAGAGGTAGAGGACAAGATTTTCGGCCCACTAACCTTCAAGCAGTTTATCTACGTAGCTGGAGCTATTGGTATAGCTGTAGTCTTCTTCTCCCTCTTGCCGAAGTTTGTCGCCATACTGCTCTCCATACCTGTAGTGGCTCTTGGAGCAGCCTTGGCCTTCTTCAAGGTGAACGACAGACCCTTCACCCTCATTATGGAGGACTTCTTCAAGTTCTACATAGGCTCTCGTCTATATATATGGAAGAAGGAAGCCAACAAAGTAGATGAGAAGGGTAGCACTATGGAGGCAGGGAAGTCCCTAGAGCAGCTAACTCTGCCAAAACTCTCTGGCAGTAAGCTCAAGGACCTCACCTTCGAGCTAGATGTGAAGCAACAATCTAATCCTGTTACAAAAGATACGCTATAATACTCTTATGGCTAGTGGTTCCTTACCTACTCAAGCGTTTGTCCCTATCAAAGAGGTGCGCGATGGTATCATCATCGAGAAGGATGGTGGCATGCGTGGCATACTCCTTGCCTCCTCACTCAACTTCTCTCTCAAGTCAGTGGATGAGAAGAACGCTATCCTCCTACAGTTCCAAGACTTCTTGAACTCCCTAGACTTCTCTGTACAAATTGTAGTGCAATCAAGGAAGCTGGATATACGGCCGTACCTTGCCCTTCTTGAGGAGCAGGCCAAACTCCAGACCAACAGTCTGATGAAGCTCCAGACCCATGAGTATATAGAGTTCGTAAGAAGCTTCACCGAGTCTACCAACATCATGACGAAGAGCTTCTTCATCGTCGTGCCTTACAACCCATCTATCATAAACACGGGCAAGTCGGGTGGCATTGCCTCCTTCATAAACAAAACTCCGAAGGATAAGGCTGGGGCCAAAGAAGCAAGCTTCGACGAAGCTCGCACCCAGCTCGAGGAGCGCCTAGCTGTAGTAGAGCAAGGGCTCATCCGCACTGGTATCCGCATAGCAAGGCTCGGCACCGACGAGGTGACAGAGCTCTTCTACAAGGCCTTCAACCCCGGTGAGACAGAGAAGTCTATTATAAAGAAATAAACATGAGCTTCTTCAACAAACTATTAGGCAAAAAGGAGGAGAGGGTAGAGCAGAGGATACAGTCCATCCTCCCTCAAGAGGTCTTCGAGGCGGGAGTGCTGGAGCTCAAGGACCTGATAGCGCCTTCGGCGCTAAAGATAACTCCAAGAGAGCTCGACCTCGGAGAGAAGATCCTTCGTAGCTTTTTCATCATCTCTTACCCGCGCTTCCTCTCGGAGGAGTGGTTCTCTCCCATACTAAACATGGACAAGGTCTTCGATGTGTCTATCTTTGTCCACCCAATAGAGACCGCTAAGATACTGCGTCAGTTCCAAAAGAAGGTGGCCGAGGTAGAGAGTCAGATCCACACCAGAGAGGAGAAGGGGTTGGTACGTGACCCTGTGCTCGACGTGGCCTACCAAGATCTTGAGAACCTTCGCGACCAGCTCCAGCAAGCTCAAGAGAAGCTCTTTGACGTTGGGCTCTACATCACCATATACGCCGACTCCAATCTTGAGCTAGACAAGATAGAGAACGAGATCAAGTCTATCCTTGAGGCCAAGCTCGTGTACGTGAAGCCAGCCCTCTTCCAGCAAGAGCAGGGTTACAAGTCTACTCTCCCTCTAGGTGACGACCTCTTGGGCGTACACTCCAAGCTCAACTCCTCACCACTCTCATCTCTCTTCCCCTTTACATCATTCGATCTCACCTCCGACAAGGGCATACTCTACGGTATCAACAGGCACAACTCGTCTCTAGTGCTCTTCGACCGCTTCTCACTTGAGAACTACAACTCCGTCATCTTCGCCAAGTCGGGTGCCGGCAAGTCATACTGCACCAAGCTTGAGATATTAAGAACTCTAATGTTTGATACCGAGGTCATCATCATCGACCCAGAGCGAGAGTATGAGTATATGGCTGAGGCAGTAGGGGGCAGATACTTCAACGTCTCTCTTAACTCCGAGCACCACATCAACCCCTTCGACCTACCTGTCCCTGGGCCCGATGAGTCAGCGGCCAACATCTTGAGGAGTAACATCATCAACCTTGTAGGTCTCTTCCGCATTATGATGGGAGGCCTCTCTGCAGAGGAAGACGCTATCATCGACCGAGCTATCACTGAGACCTACGCACTTAAAGATATAACCGCCGACTCCGACTTTAGAAACGTTGAGCCTCCTCTAATGTCCGACTTCGAGCTTGTGCTCTCTGGTCTTGAGGGTGGAGAGTCCTTGGCACAGAGACTTACCAAGTACACCAAGGGTACTTGGGCAGGCTTTATCAACAGGCCAACCAACGTAGATATCAACAAGAAGCTCGTGGTCTTCTCACTCCGTGACATGGAAGACGAGCTTAAGCCTGTGGCGATGTATATCGTGACCCACTTTATATGGAACGCAGTAAGAAGAGAGCTCAAGAAGAGGTTACTCGTCATAGACGAGGCTTGGTGGATGATGAAGTCGGATGACACGGCCTCCTTCCTCACTGGCCTTGTGAAGAGGGGTAGGAAGTACTACCTAGGCGTAGCCACCATAACCCAAGACGTGGGCGACTTCCTCAAGTCTCCATACGGACTCCCTATCATCACCAACTCTTCTATCCAGGTGCTCTTGAAGCAGTCTCCAACAAACATCGACAACCTGCAGAAGACCTTCAACCTTACAGATGAAGAGAAATTCTTACTCCTTGAGAGTGATGTGGGGGAGGGCATCTTCTTCGCCGGACTCAAACACGTGGCTATCAAGATTATTGCCTCCTATACCGAGGACCAGATCATCACCTCCGACCCATCACAAGTCTTGGCTCAAAAGAAGGCGAAGAGAGAGCTGGAGGAAACAAGAGAGACCAATGGATAAACCTGAGCCAAAACTCACCAACATAACTATTGCCCTTATAGTGAGTACCGCAGTGTTCTTCGATGTACTGCAGTGGGTTATGGCTTTTGTCTTTCTGGATTGGTTGGTTGGCTTTTTTGCTTTCCTGACCTTCTGGCTGTGGTTTAAATTGAAAGGGATAAGCTTTGCAACTCCTAAGCGTGGAGCAACGATAGGTGCCTCAGCATTAATCGAGGTTACTCCTTGGCTATCGGCCCTGCCTGCATGGACACTTGCGGTGTCTATAATAATTCTTGATGTAAAAATTAAAGAAAAGGGTGTTATATAATATATAGATGCGAAAATTTGTTCTTCCACTACTCCTTACTGCCTTCTACCTTCTCCCAGCCATTACTTCTGCTCAATCTGTAGATCTTATCTGGGAGGCAGACACCTATGTGCCCCCCTTCTACAAAGGCTTGCCACTCTGGACCAATGAGTCGCAGGTGAGCTTCGTAGCCGTGCCCCATATACCAGGCTACAACCATGACACTCTTATATATAGATGGAGCAAGAACCGCACAGTCTTAGGCTCTCTCTCTGGGGTCAACAAGAGAAGCCTCTCTGTAAGCGACACGGTGCTCTCCGAGCCGGTGGAAGTCACCATAGACGTCTTCGAGAACAACGGTGCAAGCCCTCTGGCTTCTAAGAGTGTCCGACTAACACCCACATCCTCAAAGCTCGTAGTGGTTGAGGACAGCCCTCTACACGGACTCCTACTAAACAAGTCTGTGAAGCAGGAGTTTGTCTTAAGTAAGGACGAGGTAACCTTCTCGGCGATACCCTTCTTCGCTACGGTTAGCACCAGAGTGGCCGGGGCTCTTGAGTACAGCTGGGCAACCAATATCGGAGAGAAGAGGGTCGGTAACTCCGTGACATACAGACTTCCAGAAGAGGGGAGCGGTTCTGCTTCTGTCACCCTAAGATCCAACGACTCCAAGATGATAGTCCAGCCCAAACCCATAAACTTTTTGATAAAATTCGATAGAGAAACAAACTTCTAATGAAAAAACTTCTATTAGCAATCCTCATAGTCTTGCCACTCATATCTGGAGCTCAAGGTTTTGACTACACCCCTCTAGCACCGATACCACAAATAACAGAGGGTAGTGATACAGTAAATGTAAGTGAGTTCATCCCTAGAGCTATAACTCTTGGTATAGGTATCGCTGGAGCACTCTCGGTCATCTTCATCATGATAGGTGGCATACAATACATGACCACCGACGCCTATAGTGGTAAGAGTGATGGCGCACAGACTATAAGGAATGCCATCTTCGGCCTCCTTCTAGCCATCGGCTCTTATGCCATCCTCTACACCATAGATAGAGACTTGGTAAGACTCGACCTAAATATTAGAGGTGTTACACAAGGTGGAGCAATAGACCCAAACAGCGTAAGCACAACCACAAGACCCTTTGGTACTCAAAGTGCGATAGATGTTGGTTGTACAAACAACTGCATCGCTCTCCTAAACCAAGTGCCATCTAAAGGGCCCCGTCTAGCCTGCAAGACAGACATTTGCTACTTGAACGCCGAGCTAATAGAGAAGTTTGAAAATGTTAACAGGGCTCTTGATGGCATCGCCCCTTGGCAAATCACCGAAGCTTACCCACCAACCGTTACCCATAGAGATGGTTGCCATATGGATGTAAACACTCGCCTTGCCGGGACATGTGCTGACGTCGCGTTAAGAAACATTGTCCTAAACAATGAGAGCATACCAATCATAAGAAGATTCATCGGAGAGATGGTGAGCCAAGGTCTTGTGGTGGATTATGAGACGACCAATGTTGATAGGTACAACCAAATTCGGGACAGTTCGGAAATTGGTATCTATAGAGGCATGATAAAACTTAACACAGCAGCCACTGCGGAACATGCCCATGTTGAACTACCCTACGAATAATATGAAAAAGCGCACAGCCATATTAATACTCATCCTCACCATCGCTCTTGGTAGCGCCGTACTCTACTTCCTCCTTGGAGGCAGGGGGCCAAACGGCTTGCCTGTAATCCCTGGCCTTCCCTTCGGTAACGCACCGGAGGATACACTCCCTGGTGATGGGACAGGCTCAACAGATGGTGGTGGCACTGGCACTACAACAGACAGTGGTGAGCCGACAGGAAGTACTGGTGTACCATTATCATCCTTCGTCAGACTCTCCGACACACCGGTTGCTGGAGCTGTGGTTATAGAGAAGGGTGGGGTACCACTAGTCCGATTTGTTGAGAGAGCTACTGGCCACGTGTTTGAGAGTAACCTCAAGACAGGGGGTAAAGCAAAGATTATAAACACCACCAGACCCCAGATATACAAGGCTCTCTGGAGAGGAGACGGCACGGGCTTCGTAGAGAGTACCGTGCTCTCCAACAGCGACTCTGTGGTAAACACCTCAATCTCTCTCGAGGCTCCTATAAGCACCTCTACTGACGCTCTATACACAATGGAGAGTACCCTCCTTGAGGGAGAGGTGGGGGAGATGGCCATGCTACCAAACGGTGCTCTTGTATATACATTAAACGATGTTGGAGGCGTCTACACCTCTGGCTTCTCTGGAGAGAGGCCAAGAAGCATCCTCGCTACCAGCTTCAAGAGTTGGCTCATACAACCGCTTACCAACACCTCTGCCATCCTAAGTACTAAGCCAAGCTTCAAGGCAGAGGGTTATGTATATACGCTAAACCTAAATAGTGGCAACCTAACCAAAATTCTTGGCCCACTTATGGGACTAACCGCAATCTCTAACTCTGACGGCAAGAGGCTTATATATAGCAACACAACAGGGGGTAGGACCTTGCTAACTGCTCGAAACTTAGTTACAGATACAGCTACAAACATCTTGCCAGCCACTCTCCCAGAGAAGTGTGTGTGGAGTAAGAAAGTTGTGAGCATCATCTTCTGCGGAGTGCCTGACGCTGGTCTTGGTCTTGAGGTACCAGACCTTTGGTACCAAGGAGTGTCAGACTATACCGACAAGATATGGCGCTTCAACGTCGACACCGACACTGCAGAGATTATCCTCGACCCAAAGGCAGAGTTCGGACAAGAGGTAGACATGACAAACTTAGTGCTTGATACAAAGGAGGAGTATCTCATCTTCACCAACAAGAAGGACCTAACCCTCTGGGCCTTTAAGCTTGATTAGCTAAGAGCTTTCTTCTAACAAATATTTCCTGACCAATGGTAAAGAGGTTCGTGGTGAGCCAATAGAGAGCGATGACTCCAGAGATGGTGTAAGCGATAAAGAAGACCATCACTGGGAAAAAGTATTTCATCTGAGTCTGCATACTTCGCGCAAGGTCATCACCGAAGGAGGGAGCACCGTCTGACTTCTTTGTATTTATAGGTGAGGCGAGCTTTATTTGATAATAAGTAGTGATAGCAGCTAAGAGCGCGAGTATGGCGCTCTTCTGCGTTAGGTCGGCCCCAAAGAACATAGGGTTAACCTCAGCTGGTGGCACCACGAAGGAGTAGAGGAGCTCGGTGTTTATCTCTGGGAAGCCGGTAGAGACGAAGATGTGGTAGAGGGCGAAGATAACTGGGAGTTGGATCAGTAACACCAAAATACCAGAGAAAGGGTTCACCCCACGCTCTTTGTAGAGCGCTAGAGTGCGACGAGCCTGCTCCTCCTTGTTGTCTTTATACTTTGTCTTTATCTCTTCAAGAGCTGGGGTTAAACTCTGCATCTCTATCTGTGCTTTCACCGCCTTCTTGGAGAGAGGGAAGAGGGCGAGCCTGACAATGACAGTGATAAGTATTATGGAGAGCCCCGCACCCGCGAGAGGGAAGAGGTCGAAGAGTGTTACAAGGGTGTTGTATATCGGCTCGACAAGTAGGTTGTTATACAAGGAAGACATTATGATAATAATAACTTAGTTATCTCATTTGTGAGCTTCTCTCCATGAAGACCCTTGGCACCTGGTTTGGCTCTTATTAAATATAAACCTTTATTTAGTTTTGGAAGAAGAGACATCAAGACAGAGTAAGTTCTTCTTCTCAAGGTGTTTCTGTCTACAGCACTTTTAGAAACCTTTTTGGATACAGAAACAGCCAACCTCTTGTCGCCACCCGAAGCGACTGTAAGAAGGAAGTTGGGAGTACTAAAAGTCTTGCGAGAAGACAGGACTTCTCCAAAATCCTTCCTAGGTATTCGGTTTTTACGAGAAAGCATTAGACAGTCAGTCGCTTGCGACCCTTGCGGCGGCGGTTCTTCACGGTACGACGACCGCCAGTGGTCTTGGCTCGCTTCCTAAAGCCGTGGGCTCTAGCTCTCTTGCGCTTCTTTGGTTGGTATGTTGTAGACATTTCTAGTTAACAACTTATAAACACATTATAAACATTTTTTGGCCTCATTACAAGTTTGGAGTATGAGCCCCAGCATATATACTACATATCGTTCAGACACTCTTTTATGGATCCAAAACAACTCTGGGAATCAATATTGGCCGAAATAGAGCTCTCCGTTTCTAAACCTGCCTTTAGTACTTGGTTTAAGGACACCCATATAGTTAAGAGGGATGAGAACACCATCATCCTCTCTGTGCCAAACGCCTTCGCTAGAGACATGTTCCAGTCTAGGTACCACGCCATAGTCCTAAAGCTCCTAAGAGACCGTGACCATACTATCCACGCCGTAGAGTACGTAATAAACCGCGACGAGCCTAAAAGAAAGGATGATAAGCCTATAATCATGGGCGGGACCGCCAGCCTTCCTCTGCCCGAATCTCTGGTTAACAAGGATGACAACCTAAACCCCCGTTACACCTTTGAAACCTTTATTATTGGCCCTTTTAACGAGTTGGCTCATGCTGCAGCTCAAGCAGTTATTAAGTCACCAGGGCTTATGTATAACCCTCTCTTTATCTACGGTTCAACTGGCCACGGCAAGACCCACCTAATACAAGCCATAGGCAACCACATAAAAACCGTCTCACCGGGGAAGAGGGTCTTCTATATGACCTCGGAGAAGTTCGGTCAGGACTGTATGAACGCCCTCCAGACTCAAAAAATGGCTGTATTTAAGGAGAAATATAGGAAATACGATGTACTTATAATGGATGATATCCAATTCTTCTCCGAGAAGCAGAAGTTCCAAGAGGAGCTCTTCCACCTGTTTAACACCCTTTATGACAACAACAAGCAGGTTATCTTCTCCTCCGACAAGCACCCGCACTTCATCCAAGGACTTGAGGACCGCCTAAAGAGCCGTATGTCAGCCGGGATGATAGTAGACATACCCCAGCCAGACCATGAGTCTCGTATAGCTATATTGAGTGCCAAGGCACGACTCCAAGGCATGTCTCTGTCTTCAGAGGTTATAGACTATCTATCCAAGGCTGTAGCTGGAAACATTAGAGACCTTGAGGGAGCCCTCAACACCCTCATAATCCACTCTCAGCTTAAAGGGAGGGAGGTAAGCGTTGGTGATGTGAAGAACGTAATAAAGAACAACCAAAAACCTAAAAAGTCTGTAGCGGTAAAGGACATTGTTAAGATAATTTCTGACTTTTATTCAATAGAGGAGGGTAGTATCTATGAAAAGACGAGACGTAAGGAGGTGATCAAACCGCGTCAAATGATAATGTACATTTTGAGAGAGGACTTCAACATTTCCTACCCATCTATAGGGGAGAAGCTTGGTGGCAGAGACCATACCACTGTTATACACTCCTGTGAGAAAATAAAGACAGACCTGAAGTCAGACCAAACTCTCGAGCAAGAGTTGTCGCAGATAAGGAACTTACTATCTGTTTAATCCCTGTGTACAAGATGTTTAAAACCAAAGCAAAATGAGTACAAAAACAAACAAAGCAACAACATCAGAAAAAAAGTTGTTAGAGGTTCTTAAGAGTTATCCACTGTTTTCATTTCTCTCAAAACCAAAATTGCTAACAGAAACAAGTGTTAAAAAAGTTTTACACATATCCACAGGACTAATAGTAGTAACAAGTATTTAAATATGAAAATAGAATCTATTAGAGAAAAACTTGTGGAAGCAGTAAGTAGGGCAGAGAAGGTCTCTGGTAAGAACGTTACACTACCAGTGCTAGCCGGTGTCTCTCTAGAAGCTATGGGAGGAATCTTAACTGTCAGAGCAACAAACCTAGATCTTGGTATCTCAATCCACTTACCAGTGAAGGTTTTAGAAGAAGGACATGTTGTTGTCCCAGCACACGTCTTCTCCTCTCTCCTAAACTCTCTCTCTAAAGAAAAGAACGTGACCTTAACTCAAAAGGACCAAACTCTTGTTATAGAGACATCTACAACACACTCAACCTTAAAAACATTACCTCCTGAGGAGTTCCCAGTTATTCCTGAGATGGGTGGGGGAAGCAACTTCTCTATCCCTGCTAAGGATTTGGTCTTGGGTCTTAAGTCAGTCTCATACGCAGCAGCAGTGGGGAGTATCAAGCCAGAGCTCTCCTCAATCTGCTTGATACACGAAGGAGAGAACCTAGTCTTCGTGGCCACAGACTCCTTCAGACTGGCAGAAAAGAAGATAAAGGTTAAAAAGATCCCAAACTTTACCCAAATACTTCTTCCACAGAAAAACGTTTTGGAAATAATAAGAATCTTTGATGGACTGGAAGAAGATATCTCTATAACAATCGAGGACAACCAAATGGCAATGAGGGGAGGGCCCATATATCTAACCTCTCGCACCATAGACGGCAACTTCCCTGATTACAAACAAATCATACCCAAGGAGAGTGCTACTAGCGCGGTTGTGCTCAAGCAAGATCTCGTATCATCCTTGAAGACCTCGCTCATCTTCTCTGACAACTTCAACCAGCTTAGACTCACCCTTTCGCCAAAAAACAAGAAGTTTGAGATAGAGTCAAAGAACCAAGATGTTGGTGAGAACAAAGACAACGTGGAAGCAGCCCTCGAGGGTAACGACATCTCTATAAGTGTGAACCATCGCTACCTTACAGACGGCTTCTCATCAACTCCTGCGGACAGCATCTCGCTCTCTTTTGCAGGAGAAGGTAGACCGATAATGGTTGAGGGTGTGGGAGACAAAAGCTTCAGGTATCTACTAATGCCTATGAATAGGTAATGGATGCTTTAAACAGGCTTCTAGAGAGGTTAAAGAGGTCATTAGACGGCGATAGGGTCTTTAAGGAAGAGATACGCTCAAGTATTAAGGATGTAGCAGGCTTCGATATCTCTATCGAGGACATATCAACTCAAGGCAATGTTTTGAAAATAAGAACCTCCCCAGCCAAAAGGAACGAACTAAAACTTAAAGAGGATAAGGTCTTGGAAATGGTTAGAGCGAGAACGAAAGTTAATTTGACGAAACTGGTCTACTAGAGGATAAGAAGGCCTCCACTGATCTCTCCCAGTTTTGATATTGAGGGTCTAGGTTGGGGTTTATGGGAGGTGGGCCAAGGGGGTTGTCCTTGTCTACAAAGTGAAGAATGGAGTGAGCACCACCGCTTTGCCAGTCACCACGAAGGATGGGTTTAAGTTCTGGGTCTGTGGGCGAAGGCTCACCAAACGTTTCTACAGGTAGATCAGGCAGAACTTTGTTTATAAGCTCTCTCCACATTGGTGCAACGATGAAGCCGGCAACCTTCTTCTCCATTGGGACGTTCTCGTTGTTACCCACCCAAGCGCCAACTACAATGTTGGGTGCAAAGCCAACTATCCACGCATCTTTGAAGTCGTTGGTGGTACCCGTCTTTACCGCTACAGGTCTTTCTGCAACGTATATGATCGAGTTTGCTCCATAGGCTGGAGTGCGGGCAATGTTGTCGGAGAGGATGCTAGCGATCTTCCTTGATGTGTCTTCTGACAAGACTCGCCTTGGGGAAGGGGTGTGCTCTTCTAAAACCTGGTTCTTGGAATCATAAACTCTCAAGATAGCGTTGTGAGGGTTCCTCACCCCATCGTTGGCAAAGACGCTATAAGCCGAGACAAGCTCAAGAAGAGAGACCTCTCCACCTCCAAGGACAAGCGAGAGCCCGAAGCGACTCTCATCCTTGAGACTCGTGATACCTAGAGACTCTGCTAGATCAAGAGAGTTCCTTATACCAGCAAGATATAGAGCCTGTACCGCAGGCAAGTTTATAGATTGGGCCAAAGCGTCTCTAACCTTCATCGGCCCTCGGAAGAGGTCATCATAGTTTACTGGAGAGTAGCACACATCATCCGTCTCAAACTTGTTCCACTCGCAGTTGGGGGAGAACTGGGTTGGCACATCCCAGAGGATTGTGTCTGGGGTGTAGCCTTTGTTGAAAAGGGTTGAGTACACAATAGGCTTGAAGGTAGAACCTGGTTGTCTGTGAGCTGTAGCGGCGTTGAAGTTACCGTCTATACCTTTGTCGAAGTAGTCTCTAGATCCGGTCATGGCCAAGATATCTCCCGTCTTTGGGTCTATAACAACGGTGGCGTTGTTGTCAGCGTTGAACTGCTCTTGGTTTATCTCACCATACTTCTTGGCGATAGCTTCAGCGTTCTTCTGTATATCGTAATCAAGGGTGGTCACAACTCTAAGCCCACCGCTTTGCAGAGTGTCCTCTCCATACGTGTCTCTCAACATATCTATGATGTAGAAGACGAAGTGTGGAGCCTTGATACCACCAGTGTTCTCTCTCGGAGCAAACACCACCTTCTCCTCTGTAGCCTCCTTGTATTCCTCTTCACTAATCAGAGACTGCTTGAGCATCTCGCTTAAGACAAAGTTCTTCCTACTCTCAAGCTCATCCTTGTGTGTGCCGTAAGGGGAGTATCGTGTTGGTCTATTGATAATAGCTGCTAAGTAGGCTGACTCAACTAGGGTTAAGTCCTTGGCACTCTTTCTATAGAAGTTTTGTGCCGCCTCCTCGACTCCATAGAGGTTCCCACCGAAGGGGATCTCGTTTAAGTAAATATTTAGTATCTGCTCTTTGGTGAGGGCACCGTCTAGCTTTATAGCGAGGATGATCTCTTTGAGCTTTCTGGTAGGGGTTTTGTCTACGGTAAGGATTGAGTTCTTGACCACTTGTTGGGTTATGGTGGAGCCTCCTTGAGATAGAGACAGCGTCTTTATATCCACCCATATGGCGCGCATTATTGCCTCCACATCAAAACCCCCATGAGAGTAGAAGCCCTTGTCTTCTATAGCGACCACAGCCTTCTTGACGTAGTCCGAGATGTCTTTGAAGGGCACTAGAGTCCTTCTTAAGTCTTGGCCCATGTCGTAGAGCAAGACCTCTCCGGTACGGTCGTATATCTTGGTCGACTCCACCACACGCCTCTGAGTAAGGTCAGAAAGGTCTGGGATACGAAGGCTAGCCACCCAAAGTAGCCCAAAGCCAAAGATAAGCAAAACCCCCGAGAAGGCGACGGAGAGGATGTTCTTCCGATGCCTTTTTATCCAATATTTGAGCTTGGGATTCATAAAACCATCTTAACATGTTAGATTACTCATATGGATAAGAAGATCGAAGAAGTTTTAACTAGAGGTGTTTCGGAAGTTATAGACAGGAAGCATCTAGAAGAAAAATTAAAATCTGGACAAAAGCTTAGGGTGAAGCTAGGGATTGATCCAACAAGCCCAAATATTCATATAGGCAGAGCCGTTTTGCTTTGGAAGTTGAGAGACTTCCAAGACCTGGGCCATACAGCTGTTTTTATAATCGGTGATGCAACAGGAGTTGTGGGAGACACGTCAGACAAGGAGTCCGAAAGACCCATGCTCACCAAAGACCAAGTGGAGAGCAATATGAAGACTTACTTTGATCAGGTCTTCAAAATTCTTGATAAAGACAAAACCGAGACGCATCACAACTCAGAATGGCTATCAAAATTAGGTTTCAAAGAAATGGCTGACATGGCCAACCTTTTCAGTTTGCACGAGTTTTCTTCTCGAGAGAATATTGCAAAAAGATTGGAGGTTGGACAGAGGGTCTCCTTTCACGAACTTCTATATCCGTTGATGCAAGGCTATGACTCAGTTGCGGTTAAAGCAGACGTAGAGCTGGGAGGTACGGATCAGAGGTTCAATCTTCTTACTGGGCGTAAAATCCAACCCCTTTATAAGCAAGAGCCTCAAGATATTTTAATGACTGAAATAATTGAAGGTCTAGACGGTAGGAAGATGAGCTCTTCTTGGGGTAATACTGTAAACATCTTAGACAAGGCAGAGGATATGTACGGCAAGATAATGTCGTTGAAGGATGAGTTAGTGCCAAAATATTTTGAATTAACCACAAGAGTGGTTTTAGATGAGATAGAGAAGATACTGCTCAGTCATCCTAAGGAGGCCAAGATGAGACTGGCTTATGAGATTGTCTCTATGTACCACGGAGAAGAGAGTGCCAAGAAGGCACAAGAAGACTTCGAGAAGAAGTTCTCCAAGAATGAAGTGCCTGAGGATATCCTTACCGTCTCTGCAAGCCAAGACGAGAAGTTGGTAGATATTCTACTTAAGCATAACCTCGTGTCTTCCAAGACCGAGTTCAACCGCTTGGAGAAGGCAAATGCAATAGAGGAAAAAGAAAACGGCGTCTACCGTATTGGCAAACACCGCTTCCTAAAGATTGTGAGAGAGTAGTTCCTTAGAACTGGTTTATCTCATCATCGTCGTAGTCCATCTCCTCCTCTTCCTCCTCATCTGCTAGAGCGTCTAGGCTCTCATGGTCATCCTCCTCACTTATAGGTACTGGCGCAACTAGGCCATCCTCTTCCTCCTCGTCGATCTCCTCGAGATCGTCAGGGTCTATAGGGTTTAAATCGTCTGTTGGGTTGTCGTCGTTCATGATTATTTAAATTTTTAGTTTGTCCTGTGCTCTAGGACAGCGTTATTTGTATCATTTGGTTCTTGTAGAGGCAAGGTGCGTAATCCCCACGGCTATAGCGTCCATCTCATCATCGAGCATCTTTTGTTTGGTTAATCCTAAGATTCTGGTCACCATACTCTCTACTTGAGGCTTGGTGGCCTTACCGTAGCCTGTTACAGCTATCTTTATTGCTTGGGGGCTGTACTCGGTCACACCTAGACCCTTTAGCGAGGCCTCGTGCATTATGACCCCTCTGGCCTCCGCTACCTTAATGGCAGTCTTTTGGTTTACGTTGAAGAAGAGCTTCTCTATTGCCATAGACTTAGGCTCCCATCTCTCAAGGATGCTTCTTATTTCTGTGCCAATGGTGTTTAGTCTGACCTCGTGTGTGTCCTTCCTATCTGTGCTTATACAAGAGGAGTAGAGCAACTTCTCCTTGCCAGCAACCTTCTCAAGTATAGCTACACCGCATCTATCAAACCCTGGGTCTATACCAATTACTCTACTCTGCATTAGTGTATACATCTTGGACCTCGTCGTTCTCCTCCAGCTTCTCTATGAGCTCTTCAAGCTTACCCCCATCCTCTTCTGATATAGGTACAGTGACACTAGGCTTCCATTCTCCATGCTCTCTTGTGAAGGCCCAAGATGCCGAGCCGGGCTGTGCTAGCTCTATATCAAACTGCGAGAGGATAAACTTCACCTCTTGGGCAGCCTTGTTCCTGTTGCCTGTTAGTGCATCTATGATAAGAGCGCTTCCTCCAGGGCCGTAGGCTTCGTAAGTGATGGCCTCCAACTGCTCGCCCTCACCACCAACACCCTTCTTCACCGCGCGTTCGATGTTCTCTCTTGGCATATTAAACTCCTGCGCCTTCTCTATGGCAGCACGTAGAGTAGGGGAGTTCACATCTCCCTTAGCCTCGCGAGAGGCAGTCGATATAGCCTTAGCAAATTTGGAAAAGATCTTGGACTTCTGTGCATCCGTCTTCTCCTTCTGCCTCTTAATCTTCGACCATTTATTATGCCCTGACATTTTATAAAAGCTTCTTTTGTAAATTTTGTGGAGGGGTGAGGCCTAAGTGACGGTAACCGTTCTCCGTCAGCACTCTCCCTCGGGTAGTGCGCTCTATGAGGCCGAGTTGTAGGAGGTACGGCTCGTTGAACTCCTCTATAGTTGCCTCCTCTTCGGAGAGCGCAGCAGCGAGTGTGCCAAGACCTACAGGGCCTCCACCAAACTTGTCTGCTAAGGTTTCAAGCAGTTTCCTGTCCGAAGGAGTGAGCCCCACATCGTCCACCCCTAAGAGCTTCAACGCTTCATCCACCACGCTGTCATCCAAATCCTTCTTGTGTACTTGAGCAAAGTCGCGAGCCCGCTTGAGGAAGTAGTTGGCAGTGCGAGGCGTTGAGCGTGCACGCTTGGCAATAGCCTTCTCGGCGTTTTTGCCCATCTCTACTCCTAAGATTTTTGCAGAGCGCTTGATGATCTCTTCTATCTCGGGCTCGGTGTAGAACTCAAGTCGGTGCACTCCTCCAGAGAAGCGCGAGCGAAGAGGAGAGGAGAGCATGGCCACTCTCGTTGTAGCAGCTAGGAGAGTGAAGGGAGGAAGCTCAAGCTGTATCGTGCGAGCAGATGGGCCCTTGCCGATAATGATGTCTAAGGTGCCAGACTCCATAGCAGGGTAGAGGACTTCCTCAATAGTCTTGTTTAGTCTGTGTATTTCGTCTATGAAGAGGATGTCTCCAGAGCCTAGGTTGGTAAGGATGGAGGCGAGGTCGCCGACCTTCTCGATAGCTGGACCTGATGTCACCTTGATTTGCCTACCTGTTTCCTTGGAGATGAGGTGGGCTAGAGTGGTCTTGCCAAGACCTGGAGGTCCATAGAAGAGGACATGCTCCGGCGTAGTGCCCCGCTCGCTTGCCGCAGTGAGAAGAATGCGCAAATTATCCTTTATTGCCTTCTGACCGATGTACTCATCCCAGCGACTTGGCCTAAGTTCGGTGTCTAGAGAGCTTGTGTCTGGTTGCTTTTCTTTAGACTTCTCTCTACTTTTATCACTTGACATAGAAATTATTATATGCTAGGGTTAGGTTCGACTCAAGAAGGGTTTCTTCACAAGTTTCCAGCCCATACATCTCTAAGCAATTGCCTTCGCGGGCTTTGAGCGTCCTACTAAGGACGTGCGTGGTTCGCTTGCGAGCTGCCACTATCCTCAAGTTTTATGCTTATTGCTTGGAGATGTACGATCTGGAACCTGTCCCGCCTCGCGGGGTCTAGTAGACATTTACTCACATGCCACCCTCCTTCGCAATCTACCCAAGGAGCAAATAACGTGTCTTACTTAACTGTTAGAGTTTTGGTTAGAGTTGCACCAGAGACAGTTTGGTCGAAGGAGATCTCCTTCTCGCTCTTCCAGGAGAGCTTCTCAAGTTTGTTGCCGGCACCCTCCTCTTGAAGGACGAAGGACTTCTTGATTATCTCACCTTCAAAGACAGCGAAGGCAAAAGCGTTTGCGCTGTCTCCAGCTCCGAAGAGCACTGCAGTGTAAGCACCTGTTGGGTTGTCTAGAGTTTCAAAAATTTTGTAACCACTGATAGAAGGGAAGTCCTTCTCCATCATCAAGTTTGAGACCAAGGTCTCAAGAGTAGCTTGCTTGGGCTTCTGAGAATACCAAACACCGCCCGCGATAAGGATAATGATGATAAGGATTATTATTTTTTTCATATTTATATTTCTATTCTACACCAGAAAGGTCTACAACTCGACGGAGCTCATCTAGAGAGGTGTGACCGGCCAAAATCTTTAGGAAGCCGTCCTCAACAAGGTTGAGAAGCCCTTGCTCTCTTGAGGCAATCTCGATGTCTCTCTCGGAAGGGTTATCTATCACAGACTTCTCTATCTTGTCGTCTACAAGGATCGCTTCAAAGATGTTTAGTCGACTAGCGAAGCCTGTACCATTGCACTCTGGGCATCCTACTGGCTCCCATACCTTCTCTCTTTGAACGTCATCAAGATAACTTTTGTCAGCGATGTTGTCTAGGACCTTGTCGAAGAGTTGCTTCTTCTCACCCTCGAGAGGAACTTCCTTCTTGCACTTGCTACAAAGCTTTCTCACGAGTCTTTGGGCGATAGCGATGTTGATAGCCGAGGAGACGACCTTTGGGTTGATGCCAAGATCAAGCAAGCGGGGGAAGGTCCCTGCTGCATTGTTGGTGTGTAGAGTGGAGAGCACTAAGTGTCCTGTGAGAGAGGCGTTCACCGCAGTAGTAGCAGTCTCAGCATCACGAATCTCACCGACCATGATAACGTCCGGATCTTGCCTAAGTGCACTGCGCAATCCTTCGGCGAAGTCGTAACCCTTCTCATCATCTGTTTGAGTTTGGACGATGCCCTTCAAATGGTACTCAATAGGGTTCTCTATGGTGATTATCTTTATGTCTGGAGAGTATATCTCTTTTAGTATTGCGTAGAGAGTTGTGGTCTTACCGCTTCCTGTTGGACCTGTGGTAAGGATCATGCCGTTGGGCTTTCTTATTTCCTTCTTGATGATAGCTAGGAGCTTGGGATGTATGTCGTGGTCGTCTAGGGTGACGTTGTTTGAGTCTGGTGAGAGCACGCGGAGCACCACTGACTCACCATTCTCCCCAGGGAGGAGCGAGACTCTCACCTCGACGGCAGTGTCTTCAAGCTTGATAGAGAAGCGTCCATCTTGGGCCTTCTCCTTTATGTTTAACTTCAAATTGGAGACCAGCTTTATCCTAGAGAGGAGGAGGTCGAAGGTCTCTCTATCAAAGTTCAGTATATCTGTAAGCACACCATCCATCCTGAATCGCAAGCGCACATCAGTCTCGGACGGCTCAAGGTGGATGTCTGATACATCGAGAGCTACTCCACCAGCCAAAATGATTTCCAAAATCTTTGAGACCCTGTAAGCCTTCTTCTGCCCTAAGATGTTTTGGATCTCAACTCTTACATCACTAAGATTCTTGACTCGGCTTATTACCGAGAGGATGTCGTCATTGGAGATGTCTAGGGCTCCAGACTTCGTCTCAAAGGAGTATGAGAGGTCCTTGTATCTCTCCCAGACCTTCTCTAGTGATGCATGTGAGACCATGTAGACCTCTGGGATGTAGCCTCTGCTCCTTAGACTTTCTACGGCTTCTTTGGTCCTGTCGCTCTCTGGTGAGAGTACGGCCACATCGATGTTCTTGTCTATAACGTTAAAGATGGCTATCTCAGCCTTTCTGCTCTCCTCCTCCTTTAATATTCTAAGAGCATCTATGTTTATTGAGTGGACGGTGAGGTCTATGTAGGGGACACCGTACTTCTGGGACAAGTTAGAGGCTAGGTCCTCCTCCTCCTTCTTTCTAAGGTAGCTTACGCGCTCGTTTTGTCGGTCTTCGTCGAATTGGATCATGGGTACATTCTACCCTAAATAAGCTTGAATTTAGCCCTAAATCTGCTCTTGACTTTTTACCCATAAGTGTGGTATAATGGGTAAAGATCAACCACCTTCTGATTCCGAGGATACCCCAATGCGCTTCGTGGTCACGCTCTTCTCACTTCTTCTCATCACGGCCTGCCAGGCCACCGCTCCGGTGAGGGTCCCCTTCGCCATCTACAACAACTCGCCTCACGAGGTGAGGCTCGTCGTCGACGGCAAGGAGGTCGGCCCCACCATCGGCGCCAACGGCTCGGACAACTTCTACGTCTGGGTCGAGGTGCCCTCACGCGGTACTGGTACGGAGCCCATCGACCAGTACGTCACCGTCACGGTGTCCGTGCGCAAGACGAGCGATGACTCAGCCTCGCCGGTGCAGACCTGCTCGGCTGGAGCTCGTCGTACGACGAGCGTCATCTACGAGGTCACATCGTCCTTCGGTCAGACCTACCAGCGGCTCGACTGTCGCTAGGCACCACGGGGAGAAGCAAGGGCGGGATCGTCAAAATACTGACGGTTCCGCCCTTTTCCTTTATATTAGAGAGATGAAATACGTTTCTAAAGGTAGTGAGGATACTAAGAGAGTGGCTCAAGACTTTATAAAGAGTCTCACTCCAAGCGATACAGCGACTGTCATCGCGCTAAACGGCGACTTGGGTGCGGGGAAGACCACCTTCTCGCAGTTTGTGGGTCAGCTGTTGGGAGTAGAGGAGAACATCCCCAGCCCCACCTTCGTCATAGAGAGAGTTTATGAACTTAAAGACAAGCCTTGGGCTCACTTCGTCCATATAGATGCTTACAGGCTTGAGAGAGAGGAGGAATTGCTCGCTTTGGGCTTCAAAGAGATGCTAGAAAACGGAGAGAATTTGATACTCATAGAGTGGGCAAGTAAGGTCAAGAATATTTTGCCCAATAGTGCTATACATATAGACATAAACCATGTCGACGAAACTACCAGAGAAATCGAAATCCAAGATGATAAAAGAGAAGAAAGGTAGACTCGTCCTCCTAGATGCTCACGCGATAATCCACCGGGCCTACCACGCTCTACCCGACTTTGCGACAGCAAGTGGCGAGCCAACAGGTGCTCTATACGGACTCTGCTCCATGCTTATAAAGATCATAGAGGACCTGAAGCCCACTTACATAGTGGCGACCTTCGACCTACCCGAGAAGACGCACAGACACGAAGCTTACGAGGACTATAAGGGCAAGAGGAAGGAGCTCGATGCCAACTTGGTCACTCAACTTGAGAAGGCTAAGGAAGTCTTCACCGCTTGGGGGATACCTATCTACTCCAAGCCCGGCTTTGAGGCCGACGACATCTTGGGCACTATAGTTAGTCTAACGAAGAAGGATAAGAACCTTGAGGTTATCATCGCCTCTGGAGATATGGATACGATGAGTTTGGTAGACGACAAGCGAGTGCAAGTCTTCACCCTCAAGAAGGGGCTAAACGACACCATCCTCTATGATGAGAAGAAGGTTATAGAAAGATTTGGCTTCGGACCAGAACTGCTTCCAGACTATAAAGGTCTTCGCGGAGACCCGTCCGACAACATCATTGGAGTGAAGGGCATAGGAGAGAAGACAGCCACCTCACTCATCCAAACCTTCGGCTCTGTAGAGAAGATTTATAAAGCGCTCAAGAAAGAAGGAGAGTATAAAAAAGCTGGCATAACCGAGCGCATTAAAAACTTGCTTATAGAAAACGAGGAAGAAGCTCTCTTTTCTAAAACTTTGGCAACCATAAGGCGAGACGCTCCTATAGAGTGGAGACTGCCAAAAACTTGGCGAGAGGAGTTAGATATAAATAGATTAAACGAGCTCTTCCAGAAGTTAGAATTTCGCACAATGCCAGAGAGAGTTAAAAGATTATTGAATAATGAAAAGGGAATAGAGAATAAAAAAGAAGAAATAAAGAAAGAAGAAAACAAAATAGAAGAGGATGAAGAGCTAAAACTTGCTCTGTGGGTTGTGGACTCAAACCTCACCAACCCATCTATGGAGGATGTGATGACCTTTACCAAAGCTAAGGATATAGAGGGAGCGTGGAAGGTGGTAAATGACGAGCTTGATAAGAGGAAGGGGAGAGAGGTCTATGAGGAGATAGAGAAGCCACTAATCCCCGTGGTCAAGGAGATGAACAGAGTGGGTATCAAAGTAGACAAGAAGTTGCTTAAAGATTTGTCCAAGGAGTATCACAAAGGTTTATCTAAACTTGAGAGTCAGATATGGGAGCATGCTGGAGAGGAGTTCAACATCAACTCCCCCAAGCAACTTGGTGAGATACTCTTTACCAAGCTCAATCTTGCCAGCTCAAGACAGAAGAAGACAGCAGGTGGTGCCCTCTCCACCAAGGAGTCAGAGTTAGTGAAGTTGGTAGACAAGCACCCTATCATAGACCTCATACTTAGCTACAGAGAACTACAGAAGCTTCTCTCTACCTACATAGACGCTATCCCAGAGCTTTTGGACAAGGACTATCGTCTGCACTCAACCTTCATCCTCTCTGGTGCGGCCACAGGTCGCATGGCCTCGCAGAACCCTGGGCTTCAAAACATCCCCATCAGGACCGAGCTCGGTCGAGTGATACGTAAGGCCTTCATAGCCAAGGAGGGCAAGAGCTTGCTCTCTCTCGACTACTCGCAGATAGAACTTCGTATAGCGGCAATACTTAGCAAGGATGAGAAGCTCATAGAGATATTCAAGAACGGGGAGGACGTCCACACAGGGGTAGCGATGAGAGTCTTCGGGGTTAAGGCAGACGAAGTGGACAAGAGCATGAGGACGAAGGCCAAGACCATCAACTTCGGTGTGCTCTTCGGTATGGGGGTAAGTGCTCTAACAACCAATTTAAAGTCCACAAGAAAGGAAGCGCAAGAGTTCTACAACAACTACTTCGAGACCTTCTCTGGGCTCTCACAATATTTGGATGAGACGAAGGCCTCGGCAGAGAGACTGGGCTACACCGAGACTATGTTTGGTAGGCGCAGGTACTTCTCTGGCCTTCGTTCGCCACTTCCATATATAAGAGCTGGAGCAGAGAGGATGGCCATCAACGCTCCGATACAGGGCACAGAGGCCGATATAGTGAAGATTGCTATGAAGCGTATCGACGATCTCCTCAAGCAGGAGAAGTTGGATGATAAGGTAGAGCTCGTGCTACAAGTGCATGACGAAATTGTGTATGAGCTCGAGGATAACTTGATAGATGAGGTCGCGCCGAAGCTCAAGGATATAATGGAGAGAGTTATGGAGGGCAAGGAGACTCACGGAGTACCGATAGTTGCTGATGCGAGCGTGGGTAAAAACTGGGGCGAACTAAAAAAGATATGAGTGACGAATTTTATGGAGTAAATTTGTTTGGCGAGAAAGTTGATGTAGGACTCGTGGAGCCTGAGGAGAAGGAGGCGGTGGAGAAGGCGGGTAGAGAATTTAATGTGTTTCCACTCACAGATGCAATAGGCGAGAGAGACAAGAGAAAGGCGTGGGTGGTGTATGAGCAAGCACTAGCTAGTGGTATGGTTGCCGATGAGATCTTCTGGCGAGTGATGTGGGGGGTTAAGGCACTCTTACTCTCTGCGAAGACTACTAGTGCTGAGGAGTCGGGGTTGAATCCATTTGTATACAAAAAGTTTAAGAGTTGTCTTAAGAATTGGAAAGTAGAGGAGATAGAGAAGCTCTCAGAGTCTCTAGTTGTAGGCTACCACGATGCTCGTCGTGGCAAGGGTGAGATGGAGACAATGATTGAGAAAATCATACTAAGTATGTAAAGTAGAGCTTAAGCTCCCATAGCTCAGTGGTAGAGCAGTTGCCTTTTAAGCAATTGATCATGGTTCGATTCCATGTGGGAGCACTAGTTAAAGTGGCAGGTCTTTGGCGTAAGCACCTGCGCCGGTAAGGAGGAGAGAGATAGATATTGCGAGTACTAGTAGGTAGAAGACGATGTCTCGCTTAAGTATTGAGGCGTCCTTGTACTCTACGTAGAAGCTCACTGCTCCGATGACAATGAAGAGCATAGCCGCTATCTGGGTGTAGAAGCCCAAGAAGAGCATCACCGCACCCACCACCTCTACAAGACCCAGGAGCTTCTGGTTACCCTCCTTCTTAACGTTTAGGAGGCCGAGGTCTAGGTAGACGAAGCCAAGTACAACTCTAAGGACGAAGGGGGCGAAGGTCGAGTAAATGAGTAGGTCTGGAAATGGGTTTAACATAGTGTAATCTTAGCACTATGAGCAAAACCTGTGTACTGGTGCTAGACAACATACGAAGCGTGGAGAATGTGGGCTCCATCTTCCGCACAGCGGAGGGGCTTGGAGTAAGCAAGATTTACCTTATAGGTACGACACCTACACCTCTAGACCGCTTTGGCCGTAAGCGTACAGACTTCGCCAAAGTATCTCTTGGGGCAGAGGAGATGATGGAGTGGGAGCATAGGGAGAGTGTTGTAGAGGTGCTCGAGGAACTCAAAGAGCAGGGCTTCCAAGTGCTATCTCTCGAGCAAGACGAAAGGTCGCAAGACCTAAAGGACTTCCATCCACAAGATCAGTTTGCCCTTGTGGTAGGCAACGAGGTGGATGGCGTGTCGAAAGATGTTCTAGACATGTCCGACAATATCTTGGAGATAGAGATGAGAGGGGAGAAGGAGTCTCTAAACGTCTCGGTATCTACCGGTATAGCTCTCTATACTCTACTGACCTAGAGTCTTTTGCTGTGCCTGTAGGAGTGCTATCAACTGCTGGAGTAGTTGTGAGATAAGAGTTTGGAGTTCGATGAGCCTTTGCTGTCTCTCTGCTTCTGTCATTGTGACGGGAGCGACCTTCAACTTATCATAAGTAGCAGTGGTCTTGGTCTTATCGTAGGTTGTAGTGGTCTTCGTCTTGTCGTAAGTAGTTGTGGTAGTGGTCTTGTCCTTAGTAGGGTAGACGGTTGTACCAGTGCCTACAGCAAAGGTTGTAGCGGGCACTAAGAAGATAAGGGCGATAAGTATTGATTTCATATATTTGTTGTTATCTCTCAATTATATCTTATCTGGTGTCTGCTACAAAAATGGGCTGAGCGACCCCCGACAACCAAGCGCTCTATAGAGCCCTTGCACCCACGCTTCGAGCACCTCTCTCCTGTGAGTTGGTATGCTCTGTGATGCTCTTGGTACTTGCCTCGCTCGCCATCGATGTTCCTGTAGTCGCTCATAGAGTCTCCGCCGAAGTCTATACCTTTCTTCAAGACCTCCTTCATCGCTTTAAACATTTTGGAGATGTTTGCTCTGGGTATCTTGCTTACACGAGACTCTGGGTGGACACCTGCTCGCCAGAGTATCTCGTCCGAGTAGATGTTGCCTATACCAGCCACTACACTCGGGTCCATAAGCACTGTTTTGATCCTTCCACTTTGCTTCATCATTATTCTTGATTCGAAATCTTTTATTCCAAATTTTGTATCTAGCGGTTCTGGGCCGATGTCTTCCAGGTGTTTAGACTCATGGAGTTTATCTGTCTCTATAAGTGTTACTTTAGCGAAGCGTCTCATATCAGATAGCGCCAAGACCTTACCGTTATCCAAGGCGAGAGAGAAGCGTATGTGCGGGTACTCGGGTCTATCGTAGACGAAGTGCCCTGTCATCTTGAGGTGGACGAGCACGGTGTGTCCACCTGTGAGATGCATCAAAATATTTTTGGCTCTTCTCTCTGCTCTCAATATCTTCTCCCCCACAACCTTTTTCTTAAAGTCTTTGAAGAACTTCTCTTCCTTGATAGAGCCCTTGTGCATCGGCAGCCTGCTCTTGTAGTCGGTCCAAACAGCAACAATTTTTCTGCCCTTAACGGTGGAGTTGAGCCCGTTTACTGTTGTTTGTACTTCAGGGAGTTCTGGCATACAAAAAGCCTAGCATTTGAGCCATTTTGTAACCATTGACTTTGTGGTATTAAGTGTGGTATTATTACAAGTGGAAACAAGCAATGCCAACCCATGATCAGGAGGAGTTGTGCGCGACTTCAAGCCATACAGGCGGATCGAGCTACGCCACCAAGGCGAGATGAGGAAGTACTTCATCATCGGTCCTATGGAGGAAAACAACATCGTCCATTTCGCTAGGATGAGAGACATCATCACCGAAATGCGCGAGGCTCTGGAGTGCATTGGCCCAGACATCCAAGTTACCCTGACCTCGGTTGAGGAGTGGGACAGCTCAGAAACCGGTCCTGTCCCAGTCCGGTCTGCCATGGTCGGCCAGATGATCCACATTTTCAAGGAGACTCTTTTCACCAGAACGGAGGATCCGAAATTCGAGTGGACCATCGGCGGGGTGCTCAAGACGCTCTGGAAGAACCTCATGGAGTTCCTCGACGAGTTCGGGGAGAACGCCGCGAAGGGTACTCCCGACCCCTTCGGCAACACCCACAACTGGGTATAACGAAGATGGTCAAGGCCGCGCAACTAGGTTGCGCGGCTATCTTTTTATTAAAATTTTACTCTGTAGTTCTTTTTAGGAAATACAGAAACTTTGTCCTTAGGGAAACCCAAGTAGACTTGAATAGTTTTGGCATCATTTACAGCCAAGGATATAGACCTCATACATCCATCATCTATGTCTCCCTTCACAATCTTTTTCAATAAACGACGTCCTCTTGTCCCGGTGTTGTGCTCAAAAACTACGGGTAGTAGATATTGTTCCTTTTGAATATCGTTTACGCTGGTCTTGAGAAGATTAGGTATAACATGACGAGCTCTACCGTTTGGAATTTTGTTCAAATGAATAGCTCGTTTAACTTTATTAGCGGTTTCCCTAAGGGAACCATTTGTCCAGCTTAAAGGAAGACCTCCAGCTCTACGCCAAACCCCAACTTCCTCTGGAGTAACTTCTCCTATGTACCAAGTGCTTGTATTGTAGGCCCAATGTCTTCTTGGGTACTCGTCATAAATGAATTTGTCTAATTGTTTTTCTGACATCTTCAGTACTTTCTGCTTGGCCTGTTCCAGTTTCTTTTCAAAATCATTTTTAGATATATTTCTAAGAAATTTCTTTTTACCATTACTTATTTTCATCAAGTTTTGTGTAACGAAGGCTCGTTTAACTTGTATGGATGGTATCTTTTTAATTTTTTTCATTATTTCAAAATTTTCTGTAACTCCTCTTTTGTTACTTCGAAGTCTGACCATGGGAGCTTCTCATTATTTGCGAGCATTATGTATGGGTCGGTGCCTTTGCCTGTGATGAGCACTACATCATTTGGCTTAGCAAACTTTAGTGCAGTGTTTATACACTCGCGTCTGTCCATAATTATTTTGGGAGTGTTCTTCTTGAAGCCGGGGAGCATGTCGGTGATGATTTGCTTCGGGTCTTCGTCATAGGGATCCTCGTTGGTGAGGTAGACCTCGTCACAAAGCTGATCTGCGACCTTGGCCATCTCTGGCCTCTTCCACTTGTCTCTGCCTCCACCAGTGTTACCAAGCACACAGACCTTCCTCCTGCCTTCGAAGGCAGAGTAGAGCTCTTGGAGAGATTCGGCTGTGTGAGCATAGTCCACCACCACGTCGAAGTTCTGCCTATCGCTTACTCTCACGAACTCCACACGACCCTTGATGACAGACAAGTTCTCCAAGCCTTTTTTTATCACCTCTGTACTTATGCCAAACGCACTAGCAAGAGTAGCGGAAGCCAGCATGTTCTCAAGGTTGAAGCGTCCAAGGAGTTTGGACCTTATCTCTAACCCCTTGAAGTTGAAGGTCACCCCACTCTCCTCGAGCTTATATATACCAGCATCCTTAAGTGAGTAGGGTAGAGCTCTGCTAGCGCCAGAGTTTAAGAAGTCTGGTCCAGCTAAGTCATCTATATTTGCTACCACGATACTCTTCTTACCGTTGTTCATCCTCAAGCTCTCGGCTAGAGAGAGCTTGGACTTCTTATAATTTTCGAACGAGCCATGACTCTCTATGTGCTCTGGTGCAAGGTTGGTGAAGACCAAGGCATCAAGATACACAAACTTGTGTCTATACTGTTTAGCAGCCTCGCTTGAGAGCTCTATTATTGCGGTGTCACAACCATCAAGTAGTGCCCTCCTCATCATCTTCTGGAGGAAGAAGCGTCCAGGTACGGTCATCTTCTTCCTGTTTGGGGTGGACTCACCGCCAATCTTAAACCTTATGGTGTTCAGGAGGAGAGTCTTGTGCCCCGCCTCTTCGAAGATGGAGTTGAGCATCTCGGTCGTGGAGCTCTTGCCCTTGGTACCCGTGACAGCGATTACACTGAGCTTCTTTGATGGAAAACGGAACACAACAGCTCCAGCTAGAGCTAGTGAGTAGTGATAGAGGGGAGCCAATGCGTTAAAGAGGCTCTTGGGGATGAACTTCTTAATTGTGTTTAAGAGACTATCTAGCATCAGATAATTGTTTGAGAGCATACTTTACCTGTTCTGAAGCGGTTTTCAATTCTTTAGGAATCTTCTTAAGTACGTCGCGGATGTCTCGCTCGTTGTAGCCGAGAGAGACAAGGGCCTCCATTACGTCGCCCTCTGCCTTAAGGTGCTCGCTCTTGTCGTCGTTAGTGGTGGTGAGTTTGTCGCGGAGTTCTAGCACTATCTTCTCGGCGTTCTTCTTGCCTATGCCAGAGACCTTGGTGAGGTAGCTTGTGTCGTCGTTGGCCACAGCCTTCCTTAGTATGGCTGGGCTAGCAACGTTTAAGATGCCTAGAGCAGTCTTCGGCCCAATGCCTGAGATACCTATAAGGAGCTCAAAGACGTCTAAGGTGTCCTTGTCGAGGAAGCCGTATAGGTCTAGGGCGTTCTCCCTCACAGCAAGGTATGTCCAGAGGAAGACGGGGGCGCCATTCTCTGCCTCAAGCGTTGTGTCAGTGCTCACAGCCACCTTATAGCCAACCCCTCCCACGTCCACAATAAGGGTGTGCAGGTCCTTGTACCTCACTGTGCCAGATATTGTGCCAATCATATTGGTATGATAGCATCTCCGCTATGCCTATAACACGAAGCGCCAAGAAGGCCCTCCGAAGCTCCGATAAGAAGCGCAACTTTAACCGTGCAAGGAAGGACAAAGTTGCAACTCAAATGAAGCAGTTGAAGAAGCTCATCTCCGAGGGTAAGAAGAAGGAGTCTCTAGCCCAGTTTAGCCTTGTGCAAAAAGCTCTAGACAAAGCAGTGAAGGGTAAGACCATCGACAAGAACACCGCCTCCCGCAAGAAGTCGCGTCTCTCAAAGTCTATTAAGAAACTAGGTTAGTTGGTGCTCCCAGTAGGAATCGAACCTACATTTTAACTTCCGCAAAGTTATGTCCTATCCATTGAACGATGGGAGCGTGGAAAAGATACTACCCTAAAACCCTAAGTATTCCAAGATTTTTTCTACCAAGGGGAGAGACTTGTACTCTTCCTTCAGATACTTTGTGAGTTGCTCGTGTAGGGCCTCCACGTTCACATCCTCGGCTAGAGGGATGATGATAAGAGGCATCAAGACCTTCTTTGAATGGAGGATGATCTTCTTGTGTGGGTGCTCGGTGTCTATCCAGAAGCTGTCTAGAGTCTCAAAGGGGTAGAGGACTCGCTCCTTATATATACCGGTGTCGTCTATAGATACATGTATGTCCTCGGGTTGCTTGTTGATGAAGAGGGCTAGGGCGAAGGCACTAACGAGCACTAGGATACCGAAAATTATATTGCCCAGGAGTATAGATACCAAGACCAAGGCGATGGTGATAATGCCAGCCGCCCAGAACCAGTCCGAGCTCCTTTGCTTATGCTCGTGCTCTGGCGCGTGCCACTCAAGAGAGAATGTACTATTCTTTGCCACGAAATAATTTTATCACACAAAAATTGGCGGAGGAGGTGAGATTCGAACTCACGGTCCCTTGCAGGACTCTTGTTTTCAAGACAAGTGCGATAGACCACTCTGCCACTCCTCCGTGTGGCTCTATAAAAGCATAAAACCTAGTTTTCTACCACTTCTGACTTCTCCCTTCGGTTCATAAGGAAGAGATAGAAGATTTCTAGGAGACCGAAGGTGTTTACAATAAGTAGTACCACGAACCAGTACTTCTGATCGAGTTGAGCCGACTTCCACAAGGCCTTACCCTTCCAAAACAAAGTCCAAACAAGTAGGAGTACAAAGAGTAAGGCGTTTTCTTGAATCCAAGCTTCCATACTATAAGTGTACTATAATGCCTCTTATGAGACTCATGGCTATAGACTTTGGGGAGAAGAGGGTAGGCATTGCTTCTACCGACGAGACAGGAGACTTCGCCATACCTAGAGTAGTCCTCCCTAACGACGAGAACCTTATAAACGAGGTAACTCGTTTGGCCGACGATTGGCAAATAGAGAGGATAGTGGTGGGTGAGTCTAAGAACTTTAAGGGAGAGGCCAACGCTATAGACGAAGAAGCCAAGAACTTCGCCCGCTCTCTTGAGTCTCTTGGCAAGTCTGTCGAGTTCCACCCAGAGCTTCTTACCTCGCTTGAGGCTACAAGACTCCAAGGGGAGAACGACATGCTCGACGCTTCCGCTGCCTCGCTTATACTCAAGAGCTATATAGATAGTAGGAAAGCCGTATAATTAAACAAATGATAAACATCGACGACTTCAAGAAGACAGAGATAACCGTAGGAGAGATAAAGGTAGTAGAAGATGTAGAGGGTAGCGAGAAGCTCCTGAAGCTCACAGTAGATTTTGGCGAGGAGCGTCCTCGTACGGTACTCTCGGGTATTAAGAAATACTTTTCCGATCCACAAAGCCTTGTTGGTGTTAAGTGCCCCTTTGTTACAAACCTTGAGCCAAGACCTCTCATGGGCATGACCTCTGAAGCTATGATCTTGGCAGTATCCACTGACACAGCCTTCTCACTTCTAAAAGTTGGGGAGGAGATACCCGTAGGTACGAAAGTGAAATGATATAATGTTGGGATGAAGTTGTTTGATCTTTTTCCTACACCAGATTTTCTAACCCTTACAGATGCAGGAGTCTCTATCTCCGAGAGGACTGTGCGCTACATCTCCTTTAGACCAGGGAGTAGCAAGGAGCTACATGTTGAGCACTCTGGAGAGATATCCTTGCCTGAGGGGGTGGTGTCCCAAGGTGAGGTTAGGGACAAGCAGAGACTTGTGGAGGTACTCTCCACACTCTCGAGAGAGAAGGGTATAAGGTTTGTCAGAGCTACAGTACCAGAGGAGAGAGCCTACCTCTTCACCGCCAATATTGAGAAGGTGCCCTATCAAGACTTGCGTGACTCTGTTGCGTTTATCATTGAGGAGAACGCTCCAGTGTCACTATCCAAGTCCATCTTCTCCTTTGAGGTTATAGATAAACCAAACGACTTTAAGGTAGCAGTGTCAGTGCTCCCCACCGACATTGCCGAGAGTTACCTTGAGACCTTTGAACTTGCTGGGCTTACTCCAGTGTCCTTCGACATAGAGTCTCAAGCAATAGCTAGGTCCTTGGTGAAGAAGGGTGATGAGCGCTCGCACCTCATTATCTATCTTGGGCACAGGAGAGTTGGCTTCTACCTTGTTCATGACGAGACAGTGCAGTTTAGCTCTACTCTCTCTCTCGATGTAGCCGACTCGGAGAACCCCGAACTCATCAAGTCCTTGAAGTCCGAGATCAGGAAGTTCTTCTCCTTCTGGAGCAGTAAGTATGAGGCCAACAAACTTCCAAACCAAAAGGTTGAGAGGATCATCGTCGGCGGTCCATACGCTAAGGATGAGAAGCTTGTGAGTAGCATAATGAGCGACGTAGAGACTCCATACTCACTTGGTAATGTGTGGGTCAACGTCTGCGACGTGGAGAAGCGCTTGCCCGACATGCCCTTTGAGACCTCGCTTGCTTACGCGGCTGCTATCGGAGCTGCTCTTGAGGAAGGCTCTAGAGAATATGTATAAACTCTTAACACCAAAAGCGGTAGACAAAGCGAGGAAGGAGTACTCCCTCAGACGTTTTTCTGTTGCTCTTGGGCTCATCTCAACTCTTCTTCTCTTCACTATTGTTGCGCTGTCTCCCACAGTTATCTTCTTGCTGGAGAAGAGGAGAGCAGCACTCTTTACTCTCCAAGTAGTAGATAAGCCTGCTCAAGGTTTGGATAAGGTAGCTCTTGAGAGGTGGCTAGACGACACCCTCGCTGATTTGAAGATTATAACTCCAGACGAAGCTCGCGATGAGCCCTATGCTTACTTCCAAAAGATTTTGGCCAAGAGATCATCCTTCATCTCTATTACAAACCTAGCCTTCTCCAAGGCGCCAAATGGTGCCAAGAGTCTAAGGGCAAGCGGAGTAGCCAAGACCCGCCAAGCTCTCATAGCCTTCCAAGCTGACTTGAATGAGTCAGGCGAGTGGGCGCAGGTAGACTTCCCGGTTAGTGCCATTGCTCGAGAGGCAGACATCCCCTTTGAGATAAATCTGACCCCACCAAAAACAAAATGACATCTACCACAAGGATCATTATCATAGGCTTAATCACTTTAGTATTTGCTACTGCTCTTGGTTATGAGATTTATCTTGTCTCTAGTACAGAGAGAGAGGTGACGAGCGCCAATGAGTCGGCTGATCTTGAGATTGGTGGAGACAGCAGAGCCAAGAACATCGCCCTTCTACAAGAGAGCTCTAAGTCAGAGCTAGCTCTGATAGAAGAAATAATTTTGACCCGAGCAGACTTAGTGGCCTTGGTAGAGAAGCTTGAGAAGACGGGCCGAGACCTAGGACTCAACGTGTCTATCTCGTCTATTACCAACGACTCCAAGACTTCATCATCTGCTAATCCAGAGACAGTGCGCATATCTATAGAGTCTCGTGGCTCTTGGGCTTCAAGCCTCTCTTATGTGAAGTTGATAGAGAACCTCCCCCACAAGTTTAGTATTGATAGAGTTGACTTGGGGACCGATGGAGAAGGTTGGAGGACTCTCATCTCTCTTAAGGTAATAACTTATCCAGAAAAATGAAATTAATTCCAAAGAGAGACGAATACAAAACTCATGGCAAGCTCTTAGGCTGGGGGAGCGGTCCTGATGCTGACTGGAGAGTTATGTTCACCACCTTTCTTGTCCTACTTTTCTTGGCGGTTGTTTACTCTGGACTGGCCTTCTATCAAGTGTGGCAAGGAGTCTTCAGCGCGGAGATAGTAGAGACGGCCGACTCACCTATAAACATAAACCTCTTGAAGAGGAATACGGAGTACTATAAGAGTAAGCAAGCCGTCTTCGACTCCATACTAAACACTCCAGAGACAACTCCGGATCCATCTAATTAATAGTGCCTCCAGCAGGAATCGAACCCACATCAACTCCTTAGAAGAGAGCTGCTCTATCCATTGAGCTATGGAGGCGCCCACCCACATTATCACAAACTCGTGCGTAAGGTATATATTGTATGTTAGTATCGTTTCATCCGCGCTTAGGCGGAAACGTAGGGCGATTAGCTCAGTTGGTAGAGCAACTCTTTTACACAGAGAAGGTCACAGGTTCGAGTCCTGTATCGCCCACAGATGGAAGTCCTCTTTGAAGACCAAGATATTTTGGCCATAAACAAACCCGCTAGTCTTGTGGTACATAGCGATGGTAGGACAGAGGAGCCGAGTGTATCCAATTGGTTTGTCGGTAAGTACCCAAAGTCTAAGGATGTGGGAGAAAAGTTGGGTGAGATAGAGAGGCCAGGTATTGTGCACCGCATAGACCGAGACACCTCAGGTGTGTTGCTCTTAGCTAAGACTACTGAGGGATTTGAGTGCTTGAAGAGCCAATTTCAAAACCACGAGGTAGACAAGGTGTACGAAGCCTTCCTCTACGGCAACCTCAAGGAGGACCACGGCACTATTAATTCAAAAATCTCTAGAAGTAAGTCCGACTTCCGCAAGCGCATAGCTGGGCATGAGGGTAGAGAGGCCGTCACTTACTTTAGAGTCTTGGCGCGAGGTGAGGGGGCAACCTTGGTAGAGGCGAAGCCGAAGACCGGCAGGACTCACCAGATCCGTGTCCACTTCAAGGCACTGCACCACCCTGTAGTGGCCGACAAGCTCTACGCTTCTAGCAAAGAGCCGGTGCTTGGCTTTGAGAGACTTGCTCTCCACGCTAAGCAAATAAGCTTTAATGATACAAAAGGGGAGAGAAGGGTTGTGCTAGCACCCTACCCAGAGGACTTTAAGCGGGCTCTCGACAGGGTAGGCAAAGCTGTGTTAGATTAAGTCCCTTAACACATATGCCAACAAGAGTAATAAGCCCAGTAAAGACAGAGGACCGCGCTAAGCTCGACTTAAGGAGTGGAGACACTGTGCGCGTCTGGCAGAAGATAGAGGAGAAGGGCAAGACCCGTCTTCAGGCCTTCGAGGGTCTTGTGCTTGCTCGTAAGCATGGGTCAGAGGCTGGGGCTACCTTTACCGTAAGGCGTATAGCCTCAGGAGTCGGCGTTGAGAAGATCTTCCCCCTATACTCTCCAATGATAGACAAGATAGAAATCTTGAAGCGCGCTAAGGTTCGTCGTGCCAAGCTGTATCACATTCGTGACAAGGCTGCTAAGGAGGTAAGACGTCAGATGAGGAACGAGCGCTTTGCTACTCCAGCTCCAGTTGTTGAAGAAACGGTAGAAGCCAAGTAAGATGAGTTCATCCCGCCTTGGCGGGACAAATTGCGCGGGTGGCGAAATTGGTAGACGCACTACCTTGAGGTGGTAGCGCCCATTGGGTGTGGGAGTTCAAATCTCCCCCCGCGCACCAAAGTAGTATAGACATCTCTTTTTAAGTATTTCTCTGTGCGTTGTGCACAGATTTTTCTAGTTTTTCGGGAGTATGATGTTTGTGGAAGCACATTCACTTGAATCCGTGAGGAACTCATTATGATAGGGAAAGACATGTCTCTCGATGGTGGGCGGATTGAATCTGCCACCTGGGCTATGCTCGATGCTCTAAAGGGCGTGGGCTATCGCCCAGCGGGGAAGAGGAGCCGTAGGGGTCACAGGCTTCTTGCGGAGATCAGTTCGGACTTCCTCAGCAGGGCAACAACTCTACTGGTTGGACTTCGTTTCGAAGTTGGGACGAGTCATTTCAAGGACCAACTCCATCTGGGCATCGTCTCCGGGGCAAACTCATCTGCGTCTGGCCCAAGAAGGCTCAAGATGGAGGCCGTGAGGTATCTACGGAAGTCGCTCGGCCAGAGGCATGAGACTATGCCCCGCGATAGGGCGGTGAACATCCTTGATATCCAAGAGGTGGCTGTCTACTGGGCTGCCACTCTCTCGATAAGGGGATGGCGTGGGGTTGCTGATTACAAGTTCATGGAGCTGCTCAAGCGTGAGGTCAGTTGGGTCTTGCTTGAGTACGGGTATCACTTTGCCTCTGGCAAGAGTATCAACTGCCCCTTCATCACGATGTGGCAAGACCACGAGTTCTGGAGACACATCGCCATCCTCGACGGTGTCTCGGTCACAGCAATCAATGCCGAGAAGGAGCTCTTGAGACGCTCAAGTTGTACCAAGGGTTGCCCAGGGTATCTGGCAGAACCAAGATGCATCCAGGCGCCGCTCGGCATGAGTGCGTAGGACGACCGCCCAAAAGGCGGTCTTTTTCATAATTTATGGTATAAAGATGGGGTTTGATGGTGGCTATGGTGTAGCGGTAGCACGCGAGCTTGTGGAGCTCTCTGTCAGGGTTCGACTCCCTGTAGTCACCCCAAAAAGTCGATTTTATAAAGGTTTTTTGCTATTTAATCTTGACTATTTAAACTTGAGTAGTACAATCGATAAAAGACACCCCAACCAAAAGGAGGCTCGATGGACTCACGGTAGTCAAGCACCTTAGGGCGAACACAAGAACCTTTTACAATCGAAGTACACCCCACTTTCAGTATTGAGGAACGTACGCATGACCAATCCGCAAGCCTCAGCAGGTTCCGGGACCCGGCTCCACTCCAAGATCGGCAAGGGCCGTTCGAGGAGCGAGGCTTCGCAGGATCCCGTGAGCTTTCACACGGGTCACATCGTGGAGATCGCCACGGAGAGGAAGTTCAGGCAGGCACCACCCCCCGAAGACCGCAGAGGTGTTCGGGCGACGGTGACGAAGCAGATCATCGCGACCTATCATCTCAGCGGCGACCTCATGTCGCGCCTCCTGAGGGCAGGTGAGGTGGAGGATGGCTCGTGCGTGATCAACGGCTTCTTGAGGAAGAGGCTCTCCAATCCGGAGGAGTCGCTCGACCAGCACTTCCTCACTGCTGGCCCGAAGTTCAAGCACCTCGTTCGCATCTTCTGATCGGAAGCGATCAGACCCTGACCCCGGCGCGCATGCGCGCCGGGGTCTTCGCTTTTTATATGCTACGATTTATAGACGAATGAATCTTTCGCGGACAGTAAAAAACATTTTCTTCCTCCTTATCGCCATCTTCTCTGGCCTTACTCTTATCATCCTTACTGCTGGAGCTACTTCCGGAGTAGGGGAGCTCACACCCTTTAACACTCTCATAGAGACGGTCATCTCGCACATCCGCACGCCAGCGCTTACAAGCCTTATGCTCTTCATCACCAACATAGGCTCACCCTTCGTCCTCACCAGCATGGCAGTTATCCTCTCTATCTTACTTGTTCTTCATAAGGATATATACGACACTCTGCTCTACATCTTCTCCCTCTTTGCCTCTGTAGTGGCCTTCGTGGTGATGAAGAGCTCATTAAGCATCCCAAGACCCTTAGACAGTTTGGTCACGGACCTCTCTGGATGGAGCTTCCCCTCTGGGCACGCTACGGTAGCCACAGCCTTCTTCTTCGTCACTGGGTACTCCTTCTTCTCCATATCAAGGAACTGGGCAGTAAGGATCTTCGTTATCATCGCCTGTATAGCCAGCGCTCTTTTGGTGGCCTTCTCTAGGGTTTATCTTGGAGCCCACTTTGCGTTAGACGTCTTAGCCGGCACAGCCCTGGGGCTTCTTACTGTGAGCTTGTCTATCCTTATCTTCAACGTCTTTTTGTCCGAGAGAGAGTGGTGGAAGAGGCGAGTTAGGAGCTTGTGATATACTCTTCGCATGCAAGATTATTTTAATTCATTTGAGGGCAAACGCTTCCTCAAGATAGCTAGTTTATTAGTAATATTGTTTCTCATTATCCAGATTTTTGTAGGGTTTAAGGATTGGAGGACCCCTAGTGCAGCCTATAGCACTATAGTGGTTACAGGTCAGGGTGAGGCCTTCGCACAGCCAGACATTGCGAGCTTCTCCTTCTCAGTAATGAACGACGCCAAGACAGTTGGTGCAGCACAGGACGCAGTAACCGAGAAGGTTAATGCCATCATCGAGGCGCTTAAGGATATGGGTATAGAGGAGAGAGACATCCGTACCACCGACTACTCTGTCTATCCTAAGTACACATACGAGCCAGTAGTTTGTACCTACAGCCACTGCCCTCCTTCTAAGCAGATTCCAGATGGTTACTCTGTGACTCATACTATCTCTATCAAAGTTAGGAACACAGCTGATGCTGGTCAGGCACTCTCCTTAGCTGGAGCTAATGGCGCTACCAACATCTCCTCACTCTCCTTCACCATCGATGATCCAGAGATGGTTATGACAGAGGCACGAGATGAAGCGGTAGAAGAGGCTCGTACCAAGGCCAAGGCTTTGGCCAAGTCCTTAGGAGTAAGGCTTGGTAAGGTAGTAGACTTTAGCGACAACACCTACAGCCCAGGACCTTATCCAGCTATGTATAGAGGAGAGGCTATGGGTATGGGTGGAGCTGACTCTAAGGCCATAGATGTACCAACAGGTGAGAGCAAGGTCACCTCAAACGTTACTATCACCTACGAGATAAGATAGTTTGACCTAGGGGTTCGAGTGTAGTATTATCTAAAAGACGCCGAGGGGCGTTTTTTAGTAAAGAAATGAAGAGATTCATACAATACATTCGCGACACAAAGGCCGAGCTAGTACACGTTAAGTGGCCCACAAGGAGAGAGGCAATGGGCTTCACTCTTATCGTTATAGCTGTGTCTGTCATTACCGCTGTTCTACTTGGCTTCTTCGATTACATCTTGTCTTTGGTTATTCAGAAGTTTGTCATCTAAACACTATGTCAAAGCAAAAAATTTCAGAGGGTCGAAACTGGTACGTCATCCACACATACGCAGGATATGAGAACGCTGTGCAGAGGAACTTGAAGCAACGCATAGAGTCTCTAGGTATGGAGGATAAGATTTTCAACGTTATCGTCCCCACCGAGAAGAAGATCAAGATCAAGGGAGGTAAGCGAGTAGAGGAGGAGGAGAAGATATACCCAGGATACATTTTGGTAGACATGATAGTAACAGACGACTCGTGGTACGTAGTGAGGAACACTCCAAGAGTTACGGGGTTCGTTGGCTCTGGAGTGTACCCTGTACCAATAGACAAGGCCGAGGTCGACTCTCTCTTCTCTAGGATGAACGCAGACAAGGTGATGCACACCATCAACCTATCAGCTGAGGATGCAGTACTCATTGTCGACGGTCCATTCAAGGACTTGGAGGGTAAGGTTTCCGAGATCGATCAGGAGAGAGGTAAGGTCAAGGTGCTTGTCTCGATGTTCGGTCGCGAGACCCCAGTTGAGCTCGACTTCTTGCAGGTTAAGAAGATGTAAGGTAGTCTAAGGACCCAATATTATGGCAAAGAAAGTTACAAAAATACTAAAGCTCCAGATCCCCGGTGGTAAGGCTGTACCAGGCCAAGCTCTAGGTCCAGTACTCGGAGGTGCGGGTATCAACATCGGCGAGTTCGTAAAGCGCTTCAATGACGAGACCAAGGACAGAGTCGGAGAGATAGTGCCTACAGTGGTTGAGGTCTATGACGACCGCACCTACGGCATGACCTACAAGACCGAGCCTGCTGCCAACCTCATACTTAAGACTCTAGGCAAGGAGAAGGGTAGTGGTAAGCCAAACACTTCTAAGATAGGTACTCTTACTAAGGCACAGGTGAAGGCTATAGCCGAGAAGAAGATGGCCGACCTAAACGCTACAGATATAGACGCTGCAATGAAGATTATCGAGGGCTCTGCCCGCTCAATGGGAGTAGAGGTTAAGTAAATCCAGAACACATATCTCAAAACCCCCGCAATTGCGGGGGTTTTGATTTGGTGGTATCTTCGCACAAGAGCCAGATCATTTCTTATTAATCCCCAGGAGGGATAAATGCACTCAGATCGTGTCAGTATCCAAGCCAGGGTGCTCGCGGACAGCATCTTCAGTGGGAGTCGTTTGACGACCATGGAGGTTACCTTCCCGAGATACACCCTTGCTGAGTTCAATACTCACCGACTTTTGTCGAGGAACTCGGCAAGTTCCAGAGCCATTCCTGTCTGGAAGAAGCTCTTCGATGTCTTGAACTACCCAGTTATCCCGATCGGTCTTGGGAAGAACAAGGCTGGGATGCAGTCCTCGGAAGGCCTCTCTGACCAAGACCTTGAGTCGGCGCTCTACAACTGGCTTTTGGGTCGCGACATCGCTGTCATACAAGCCTGCGAGCTTGCTGGTGGCGAAGATCAGATCATGAAGGACGCCAAGGGGGATCCACGCGCTCAAGAGCTGTGCAATCAAGTTGCATCTCTCCGTACGCGAATTGGATTCTTCGGCATGAAGAAACTTTCTGTCGGGATTCACAAGCAACATGCCAATCGAGTGCTTGAGCCTTACTCGTGGCAGACGGTGATTGTGACGGGAGCCCACATGAGGAACTTCTACAGTCTCCGGGCCTCGATCAACGCTCAGCCAGAGATCCAAGAACTTGCAATCGCTATGGCTAAAGCTCATAGCAAGAGTGAGCCGAAGCTTCTGTCTCCGGGTGACTGGCATCTACCCCTCGTGTTTGAGGAGGATCTGAAGGAGCTTCCCGATCCAGAGAAGCTTGCCAGGATATCCTCGGCTCGTTGTGCGAGGGTGAGTTATCTCACGCACGATGGTAAGAGAAGTTTGGATGAAGACTTCAAGATGGCGGATAAACTTCAGAGTGGTGGACATACGTCACCCTTCGAGCATTCGGCCACCACCAATTATCCAAGGAACAGTCTGCGGCCCGCTCCTCCGAGCAATTTCGGAGATAGATGGGTTCAGTACAGGAAGTTCCTCAAGAACGAGCACGATTTCTCCCTCCTCAGCACAAGGGAGACCCTGATTGAAGGCATGAAGGGAGACGAAGCACTGGTTGACTTTGTCCTCTCCCTTCCCGATTAGGGTTGGTTTAAGGCCTGAACGCAAGTTCAGGCTTTTTTCTTTTTATCCTTCAGGTATCATTGGGGTGTGATACGAGACTCTATTAGAGATTTGATACTTAAGGCCCTTAAGGAGCTTGGGGTGGAGGCCAAGGATTTTGTCGTGGAGCACCCAGTAGACCTCAAGATGGGGGACTACTCTACAAACATAGGTATAAAGAACCAAAGTAGGAAGCAAGAGATATTTGATTATCTAAACAAGAACAAGCCCGAAGAGGTAGAGAGAGTAGAGATGGTTGGTCCGGGCTTCATCAACTTCTATTTATCTAAAGAGTTTTTCGCCGACTCTCTTAAGGAGGCCATAAATCAGGACAAGAAGTATGGGAAGTTAAAAAAACTAAAAGGAGAAAAGGTGATGGTCGAGTACACGGACCCGAACCCCTTCAAGGAGTTCCACATAGGACACCTGATGAGCAACACCATAGGTGAGGCAGTGTCCCGTGCTATAGAGTGGAGTGGCGCTGATGTGAAGCGTGCCAACTACCAAGGTGATACCGGTATGCATATCGCCATGGCTATCTGGGGCTACTTCCATGGAGACTGGAAGAGTGCATACCCTTTGGGAGCAAAGGCCTATGTAGACAACCTTGAAGCAAGGAAGGAGATAGAGGAGATAAACAAAAAGATTTTCGACAGGAGCGACAAGGCGATAAACAAAGTCTACGAAGAGGGTAGGAAGGCAAGTCTCAAGTACTTTGAGGAGATATATAAGAGGCTGGGGACCAAGTTCGACTACTACTTCTTTGAGTCCGAGGCAGGTAAGCTTGGCAAGGAGCTTGTAGAGAAGAACGTAGGGAAGATATTCGAGGAGTCAGAAGGGGCCATAGTCTTTAGAGGAGAGAGGTTCGACCCCAAGCTCCACACCAGAGTTTTTATTAATAGGCAGAAGCTTCCAACCTACGAGGCCAAGGATCTTGGTAATGCGGTCAACAAGTACAAGAAGTGGAAGTACACAAAGTCGGTAGTGGTTACAGGCAACGAAATAAAGGAGTACTTCAAGGTGATGCTCACTGCACTTAGAGAGATGTATCCAGAGCTCGCCTCTGCCACCAAGCACTTGCCACACGGTATGCTTCGCCTACCTACAGGCAAGATGAGCTCACGCACAGGCGAGGTTATAACTGCTGATACTCTTATAAGCGAGATACGAGGGAAGGTGAAGGATGATGAGAGAGTAGCTATAGGAGCTATCAAGTACATGATCCTCCGCCAGTCTATAGGCAACGACATCATCTTTGATATCGAGAAGTCAGTCTCAACTGACGGAGACTCGGGTGTCTACTTACAATACGCACACGCTCGCGCCAACTCTATCCTTGATAAGGCTAGCGGTAAGCCAAGCACAAAGGTAGAGAGGAAGATGACTCACGAAGTAGAGAGACTCTTATACCGCTTCCCCGAAGTGGTGGAGAGGGTGGGTGAGGAGTATGCCCCACACCACTTGGTAACTTATCTTACAGAGCTCTCCTCCTCCTTCAACAACTTCTACGCCACAGAGCAAGTGTTAAGCGATGACCCGGAGAGTAAGTATCGACTAGCTATAGTCGAAGCCTTCAAGATTGTGATGAGGAATGGCCTAAATATATTAGGTATCCCTGCTCCCGAGAAGATGTAGACAATAGTATTTGGTTTCTGTAGAGTACTTTGCGGATTGAACCTCTACAGGAGTGTCAGATGTCGAATCTAGCAGTGGCACTTTCGGGACCAAGCGCAGTTGGGAAGAACACGATCCTCGAGCGCTTTTGGTGCCTGAAGGACCGTGTCACGAAGCGGGTGGCTCACACCACAAGGAAGCCAAGGAATGGGGAAGAGCACGGAAAGCACTACCACTTCGTCTCTCGTGAGGAGTTCTTGAGCCGTGTGGCTCGAGGAGAGTTCCTCGAGTGGGCTCAAGTGTATGGGAAGGACTTCTACGGTACCACAAGGCTCTCTATTACCGAGGCGCTGGCCACTGGCATGGATGTCATCTTTGACCTCGACATCCAAGGAGCTCGTCAGATCAAGGCGCAGATGCCAGAGGTGATATCCATCGGCGTCTTGCCTCCGACTATGGCCGAACTTCGCCGCAGGTTAGACGCACGTAATAGCGGAGAAGATGAGGAGACCAAGCTACGTCGACTCAAGACCGCCGAAGACGAGCTTCGTCAGGCTCCTGACGTCTTCGACTACTTCGTGGTGAACGACGATGTAGAGAGAGCGGTCCTTCGGATCCAACAGCTCTTGGGCATCATCTCACTCGGGAAGAGACCTCCGGTTGAGAGATACAGAGATATGGGCCACATCGAGAGACTTCTGCTCGAGGTTGTGGCAACGGCCCCCCGCTAAAGGGGGCCTTTTTGTTTGCTCTAAATTAATGCTAGGATAAGTCCACAATGGCTGAAGATAAAGGCCTTTCTAGATCCCAGAGGGAGGAGAAAGTCTTACAATTTTGGAAGGACAGCAAGATATTCGAGAAGTCACTCGAGAAGCCTTCGCCTAAGGGCGAGTTCGTGTTTTACGAGGGGCCACCTACAGCTAACGGTAAGCCCGGTATACATCATCTAGAGGCCAGAGCCTTCAAGGATGCTATACCTCGCTATAAGACGATGCGTGGGTACAAGGTGCCAAGGAAGGGTGGTTGGGATACACACGGGCTTCCGGTTGAGCTTGAGGTAGAAAAGCAGTTGGGTCTAAAGAGTAAGAGAGAGATAGAGGAGTACGGTGTAGCCAAGTTCAATGAGGAGTGTAAGAAGAGTGTTTGGAAGTATGTAGATATCTGGGAGAAGTTCACAGACCGCATTGGCTACTGGGTAGACCTCAAGGATCCATACATCACGTACAAGAACTCATATATAGAGTCAGTTTGGAACGTTATCGCAGAGGCGGACAAGAAGAAGCTTTTGTATAAGGACTACAAGGTTGTACCCTGGTGCCCAAGGTGCGGCACAGGTCTCTCGTCTCACGAGTTGGCGCAAGGCTATGCAGATGTTAAAGACCTATCGCTTTATGCGAAGTTTAAGATAGTTGGATTTGATAAGGCGTACTTCGTCGCGTGGACGACAACTCCATGGACTCTCCCCGGCAACCTAGCTCTGGCTGTTGGAGAGGATATAACTTATGTGGAAGCGAAAGTGGGGGAGGAGATACTCGTCTTGGCCAAAGACAGACTTTCTATACTTACAGAAGAGTACGAAATAATCGCCGAGCACAAAGGTAGCGAGATGGCGGGCATGGAGTACGAGCCTCTCTACAACTTTGTAAAGCCAACCGACAAGACCTTCAGAGTCTATACAGCACCCTTCGTTACCACAGAAGATGGTACAGGTATTGTGCACACTGCTGTGATGTATGGTCAGGAGGACTTCGACCTCGGGACCAAGGTAGGACTTCCGAAGTTTCATCTCGTTTCTCCAGATGGGACCTTTACCAAGGATGCGGGTCAGTTTGCAGGTAGGAGTGTGACAGACGAGACCCTAGCTGTAGATGTCTTGAAGGATCTTCAAAGCAGGGGGCTTTTGTACAAGAAGGAGAACTACACTCACTCGTATCCCTTCTGCTGGAGGTGTAAGACTAGACTCATCTACTATGCACGCGACTCTTGGTATATAAGGATGTCTGAGCTCCGTAGCGAGCTCATGAAGGAGAACGAGAAGATAAACTGGGAGCCAAGCTATATAAAGAATGGGCGCTTCGGTGAGTGGTTAAGGGAGGTGAAGGACTGGGCTATATCGCGCGAGCGCTACTGGGGCACCCCGCTTCCTGTGTGGTTGTCCAAAGATGGAGAGAAGTTGGTCGTCGACTCTCTAGACACCCTAAGAGAGTACAGCAAGAAGAGTGGTAACAAATACTTTGTAATGCGTCACGGAGGGTCACAAGGTAACGAGAAGGATACAGTGAGTTACAAGCTAGAAGCTAGTGACCATCTGACCGAAGCAGGTAAGAAGCAGGCAAAAGATTCTGGAGAAAAGTTGAAGAAAGAAAAAATTGATTTAATAATCTCATCTCCCTTTGCTCGTACTAAGGAGACAGCCGAGATCGTGCTCTCCGAACTTGGCTTAGACAAGAGTCAACTCGTTTTGGATGAGAGACTAAGAGAGATAAACCCAGGAAGCTTTGACGGTAAGAACTGGGACGAGTACCACAACCATGTATACAACGTTGGCCCAAACTGGTTTGAGGAGAAGATAGCTGGAGGCGAGTCTCTTAGAGATGTGGGCAGGAGAGTTGGAGAGTTTTTGTATGAGATAGAGGAGAAGTACAAGGGCAAGAACATCTTGATAGTCACTCACGGTGGGCCTGCATGGTTGTCTTTCGTCACCTCTGGCCTCTATGATCCTAGGGACAAGAGCTACCACATACCGAACACCCACATCTTCATCAAGGAGTTTAAGCGCTTTGATAATGCGGAGGTAAGAGAGCTACAGTTTGCCCCTCTGCCACACAACGAGGATTATCAGGTAGATTTGCATAAGCCTTATATAGACAACGTAGTACTAGAGAAGGATGGCGTGGAGTACAAGCGCACTAAGGAGGTGATGGACGTATGGCTCGACTCGGGTAGTATGCCGGTGGCTGCCGGGGTTGGTTATCCAGCTGACTTTATCTCCGAAGGGTTAGACCAGACTCGTGGTTGGTTCTATACCATGCATGCAGTTGGGGCAATTTTAAATAAGGGTTTGGCCTACAAGAACGTTATTTGCCTTGGGCTCATTATGGATGGTGAGGGCAAGAAGATGAGTAAGTCTGTAGGCAACATCGTTGAGCCCTTTTCTGCGATAGAGAAGTATGGTGTGGATGTACTTCGCCTCTGGATGTACTCGGTCAACCAACCTGGTGAGCCCAAGAACTTCGATGAGAAGAGCGTGGAGGAGATAAACAAGAGAATCTTCAATCTCCTAGACAACGTCTACACCTTCTACGATTTGTATAGAGACAAGAGCCTAGAGAGCAATAAGCAACCAGAATCAAACAACATTCTTGATAAGTGGATACTCGAGAGGTTTAAGAACTTGGTTCTAGAGAACACCAACTACATAGAAGACTACAAGCTACTAGAGCCAGTACGAAATATTCGTGACTTCATAGAGGACCTCTCTACTTGGTATCTACGTCGTTCAAGAGACAGACTTAAGCAGGAGGATAAGGATGCCAAGCAAACTCTCTACCATGTACTTAAGACTCTCTCCAAACTCTTGGCCCCGTTTGCCCCCTTCGCGGCAGAGGAGTTGTATCAGAAGCTTAGAGTAGATGGAGATGTAGAGAGCGTGCATCTTGAGAGTTGGCCAGAGGTTAAAAAGAAGTTCTCTCTATTTGGGAAAAAGGATGACAAATTAGTAGAAGAAATGGATGAAGTGAGGAAGATTGTCTCACTTGCACTGGAAGCTCGCTCAAGAGCCAATATTAAGATTCGCCAACCATTAAGCGAGTTAAGAATAAAGAATAATGAATTAAGTAAAGATTACTTCGAGCTCATTAAGGATGAGGTAAACGTCAAGAATGTTTTGTCAGATAGAACTCTAAGTGAAGAAGTGAAGCTTTTAACCGAGTTGACTCCAGAGCTCATAGAAGAGGGTAAGGTGCGAGAGATAATCCGTAATATCCAAGAGACAAGGAAGGAGAAGAACTTGAAGCCGACAGACCAGATGGAGTTTAGCCCTGAGGAAGACAAGGATTTGTACAAGAAGCACAGAGAGGCTATTGAGCGGGCTACCAATACCAAGATACTTATAGACTAATGTCGCACCACATCTATACCACACTAGGTATAGTGCTAAGGAGCCACTCTTCCAAAGAGGCCGATAAGACCTTGGCCATACTTACCGAAGACCTAGGGTTGGTCTACGCCACAGCTCGTGGAGTGAGGAAGCCGGGCTCAAGAACGGCTCCAGCTCTCGAGGACTTAAGCATTGTCAGAGTCTCTCTAGTACGAGGGAAGAGGAATTGGCGCATGACCACAGTAGCCTTACTTCTCGAGGTAGTACCAGCCATAAGAGAGAGGCGTGAGAGCTTACTCTCTATATATAGGATTACAAGTCTTATCTTGCGACTAGTAAGAGGGGAGGATAAGAACACAGAGCTCTTCAACGAGTTTAAGAGTTCTCTAGAGGCACTGGCCAAGACCGACTTCGATGAGTCGAGTTTGCCAGACTGGGAGCTTATGACAGTGGCTAGTCTCTTGTCGCACCTGGGCTATCTGTCTAAGGAAGCGGTGCCTAAGGGCCTACTTGAGGTTAAGGCAGATAGGAAGAAGTTCTTGGTGTTTGTAAACGACGGCATACGCGCTAGTGGGCTCGACTAATGTATAATTGGATAAATAATGTTTAAGATCCCCGACAACAGGTCCAAGAGTCAGCTCGACAGGATGAACGAACGCCTCTACTCTAGGACGAAGTATCATCCTCCGGAGGATATGCGCGAGCCTATAAGTGAGGTGGAGTCAGAGCCCGTCCCTTCGGACTGGCAGTCTGGCAACATCGACGAGATGCTCGCATCTCCCCGCCAGTATGCAGAGCATCACCCAATAATAAAGAGAATCTTCTTCGTCTCTATACTCTTTGCTATCTGTGCTGCTATAGCAGCCTCACTCATATACTTCAATGGAGACAACTTCATCTCAAGCAAGAACTTGGAAATAAGTATCGACGGTCCGGTAAACATCTCGGCGGGGAGTGTGGTGGAGCTAACTATCACTATCACAAACAAGAACAATGCTGCACTCGACAACGTCAACTTAGATATTTTGTACCCGAGTGGCACAAGGAGTGTCGACAACCAAACGGCCGAGCTTGGAGATGTGGAGGAGAAGCTCGAAGACCTGCTCCCCGGAGACAAGATAACCAAGAACGTGGAAGCAATCTTCTTAGGTAGAGAAGGGGAGATCAAGGATATCAAGGTCTTGGTGGACTACAGAGTTAAGGGTTCTAACGCAACCTTCACCAAGGAAAAGATGTCGTCTCTCACCATTGGTTCGGCGCCTGTCACCATTACCCTCTCTCGACCAGAGAGTGTGGGCTCCGGAGAGGAGTTCGTAACAACCGCTACCATAGTGGCCAACTCATCAGAGCTACTCAAGAACGTTATCCTCCGCGCCGAGTATCCATACGGCTTCTCACTTAGGACATCAACTCCAACAACAAGTGACAAGGACAAAAGAGTTTGGCTCTTGGGCGACCTTGCTCCAGGGAGCAAGAAGACAGTAACCCTAAGAGGGACACTACTTGGAGAGGATGAGGAGGAGAGGACCTTCCGCTTCTTCGTAGGCTCTGGAGAGGGTGATGGAGAGACTCTAGACACCCTCCTAGCTTCTCAGGTGATGAGCGTCTCTATAGAGAGACCATCTATAGATCTAAGCATTAGACTTAACGGCGAGACAGCCGAAGAGCACATAGCTCCTGTAGGTAAGCAAGTGCAAGGCACTATCACTCTCAAGAATAATCTTCTAGAGAGCCTTTCGAACCCAGTGCTTGAGGTGAGGATTACCGGAGCGCCATTAGACAAGCTCTCTGTGCGACCGAGGTCTGGAGGCTTCTATAACTCCACCACCAACTCAATAGTCTGGAACGAGTCCAATTCCCAAGACCTCACCGCTCTAGCTCCTGGTGACTCGAGCTCGGTGTCCTTCGAGTTTGCTTCTCTCTCGAGTCTGCCCCTAGGGTCCTCCAACCAAGAGATAGAGCTAGTGGTGACTCTGACCGGTAGAGCCCAAGGCACTTCTGGAGTGCTCAAGGTAAGTGAGACTAGGTTGGTCAAGATCGCTTCCGAAGTAGCCTTGAGTGCTAAGTCCTTGTACTCCACAGGACCCTTCGTAAACCGCGGTAGCATACCACCTCAAGCAGAGAAGGAGACGACCTACACCATCACCTTGTCTGCATCTAACACAAGGAACGATATAGAAGATGTGGTAATCACCGGTCAACTCGGTGCCAATGTCCAGTGGGCAGAGGAAGTCTCTCCACCCAACAGCCCCTTCATCTCGTACAACGAGTCTAACCGTACTGTGACATGGAGCTTGGACAAGTTGCCTTCGGGTGTTGGCTTCACTGTGCCAAGTAGGGAGGTGAGCTTCAGAGTCTCGCTCATACCTTCCTTGGGTCAGGTGGGGGGTGTACCAGTCTTGGTGGGTAACCTCGTCCTTACTGGTGTAGACTCTTTTACTAACAGCCCTGTTAGGGTAACTCACCCTGCTGTCACCACCATGATCTCTACCGACCCCAAGTATGTCCAAGGAGACGAAATTGTTGTAAAGTAACACAATTCAAATGGAAAAACTTATATCACTAGCAAAGAGGAGGGGCTTCATCTACCAAGGCTCTGAGATCTATGGGGGTCTTGCTGGTACTTGGGACTACGGCCCACTCGGCGTGCTCCTAAAGGAGAGCGTTAAGAAGCTTTGGCTCAAGCTCTTTCGTGATGAGAGGGAGGATGTATATGGTTTGGATGCTTCTATAATAATGAACCCAAAGGTTTGGGAGGCTTCCGGCCATGTCGCCGGTTTTGCAGACCCAATGGAGAACGGTGAGCAATTTAATGTGATGTTTAAGACCTCTGTTGGTGCAGGAGAGGAGGCCACAACTTCGTATCTTCGACCAGAGACAGCACAGGGGATATTTGTAAATTTTAAAAATGTTGTTGACTCCTTCCACCCCAAACTACCATTCGGTATTGCTCAAGTGGGTAAGGCGTTTAGAAACGAGATATCTCCAAGAGATTTTATTTTTCGTCAGCGCGAGTTTGAGCAGATGGAGGTTGAGTACTTTGTGAAGGAGAGTGAGTGGGAGAAGAGCTTTGAAATGTGGAGGCAAACAATGCATGACTTTGCTAAGAGAGTGGGCATAGGCGAAGTTCATGAGCTTGATGTTGAGGATAAAGACAGAGCGCATTACTCGAAGAAGACCATAGACTTTGAGTTTGAGTACCCGTTTGGTCGTAAGGAACTTTGGGGGCTAGCTTATAGGACAGACTACGACCTTCGCCAACACTCTGCATCCTCTGGTCAAGCTTTAGAATATTTTGACGAAGAGAGTGGAGAGCGCCTCACCCCTCATGTCATAGAGCCTTCTCTTGGAGTTGATCGCACAATACTTGCGATACTTAACTCCGCATATACGGAGGATAAACTTGGCGGAGAGGAGAGAGTGTACTTGAAGTTGCCAAAGGACATTGCTCCCATTCGTGCAGCCGTCTTCCCACTTCTTAAGAACAAGCCAGAGCTAGTAGAGAAGGCGAGAGAGATATACAAAATGCTTAAGAGTGAGTTTGGCAACATTGAGTTTGATGACAATGGCAACATCGGCAAGCGTTATCGAAGACAAGATGAAGTGGGCACTCCATACTGCGTTACAGTAGACTTCGATACACTGGGTGAGACGAAGGAGCTAGAGGGCACCGTGACCGTCCGCGACAGAGATACAGGAGAGCAAAAGAGGGTAAAGATTGAAGATTTGAAAGAACGGCTCAGCTGAGGTACTCTTAAGCCTCTATGAAGCACAAAAAGATTACCCTTCCAAACGGGTTGAGAATTATTTATATCCCTGCCAAGAGTCCTGCAGTGACGGTGATGGCCTTGGTTGAGACGGGTTCAAACTATGAGGAGAAGGGGGAGAACGGGCTCTCTCACTTCCTTGAGCATATGATGTTTAAGGGTACGAAGTCGCGCCCAACTTCTATGGACATATCGAAGGAGCTTGATGGCTTGGGTGCGCAGTCGAACGCCTTCACCAGCAATGAGATGACCGCCTACTGGGCCAAAGCGGAGAAGAAGCACTTCAATAAGATTTTGGAAATCGTCTCCGATATATACCTAAACCCCACACTACCTAAGGAGGAGCTTGAGAAGGAGCGAGGAGTGATACTCCAAGAGATATCCATGTACGAAGACCTGCCACAGAGGAAGGTGTGGGATGTCTTTGGCGAGCTTATGTATGGCGACACTCCAGCAGGCAGGACGATACTTGGTCCCGCGAAGAATATAAAGACCTTTAAGAAGGAGGATTTTGAAAATTATAGAGTCAAGCACTACGTTGCAGGTAAGACTATTGTTATAGTCTCTGGAGATGTAAGTGAGAAGGTTGTGCTAGACGGAGTAAGGAAGCACTTCAAGGATATCCGCGTCGGCAAGAAACTTGGTAAGGACAAGGTCTCCTCTCTCCAAGAAGGGCCCAAGCTAAAAGTCTTCGAGAAGGACACAGACCAGACACACATGATACTTGGCTTCAAGACAAAGGTAGGAGGGGAGAAGGAGCGCTTGGCACTGGGGTTACTTGCTGGAGTACTCGGTAAGGGCATGTCCTCAAGACTTTTCCAGAAGCTTAGAGAGGAGATGGGAGTCTGCTACTACGTAAGGAGTGAGATAGGCGAGTATACCGACCATAGTTACTTCACCATATCTACCGGAGTAGATAAGAACAGGGTAGATGAGGTGGTAAGGGCTTTGGTAGATGAGGTGAAGAAGCTAAAGGTCGGCCTTGTAGATGAGAAGGAGCTAAGGAAGACCAAGGACCTCCTCATCGGTGGGATGTATATGGGTCTTGAGACATCAGATGCTCTTGCCGAGTACTATCTAGAGCAAGAGGTTTTACATAAGAGGATGAAGAACCCCAAAGAGCTGGATAAGGCTCTTAGGTCCATAACGGCCAAGGACTTGTTAAGAGTTGCCAACAAGTTTCTAACCAAAGAGGCAGCCAATCTTGCTATAGTGGGGGACCTCAAAGACGCATCTCGCCTGAAGAAACTCCTAGTGTTATGATGGTGCTATGACAATCTCTACTGGTAGCTGGATACGTGGGGTGGTGGTGGTGGCCTTGGCTCTAGCCGCCTACATGATACGAGACGTCTTCCTCGTGATGCTTGCTTCTATAGTTATAGCTAGTGCCATAGAGCCTGCTGCAGTGTGGGCCAAGAAGAAAGGTCTTCCACGACTTCCAACTATTTTGGGAGTTTACATTATAGGAGCAACTCTCTTCGCAGGGCTCTTCTACTTCCTCTTCTTGCCACTTTTGGGCGAGGTATCGGGATTCATCTCTGGGGTCTCTGATTATACAGGCTCCCTCTCTGCGGGCTCTTTGAGCTCTTCCTTCGATATAGTCAACATCAGTGAGCAGTTGAACACCCTGCTCCTATCATTCTCTCAAGGAGTTGTCTCGTCTGCCTCGCTTCTCTTCGGAGGTATTACAAGCTTTGTGCTTATTATCATCCTTTCCTTTTACCTCGCCGTGCAAGAGGACGGAGTGGGGAAGTTCCTTCGTATAGTTACTCCTGTTAAGAGGGAGAAGTATATCCTCGACCTTTGGAACCGCTCTAGACAAAAGATAGGTCTATGGATGCAGGGTCAGCTCTTGATGTCGGTTATCATCGCTGTCCTTGCGTACCTTGGGCTCTTGCTTATAGGGATACCTAACGCACTCCTTTTGGCGGTGGGGGCAGGCCTCTTTGAGATTATCCCAGTCTTCGGTCCAATACTTGCAGCTATACCTGCTGTAATGATCGCCTTTGGGCATGATGGGATGTCCTTGGCTCTACTAGTAATAGGTCTCTTCGTCATCATCCAGCAGTTTGAGAACCAGCTCATCTACCCTCTAGTGGTGAAGAAGGTTATCGGTGTGCCTCCGATGGTCTCGATACTTGCACTTATTATCGGTGCTAAGTTGGCAGGTTTCCTCGGTATGATCATCTCCGTCCCGCTAGCTGCCATATTTATCGAGTTTATCTCCGACCTAGAGAAGGACAAGGTTAAGGTTTCTATAGACGAGTAGGAAAAACTAATGAGTCAGAACAAAGCTCAATACATAACCACGACCTTGCCGTACGTTAACTCCAGTCCCCACATGGGGCATGCACTTGAGTTTATTCGTGCGGATGTTATCGCAAGGTGGCACAAGTTCTTTGGTACAGAGGTCTTCTTCAACACGGGTACTGATGAGCATGGACAGAAGATTTTTGAAGCCTCGGAGAAGGCGGGCATGGATGTAGAGAGCTATGTCGACAAGTATGCAGAGGAGTTCAAGAGGCTCTTGCCACTTCTAAATATCTCAGAGGACGTTCATTTTGTAAGAACGACAGACAAGCGACACATCGAGGCAGCTCAAGAGTTTTGGAGAAGGGTTGATGATGCTGGTTATATATATAAAAAGAATTATAAAACCAAATACTGCGTAGGATGTGAGTCTGAGAAGACGGACTCGGAGTTGGTAGATGGTAAGTGCTCCATACATACGAACTTAGATCTTGAGGTAATAGAGGAGGAGAATTACTTCTTCAAGTTCAGTGCCTTTGGCGATAAGTTACTCAAGCTTTATGAGAGAGACTTTATTTTGCCAGAGTCTAGACTAAACGAGACAAGAGAGTTTGTCAGGCGTGGGCTTGAGGACTTCTCTATATCAAGACTTAAGGAGAAGATGCAGTGGGGTGTGCCAGTGCCTGGAGATGATAAGCATGTGATGTATGTGTGGTTCGACGCCTTGGTAAACTACATCTCAACTCTTGGTTGGCCAAAGGACGAAGACAACTTTAATAAATTTTGGGTTAACGGTAGCCCAATACAGTATTGTGGCAAGGATAATACTCGTTTCCAGGGAGCTATGTGGCAGGCAATGCTTATGGCTGCGGGCCTGCCAAACAGCGACAAGATAGTGGTTAATGGCTTCGTCACAGGTGACGGTGGGGTAAAGATGAGTAAGTCGCTGGGTAATGTTGTTGATCCTATAGAGGTAGCCAAGAAGTATGGGGCAGAAGCTTTGCGATACTTCGTAACAAGAGAGATATCAACCTTTGAGGACAGCCCTTTCACTCTAGAAAGGTTTAAGGAGTCTTACAACGCGAACCTTGCCAATGGTCTTGGCAACCTCGTGTCTCGCACTATGAAGCTTGCCGAAACTTATCTAGACAAGCCGGTGGTAACAGAGCATAAATTCCACGAAACACTAAAGAGCTTACTCGAAAACTTCGAAATCCATAAGGCTATGGATCACATCTGGAGCGAGGTGGGGGAGCTAGATCAATTTATCCAAAGTGAGAAGCCTTGGGAAACGAAGGATAAGGGGGTCATTACAGAGATGGTCACCAAACTCTCCCACATCGGACACTCTTTAGCTCCCTTTATGCCAGAGACTTCCAAGAAGATACTTGAGGCTATCGATAACAATAAAATAGAGACAGGTCTCTTCCCTCGTATAGATGCCTAAGTACTTCGACATCCACTCGCACCTAAACTTCAAGGACTTTGAGGCTGATATAGATGCCGTAGTAGAGAGACTTCGAGAGACAGAGACTCACACCATAGTAGTGGGCACAGACTACGAGTCATCAAGATGGGCAGTGGAGTTAGCACAAAAATATGATGAGATATACGCCTGCATAGGAGTACATCCAGTAGACAACCCGACAAGAATCTTTGAGAGAGAGAAGTTTGATGAATTAATGAAGAGCCCAAAGGTGGTAGCGGTGGGTGAGTGTGGTTTCGACTTCTTCCATGCTAAGAAGGAGGAGGACCTTGAGAGGCAAGACAAGCTCTTTGATGCCCAGATAGAGTTTGCTCTAGAGTACGACAAACCCCTAATGATCCACTCGCGTAGTGCTTACCAAGAGCTTTTAGATAAGCTAGAAGGATTAAAGAAGATTCATGGCGATAAGCTTCGTGGTGACATCCACTTCTTCGCCGGTACTATCGAAGAAGCTAAAAGATTTTGGGCCGTTGGCTTCAGCACCTCCTTCACTGGAGTCATCACCTTCGCACGGGATTATGATGAGGTTATAAAGAACGCACCAATTGAGATGCTTATGAGTGAGACGGATTCTCCGTATGTCGCTCCAGCTCCTTATAGGGGTAAAAGGAATGAACCGAGCTATGTAGGAGAGGTGGTGAAGAAGATTGCTGAAGTAAGAGGAGAGGATTTGGATGTGGTTTCCAAGGCGCTTGTGGGCAATGCCCTCCGCATGATAGGGTAGTGGGACCTCTTCTGTATCCCGCCTAGGCGGGACTGAGGTTTAAAAGTTAACGACAAACTAATGTCCATTACAGAAGACCGCAAGGAGGCGCTTGTTTATGAGCTCGGATACTTGGTACTCCCAAGTATTGCCGAGGATAAGCTCCCCGAAGTGGTCGACTCTATAAAAGGAATTCTAAAGAAGGCGGGCGCTAAGGAGCTAGACTCCGAGGACCCCATACACACAGACTTGGCCTACACTATGTCTAAGAGCGTTGGTGCTAGGAAGTATGTGGTAGATGAGGCTTACATAGGTTGGGTTAAGTTTGAGGGTGAGGGCCAGATGGCCAACGAGATAGCCGAGGCTGTGAAGAACCTAGATGAGGTTCTAAGGCACCTGCTTATTAAGACCACCAAGGAGACTCGTTTCACCTTCGCTAAGGCCTTGAAGGCCCGTGAGGAGAGGGAGAAGGCTCTAGAGGAGGCCGCTCTTGAGGCTGAGAAGGGGGTTGCCCCCGAGACAGTTGAGAAGGTGGTAGAATAATCCTATGTATCTGAACAAAGCTCTAGTTATAGGCAACTTGACCCGAGACCCAGAGATGAAGTCTCTGCCATCTGGCATTCAGGTTACTAGCTTCTCTGTGGCTACCAACAGGGTCTGGAAGGACAAGAACGGTGCCAAGCAGGAGTCAGCGGACTACCACAACATAGTGGTCTTCGGCAGACAAGCAGAGACAGTAGCCCAGTTCCTCCGCAAGGGCTCATCAGTGCTCGTTGAGGGTAGGATGCAGACTAGAAGTTGGGACGGCCCAGACGGTAAGAAGAACTACAGGACAGAGATAGTGGCGGATAGAGTCCAGTTCGGCCCAAGGCCACAGGGCTCCGGTGCCCCAGCTTCAGCTCCAAAGTCAGAGGATGACAAGAGCAACATCCCACCTATGGAGACCATAGACTACCCAGAGGAGAGCATCAGCTTAGACGACATACCATTCTAAAGATTAAAATAATGAAAAATCCAGAAGTAAATTACGACAACATAGACTACAAGGATGCAGACACACTTAAGAAGTTCATCACTCCTCACGCTCGTATCCAGTCGAGGAAGAGAAGTGGTTTGCCAGTTAGCTTCCAGAAGTCTGTAGAAGTAGCCATCAAGCGAGCTCGCTTCATGGGGCTACTCCCTTACGTTAGTCGTTAAACAAAAAATCGATTTTCTTTGCGCGCTATAATCGCCTATTGGCGATTTACGCTCCACTCGCGCCGACGCGCTCCGTGACGCACGAAAATCGGTTTTTGTTTTGCCTATACGCGCTCGGTGTATTGGCCTGTCTCGGTGTTTACTCGCACTACATCTCCTTCGTTTATAAACATAGGCACTTGTATCTCAGCTCCAGTCTCTAGTACTACTGCCTTAGTGCCTCCTTGAGCGGTGTTACCCTTAACTGCTGGGTGAGCCTCAGTAACCTTGAGCTCCATCTTGATAGGGAGCTTGAGACCGATAATCTTCCCGTCTTCCGAGCCATCATCGTAGAGTAGGGCGTCAACTATGATATTTGTCTTCAAGAACTTGCCTGCATCACCGATGAGTTCAGCAGGGAGCTCGAACCTCTTGGATGGATTGTTAGGCTCGGCGAACCAGTACTCGCCCTTGTTGGTATAGAGATACTTAACTTCTTTGCGACTTATATCAGCTTCCTCGGCCTTGTCGGAGACGTGGAAGGAGTGCTCAACGATGCGTCCTGTAAGGACGTTCCTCATTTTGGTGGCGTTTACGGGCTTCCTCTGTTGCTTACGGAAGACGTGTGAGGAGAGCACTTCGTACGGCTCGCCCTCAAACACAATATACTTCCTCTCTGTTATCTCATTGTATTCAAGCATATAGAGACGCTATTCTACTCTTCCTTAAGTTTTTGTCGAATCTCCTTGAGTATCTGGTTCGCTATAGGCTTGTTCTCTCTTAGGAACTGGCGTGTAGCGTCGTATCCTCGACCGAGCTTCACGTCTCCATACTCATACGAGTTACCACTTTTTTTAAGTAGTCCCATCTTCTCACCAAGTGCTATCATCTCACCCTCTCTTGAGATTCCTTCATTGTACATTAGGTCGAACTCACTTTGTCTAAATGGGGGAGCGACCTTGTTCTTCACCACCTTAACCCTTATGCGACCACCCATCACTTCTTCACCCTTCTTTATCTGTGCAATTCTTCTTATATCAATACGTACAGAGGTGTAGAACTTTAAGGCCTTTCCTCCAGGAGTTGTCTCGGGGTTACCAAACATCATGCCAATCTGCATTCTTATTTGGTTGATGAAGATGACGACCGTCCTACTCTTAGCGACTATTGCTGTGAGCTTTCTCAAGGCCTGACTCATAAGGCGAGCTTGTCGACCAACATGAGTCTGCTCCATGTCTCCCTCAATTTCCGCTCTTGGAGTGAGTGCTGCGACAGAGTCGATGACGATGACGTCCATCTTGCCACTTCTTACCAAGCTCTCTACTATGTCGAGAGCTTGCTCTCCGGTCTCTGGTTGAGAGATGAGTAGTTCATCGTTCTTTACTCCCAAGCGAGCTGCATACTCTGGGTCCATAGCGTGTTCTGCATCTATAAAGGCGCAGAGACCACCGAGCTTCTGGGCTTCAGCAATGACGTGTAGGGATAGAGTGGTCTTGCCCGATGATTCTGGACCGAAGATCTCTATGATGCGTCCACGAGGGAGCCCTCCGACACCAAGTGCTGCATCGAGCCCAATGGAGCCTGTTGAGATAGCGTCTATACCAACCCTTGGCTTCTCACCGAGCTTCATAATAGACTCCTCTCCGAACTTGGTCTTGATAGCATCTATAGCAGCATCAATGTTTTTTGTTTTGTCGTCAGTCTCTACCTTCTTTATTTCTTTTTTGGCTTTGGGCATAAGTAATTTGTTATTTGGCGATGACACGTAGGAGCGTCTCCTTTTCGCGACCGAAGCGGTCTAAGGCTCTAAGCTTAATTATATTCGTTCCTTCATGGGCTATCAATTTTTCTTCAAAGCGACCCTCCTTGTCGGTATATATTTGGCGGTCGTTTAGCGAGAGGTGGGTGATGTTGGTCGCTGTCCCACTTATAAGTAATGGTCCTATATCTACAAGAGCTTCCTCTTTGGGGAAGTTTACCACAACCCTAGGACCCAATATGACGTATCTGCCTTGGAAGAGGGCATAGGCCAAGATAAGTAAGAAGAAGATCGTTAAAGCAATCTTTTTTATCATTCTTCGTCTTGGCCAAACCCTTCTGCACTACCATTTGAGGATACTCCTATAACCTCTCTAGGCTTGGCACCAGAGCCGGGGCCGATGACACCCTTCTCTTCCAATATGTCTATAAGCCTTGCTGCACGAGCGTAGCCTATACGGAGTTTCCTTTGGAGGAAGGAAGTCGAGGCCTTACCAGCGCCCACTACTATCTCTCTGGCTTCCTCGTAGAGTTCGTCATCGTCTCCAGGGTCTTCCTCTTCAATGGTGGAGGAGAAGATCGCGTTCGAGGTGACCTCACCAGAGAAGTTTATCTCATCGTTAAGCTCATCGGCGTAGTTGTCTACCAAGTACTTCACCACCTTCTTCACTTCAGTTTCTGATATATAGGCAGATTGAAGGCGAGTAGGCTTGCCTCTCTCGCCAGATAGCCAGAGCATGTCTCCAGCTCCCAAGAGCTTCTCTGCTCCCGGAGCATCCAATATGGTGCGAGAGTCTATCTGGGAAGCTACTTGGAGAGCAACTCGAGAGGGGACGTTGGCTTTGATGAGACCAGTGATGATGTTGACCGAGGGTCTCTGGGTAGAGAGTAGTAGATGTATTCCCACAGCTCTAGACATCTGGGCCAAGCGGACGATGGCACTCTCAAGCTCTCTTGGGTAGGCCTGCATGAGGTCTGCCAACTCGTCGATGATAACTACGATGTATGGCATGGAGTCATCCTCCTTTACGGTGTCATGATAAGAGGTAATGTCACGGACGGCCTCCTTCTCAAGTATTTCGTAACGTCTCTCCATCTCCTTGGCTGCCCATTTGAGAGCAAGTATCGCTTTCTTTGCATCGGTGATAACAGGTGTTAGAAGGTGGGGGATCTTGTTGTATAGGGTGAGCTCAACACGCTTGGGGTCTATCATAATGAACTTGAGGTTCTCTGGTGGGTTCCTATATAGGAGAGAGGTGATGATGGCGTGTATTGTCACCGACTTACCGCTCCCTGTTGCTCCGGCTATGAGGGCGTGAGGCATCTTAGCAATGTTGGCGAAGTGTGACTCTCCAGCCACATCCTTACCAAGGGCGACCAGCAGGGGCTTGCTACTCTCCGCGTACTCTCTCTCAGACAAGAGTGAGCCGAGACCGATAGTGGTCTTAGCACTGTTTGGCACCTCTATCCCCACAAGAGACTTACCGGGTATAGGCGCTTCTATACGCACTGGGTGTGCAGCGAGGGCGAGCTCGAGGTTTGTCTGGAGACCCATTATCTTTGAGAGCTTCACACCTTCTGCGGGTTTGAGTGCATAACGAGTGACGGAAGGACCTATAGATATTTCATCCATCTCGACGATGATGCCGAAGTTCTGTAAGGTCCTCTTGATGATGTTGGCATTGGCCTTGATGTCTCCAACTCCAGGCTTGCCCTTGTCTCTCTCAAGTAGGGAGAGTGGGGGAGGGGTCCAGGTTTTGCCGGATTTCTTCATCAAGAGTGGTGCGAAGCCGTCTGACTCATCTCTCTTCTTGCTGTCGAAGTTCTTTATAACAGGCTCCGCTTCTACCTCCTCTCTTGTCTCGCCGACTTTCTCTACGGCTTTGTCTATAACAGCATTCTCAACCGGTAGTAGCCCCTCTGCTTCAGTAGGCTTCTCCCTAAGCATAAATATCTTTTTAAAGAGGGCGAGGAAGTTTATCTTTATTGAGGTATCAAAGATGATGAGGAGCGAGACCACCATGAGGGCTACAAGGATGACCAATGATAGATAGATGGCAAAGAGGGAGAGCAGGGGTTTGGCTATAGCTCCACCCACGAGCCCTCCCTTGGTTGGAGCCAATAGTCCTACAGTCCCCAAAGAGGAGAAGAAGAAGATAAAGGACCCTAAGACCTGAGGCAGGGCGAAGCTCTTTTCGTGTGAGCGGAAGAAGGATACAGAGAGCATTAAGCAGACTAGTGGCACCAAGTAGTATCCGATACCAAAGAGGTAGGAGAGGCCCATATAAGTGAGGTCACCAACTCGGCCTCCAAGGCCAAACGAGGCCATAACAAAGAGGACAGTGAGTACCGCCAGAGCCACCCCCCAAATAGCATTCCAAGTCTCTTCAGATATAGAGCTAAAGACCGACTCAGTATCCTCTCCTCCGCGCTTGCCTCGTCTCTCTTTTTTGGCCATTTATATAGCTATTTATTTGGATATTGTAACACGAAATACAAGAGGGGATTTGTCTATTGTTAAGTGTCTTTAAGATGTCCTATACTAGAAGCACTTGCCATAAAGGACATTCTATGCTATAATGGACATTGTATAAAAGACATGCAAACAGACATTAAAAAGACAGAGAAGTTGGTCAGCGCGCTGTATCTTATTACCAGCTTTTTCGCCGATATTGAGCCCATGAAGTGGCGCCTTAGAGAGCTTGGCAATAAGCTCCTTGGAGCCAAGGAGGGTAAGAACCTTGCTCAAGAGATAACTAGTCTACTAACTGTGGCCAAGAACTCTGGTCTCATTTCTGATATGAATTACAACATAATTCATAAGGAGTTTTCTAATCTCCTATACTCTGGCGGTGATTTATCAGACATCTTGAAGATAGAAGAGAGGTCTCACGTAGAGCCAATCATTGAGAGGTACACTCCAACCATCTCTAGCCCAGTTATTAAGGACAAACCATATAAGACAGAGCCCAGAGAGACCCCAAAGGACGGAGCCGTGGCCTTGAAGAAGAACGGACGTCAATCGGTCATTTTGAGCCTATTAAAGAAGCAACATGAGATCATGATAAAGGACGTTTCCCCCCTTATAGAAGGCGTGAGTGAGAAGACTATCCAAAGAGAGCTTCTAACCTTGGTGAAGAACGGAGTTTTGAGGAAGGAGGGTGAGAAGAGGTGGAGTAGATACAGCCTTGCGAATTAGCCCAAAACGTGTATAATAGCCTTAGTTTATTAGCCCTTAGGGGTTATCCACAGAATACTTAGGTTTTTGCGTGTTGGCTCTATATAATTAAACATGTGTACAAAGTCTAGCCCCCTTTATCGGGCTTGCCGGCAAAGGCTTATCCGTTGTCGGCAAATTAGTAGACGTTTCGTCACCTGAACTCTTTTAGAATAATCAGGGAAGCGAGGCGCAATTAGAAATAAATTAATTAAATAATGAAAAGAATCGCAATCGCACGACTTGCTGGTTTCTCAGCAGCTGCTGCAATGACATTGGGCGTTTTCGCTCCTGTTTCTGCACAGACAATCGCTGAGCTCCAGGCACAAATCGCTGCGCTTATGGCACAGCTTCAGGCCCTCTCTGGTGGCGCTTCAGCTTCTGCAACCATCACTTCCGACCTCACAGTTGGTTCTACTGGTTCCCAGGTTGTCGCTCTTCAGAACGCACTTGTAGCTGGTGGTCACTTGACCATGCCTGCAGGCGTTGCTCCTGGTTACTTCGGTACTCTTACTAAGGCTGCAGTTGCCAAGTGGCAAGCTGCTATGGGTCTTCCTGCTACTGGTTACTTCGGTCCTCTTTCAAGGGCTAAGTTTGCTGGTGCAGTTGTTGTTACCCCTGGTACTCCTGGTACAACTCCAGCAGTTCCTGGAGTTATCACTACTCCTGGCGCCGAGGGTACCCTTACTGTTACCAACGCTCC
>JACCDV010023528.1_pt1 | contig 65826 bp, 55 predicted proteins | sample 7446131 | NCBI WGS metagenome assembly JACCDV01 (sample SAMN15323448, study PRJNA562643) | freshwater metagenome | isolation source: river surface water | place: USA:Blue River Watershed | collected 2017-08-17
AGCTTCTCGGCGGTCTGCAACACGGCGCTGGAGTCGGTGTTTTGCATCAGCACGTCGGCGCCGCCGTTGATCAGCGCGGTGGCGGCCTCGGTCTCCTTGGGCGGGTTGAACCATTCGTTGACCCAGACCACCTTGGTCTTGATCTTCGGGTTCACCGACTGGGCGCCCATGGTGAAGCTGTTGATGTTGCGGATCACCTCGGGAATTGGGATCGAGGCGACCACACCCAGGGTGTTGCTCTTGGTCATCTTGCCTGCGATCACACCGGCCATGTAGGCGCCTTCGTAGGTGCGGCTGTCATAGGTGCGCATGTTGTCGGCTTGCTTGTAGCCGGTGGCATGCTCGAACTTGACCTCTTTGTTGTCGGCCGCAACCTTGAGCATCGGCTCCATGTAGCCGAAGGTGGTGCCAAAAATCAGCTTGTTGCCCTGGCTGGCCATGTCGCGCAGCACGCGCTCGGCGTCGGCGCTCTCGGGCACGTTCTCGACGTAGCTGGTGACGATCTTGTCGCCAAACTCTTTTTCCAGCGCCTTGCGGGCGTTGTCGTGGGCAAAGGTCCAGCCGCCATCCCCCACCGGGCCAACGTAGGCGAACGCAATCTTCAGGGGCTCGGCCTTGGCCGCAGCGGCCGGCTTGGCCTCTTCCTTCTTGCCGCAACCGGCCAGCACGGCGGCGGCGGCAATCGCGGTCAGGGCCACCATGCGGGTGGTGGTGCGCTTGGAGATGTCGATCATGGAATGTCCTTTGCTAGGGATGGGTTGACGATGGACGGGAACGGAAAACACTCATTATGGCGCTGAAAACGGCTCAGGAGCCAGGGTGGAACACCCGACCCAGCGAGGCCGGCATGTTGACCCGGATCCAGGTCGGGTTGCGCGAGATCAGCACCAGCACCACGATGGTGGCCAGATAGGGCAAGGCGGTGAGCAACTGGCTGGGCACCTGCACGCCCGAGCCCTGCAGGTGAAACTGCAGCATGGTCACGCCGCCGAACAGGTAGGCACCCAGCAGCACGCGCGCGGGCCGCCAGGTGGCAAAAGTGGTCAGGGCCAGGGCAATCCAGCCCTTGCCAGCGACCATGCCCTGCACCCACAGCGGGGTGTAGATGATCGACAGGTAGGCGCCGGCCAGGCCGCACAGGGCGCCGCCGGTGACCACCGCCAGCAGGCGGATGCGGCGCACCGGATAGCCCAGCGCATGCGCCGATTCAGGCGACTCGCCCACCGAGCGCAGCACCAGGCCGCTGCGGGTGCGGTGGAGCCACCAGATCAGGCCCAGGGCCAGCAGCATGCTCAGGTACACCAGCGGGTGGTGCCGGAACAGGGCCGGCCCGATCCAGGGCAGATCGGCCAGCCAGGGCACCGCAAAATTCAGGCGCTCGGGCAGTTGCTCCTTGACATAGCCCACGCCCACAAAGGCCGAAAACCCGGCGCCAAACAGGCTCAGCGCCAGGCCGGTGGCGTACTGGTTGGTGCCCAGCCAGATCACCAGCACGCCAAACACCGCGGCCATGAGCGCGCCCGCGCCCATGCCGGCCACAAAACCGGCCAGGTCGCTGCCGGTGTGAACCACGGTGGCAAAACCGGCGATGGCGGCGCAGAGCATCATGCCCTCGGCCCCCAGGTTGACGATGCCGGCCTTCTCGTTGATCAGCAGGCCCAGCGAGGCAATGGCCAGCACGGTGCCCGCGTTGAGCGTGGCGGCCAGCAAGAGTGCATAGGTGTCCATCAGCGGGCCCTCCAGCGCAGACGATAGGCGACCAGGGTGTCACAGGCCAGCAGCGAGAACAGCAGCAGGCCCTGGAACACCCCGGTGATGGAGTTGGGCAGGCCCAGGCGCGACTGCGCCATCTCGCCGCCAATGTAGAACATGCTCATCAGCACCGCCGACAGCACCATGCCCAGCGGGTGCAGCCGCCCCACATAGGCCACGATGATGGCGGCAAAGCCGTAGCCCGCCGGCACATAGGGCGTGAGCTGACCGATCGGGCCGGCCACCTCCAGCGCGCCGGCCAGGCCGGCAGCGCCGCCCGAGACCAGCAGCGCCAGCCACAGCGCGCGGCGCGACGAGAAGCCCGCATAGCGCGCGGCATCGGGCGCCAGGCCGCCCACCTGCTGGGCAAAGCCAGCGCGGGTGCGGAACAGGAACAGCCACAGCGCCACCGCCCCGGCCAGGGCAATGAGCAGGCCCACGCTCACCCGCGAGCCGCTCATCAGGCGCGGGATCTGCGTGACCGCCTCGAAGGTGCGGGTCTGCGGGAAGTTGTAGCCCGCCGGGTCTTTCCAGGGCCCGTAGACCAGGAAGCCCAGCAGCATGTCGGCCACATAGACCAGCATCAGGCTGACCAGGATTTCATTGGCATTGAAGCGGTCGCGCAGCAAGGCCGTGATGCCGGCCCACAGCATGCCGCCCAACAGGCCCGCGGCCAGCACGGCCAGCAAGATCCAGCGCCCGGTCTCCTTGTCGGCCAGCAGCGCCACGCCGCCGGCGCAGACCGCGCCGACAATGAACTGGCCCTCGGCGCCGATGTTCCACACATTCGATCGGTAGCAGACGGCCAGGCCCAGGGCAATGAGCAGCAGCGGGGTCGCCTTGACCATCAGCTCGCCCACGGCATAGACGCTGCGCAGCGGCTCCCAGAAAAACATCTGCAGCCCGCGCACCGGGTCCTTGCCCAGGGCCATGAACAGGGCCACGCCAATCAGCACGGTGACCAGCAGGGCCAGCAGCGGGGACGCCCAGGTCCAGAAACCGCTGGCCTGGGGACGGGGTTCAAGCCGCAGCATGCTGCACCTCCTGCGACCACAGACCGCTCATCCATTCGCCAATGCGCATCGGGTTGGCCTCCTGGCGCGTCAGCGACGGCGAGAGCCGGCCACGCGCCATCACGACCATGCGGTCGGACATTTCAAACAACTCTTCCAATTCCTCCGAGACCACCAGCACGGCGCAACCGGCGTCGCGCAGGGCCAGGATCTCGGCGCGGATCTGCGCCGCGGCGCCCACGTCCACGCCCCAGGTGGGCTGCGAGACGATCAGCAGCCGCGGGTTGGCGCTGATCTCGCGGCCCACAATGAATTTCTGCAAATTGCCCCCGGACAAGGAGCGCGCCGGGGCGTTGGGCCCATTGGCCTTGACGCGAAAGCGCTCGATGATCTGCTGCGCCTGCTCGGTCAGCGCACGCATGCGGATCCAGCCCGAGCGCTGCACCGCCTCGGTGCGGGTCAGCAGCAGGTTGTGCGCCAGCCCGAGCGAGGGCACGGCACCGCGCCCCAGGCGCTCCTCGGGCACAAAGTGCAGGCCCAGCTTGCGCCGATGCGCCGGGCCCAGGCGCGCCACCGGCTGATCGTCGATGCGGATGGACCCAGGCGCCGCCCGGGTGTCCTCGCCCGAGAGGGCCCAGAGCAGCTCGCGCTGGCCGTTGCCCGACACGCCGGCCAGGCCCACGATCTCGCCGGCCCGCACCTCCAGCGACACCGCCTCAAGGTCCACACCAAAGGGGTCCTGACGCGCCAGGCTCAGTTGCGACACCGACAGCACCACCTCGCCCGGCTGGCGCGGTGTGGGGGCCAGCGCCGGGGGCTCGGCGCCAATCATCAGGCGCGAGAGCGAGGCATTGGTCTCTTCGCGCGGATCGCAGACGCCGCTCACCTGGCCGCCCCGCAGCACGGTGCAGGCCGAGCACAGGGCACGGATTTCATGCAGCTTGTGGCTGATGTAGAGCAGGCTGCAGCCCTCGGCCACCAGCTGGTGCAAGACGGCAAACAGCTTCTCGACCGCCTGCGGGGTCAGCACCGAGGTCGGCTCGTCCAGGATCAGCAGGCGCGGCTCGGTCAGCAGGGCGCGGATGATCTCGACGCGCTGCATCTCGCCCACGCTCAGGGTGTGGACAGGGCGCTCGGGCTCCAGGTCCAGGCCGTATTCGCTGGCCTTGGCGCGGATGCGCGCGGTGACCTCGGCCAGGCTGAGCGAGCGGTCCAGCCCCAGCCAGACGTTCTCGGCCACCGTGAGGGTGTCGAACAGGCTGAAGTGCTGGAAGACCATGCTGATGCCCAGGCGCCGCGCCTCTTGGGGGTTGCGGATCTGCACCGGCTGGCCCTGAAAGAACACCTTGCCCTCGTCGGGCTTGACCGAGCCGTAAATGATCTTCATCAGGGTGGACTTGCCAGCGCCGTTTTCACCCAGCACGGCATGGGCCTGGCCCGGCAACACGCTGAGCGAGACATCGCGGTTGGCCACCACGCCGGGATAGCGTTTGGTGATGCCGTGCAGGGACAACAGGGCAGAACTCATGACGGAACCTTGGGTTGGGGCAACTGACGGGCGCTCTCGCGCACCTGCTCGCGCAGCCAATGGGCGGCGGACCAAGCGTGGGTGCGATCATGCCAGAGCTGGTAGTAGGTCATGGGCGGCAGTGTCACAGGGCAGTCAAGCATCACCAGGCCAGGTGCAGCGGCCACAGAGCGCTGGCAATACTGGCGACCGGTGGTCAGCACAAGCAAACTCGATGCCACCATGCGCGGCATCAGCCCAAAATGCGCGCAGCGCACCGCAATGCGCCGCGCCAGGCCCATGCGGTCGAGCTGCTCGTCGATGATGCCGCGCCAGCCGGGATAGGCGGGCGTGGGCGCCACATGCGCACACTCGAGCCACTGCGCCACGCTCCAGCCGCGCCGCACCGCCGGGTGCTGCGCGCTGACCAGGCAGGCCACCGGGTCTTCAAACAGCGGCGCACGGTGCAGGTGCGCAGGGGGCTCGGTCCAGTTGCCCACCACCAGATCCAGCCGGCCCTGGGCCAGGTCCTGCGCGTACTGGGCCTGCGGCGACAGGGCATGGATTTCCAGCCGGGCCTGCGGCGCCGCCTGCTGCACCCGGGCCACCAGACCGGGCAAAAACCAGGGGTCCAGGGTGTCGCTGGCGGCAATGCGAAAGGTTTGTGTGGCCTGCGCGGGCTCGAAGGGGCGGCGCTGGGCAAAGAGCTGGTCCGCGGTTTGCATGAGCAGCTGCGCCGGCTCGATCATCTGCAAGGCGGCGTCGGTGGGCACCATGCCGGTGCCACTGCGCACCAAAATGGGGTCGCCGGTGAGTTCGCGCAAGCGCCGCAAGGCCAGCGACACGGCCGGCTGCTGCTGGCCCAGGCGCAAAGCCGTGCGGGAGACGCTGCGTTCGGTGATCAAGGTGAACAGGGTGCGGATGAGTTGGAGGTCGATCTTGTCCAATTGCGGGGCCGGCTTCATAACGCAATCCCCATAGTGTTCATGGTGCTGGCATGATGAACCCCGGGCCGCCCGGCCCTAGCATGCGCTCGTGGCGCCACGCCCCGCTTCTGGGCCGCGCTGATTCGTTGTTCTGGAGGAATTTTTCGCATGTCCTTCGTCTCCTCTGCTGCGGCGCCCGCGGGCGCCGCGCCGCACCAGACGGTCCGGGTCTTGCGCCGGGGCCAGCCTGAGCCATGGCGCAATGTAGCACCGGGGCGCACCCTGCTCTCGGTCCTGCGCGACGATTTGCGCATGACCGACACCAAGGAAGGCTGCGCCAGCGGCGATTGCGGTGCCTGCACCGTTGTGCTGGCCGACCTGGACCAAGGGGCGCTGCGCCTGCGCACGGTCAACAGCTGCATCCGGCCGGCCCACGCCGCGCACGGTCGCGCCTTGTTCACCGCGGCCGATCTGGCCAGCCCCAACGGGCGCCTGCACCCGGTGCAGCAAGCCCTGCTGGACCACCACGGCTCGCAGTGCGGCTTCTGCACGCCCGGCATTGTGATGAGCCTGCTGGCCCTGTACGAGCGCCTGACGCCCGGCCAGGTCGTCACCCGCGAGATGGCCTTGCAGGCCCTGTCGGGCAATCTGTGCCGCTGCACCGGCTACCGACCCATCGTCGAGGCGGCCATGAGCTTGCGCGCCGATCCGGCCCATTCCGTCAACACCCCGGCCTTGCGCCGCCAGCTCAAGGCGCTGTCGGCGGCGGCAGCGCAGGACGAGGTGGCGCTGCCCCCAAGCGGTGGCCAGGCCCCCTTCTACCTGCGCCCCACCCTGCCCGAGACGGCCCTGCAAGCCCGCGCGCGGCACCCGCAGGCCACGCTGATCGCGGGCGCCACCGACGCCGGGCTGTGGCTCACCCAGGGCCTGAAAGACCTGCCGCACATCATCGACCTGGGCCGGGTCCGCGCCTGGCAGCGGGTCGAGACCTATGCGCATCACCTGGCCATTGGCGCGGCGGTCCCGCTGCAAGACGCGTTTGATGCGCTGGCGCGCCACTGGCCTGGCGTGCATGCCTTTGGTGAGCGCTTTGCTGGCTGGCCGGTGCGCCAGTCGGGCACCCTGGTGGGCAATGTGGCCAATGGCTCGCCGATCGGCGACAGCATGCCCATGCTGATCGCCATGGGGGCCCAGGTGGTGCTGATGGCCTGGCGGCGCGGCCGCGTGCAGCACCGCCACCTGCCGCTGGAGGACTTTTACACCGGCTACCGGCAAACCCAGCTGGCCCCCGACGAGCTGGTGGCCTGGGTGGTGGTGCCCAAGCCCCGACCTGGCCAGCGCCTGCACCTGGACAAGCTGAGCAAGCGTCAGGAGGACGACATCTCGGCGGTCTGCCTGGCGCTGCGCCTGACCCTGGTCGACGGCCAGGTGCAAGACGCCCGCGTTGGCGTGGGCGGGGTGGCGGCCACGCCCCTGCGCGCCCATGCGGCCGAGGCGGCCCTGCGCGGCCAGCCCTGGAACCCGGCCACTGCCCTGGCGGCCGGGCAGGCCCTGGCCCAGAGCGTGCAGCCCATCAGCGACATGCGCGCCAGCGCCGACTACCGGCGCCAGATGCTGCGGGCGCTGATGCAACGGGCCCAGGCGCGCGACGCCATCGGCGAAGTCCAAGACCTGATGCAGGTGCTGCCCAGCACCGGGGAGGCCGCATGAGCGCCCACACGCCACCCTCGGCTCCCCTGCCCCCGCATGAGAGCGCCGCTGCCCAGCTGCAGGGGCGCGCCGACTACCTGGACGACCTGCCCGAGTGGCAGGGCATGTTGCATGTGGCCCCGGTGCTGAGCCCCCAGGCCTGCGGCCAGCTGCGCCGCCTGGACCTGCGCGCGGTGCGCCAGGCCCCCGGCGTGGTGGCCGTGCTGACCGCCCAGGACCTGCCGGGCGAGCGCCTGCTGGCCACCTTTGTGCACGACGAGCCCATCCTGCCCGAGACCGAGGTCTCGCATGTGGGCCAGGTGCTGGCCCTGGTGGTGGCCCACTCGCACCGCGCAGCGCGCCAGGCAGCGCAGCTGGCGCAGATCGACATCGCCCCCGGCACGCCGCTGCTGCACGCCCGCCAGGCCCATGCGGCCGGGGCGCATGTGCTGCCCTCGGTGCGCCTGGCGCGCGGTGACGCGGCCGCCGCGCTGGCCGAGGCACCGATGCGACTGCAAGGGCAGCTGGAGGTGGGCGGGCAGGAACACTTTTACCTGGAGGGCCAGATCGCCAGCGTGCAGGCGCAAGAGGGCGGCCAGTGGCTGGTGCATTCGAGCACCCAGCACCCCGGCGAGGTGCAGCACTGGGTGGCCCATGCCCTGGGCGTGCCGCTGTCGCAGGTGCGGGTGGTGTGCCGCCGCATGGGCGGGGGCTTTGGCGGCAAGGAAACGCAGGCCGGCCACCTGGCGGTCTGGGCCGCGCTGGCGGCGCAGCACACTGGCCGCGCGGTGAAGATGCGGCTGGACCGGCGTGACGATTTTCTGATCACCGGCAAGCGCCACCCCTTCAGCCACGACTGGTCGGTGGGCTTTGACGCCGAGGGCCGGGTGCTGGGCCTGCACAGCGAGCAGCTGGTGCACTGCGGCCACAGCGCCGACCTGAGCGGCCCGGTGGCCGATCGCGCCCTGTTCCACACCGACAACGCCTACTGGCTGCCGGCGGTGCAACTGGATTCGCACCGCTGCCGCACCCACACCCAGAGCCACACCGCCTTCCGCGGTTTTGGCGGCCCGCAGGGGGTGCTGCTGATCGAGACGGTGATGGGCGACATCGCCCGCCACCTGGGCCGCGATGCGCTGGATGTGCGCCTGGCCAATCTGTACGGCGAGACCGAGCGCAACACCACGCCCTACGGCATGGCGGTGCAGGACAACATCCTGCGCCCCCTGATGACGCAGCTGGCCCAGCAGTGCCGCTACCGCGAACGGCGCGCCGCCATCACGGCCTGGAACGCGGCCTCGCCGGTGCTGCGCAAGGGCCTGGCGCTCACGCCGGTCAAGTTTGGCATCAGCTTCACCGCCACGCAGTTCAACCAGGCCGGCGCCTTGGTCTCGGTCTACACCGACGGCAGCGTGCGGGTCAACCATGGCGGCACCGAGATGGGCCAGGGCCTGCACACCAAGGTGGCCGCCCTGGTGGCCGCGGTGCTGGGCGTGCCGGTGCAACAGGTGCTGGCCACGGCCAGCGACACCGCGCTGGTGCCCAATGCCAGTGCCACGGCAGCCTCCAGCGGCACCGACCTCAATGGTCGCGCCGCCGAGCGCGCGGCCACCCAGGTGCGGGCCCAGCTGGCCGCCTGCCTGGCGCAGACCGACGGCTGCGCACCCGAGGATGTGCGCTTTGCCGACGGCTGGGTCCACACCCCGCAGCGTCAACGCCGGTTTGTCGAGGCGGTGCAACACGCCTACAGCCAGCGCGTGCCCCTGTGGAGCGACGGCTTTTACGCAACGCCCGGCATCCACTACGACCGCCAGACCTTGAGCGGCCGGCCTTTCTACTACTTTGCCTATGGCGCCGCCTGCAGCGAGGTGGTGATCGACCCGCGCACCGGCGAGTACCGCCTGCTGGCCACCGACATCCTGCACGACGTGGGCCATTCCCTGCACCCCGAGATCGACCGTGGCCAGATCGAGGGCGGCTTTGCCCAGGGCCTGGGCTGGCTGACCACCGAAGAGCTGGTGTGGGACGAGCGCGGGGTGCTGCGGACCCAGGGCGCAAGCACCTACAAAATCCCCACCGCGGCCGACCTGCCCGAGCACCTGGTGGTGGACTTCTGGCCCGAGGCCAACCGCGTGGACAACGTGGGCGGCAGCAAGGCGGTGGGCGAGCCCCCGTTCATGCTGGCCATCAGCGTGTACGAGGCCTTGCGCGATGCGGTGGGCGCCACCTGCCCGGGCACGCAAGCCGTGCGGCTCGATACCCCGGCCACGCCCGAGCGCGTGTGGCGCGCGGTGCAGGCCCTGCGCGAGGGCACGGCATGAGCGCGGCGGACGGCCTGCACGGCTGGCGCGCCGACCTGCTGCACTTTCCCGACCCGGGGGTGCCGCAGCTGGTGCACGTGCGCGATGCCCTGCTGGTCACGCGGCGCGATGGCGACGGCGTGGCGCGCGTGGCCGATCTGGGCCCCGCCCACGAGGTGCTGCCCCGCCACCCCGGCCTGGCCGTGACCGCGCTGGACGGCTGCATGGCCCCGGGCTTTGTCGACCTGCATGTGCACTACCCCCAGCTCGATGTGATCGCCTCGCCGGCCGATGGCCTGCTGCCCTGGCTGGAGCACTACACCTTTCCGCACGAGCGCCAGTTTGCCGACCCGGTGCATGCGCGCGCGGTGGCCGAGTGTTTTCTGGACGAGCTGCAGCGCCATGGCGTGACCAGCGCGCTTTGCTTTGCCACCGCCCACCCCGAATCGGTCGATGCCTTCATGGCAGCCGCGCAGGCGCGGCGCCTGCGCATGGTGGCCGGCAAGGTCCTGCAGGACCGGCACAGCCCCGACGGCCTGCGCGATGTCGACACCGCGCAAAGCCTGCAACAGACCGAGGCCCTGATCGCGCGCTGGCATGGGGTGGACCGCCTGGGCTATGCCATCACGCCGCGTTTTGCGCCCACCAGCAGCGCCGCGCAATTGCACGGCGCTGGCGAGATCGCAGCCGCCCATCCGCAGGTCTGGGTGCAGTCGCATGTGGCCGAGAACCACGACGAGATTCGCTGGGTGCACGAGCTGTTTCCCGAGGCGCGCAGCTACCTGGATGTGTACGCCCGCGCCGGCCTGCTGCGCGAGCGGGCGGTCTATGCCCACGGCATCCACCTCGACGCGCGCGACCGCGCGCTGCTGGCCCAGACCGGTGCGAGCCTGGCGGTGTGCCCCACCAGCAACCTGTTCCTGGGCAGCGGCTTTTTTGACTTTGCCGCCGCGCAGGCCGCGGGGCTGCGCTGGGGCCTGGCCTGCGATGTGGGCGGCGGCACCAGCTTCTCGCCCTTTCACACCATGCACGCGGCCTACACCGTGGCGCGCCAATCGGTGGGCCGAGCGGGCCTGCACCTGCCCCCGCAAACCCTGTGGTGGCACCACACCGCCGGCGCCGCGCAAGCCCTGGGCCTGGGCCAGCAGATTGGCAATCTGCACATCGGCTGCGAGGCCGACTGGGTGGTGCTCAACGACCGCGCCACGCCCCTGCTGGCGCGCCGCTGTGCGCAAGCGAACTCGCTGGACGAGTGGCTGTTTGCGCTGATCGTGATGGGCGACGACCGGGTGGTGGCACGCACGGTGATCGACGCAGACGGCCGCTAGCGCACGCGCCCTTGCCTCAGAACAGCTGACCCTGGCCCGGTGGCGCGGGGGGACGAAATTGCGCCACATCAAGGGGCAGCGAGCGCCGTGCCAGGCCCAGGCGCGCGCAGGCCTTGAGAAAGCGCTGGCGCAGCAGATCGGCCCACAGGCCCTGCCCATGCATGCGCTGGCCGATGCGCGCGTCGTTGTCCTTGCCGCCGCGCAGGTCATGGATGCGGGCCATGATGCGCTCGGCGCGCTGCGGATGGTGCTGCTGCAGCCACTCACGAAACAGGGGCGCGAGTTCCCAGGGCAGGCGCAGCACGGTGTAGAACGCGCTTTGCGCGCCTGCATCGCGCGCGGCCTGCAGCACCTGCTCCATGTCCTCGTTCAGAAACGGGATCTGCGGCGCCACGCTCACCCCCACCGGCACCCCCGCGCGCGCCAGCGCTTCAATGGTGCGCAGGCGCCGCCAGGGCGCCGGGGCGCGCGGCTCCAGGCGCCGCGCCAGCGCGGCATCGAGGGTGGTGATGGTCACGTACACCGCGGCCAGGCCCCGCTTGGCCATGGGTGCCAGCAGATCCAGGTCGCGCTCCACGCCGCTGCCCTTGGTCACCAGGGCCATGGGGTGGTGGCAATCGTGCAGGACCTGCAGCACCTCGCGCGTGAGGCCCAGCTCGCGCTCGAGCGGCTGGTAGGCGTCGGTGACGGTACCGATGGCCAGCACCGCCGGGCGGTAAGCCGGCCGCGAGAGCTCTTCGCGCAGCCGCTCGGCCAGCCCTTGCTTGGCCACCAGCCGGGTCTCGAAATCGAGCCCGGGCGAGAGCCCCAGGTAGCTGTGGCTGGGACGGGCGTAGCAGTAGCTGCAGCCGTGCTCGCAGCCCCGGTAGGGGTTGAGGGAGCGGTCAAAGCCGATGTCGTCGGAGGTGTTGAAGGCCATGGCCGAGCGGGCAGGCTCCCAGACCCAGCGGGTGCGCGGCGCGGGCGCCTCGGCCAAGGCCTCGGGCAAGCTGCCCCAGCCGTCGTCAAAGGCCTGCCGGTCCTCGCTGGCAAAGCGGTGCGTCAGGCGGCGGGGCGTGCCCCGGCCCTTGATGGCCTGCAAAGGGATGTGGATGTCCATGGACTGTATTTTTATACAGTCTTTTCGGCATGGCAAGCGCGGCGGATCGACCGGCACGGTCGGACCGCCATGGCGGCGCAAAAGGCGAGCGCCTGGCCCTCAGGCGGACGGGGTCTGGAGCAAGGTCTGCACCGCCTCGGCCTGCGTGGGGCGCACGGTGCGGGCGATTTCCTGGCCGTCCTGCAGCAGGATCAGCGTGGGCCAGAGCTTGACGCGAAAGTGGCGGCCCAGGGGGCGGCCCGGGCCGTCCTCGACCTTCACATGGCGCAGCGCCTGGCCGGCCAGGGCTTGCGCAATCGGGGCCTGGGCGGCACGGCAGTGGCCGCACCAGTCGGTGCCAAATTCCAGCAGCACGCGGCCGGGCCAGGCCTGAACGTCGGCGGCCAGCGGCGCCTCAATGGCGCTCAGGTAAGGGGCAGTCATGGCGGTACGCAACAGTTCGCGATCGGTGGCAAGGCCCTCAGTGTGCCACGGACGGCGGCGGGCCACCCGGGCGCTGACGCCCGCTCAGGCGCCAGCGAGCTCGCGCAGCGCCTGCGGGTTGGGCAGCCAGATCTGGCGGCCAGTGCCGGCAATCAGCTGGCGCTCGCGCAGGTGACGCAGCACGCGCGAGAAGGTCTCGGGGGCCATGCCCAGTTGCGCGGCAATGGCGCGCTTGCGCTCGCGCAGGGTCACGCCCAGCCCTTCGCCCTCGCGACGCGGCTCGGCCTGCTGCAGCAACCACTGCGCGCAGCGCGCATCGGCGTCTTTGGACAAGCGGCTGATGGCCACCTCGGTCTGTTGGCGCTGGGCCCGTGCCAAGTCCAGCAGCAACTCGCGCGAGACGGCCGGCAGGGCCTGCAGTTCGGCGGCAAACACCGCCGCGGGCACGCGCTCGATCTCCAGCGCGGTCTCGGCCAGCGCATCCACCGCGTGGGGCTGGTGCAGCAGCGTGGCCGACGCCTCCAGCCAGAAGGGGCCATCGATGGTGGCCAGCTGGTGGGCCATGCCCTCCTCGCCAAGCAAACCCACCTGCACCCGACCGCGGCGCACATGCAAGACCTCGTCGCAGGTCTGGCCCCGGCGCAGCACCACGCTGCCTGCAGGCATGACGCTGGGCGGCACTTGGGGCGACAGGGGCGGGGGCACGGTTGGCAGGTTCATGGGGGCAATGTGCCAGAGGGGCCTGCGCCGCGCATTGACGCACATCAACCCGGCGGCGATTGCCCATGTCCCCCTTAAAATCGGGTCTGCACAGCCCGGGACGCGCGGCAGGTGCGGCGCTCGCCCATGGGGGATTCGGCCGCACACCCTGTCTTTTCCAAGGAGCGCGCCATGGCCACCCTGCTGATCCAGCACCTGCACACCCTGTCCACGATGGACGATGCCGACCACACCTGGCACGACGCCGCGCTGCGGGTGCGCGACGGCCTGATCGAATGGGTGGGCCCGCAAGCCGAGCTGCCCCCAGCCCTGGCGCACGCCGACGAGGTGATCGACGGGCGCGGCCTGCTGGCGGTGCCCGGCCTGGTCAACACCCATCACCACATGTACCAGAGCCTGACGCGCGCGGTGCCCGGGGTGCAGAACGCCGAGCTGTTTGGCTGGCTGCGCGGGCTCTACCCGATCTGGGCCGGGCTCACGCCCGAGATGGTGCGCGTGAGCACCCAGGTGGCGATGGCCGAGTTGCTGCTCTCGGGCTGCACCACCAGCAGCGACCACCTCTACCTCTACCCCAACGGGGTGCGGCTGGACGACAGCATCGAGGCCGCGCACGCGATCGGCATGCGCTTTGTGGCCACCCGCGGCAGCATGAGCGTGGGCCAGTCGGCCGGGGGCCTGCCGCCCGACCGACTGGTCGAACGCGAGGACGACATCCTGCGCGACGCGCAGCGCCTGATCGAGACGCACCACAACGCCGCGCACGGCGCCATGGTGCAGGTGGCGCTGGCGCCCTGCTCGCCCTTTAGCGTCAGCCGCGACCTGATGCGCCTGTCGGCCGAGATGGCGCGCCAGCACGGTGTGCGCCTGCACACCCACCTGGCCGAGAACGACCACGACGTGGCCTACAGCCTCGAGAAGTTTGGCTGCACCCCGGCACAGTACGCGCAAGAGCTGGGCTGGGTGGGCGAGGACGTGTGGCACGCGCACTGCGTCAAGCTCGACGACGCGGGCATCTCGCTCTTTGCCGCCACCCGCACCGGGGTCGCGCACTGCCCTTGCAGCAACATGCGGCTGGCCAGCGGCATCGCCCCGGTGCGCGCCATGCTGGACGCCGGCGTGCCGGTGGGCCTGGGCGTGGACGGCAGCGCCAGCAACGACGGCGCTCACCTGGTGGCCGAGGCGCGCCAGGCCATGCTGCTGGCGCGCCTGCGCAAATCCCTCGAGGGGCCGCAGACGCGCGACGGGCAGCGCTTTTTTGGCTGCGACCTGGCCCCCATGGAGATGACCGCGCGCGACGCCTTGCGCCTGGCCACCCGGGGCGGCGCCCAGGTGCTGGGCCGCGCGCACGACATTGGCCAGATCAGCCCCGGGTATTGCGCCGACCTGGCGCTGTTTGACCTGAACACCCTGGGCATGGCCGGCGGTGCGGTGCACGACAGCGTGGCCAGCCTGATGCTCTGCGCCTCGGCCAATGCCCGCCACACCGTGGTCCATGGCCGGGTCGTGGTGCGCGATGGTCAGCTCACCACCGTGGCGCTGGGGCCGCTCATCGAGGCGCACAACCGGCTGGCGCGCCAGCTGGTGCAGGCGGCCTGATCAGCCGCCTTCGGCCAGCGCGCGCAGCTGCTGCGCCCAGTCCTGGGCAAATGCCTGCGGCTGCATGAGCGGGCTGCGCTGCAGGCGCTCGCGCAGCGCCCCGCGCTCGCGGCGCCAGCGGGCAAGGTCCTCGGCCATGGCCAGCGCGGCCTGCACATAGGCCGTGTCGTCGTGGGCGATGCCCTCGGTCAGGCCCACGTTGTTCAGCACCGACAAGCCCTGGCGCGAGGCCAGCGTCTGCCCCACCCGGGTCACCAGCGGCACGCCCATCCACAGCGCGTCCACGCTGGTGGTGCCGCCGGCAAAGGGATAGGGGTCGAGGGCGATGTCGATCTCGCCATAGGCCTGCAGGTACTGCTCGCGCGGGGAGCTGCCCATCAGGCGCACCCGCTCGGGCGCCACGCCCAGGGCTGCCAGGCGCGCCAGCAACTGCGCGCGGGTGCTCGCGTCGTCCAGGGGCAAGGCCTTGAGCACCAACTGCGCGTCGGGCCGCGCCTGAAGGATCTGCGCCCACAGGCCCAGCACGGTGTCGTTGATCTTGGCCAGGTGGTTGAAGCACCCCAGGGTCAGCGGCCGATCGGCGGGCACGACGGGCAAGGCCACGTCGGGCATCTGGCCCATGCAAAAGCGCGTGTGCGGCAGGTGCAGCACCTGCTCGGTATAGAGCGGACGCAGCGCATCGGGCACCAGCCAGGGGTCGGCCAGCAGCGCGTCCATGGCCGCCAGGCCGGTGCTGCCAAAGTAGCCCAGCCAGCTGCACTGGCGCGGCGCCGCGCGCCGGGCAAACACCCCCAGGCGGTGCCCGGCCGTGTGGCCCGAGAGGTCCAGCAGCACGTCCACGCCCTGCGCCCGGATGTGCGCGGCGGCCTGGTCATCGTCCAGGCCTTGCACCTCCGACCAGTGCGACACCGCGGCCTGCAGCCGGGTGGTGTGGGCGTCACGCTTGTGGCTGTTCGAGAAGGCCAGCAATTGCACGCCCGGCGTGTGGCGCAAGGGCTCGATGACATCGGCCAGAAAAAAGCCCACCGGGTGCGCATGCAGATCGGCCGAGACCAGGCCAATGCGCAGCGCCGAGTCGGCGGTGCGCTGGCGCAGCACCATCGGCGCCTCGCGCACACCGCTGGCGCTGAGCTGATGCTGGTATTGCTCGGCCTGGGCGCGCAAGGCCTCGCCGCTCGCATCCGGGTCGTAATTGAGCAAGAGCACCAGGCTGCTTTGCGCATGCTGGTCCTGCGGCCGCAGCGCCAGCGCCTGCTGGTAATGCGCACGCGCGGCCGCGGGCAGGCCCAGGTCGCGCATGACATTGCCAAGGTTGCTGTGCAGCATGGCGTCGTTGGGCGCCAGGGCCAGGGCGCGCTGCAGCACCTCGCGGGCTGGGCCCAGGGCCCAGCGGTCACAGTGCAGCACCCCCAGCGAATTCAAAAAATTCACCTGCGTTGGCGCCAGCGCCACCGCCCGCTCGGCATGCAGCAGGGCCGCATCGCGCTGACCCAGGCGGCGCAGCACATCGGCCAGGTTGGCATGGGCCTGCGGCAGGTCGGGGGCCTGCTGCAAGGCCTGCTGGTAGCAGCGCTGCGCAGCGGTCCAATCGGCCTGTGCCCAATGCCAGTTGCCTAACGCGTTCCAGACCTCGGGGTCTTGTGGGGCTTGCGCCATGGCCTGGTCAAGCGCCGCGCGCGCCGGGCCGCGCTGGCCCATCTCGCGCAGCACCTCTGCCAGGCGCAGCAAGGAGGGGATGTGACCGGGCCGGGCACTGGCGGCGCGCTGCAAGATGGCCAAGGCCTCGGGCAGGCGCTGTTGCTGCTGCAGACAACGGCCAAGGTCCAGCAGGGCGGGGCCATGTTGCGGCTGTTGTGCCAGGGCCTGTTGCCAGGCCACCTCGGCCTGCGCCAGCGCGCCCTCGCGCTCGAGGGCAAGGCCCAGGTTGCGCCAGTTGGTGGCGTCCTGCGGGTCGAGCTGGGCCGCACGCTGCAGGGCCTCAGCGGCCGGCAAGTGGCTGCCCAGCTGGCTGGCGCCCAGCAGTTTCCAACCCATGGCCCATTGCGGAGCCGTTTGCAGCAGCGGTGGCAGCACCTGCAACAGGCGGGAATAATCACCGGCCTCGAACCAGCGCAACAAGGTGTGCGGGTCGAGGGACGGCGGGGCGCTCATGCCCTCATTTTACGGGGGCGCCCCCCTCGAACCAGCGCTTGATGAGCTGGCGCTCGTCCTCGGTGATGTTGGTGGAGTTGTTCATCGGCATCTGGCGCGTGACCACCACCTGCTGGTACAGGTTTTGCGCATGCTGGGCCACCAGCTCGGGGCTGTCCAGGCGCACATTTTTCATTTGCACCTGATCGTTGTGGCACATGGCGCAGCGTTGGTCGAGCACCGTGCGCAGCTGGGCGTAGGTGACGGGCTGGGCCGCCGCGGCCTGCGCGGCCGGGCTGGGCGGCGCCGGGCGCAACCACACGATGACCGCCAGGATCATCACCGTGCCCACGGCTGCAAAGGGCCAGGGGTTCTTGGCGCGGCCGTGGTGGAAGCCATGGCGCTGCACAAAGAACTGACGGATCAGGGCGCCGGCCAGCATCATCACAAACAGCAGGATCCAGCGCTGCTCGTGGGTGTACAGAAAGCTGTAGTGGTTCGACAGCATGGCAAAGATCACCGGCAGCGTGAAGTAGGTGTTGTGCACGCTGCGCTGCTTTCCGCGCTTGCCGTGGATGGCCAGGCCTTGCGCGTCGTAGGGCTTGCCGCTGGTCATGGCCGCCACCACCTTGCGCTGGCCGGGAATGATCCAGAAGAACACGTTGGCGCTCATGGCGGTGGCAATCATCGCGCCCACCAGCAAGAAGGCAGCGCGGCCGGCAAAGAGCTGGTTGGCCAGCCAGCAGGCAAAGGCCACCACCACAATCATCAGCAGGGCCACGGTGCGTTCGCCGTTCTCGCGAAAGCCAAAGATCCGGCACACGGTGTCGTAGACCAACCAGAAGGCCACCAACATGGCGCAGGCGGCCAGGCCGGCCTGCCAGGGCGCCCAGTCCATCAGCGATTTGTCGACCAGAAAGGTGCCCGCGTTCCAGAGGTAGAGCACGGTAAAGAGCGCAAAGCCGCTCAGCCAGGTCGAGTAACTCTCCCAGTAAAACCAGTGCAGCTTGGTGTGGATCTTCTTGGGCGCCACCATGTACTTTTGGGGGTTGTAGAAGCCCCCGCCGTGCACCGCCCACATCGCCCCGTCCACGCCTTTTTCCAGCAGATCGGGCGAGGTCGGTTTGATCAGGTTGTTGTCAAGAAAGACAAAGTAGAACGAGGAGCCGATCCATGCGATGGCGGTGATCACATGCAGCCAACGCAGCAGCAGGTTGGCCCAGTCGAGAATGTATGCTTCCATGCGGGTATTCTCCAGACTGCTCACCACCGCGGGCTCTGTGAGCAGAATTTGGCCGCGAACATATCAGGCACTGTGCCTTCGAATGCGCCGCTGCGACCCGTGCACTGGAGTGTATACAGTTTGATGCGTCTGCGAAAGGGGTGCAGACCTAGGGTAAACCCAAGGACGGCTTAGCCCACGGCCATCAGCAACTGCGCCGCCACCGACGCGGCAATCACCGCCGGTGCCTTGCCCGTGATGCCGGGCAATCCGATCGGGCAGGTGACCGCCGCGATCTCGTCGGGCGCAAAACCCCGCGCCTCCAGGCGGTGGCGAAAGGTCGCCCACTTGGTCTGGCTGCCAATCAGGCCGATCATGGCCAGGTCCTGCTGGCGGCGCTGCCGTTGCAGGCAGGCGATGAGGATGTCGAGGTCCTCGGCATGGCTGAAGCTCATGATCAGCACATGGCTGCCCGGGGCCAGATCGGGCACGGCGGACTGCACCGGCTCGGCGTGCTCGGTGCGCACCCGTGCGGGCAGATCGGCCGGGAAAATCCCCTCGCGGCTGTCGATCCAGTGCAGGTCAAACGGCAGCGGCAGAAGGGCCTGCACCAGGGCGTGGCCGACATGCCCGCCGCCAAACAGCGCCACCGGGGTGGCGGGCGGCAGCAGGCGCGGCCGCAGGCTTGGGATCGCGCGCGCGTCCACCCGCTCAAAGTTCAGGCGGACGGCGCCGCCGCAGCATTGGCCCAAGCTGGGGCCCAGCGCAAACGAACGGGTATCGGGCAAGGCTTGCCCCGCCAACAGGCCCCGCGCATGCGCCATGGCCTCGAACTCCAGGTGGCCGCCGCCAATCGTGCCCCACACCGCCTCGTCCTGCACCAGCATGCAGGTCCCGGGCCCGCGCGGCGCTGAACCGCGCACCTCGGCCACAGTGACCAACACCCCGCTCGCCAGGGCAAGCGCCTGCAAGGCCAGCTCGGGCCAGTCGGCTCCGGCGGGCGGCAACGGGTGGGCAGCAGGGGATGCGGGGGCGATGGGCATGCGCGGTGTCGGGCGTGGGCCCACTTGAACATGTGCCGAGTATGCCAAAGCGCATGGCTTGGGGCATGATGGGGCCATGCGCGATCCAGAATCTTCTGTCCCAAGCTGGCGCCAATGGGCGCTGACCAGTCTGTCCTTGCTCCTGTCGGCCTGTGCCCTGGGGCCCCGAACACCGGCGCCCAGGCCCGAGGTGGTGGAGGTGCCCGCGTCGCCGGAGCCGATGCGGACATCCCCTGCCCCCTTGCCCACCCCGGCCCCGGTGCCCAAGGCAGAGGCGCCACCACGGCTTGCACCCGCCATGCCTTCGGCCCCGGTGCCGGCCGACCCCATGGCCACCTCGCTGGCGCGTGACCCCAAGGCCTACCGGCGTGATGCCGCCCGCCACATTTACCAGCGCTATCCCCAACGCATTTACAGCGGCATGCTGCCGCCCATGTTGCAGGCGGTGGGCGTGCTGGACGTTCACCTGGACCGCCACGGCCGCGTGGAGCGCCTGCAATGGCTGCGCGCGCCCGAGCATGTGCCGCAGGTCATGCGCGAGATCGAAACCCTGGTCCGCCAGGCCGCCCCCTACCCGGTCGCCCGCCTCCTGGGCCCCGTGGTCTGGACCGATGTGTGGCTGTGGGACCAGAGCGGCCGCTTCCAACTGGACACCCTCACCGAGGGGCAACGCTAGGCCCCAGCCAGCCCCCCGCAGGGCAGGCACGCCAAGCCGCCCTTGGCAAAGGTGCTGGCCTTGCCATGGGCCATGCGCCCGGGCCATGCGCCCTCGCCCGGCCTCGGCATGAGGCCAGGGCGGCGCGGCGTCAGGCGCTGGCCTGGGCCTTGGCGCGCTCGCAGGCCAGCAGGATGCGCTCCGGGGTGGCCGGGGCGTCCAGCTGCACCAGGGCCTTGCCGCCGGCCGCGGCCGACACGGCGTCGCGCAGGGCAAAAAAGCTCGAGAGCGCCAGCATCAGCGGCGGCTCGCCGGTGGCCTTGCTGCGGAAGGGCGTGGGCTTGAGGTTCTGGTTGTCGAACAGGCTCACCTTGAAGTGCTCGGGCACATCGCCGGCCACCGGGATTTTGTAGGTGCTGGGGCCGTGGGTGAGCAATTTGCCCTTTTTGTCCCAGATGCACTCTTCCATGGTCAGCCAGCCCATGCCCTGGATGTAAGCGCCTTCGATCTGGCCCCGGTCCAGCGCCGGGTTGATGCTCTGGCCCACATCGTGCACGATGTCCACGCCAAGCAGCCACCACTCGCCGGTGCGGGTGTCGATCTCGACCTCCGAGACCGCCGCGCCGTAGCAGTAGTAGTAAAACGCACGGCCGTTGAGGGTGGTGAAGTCGTACTTGATCTCGGGCGTCATGTAAAAGCCCGTGACCGACAGGCCCACGCGATCGAGCCAGGCCTGCTTGGTCAGGTCGGCCCAGGGCACCGACTTGCCACCGCCATGGGCGGCGTTGTTGGCAAAGCTCACGGCCTCGGGCTCGCAGCCCAAAAGGCGGGCGGCCACCGGCTTGAGGCGTTCGCGCATTTGGGCGGTGGCATTCATGATCGCCGCGCCGTTGATGTCGGCACCGCTGGAGGCGGAGGTGGCCGAGGCATTGGGCACTTTCTGCGAGTCGGTGGCGGTCACGCGCACCTTCTCGACGCTGATGCCCAGGCCGTCGGCGGCGACCTGCGCCATCTTGGTGTTCAGGCCCTGGCCCATCTCGGTGCCGCCATGGTTGACGCTGACCGAGCCGTCCATGTAGATCACCAACAGGGCACCGCCCTGGTTGAGGTGGGTGGCCGTGAAGCTGATGCCAAACTTGAGCGGCACCAGCGACAGGCCGCGCTTGCGTCGCTGGTTGCGGGCATTGAAGGCCTGCACCTGCGCGCGCCGCTCGGCGTAGCGGGACTCGGCCTCGACCTGCGCCACCACCTTGTCGCCCACCCAGTCCTCGATCAGCTGGTTGTACTGGGTGGTCATGGTGTCGCTCGTGCCGCTGACCGCCGGGTCCTGGTACAGGTTGAGCTTGCGCACCTCAAGCGGGTCCTTGCCCAGGGTGCTGGCAATGTCCTCGATCACCGTCTCGATGCCGAACATGCCTTGCGGACCGCCAAAGCCGCGGAAGGCCGTGGCGCTCTGGGTGTGGGTCTTGCAGCGGTGGCTGATCAGCTTGAGGGCGGGGATGTGGTAGCAGTTGTCGATGTGCAGGCAGGCGCGATCATTGACCGGGCCCGAGTAATCGGTGCTGTAACCGCAGCGCGACATCAGCACGATGTCCGCGCCCAGGATGCGGCCGCGCTCGTCAAAGCCCACCTCGTAGTCGATGCGGAAATCGTGGCGCTTGCCGGTGATGGTCATGTCGTCGTCGCGGTTGACGCGCAGCTTGACCGGCCGCTTGAGCTTGAACGCCGCCAGGGCCGCGCTCTGGCTGAAGATGCTGGCATTGCCTTCCTTGCCGCCAAATCCGCCGCCCATGCGGCGGCAGATGACCTCGACGTCGTGCGTGCCCAGGTTCAGGGCCGCGGCCGCTTCGCGCTGGTTGCCGTCGGGGTGCTGGGTCGAGCAGAACAGGGTCAGCTGACCGTCTTCGCGCGGGACGGCATAGGTGATCTGGCCTTCCAGGTAGAACTGCTCCTGCTGGCCGGTGCGCACGCTGCCCTTGACACGGTGCGGCGCGTTGGCGATGGCGCTGGCGGCGTCGCCGCGCACAATGCCCTTGGGCGGCATGATGAAGCTGTTGGCGGCCATCGCGTCCTCGATGGTCAGGATGGCCGGCAGGGCCTTGACCTGCACCTGGGCGCGCGCCGCCGCTTCGCGGGCGTACAGCATCTCGCGCGCCACCACCACCGCCACCGCCTGGCCGACAAACTCGACCTTGCCATCGGCCAGGAAGGGATCGTCATGGAGGATGGGGCCGCAGTTGTTCTCGCCCGGGATGTCGCGGGCGGTGTAGACCGCCACCACGCCATGCATGGCCAGCACGGCCTGGCGGTCGATGCCCTCGCCGATCAGCTCGCCATGCGCCACCGGCGATTTGATGATGGCCGCATACAGGGTGCCAGCCAGCTCGGGCATGTCGTCGGTGTAGGCCGCCTCGCCGGTCACATGCAGATGGGCCGACTCGTGGACGATGTCGGTGCCCTGCTGCAGGCCCGAGGTGGGCAGGAGGTTCTTGAGCTCGATGGGTGCGTTCATGATCAGGCCTCCTGCGCCGTGGGTTCTTCGATGAATTCAAGGACCAGGTTGCGCGCCACCAGCGCGCGGTAGGTCCAGGTGGCCCGCAGGCCGTCGCGGGCGGTGAAGCTCGCGGCAATCGCCGCGTCCAGCTCGGCCGCTTGCACATCGGCCGGGGCGCGGCCCTCGAGCACCGCCTCGAGCTTGGGGGCGCGGCAAGGCGATGGGGCCAGGCCGTTGTAGGCCAGGCGCACGCCGCTGAGCTTGCCGCCCTTGAGCTGGTAGCGGATGGCGGCGCAGGTGGCCGAGATGTCCTGCTCAAAGCGCTTGGACACCTTGTGCGCACGGAAGACCTGCCCGGCCTGCAGGCGGGGCAGCTCGATGGCCTCGATGAACTCACCCGGCTGCAGCACGTTCTGCTTCTGGCCGGTGTAGAACTGGTCGAGCGCCACGCTGCGGGTCTTGCGGCCGCGGCGCAGCCACAAGGTCGCGCCCAGCGCCATCAGGCAGGGCATGGAGTCGCCAATCGGCGAGCCATTCGCGATATTGCCCGCCAGCGTGGCCGTCGAGCGGATGGGGGGCGAGCCAAAACGGCGCAGCACCTCGGCAAAGTCGGGCAGCTCCGGCTTGACCAGGGTCATCACCTCTTCGAGCGAGACCATGGCGCCAATGCGCCAGGCCTGCGGGCTGGTCTGCACCTGGCGCAGCTCGGTGACATGGCCCAGGTACATGATGTGCTCGGGGCGGGTGAACTGCTTGTTGACCTGCAGGCCGATCTCGGTGCTGCCCGCCAGCAAGGTGGTCTCGGGGCGCTTGAGCAGGTAGTCGGCCACCTCGTCCAGGGTCGCGGGCGAGACGAATTCATTGCCCTTGCGGGTGCGCACCACCGGCTGGACGATGATCTCGCCCTCCAGGCTCAGGGTGGGCGTCTTGGCGCGCGCAATCTCTTGGAGCAGCGGGACATCGGCGCTGTCCTGCAGGCGCAAGGGCGCACCGCTGCTGCAGGCCTTCTGGGCCGCTTCGATGATGGGCTTGTAGCCGGTGCAGCGGCACAGGTTGCCGCTGAGCGAATCGGTGATTTGCTGGCGCGAGGGCTGGGGCAGCACCTGCACCAGGTTGACCAGGCTCATCACGATGCCCGGGGTGCAAAAGCCGCATTGCGAGCCGTGGCAGGCCACCATCTCCTGCTGCACCGGGTGCAGCTCGCCTTGCGCGTTTTTCAGGCTTTCCACGGTTTTGACCGATTTGCCGTCGAGCGTGGGCAGCAACTGGATGCAGCTGTTGACGGCCTTGTAATCAATGGCCGTGCCCGCCGCGTTGAGCTCACCAATCATCACCACGCAAGCGCCGCAATCGCCTTCGGCACAGCCCTCCTTGGTGCCGGTGAGGTGAAGTTGCTCGCGCAGGTAGTCGAGCACGGTGGTGGTGCGGCGCTCGCCTTGGGCTTCAACGATCTGGCCGTCGAGCACAAAGCGGACCGTGTTGGTGACTTGGGTCATGGTGGGGAAAGGGGCTGTGGGCAAAACCCCGATTTTATGAAATCCCACCCCCACCCGCCGACTTTATTTTGGCAACCGCCCCGGTATACGACGCGGTGCGCGGGAGCGGGCGCTCAGGAGCCGCGGTAGGTCGAGTAGCTCCAGGGGCTCACCAGCAGCGGCACATGGTAGTGCTGGTCGGCATGGGCCACGCCAAAGTCCAGCGACACCTGGTCCAAAAAGGTGGGCTCGGGCAATTCCACCCCGCGCGAACGGAAATAGCCCTTGACGTCAAATACCAGGCGGTAGGTGCCGGTGCGCAGGCTGGCGTTGTCGTACAACGGACCGTCGGGGTTGCGACCGTCGGCATTGAGGGCAAAGCGCTTGACCAGCTGGGCCTGACCGCCCTCGGTGGTGAAAAGGCTGACGGTCATGCCGGCGGCCGGGCAACCGTTCATCGTGTCCAGAACGTGTGTGCTCAATCCCATGGGAGGCTCCTGTGGTGAAAACGCCCCCAGCGGGGGCCTGATACAGCTGACTGCAAAATTGGTGGACCAGAGTGTATACAATTTTTGTTTTTCTGGCTATCATGTGGTTCAGAGGAGAGCACCCCCCATGGAGTCCACCACCACCCATGCGATCGTCGAGGCCCTGACCCGGGCCATCGTCGAGCACCGCCTGCTGCCCGGCGCCAAACTGGCCGAGCAGAAGCTGGCCGATCATTTTGGCGTCTCGCGCACCCTGGTTCGCCAGGCCTTGTTCCAACTCTCGCAAAACCGCCTGATCCGCCTGGAGCCCGCGCGCGGGGCGTTTGTGGCCTCGCCTTCTGCCGAGGAGGCGCGCCAGGTCTTTCAGGTGCGCCGCATGCTCGAGACCGAGATGACGCGCAGCTTTGTGGCACAGGTCAAACCGGCCATGATCCGCTCGCTGCGCGCGCACATCCAGCAAGAGCGCGAGGCGGTGGCCAAAGAGGACGTGGGCGGGCGCACCGAGTTGCTGGGCGATTTTCATGTGCACATGGCCGAGCTGATGGGCAACCGCGTGCTGGCGCAAATGCTGGGCGAGCTGATCTCGCGCTGCGCCCTCATCACCCTCATGTACCAATCGCGCTCCGAGGCCGAGCATTCGTCGGACGAGCACGACGCCATCGTCAACGCGATGGAGCAGCGCGACGCCGATCGGGCGGTGCGCCTGATGCACGAGCACCTCCAGCATGTGGAGGACTCGCTGATGTTCGACCGCAAGGTTCCCACCAACGACATTTCGCTGGCCCTGGCCAGCAAGGCCCCAACACGGTAAACGCCCATGAGCACCTACGACAGCACCCTGCCCTATCCCCGCGACCTGGCCGGCTATGGCCGCGACGTGCCGCATGCGCAATGGCCCCAAGGCGCGCGCATTGCGGTGCAGTTCGTGCTGAACTATGAAGAGGGCGGCGAGAACAGCGTGCTGCATGGCGACGCGGCCAGCGAGCAGTTTCTCTCGGAAATGTTCAACCCGGCGGCCTACGAGGCGCGCCACATGAGCATGGAAGGCATTTACGAATACGGCTCGCGCGCCGGGGTCTGGCGCATCCTGCGCGAGTTCGAGCGCCGAGGCCTGCCGCTCACGGTCTTTGGCGTGGCCACCGCCTTGCAGCGTTACCCCGAGATGGCGCATGCCCTGCGCGAGCTGGGCCACGACCTGTGCTGCCACGGCTGGAAGTGGATTCACTACCAGCACATCGACGAGGCCACCGAGCGCGCGCACATGCAGGAGGCCATGGCCATCCTGACCGACCTCTGGGGCGAGCGCCCGCTCGGCTGGTACACCGGGCGCGACAGCCCCAACACACACCGCCTGGTGGCCGACTTTGGCGGCTTTGCCTACGACAGCGATTACTACGGCGACGACCTGCCCTTCTGGATGAAGGTCCAGCGCAGCGACGGCACGGTGGTGCCGCAGCTGGTGGTGCCCTATACCCTGGACTGCAACGACATGCGCTTTGCGCTGCCGCAGGGTTACTCGCACGCCGACCCCTTCTTCCAGTACCTCAAGGACAGCTTTGACGCGCTGTACGCCGAGGGCGACCCGGCGGGCCTGAACCGGCCCAAGATGATGAGCATCGGCATGCACTGCCGCCTGCTGGGCCGGCCCGGCCGCATCACCGCGCTGCAGCGCTTTCTGGACCACATCCAGGCGCACGAAGGCGTCTGGGTTGCGCGGCGCCTGGACATTGCGCGCCACTGGCAAGCCACCCACCCCTTTGCGGCCTGAGCCACCAGGAGTCCCCATGCCCTACACCCTAGATCAACTCAACCAGGCCACGCCGGCCGAGGCCGCGCAGATGCTGACGGGTCTGTACGAGCACTCGGACTGGATCGCCGAGCGCGCCCTGGCCGAGCGTCCCTTTGCCTCGCTGGCGCAGCTCAAGCACGCCATGACGCGCGTGCTCGACGAGGCTGGGCGCGACGCGCAGCTGGCCTTGATCCGCGCCCACCCGGAGCTCGCCGGCAAGGCCATGATCAGCAAGACCCTCACGGCCGAATCGACCAACGAGCAGACCAAGGCGGGCCTGACCGATTGCACCCCCGAGGAATTTGCCCGCATCCAGCAGCTCAACGCCGACTACAACGCGCGCTTTGGCTGGCCCTTCATCCTGGCCGTGCGCGGCCCGCGCGGCCTGGGGCTCAACAAGCACCAGATCATCGCCACCTTTGAGCGACGCCTGCGCGGCCACCCGGACTTCGAGCTGCAGGAATGCCTGCGCAACATCCACCGCATCGTCGAGATCCGCCTGAACGACAAGTTTGGCGTGGCGCCCACGCGCGGCGAGCAGGTCTGGGACTGGCAGGAAAAACTGGCCCAGCATTCCGACCCCGGCTTTGCCGAGCGCGGCGAGCTGACGGTGACCTACCTGACCGACGCGCACCGCGCCTGCGCCCAGCGCATCAGCCACTGGATGAAGGACTGCGGGTTTGACGAGGTGGGCATCGACGCCGTGGGCAATGTGGTGGGGCGCTACCACCCGGCCGCAGGCCGCACGGGCCGCTACCTGCTGACAGGCAGCCATTACGACACCGTGCGCAACGGCGGCAAATACGACGGCCGGCTTGGGATTTTTGTGCCCATGGCTTGCGTGCAGGCCTTGCACGCGGCGGGCAAGCGCCTGCCCTTTGGCATCGAGGTGGTGGGCTTTGCCGAAGAAGAAGGCCAACGCTACCGCGCCACCTTTCTGGGCTCGGGCGCGCTCATCGGCGATTTCAAGCCCGAGTGGCTGGACCAGCGCGACGCCGACGGCATCAGCATGCGCGAGGCCATGCAGCACGCCGGGCTGTGCATCGACGACATCCCCAAAATCCAGCGCGACCCGGCGCAGTACCTGGGCTTTGTCGAGGTCCACATCGAACAAGGCCCGGTGCTCAACGAGCTCAACCTGCCGCTGGGGGTGGTCAGCTCGATCAACGGCAGTGTGCGCTACCTCTGCCGCATCCAGGGCGTGGCCAGCCACGCCGGCACGACGCCCATGAACCGGCGCCGCGATGCGGCCTGCGCCGCCGCCGAGCTGGCGCTCTACATGGAGCAGCGCGCCGCGCAGGACGGCGACAGCGTGGCCACCATCGGCCAGCTGCAGGTGCCCAATGGCTCGATCAATGTGGTGCCGGGTGCCTGCCACTTCAGCCTGGACCTGCGCGCGCCCACCGATGCACAGCGCGACGCCATGGTGGGCGATGTGCTGGCCCAGCTGGCCGCCATCTGCGAACGCCGCGGCCTGCAGTACACGCTGGAGGAGACCATGCGTGCCGCCGCGGCCCCAAGCGACGCCGCCTGGCAGGCGCGCTGGACGCGCGCGGTGCAGGCCCTGGGCGTGCCCCTGTTCACCCTGACCAGCGGCGCCGGCCACGACGCCATGAAGCTGCACGAGGTGATGCCGCAAGCCATGCTGTTTGTGCGCGGCGAGAACGCCGGCATCAGCCACAACCCCCTCGAGAGCACCACCTGCGACGACATGCAGCTGGCGGTGCAAGCCTTTGACCATGTCCTGCATCAACTGGAGACCGAACTGTCATGACCGCCAACGATCGCTACGCCCAACTCGATGCCTGGATCGACGCCCACTTTGACGAGCAGGTGCGCTTTCTGCAAGCGCTGGTGCAGGTGCCCACCGACACCCCGCCGGGCAACAACGCGCCGCACGCCGAGCGCACCGCTGCGCTGCTGGCCGAGATGGGCATCGCGGCCGAACAGCACCCGGTGCCCGAGGCCGAGGTCAAGGCCTATGGCCTTGAGAGCATCACCAACCTGATCGTGCGCCGCCGCTATGGCGACGGCGGCCGCACCATCGCCCTCAATGCGCACGGCGACGTGGTGCCCCCGGGCGAGGGCTGGACACACGACCCCTATGGCGGCGAGATCGTGGACGGCAAGATGTACGGCCGCGCCACGGCGGTCAGCAAATGCGATTTCTCGACCTTCACCTTTGCCATGCGGGCGCTGGAGGCGGTGGCCCGGCCCACGCGCGGCCAGGTCGAGCTGCACTTCACCTATGACGAGGAGTTTGGCGGCGAGATGGGCCCGGGCTGGTTGCTGGCCAAGGGCCTGACCAAGCCCGACCTGATGGTGGCCGCTGGCTTTTCCTACCAGGTTGTGACGGCGCACAACGGCTGCCTGCAAATGGAGGTGACGGTGCAGGGCGAGATGGCGCATGCCGCCATTCCCGACAGCGGCACCGACGCGCTGCAAGGCGCGGTGCACATCCTGCAGGCCCTGCACGCGCTCAATGCGCAGTACCTCCAGGTGCACTCCAAGGTCGAGGGCATCACCCACCCCTACCTGAACATCGGCCAGATCCAGGGCGGCACCAACACCAATGTGGTGCCGGGCAAGGTGGTGTTCAAGCTCGACCGCCGCATGATCCCCGAAGAGAACCCGGCCGAGGTCGAAGCGGCCATCCGCCAGACCATTGCCGATGCGGCCGCCAGCTTCAACCCGCCGCGCGGCGGCAAGTCGCTGAAGGTGGACGTGCGCCGCATGCTGCTGGCCCGGGCCATGGTGCCACTGGCGGGCAACCAGCCGCTGGTGCAGGCGATCCAGCAGCATGGGCAGGCACTGTTTGGCGAGCCGATCCCGGCGGTCGGCACGCCGCTGTACACCGATGTGCGCCTGTATGTGGAGCGCGGCATTCCGGGCGTGATCTACGGCGCCGGCCCGCGCACCGTGCGCGAGAGCCACGCCAAGCGCGCCGACGAGCGCATCGACCTGGAAGACCTGCGCCGCGCCACCAAGGTGATCGCGCGCATGCTCAGCGACCTCTGCTGACGGGGCCGATGCCGCCCGCCAGGCGGCATCGGATCATCCCCTGGTCGATGAGGCAGCCCTTGCGGGCTGTGGCTCCCAGCACATCATGTCCAGCAAGGCGGCACGGCCCGCCCAGATCTGTGCGAGCCCTGGCGGATCGTCGGCGCCCGGCGCTGCCCATGCGTTTTGCCAGCCTTGCACACGCACAACCACCTCGGTCCATTGCGCTGCCGCCGTCTTTGGGCGCCGGGACCAGCCCAGCAAGCGGCCCAGGCCGGCCACATTGGCTTGGGACAAGGCCACAAACACATCGGGCCGTCGCAGCATGAGCAAACGCGTGGCCAGCCCCAAGCTGCGCCCCCCGGCTTGCTGGTAGCCGCGCCAAAATGCGGCGTGGTGCAGGGCGCTGACTTCCCCCTGGCGTGGGATCTGCAAGAGCGCGTGGCTCAGTTGCCGCAGCGCTGGGGTGATGCCGGGATGCGCCAGGTCGTGGTACAGCGGGATGCGAACGGGCACGATGCGCCCAAACAGCCACCAATCAACACCCGGCTGCCCTGGCATGTGCCGGTGAATACCGGTCAGGGCCAAACGCTCTGGTGCCGACAAGGACAGCAGGGGCTGCGGCGATTGGTCCCAGAAGGCGCGAGCGGTCTCCAACACCCGCATCCGATCGGTCCATGCTTTGGGCTGGCTCAGAACCCGCTCCATCAAGCCTGTCACAAAACCATCCCAGTCGCAGCCCCGCAGGTCTGCCAGCGGGGTCTGCGGGGCCTGACCTTTGAGCAAGGCCGTCAGCCCCAGTGTGGCCAGTGATCGCCAAGTGGGCGGGAGGTCGTCAACGCGCTGGCAAGCCAAGACATAGGCCTGGCTGGGCCGATAGGCCTGAACATGCGGGCTCTCAAGAAGACCGTCCAATTGCGCAAAGACTGAATCGCTCACTGCCGTCTCCTGGGCCTGCAACAGGCCGCGATGTCGCTGCTGTCTCGCGCCCAGGCCACCTCCACACGGATGCGCTGGGCCAGCGGAATCAGCGTTTGGAGCACCTGATGGGTTTGTGCGCGATCGAGCAATTGCAGCAGCGACATCCAGCACCTGTTGACAAAGCCCACCATTTCAGCAGCGGCAACACCATCGTCAATCCCCAAAGGTGGCTAGACATCCGCTACCACGCCCAGCCGATTGGACGCGCAGTCCTGGCCAGCCCGTCGGTCACGCCACGACATGCACCGCGTGTCTCGATGCGCCTCAAAGACGGTGGGAGTGGTGGGGATCAGGCGCGGCCGCGCAGGGCCTGCCCCAGGCGCTGCAGGCCACGCCACTGCTGGGCCCAGAAGCCGCGGCCGTAATCGCGGCCCTGCTCGACCTGGTCGCGCACGCCGGTGGCGTCCCAGCGGCGCTCGAAATTGGCGGTGCCCCAGCACATGTCCCACCAGGGCAGCAGCACGCCAAAATTGCAGCCCCCCAGCACCTGCGGTCGGCCCGGCTGCTCGTGCCCCAGGCCAATGGCGTGGTGGCGCCGGTGAAAGCGTGGGCTGACCCACAGGCGCTCGCCGATCGCACCAAAGTGCCAGCGCAGGTTGGCGTGCTGCAGGCTCTCGCTCATCTGGCCCAGGGCCAACAAGAGCAGGAACTGGCCCGGCGGCGCGCCCATCAGGGCCGCAAAAGCCATCAGGATCAAACCGGTGAGCACATCGTCCAGCAGGTGGTTGCGGTTGTCGCTCCAGGCCGTCATCTGGCGCTGTGAATGGTGCAGCGAATGCAGGGCCCACCAGGGGCCAAACTGGTGCTGCGCGCGGTGGATCCAGTAATTGACCAGGTCCAGCACCACCAGGTAGAGCACAAAGCTCACGACCGGCACATCGGTCACGCCCGGCCAGATCTGGTCCAGGTGCCAGGTCGGAAACCCTTGCAGGCGCAGCCAACCCAGGCCCAGCAAAAACCAGGCCTCAAAGGTGCCGAACATGATCAGTCGAAACAGCCCCAGGCGATGGATCAGGGTGTAGAGCACGTCCACCCGCACCGCCTGCCGATCGGTCTCGGCCTCGGTCGGCCAGCGCCGCTCCAGCGGCCGCAGCAGGCAGGCAATGGCCAACAACTGCAACAGGCCCACCAGCAACCAGCCCGCGCCCTCGTAGGCCTGGTCCAGCAGCTCCCACCAGCCCAAGGCCACCACCAGGGGTTGCAGCACCAGGTCAAACAGCTGCTGCTGCGCCCAGTCAAAGGCATCGCCCATCATGGCCCAGAGCGTCATGCGCGCCCCCGGCGCAAGGCCAATGGCTGGCTGCGCACCCACTGGCGGTATTGCGGATGCTCCGACAGCACCGCAAAGCACAGGCCACGCGCCTTCAGGCCCTCGATCAGGGGCTCGAGCACCGCCGGGGCCCAGGGGTCTTGGCGCGACCAGATGCCCAGGTGTGCCATCAGGATGTCACCGGGCTGGATGCGCGCCAGGGCCTGCGCCAGCAACTGCGCATTGGGGTAGCGCTCGCTGGGCAGCTCGTCGCCCAGAAAGCCCGCCGGGCTCCAGCCGACGTGGCGGTAGCCGCACTGCTGGGCGGCCTGGCGCAGCGCCGCCGAGTGGCGCCCGCCCGGCGCACGAAAGAGCGGCAACGCTGGCCGCCCGGTCAGCTCGGTCAGGCGGGCCGAGGCGCGGTCCAGGCTGGCGCAATACGCGGCCGCGTCCCACACCAGGGACTTGCCCGCTTGTGCGCCGCTGCTGGGCCGGATGTCAAAGCGCCCATCGGCACGGTCACCCCGCCAGTAGGCATGCTCCCAGGTGTGGCTGGCAAATTCATGCCCTTCCTGGCCACGTGCGCGCCACCATGCGGCCCAGTGCTCGCCCAGGGTGCCGTCGCCGCTTTGGGTGGGTTCCTGCGCGGCAAAAAACGTCACCCGCACCTGTTGTCTCTGCAGCACCTGCGCCACCAGCGGGGCCACGCCCATGTGGCCGGTGTCCAGGGTCAGGTAAACCGCTTGCGTGCAAGGAGCGGCGGCCAAGGTCCAGGCCGGCAGGATCGCGGCGGCCCACAGGGCCAGCGCGCGCGGGATCGCAGATGCGCTACGCCCGCCCCGCATGGTCCAAGGTCCAGACGCCGTGCGGCGAATTGCCGACCCGCACCTGGCGCAGCAGCTGTCGCGAGGGGATGTCGATCACGCTCAGGCGGTCGGCCCAGCGCGAGGCCACCAGCAAGGTCTTGCCGTCGCGCATGACCTCCATGCAGTCCGGGCCCGAGGGACCGGGCAGGCGGGCCACCACCTGCAGGTTCTGGTAGTCGATCAGGTGGATGCTGTTTTCCACGCGGTTGCTCACCAGCACATGGCGCCGATCGCCCAGCGCGCGAAAGGCGTGCGCCCCGCGCCCGGTGGGCAAGATGCCGGTGCGCACCGGCACACCCTGACGGATCTCGAACACCTCGACCCCGGCGGCGCCGGTCAGGCCCACCAAGAGCGTGCGGTCATCGGGCGTGGCGAACACATCGGCAGGGGTCGAGCCGGTCTCGGCCACATGGCGCACGCGCTGCGCCAGCAGGTCGATGGTGTAGAGCTCGTTGCTGCCCTGCATGGTCACATAGGCGCTGGTGCTGCGGGTGTCGATCCAGATGTGGCTGGGGATGCGGCTGGTGGGCAGGCGCTTGGCCAGGGTGGGGTTGCGCCCATCCCAGCGGTAAATGTCGACATGGTTGAGGCGGTTGCCGGCGGTGACCAGCCACTTCATGTCGGGCGAAAAGCGCAGGTGGTAGGGGTCCAGGATGTCGCCCAGGGTGCGCTGGATGCGCGCGGTGCGCGGGTCGATGAAGGTGAGCGAATCGCTCAGCGCATTGGCCACGATGACCGACTGCTCGTCGGGCGTCATGTACAGGTGGTGCGGCTCTTTGCCGGTGGGCAGGCGCTGGACCTCGGTCCAGGATTGCGGGTTGATCACGCTGACATTGCCATCGAGCGAATTGAGCACCAGCACCGGCATCACGCCGCTGGGCAGGGACTGCGCCCAAGCCCCAGGCATCAGGCCCAGCGCCGCCCCCAGACCCAACATCGTCCTGCGCCGCGCGCCCCATGCCTGCATCGTGTCTCCTGCTGTCATGGGGGGTGAGTGTAGCGGCCCCATCTGAGCCCGCACTGACGTGGCGCAAGAACCACGCAGCCCAGACAAAACGCTTGACGCCAGCCCTCAGGCCTGCAGCGGCGGCGCGTCCAGCAGGCGCTGCAAATCGTCGGGGGTGTTGTAGCCCTGCACCGACAGGCGCACAAACACCTGGTCGCCATGCGAGGTGACGGGGATCTCGATGCCGCAGTCCTCCAGCAGGCGTTGGCGCAGCCGGTTGGGGTCTTGCGGCGGCACCGGTATGGCCACCATTTGCGCCCAGTCGCTGTCGGCCCCGATGGGCGTGGTGCCCAGGCGCGCGCAAAGCGTGTGCAAGACCTCGCGCGCCATGGCGTGGCAGCGCGCGCGCACCGCGGGCCAATCGTGGCGCGCCTGAAAATCCAGCGCAGCCGGCACCGCCAGCCAGGCCGACAGGTCGCGCGTGCCCTGCCACTGCAGGTGCTGCTCGAACACGCTCTGGCCCAGGTAGGCGTTGAAGCCGGTGTGGCCGCCGGTCTCGCCCACATAGCCCCAGCTGATCACGCTGGGGCGCAGCGCCGCCTGCCAGCGCGGGTGCGCCCACACAAAGCCGGCACCCTTGGGCGCGCAAAGCCATTTGTGCGCATTGCCCACGTACACATCGGCGCCCAGGGCCTCGATGTCGAGCGGGATCTGGCCCGGCGCATGCGCTCCGTCAATGAGCACCGGCACGCCGTGCGCACGGGCCAGCGCGCACAGCTGCGCCACCGGCAGGATGAGCGCGGTGGTGGAGGTGATGTGGCTCAGGAACAGCAAGCGGGTGCGCGGCCCGATGGCCTGGGCCACCTGCTCGATCAGGGCCTGGGGCGACAGCGGCAAGGCCACCGGCAGGCGCCGGTAGTGGGCCCCCGCGCGCTGGCAATGGTGGTGCCAGGTGGCATCGCAGGCGCCGTATTCCAGATCGGTGGTGAGCACCTCATCGCCCGGGGCCAGGGCCAGGGTCTGGGCCATCATGTTCACGCCGGTGGTGGCGTTGGGCACGAACACCAGATCGGCCCCTTGCGCGCCCAGGGCCTGGCCCAGCCGATCGCGCGCCGCGCGCAGCAAGCTGGCGGAGCGGCGGCCCAGAAAGGCCACCGGGTTGCGCTCCATCTCGACCTGCCACTGCTGCTGCGCGGCCAGCACCTCGCGCGGGCAGGCGCCAAACGAGCCATGGTTCAAAAACACCCATTGCGGGTCCAGCCAGAACAGCTCACGCATGCCCTTGTCCTCCCTGTGTGGCCCAGCCGTGGGCTCAATCCACCGTGGCGCCCGATTCCTTGACGATGCGGGCCCAGCGCGGCAGGTCCTCGCGCACCAGGGCGGCAAATTGCTCGGGGCTGGCGCGGAAGGGCTCGCAGCCCACGCCCGCCAGGCGCTCTTGCACGTCGCGCGCGTCGAGCGCCTTGGCGATCTCGGCGTTGAGCTGCGTGACGATGGCGCGCGGGGTGCCGGCCGGGGCAAACACACCGTACCAGGGGGTGGCGCCAAAGCCCTTGACGGTTTCGCCAATCGTGGGCGCGTCGGGCAGCGCCGGCAGGCGGCGCGGATTGACCACGCCCAGCACCTTGATCTTGCCCGAGCGGATGAAGGCGATCGACGAGGGCAGGCTCTGCACCGACACCTGCACCTGACCGGCCACCAGATCGGTCACCGCGGCCGCCGCGCCCTTGTAAGGCACGTGCACCAGGCTCATGTCGGTGGCCTTGCCCAGCATTTCGCCAATCAGGTGATTGAGCGTGCCGTTGCCGGCCGAGCCGATGTTGATCTTGCCCGGCTGCTTGCGCGCCAGCGCCACCAGCTCGGCCACATTGCGCGCCTCAAAACTGGGGTGGGCCACCAGCACATAACCGGCCGTGGCCACCGGGCCAACGGGTTCGAAGTCCTTGATCGGATCAAAGCCCGTGCTCTTGTAGAGCGATGGGTTGATGACCATGGCGCTGTCGGCCGTCAGCATCAGGGTGTAGCCATCGGGCTTGGCCTTGGCCGCCGCCGCCGTGCCCACGTTGCCGCCGGCCCCGGTGCGGTTTTCCACCACCACCGACTGGCCCAGCTGCTCCGAGAGCTTTTGCGCCAGGATGCGCGCAATCGCGTCGTTGGCGCCGCCAGCGGCCTGCGGCACGATCAGGGTGATCGGCTTGTTGGGGAAACGGTCTTGCGCCATCGCTTGGGCGCCAAGGCCTAGGGCCAGGCCCAGGGCCAGCAGGGTTCTGCGCTTGGTGTGCATGGGTTCTCCTCGTTGGATGGGGACGTCGGGCGGCAGCGCGGGTTGGCGCCGCCGGGCCCGGTCGCCCCCATTGTCGCTGGGCCTGGTGGGGTCTGCCCAGCCCGGCGCAATGACCCGACAGCGGCCATGCCCGCCGCTCAGGCGTGGAGCGTCATCAGCTGCGCATTGCCCCCGGCGGCGGCGGTGTTGACGCTCAGGCTGCGCTCGACCACCAAGCGCTCTGGCGGCACCCAGGCGGGGCCCTCGGGCAGGGCCAGCAGGCTCACCAGCGGCCCTGGCCGCGCAGCCAGCTCGGCCTGCAGGGCCAGCACCGCCTCGGGCCCGCCGTGCACAAGCGCCAGTTGCAGCCCGGTGGTGTCCACCTCGTGCTCGGCGCACAGCGCCTGGCGCAGGGCCTCGGGCCAAGCAGCCACGGCGGCCTGCAGGGCCGGCTGGTCTTGCAGACGCAGCACCGGGGTGACGCCCGCCGCCAGCAGCGCGGCCACCGACCAGGCCAGCGCATCGGCCCGGGTGGCCACGCACAGCGCCTGCGCGCGCGGCAACACGCGCAAGGTGTTGCACTCGCCCGTGGGCCCGGGCAGGCGCAAGTGCATGCCGGCCACCTGGCACGCCAGCACCTGCGCGCAGTGCTGGGCCAGCGCGGCCTGCCCTTGCGCCAAGGCCCAGTCGTGCAAGGCCGACAGCGCAGGCGAGGCCAGCGGCAGCGCCGAACCACCGGCCGCCTGCAACTGGCGCAGCGCCGCATCGCGCGGGCAATGCGCCAGCAGGCGCAGCAAGGCCAGGGGCCCACCGGCCTTGGGGCCGGTGCCCGACAGGCCCTCGCCCCCAAACGGCTGCACCCCCACCACCGCGCCGACCATGCTGCGGTTGACATAGGTGTTGCCCGCGTGGGTGCCGTCGATCACACGGGCCACCGTCTCGTCGATGCGCGACTGCACCCCCAGCGTCAGGGCATACCCGGTGGCACGGATCTGCGCCAGCAGCGCATCCTGCTCGCCGGCGCGCCAGCGCAGCACATGCAGCACCGGGCCAAACACCTCGCGCGTGAGCTCGCCCAGGTGGGGGATCTCGATCAGGGTGGGCACCACGGCGTGGCCGCTGTGCAGATCGCTCGAGGGGTGGCACAGGCGCCAGACGGGGCGGCCGGCCGCGGCCATGCGCGCCACGTGGGCCTCGATGCCGGCGCGTGCGCGCTCGTCGATCACCGGCCCCACATCGGTGCTCAGCGCGGCCGGATCGCCCACGCGCAGCTCGCGCATCGCCCCGCGCAACATCTCGAGCACCGGCTCGGCCACATCCTCTTGCAGGCACAGCACCCGCAGCGCCGAGCAGCGCTGCCCCGCCGCCTCGAAGGCCGAGGCCAGCACATCGGCCACCACCTGCTCGGGCAAGGCCGAGGCGTCGACCACCATGGCGTTCTGCCCCCCGGTCTCGGCCATCAGCGGCACCGGCTGCCCATGCGCATTCAGGCGCAGCGCCAGGGTGGCCTGTATGCGCCGCGCGGTCTCGGTCGAACCGGTGAACATCACGCCCTGCACCCGGGCATCGGCCACCAGGACCTGGCCCACCTCGGCACCGGTGCCCGGCAGCAGCTGCAGCGCCTGGGCGGGCACGCCCGCCCCATGCAAGAGGCGCACGGCCAGCGCTGCCACCGCCGGGGTTTGCTCGGCGGGTTTGGCCAGCACCGGGTTGCCGGCGGCCAGGGCGGTTGCCACCTGGCCCACAAAAATCGCCAGCGGAAAATTCCAGGGGCTGATGCACAGCACCGGCCCGAGCGGGCGGTGGGTGGCCGGGTCCAGCGCGGCGCGGGCCTGGCGCGCGTTCTCGCGCAGAAAGTCCACCGCCTCGCGCACCTCGGCCAGGGCATGCGCCCAGCTCTTGCCGGCCTCGTGCACCAGCAGGGCCATCAGCGCGGGGCGCTGCGCCTGCAGGGCATCGGCCGCGCGCAGCAATGCCTCGGCGCGCTGCGCCACCGGCCACGCGGCGCAGACGGGCGCCGCCGCGTGGGCGCTGCGCAAAGCCTGCTCGATGTCGGCGGGGGTGCTGCTGCGCACCCAGCCCAAGGTCTCGGCGCAGCGGGCTGGCGGGTGCAGGGGCTGCCAGGGCGCGGGCGCGGCCGCCACCGGCGCGGCCAGCAGCGGCGCAACGCGCAGCGCATCGGGTGCTGGCTTGTCGGCCGACAGCTGCGTGGCCAGCATGGCCAGCGTGGCCTCGTCGTTCAGGTCCAGGCCCTCGGCGTTGCGCCGCGCCGGTCCGTACAGATCGGCGGGCAAGGGGATCTGGGGGTGCGGCGCGCCGGGGGCCTGGCCTTGCGCCAGGGCTTCGCGCTCGGTGCGCTGCACCGGGTCCTCGATCAGCGCCGCAATGGGCACCTTCGGGTCGCCCAGCTGGTGCACAAACGAGCTGTTGGCACCGTTTTCCAGCAGGCGCCGCACCAGGTAGGCCAGCAGGGTGTCGTGCGTGCCCACCGGCGCGTAGATGCGGCAAGGCCGGCGCTCGGCGCCCTCGCCCACCAGCGGCCGGTACAGCGCCTCGCCCATGCCGTGCAGGCACTGAAACTCGTACTGGCCCGGGGCAAACGGGCCCAGGGCCTGCGTGGCCATCTCCATCACCGCGGCCACGGTGTGCGCGTTGTGCGTCGCAAACTGCGGGTACACCGCATCGGGCGCGGCCAGCAGCAAGCGCGCGCAGGCCAGGTAGGCCACGTCGGTGTGGTGCTTGCGCGTGTAGACCGGGTAGTCGGCCTGCCCCTCCACCTGGGCACGCTTGATCTCGCTGTCCCAGTAGGCGCCCTTGACCAGGCGCACCATGAGGCGGCGGCCATGCTGGCGGGCCCAGGTCACCAACTGCTCGATCACCTGCGGGCAGCGCTTGCCGTAGGCCTGCACCACCACGCCCAGGCCCGACCAGGCCGCCAGCGAGGAGGCCTCGCACAGCGCCTTGACCAGGGCCAGCGACAGCCCCAGCCGCTCGGACTCTTCGGCGTCGATGTTCAGGCCGATCTGGTGGCGCGCGGCCAACTCGGCCAGTTGCCGCACGCGCGGCCACAACTCGGCCATGACGCGGTCCTGCTGCGCGCGCTGGTAGCGCGGGTGCAGGGCCGAGAGCTTGATCGAAATGCCCGGCCCGCCCAGCACGCCCTGCCCTTGCGCGGCCTGGCCAATGGCCTCGATGGCCTGCACATAGGCGTGCAGGTAGCGCTGGGCATCGGCCTCGGTCATGGCCGCCTCGCCCAGCATGTCGTAGCTGTAGGAAAAGCCGTGGGCCTGCATGGCACGCGAGCGCTGCAAAGCTTCCTCGATGGTCTGCCCGGTCACAAACTGCTCGCCCAACATCTGCATGGCCAGCGCCACGCCACGCCGGATCAGCGGCTCGCCACTGCGTGCCAGCAGGCGCGAGAGCGCGCTGCCCAGCGACCGATCGCTGTGGGTGGCCACCAGCTTGCCGGTGATCAGCAGGCCCCAGGTGGCCGCGTTAACGAACATCGATGGGGCCTGGCCCAGGTGCGCTTGCCAATGCCCACGGCCAATCTTGTCGCGGATCAGGGCGTCGCGTGTGGCGTCGTCGGGAATGCGCAGCAAGGCCTCGGCCAGGCACATCAGCGCCACCCCCTCGTCGCTGGAGAGCGCATAGGCCTGCATCAGGCTTTGCACCCGGCCGGCGCGGGCCGTGGGCGCGGGGCCGCTGCGCATGCCCACCACCAGCGCCTGGGCCCGCTGCGCAATGCGCGCCTGCGCGCTGGCGTCCTGACGGGCCAGTGCCAGCAGCGGCGCCAAGGCCTGCGCCTCGGGCGTGCGGGTGTGCCGGCCCAGGGCCAGCTGCCAGGCCTCGGGCGTGGCGTGCCCGTTCACGGTGTGGGCGCTCAGGGCGTGCAAGGGGGTGGGGGCGTTCATGACGGACTCCGCTAAGCAGTTGCAATAAAACGCCATGATCCGGATTTAATGACAAATTTTTCTCTTATTTTTGATGAATATGACGAACAATATCCAGATGACACGCGATATTCCCGACATTGACCGCATCGACCGCCGCATCCTGGACTGCCTGCAGCGCGACGGCCGCATCAGCAACCTCAAGCTGGCCGAGCAGGTGGCTTTGTCGCCCACCGCCGTGCTGGCGCGGGTGCAGCGCCTCACGCGGGAGGGCTTCATCCTGGGCTACGAGGCGCGGCTGAACCCGCTCAAGCTGGGCGCGGGCATGCTGGTGTTTGTGGAGGTGCTGCTCGACCGCACCAGCCCGAATGTGTTCGAGCAATTCAAGGCCGCGGTGCAGGTGCGCCCCGAGATCCTGGAGTGCCACATGGTGGCCGGCGGCTTTGACTACCTGCTCAAAACCCGCAGCGCCGACATGGGCCATTACCGCGACTTTGCGGGCCAGGTCCTGTGGCAGCTGCCCGGCGTGCGCGAGACCCGCACCTACGCCGTCATGGAAGAGGTCAAGCTCAGCCACGCCTTGCCGCTCTAAGGCCGACACGGGCCCCCCGTGGCGCCGCGTCCTGGATGCGCCAGAACGGGCGGCGTTTGGCGGCGGCCCTGGGCTCGGGTCAAGCCCCGGGCTCATCAGCGGGTCTTGGTCACTTGGAGATGGTTTGCATCTATCAGGTGGCCCATGGGCTGATCCAAAGCGCGACGTTTTCATATGGCTTGCCCATGCCGGGCATGCCGCCGCCCAACCCGTGACGCCGTCCAGATTCGCCACGCGCTGTGCGCTGCAGCCGGTGATTTGAACACCCCAAGACTTGCCGTCTGCGCGAACATGACCCCTATCGGCGGCCCCATCATGGGCCACCAGTCATTGGAGGTTTCGCCATGAACGTCATGTCCTTGCATCGGGCGACGCATCGATCACTGCTTCAGCATCGGCGCCTGCGCGTGCCACCCAAGACGCTTTCGCAGAGTTTAAAAAATTTTTACAATCGGGCATTTTTGAAACCTCAAGAGGTGCCCATGATTGGCGAGCGCATCCGCATGGCACGGCTGGCAGCCGGTTTGACGCTGATGGCTATGGGCGAGCGTTTGGGCCTGTCGCACACAGCCATCCAGAAGTTTGAAAAAGGCGTGCTCACGCCGTCATCGGATCAGATCCTTCGCCTGGCCCAAGCCTGTCAGGTCCGCAGCGAGTTTTTTTTCCGCACGCAACAGCTCACCCTGACCTTGCTGCCACCCAAGGGCCCACAGGCCTTGGGCCGGGCTGGCATGGAGACGCTGCGGCGCCAAGTGATCGCCGCGCTGGAGCCTCGTATCGAGCTGCGTCAAGCCTTCCCTGTCAGCCCAGTGCCGCATTTTGAAGCCCCGGCCCGCTGGCCTCGGCAGGTCACCTCCATGGCCGAGATCGAGGGCCTGGCCGACGCCTTGCGAGCGGCCTGGCAAATGGGCCAGCAAGCCATCGCCCATGTCACCCGCACCCTGGAAATGCACGGCATGCTGGTGGTCATGCTGGCCCCCTATCCGCCCGATCTGGGCGGCTTGCTGGGCACGGTGCAGACGCCGGATGGCCCGCAAGCGCCTGTGATGGTGATCGCCGAGCAGATGCCGTTTGCACAACAGCGCCTGGCCATGGCCCAACTCCTGGGGCGATGCCTGTTGACGGATCGTCTGGCCAAGGGCATGCGCATGGACAAGGCCTGTGCCCTGTTTGCTGGCGCATGGCTCGCGCCGGCCGCGGCCGTGCGCGAAGCCTTGGGTACGACCCGTGCGGTGTTGGCGTGGCACGAACTGCAGATCCTTCAAGCCGCGTTTGGGCTACCCCTGCCCAGTTTGCTCGAGCGGGTGCACCAGTGCGGTGTGATCTCCTCGTCGCACCATCAGGCCATGCAGCGGCAGCTTCGGGCGCGGGGTCATCGCCATCTCGCGCCAGAGTCCGGCAAGCCCCCGGAGCGACCCACACTGCATGCACAACTGGTCCACCGTGCCCTGGCCGAAAAGCGGGTCTCCCTGGCCAAAGCCGCCGAATGGCTGGGACAGCCCATGATGCAACTCCAACGTGAGCGCCTGCTGGCGTCGGCCCATGGACCTCATGATCAGTGACGCGAACGTGCTGATCGATATGGACGCTGGCGGTCTGCTGCCCGATATGTTCAGGCCGCCCATGCAGGTGGGCACACCGGACCTGCTCTTTCACGAGGAAATCAAGCCCATTTGGCCAGGCCTGGAGACCTTGGGACTTCGGGTCATGCCGGTCCGGGCCGCCTACGTTCAATATGCGTTGGCGTGGCCGTCGCGCCACCCGCTGACCCGGAAAAAGCGCAAGGGTGCCTTGCCAGGCTTTCTCGACTGTCTGGCCCTGGCCCTGGCCATGCAGGAAAGCTGCACCCTGCTCACGGGGGACGCCCATTTGCGGCACCTGGCCGAGCGCGAGCATATCCCGGTCAAGGGCACGATTGGCCTCTTGGGCCTGATGGTAGACCAAGGCCTTCTGGGGGCCAGGCAGGCGCTCAAAGCCTTGGATCAGATGCAAGGACAACAGCGCTGGCTGCCCTGGGCCAAAGCCCGACAGATGCTGCAGTCGCGCTCATGAATGGCGCACATCGCCAATCAACACTGACATTTCGTCAACAAATTGGCCAAATGCTGATGTTTTTGCCGCTTTTCATTGGCAGCGTCAGCCGCGAGACTTCTGGTGTTCGTTCACACAAGGAGACTGGCATGCGCCCCACCCCCCCCATCGTCCCCCTGTACCTCAGCGCCCCGGATGCCGTGCGGCTGGTGCGGCAGCTGGGGTTGCCGGCTTGCCTGAGCGGCATGGCCGATGCCATTGGCGAGGACTATCTGCGCTGGCAGGCCTTTGACAAAACCGCCCGCGTGGCGCACCACTCGCCCGATGGGGTGATCGAGCTGATGCCCATCTCGGATGGCCAGCACTACAGCTTCAAATACGTCAACGGCCACCCGCGCAACATCGCACGCGGGCTGTCGACGGTGATGGCCTTTGGTGTGCTGGCCGATGTGGCCACCGGCGCGCCGTTGCTGCTCTCCGAGCTCACGCTCACCACCGCCTTGCGCACCGCCGCCACCTCGGCGCTGGCAGCGCGGGCGCTGGCGCGGCCGGACAGCCGCGTCATGGCGATCATTGGCAACGGCGCGCAAAGCGAGTTCCAGGCCCTGGCCTTTGCCCACCTGCTGGGCATCGACACCCTGCGCCTGTACGACATCGATCCGGCCGCCACCGCCAAGCTGGTCGCACACCTGGCCGGCAGCGGGCTGCGCACCGTGGTCTGCGCCAGCACCCGCGAGGCCTTGCAGGGCGCCGACATCGTCACCACCGTCACCGCCGACAAGCAAAACGCCACCATCGTCAGCGCCGACATGCTGGCCCCGGGCATGCACCTGAACGCGGTGGGCGGCGACTGCCCCGGCAAGACCGAGCTGGCCCCCGAGGTGCTGCAGGCGGCCCACGTGGTGGTCGAGTACGAGCCGCAGTCGCGCATCGAAGGCGAGATCCAGCAAATGCCCGCCGACTTTCCCGTCACCCCGCTGTGGGCGGTGCTGGCCGGGCAGGCCAGCGGGCGCACGAAGCGCGAGCAGGTCACGCTGTTTGACTCGGTGGGCTTTGCGCTCGAGGACTTTTCGGCGCTGCGCTTTTTGCACCGCCATGCGCTGGCGCTGGGCCTGGGGGAGCGGCTCGATCTGATGCCGCGCCTGCACGATCCCAAGGACCTGTTTGCCACGCTGGCCAAGGCCCCCGCAAGCTCAGGCCGCGCACCGGGCCACGGGCACGCCTTGCCGCACGCCCACGCGCTGGCATAGAATCAAGCACTTGCAGCCCAATTGGGCAGCAACAAGAGCTAGGGGTGTTGGGGCCGCATGCGGCCCCGACTGAGAGAGTCCCTTTGAACCTGATTGAGGTAATCCTCGCGCAGGGAAGCAGGTCCGGTGGTGGACGCATCCGTCCATGGTCCCGCCTGATGTTCCAGCGCGTTTTGAACTGCGTTGGCCATGACACCCACGACCCCGTCCTTGATCCCCGATGTGCTGGCATTTGTGCAGCAGCCCGGCACCGACGACGCCGGCTTTGCGGCCATGGCCTTGCGCCTTTTTGCGCACCAGTTTCAGCACAACGCGGCCTTTGCGCGCTATTGCCGCTCGCGCGGCAAGACGCCCGCCACGGTGCAGCGCTGGCAGGACATCCCGGCGGTGCCTGTGAATGCGTTCAAGGACCTGGTGCTCAGCTGCACCCCGCCCGATCAATGCGAGCGCGTGTTCACGACCAGCGGCACCACGCGCGAGGTCAAGGGCCAGCACTTCCACCCCGATCTCCAGGTCTGGAACGCCTCCATGCGGCGCCACTTTGCCGACTGCGTGGGCCCGCTGCCCATGCGCATGGTGGTGCTCTTTCCGACCGAGGCCGACCTGCCAAATTCCTCGCTGGCGCACTACCTGCAACTGGCGCTGCAAGACCATGGCCTGCCGGGCAGCATCCATGCCTTTGGCGCGCAAGGCGTGGACGTGGCCGCGGTGCGCCGCGCCATCGACGAGGCCCGCGCCGCGGCGCAGCCGCTGGCCCTTCTGGGGGCCACCTACAGCCTGGTCCATCTGCTGGACCAGTGCCCGGCCGATGACCCCGGCCTGCGCCTGCCCGAGGGCAGCTGGGTGCTCGACACCGGCGGCTTCAAAGGCCGCTCGCGCGAGGTGCCCATGGACGCGTTTTATGCCCAGCTCTCGCACACGCTGGGGGTGCCGCGCGCACGCTGCCTGAACATGTACGGCATGACCGAGCTGAGCTCGCAGTTCTACGACGACGGCAACGAGCGCTGCCCCTCGGTCAAGCGCGCGCCGCATTGGGTGCGCACCCGCGCGGTGGATCCGCTGACGGGCCAGTCGGTGCCCGACGGGCAAGCGGGCATTCTGGTGCACACCGACCTGGCCAACCACAACTCGGTGACCACGCTGATGACCGAGGACGTGGGCGTGATCGTGCCCGGCGGCTTTGAGCTGCACGGCCGCGCTGCCGGCAGTCAGGCCAAGGGCTGCTCGCTGGCGGTCGAGGACTTTGTGCAGGCGGCGCGCGCATGACGACCCCCGCCCTGTCGCATCGCCTGGGCCACCTGCCGGCCGGAGCCGGTCTCACGCCCGCCTGGCGGGCGGTGCCCGATCGGCCCGACGGGCCCTGGCGCCTGCCGGTGCTGGATGGGCCGCAGTGGGCCGCGCTGCTGGCGCACCTGCGCGGCCCAGCGCGTGCGCGCCTGCGCCAGTTGCCGGTGCGCGAGATCATGCAGGCCATCGACCGCACCGCCTTGGCCCTGCTGGAGCCGGGCAACCCGGGGCTGGCCGGGCTGCTGGCCGAGCTGCCCGCCTGGACCGGGCAATCCCCCGAGATGGTGCGGGTGAACCTGCAGGCCACCTTGCGCCTGTACCGCCAGAGCGCGCTGCAGCGCCTGCTGGCCGAGGAGCTGGGCGGCGCCGATGTGCTGGACGGCTTTGCCGCGCGGGCACACGGGGGCCTGAGCCACGCCGAGGGCGTGCCCCTGATCGGCCATGTGTGGGCCGGCAATGTGCCGGGCCTGCCGCTATGGGGCCTGGTCAGTGGCTTGCTGGTCAAGTCGGCGCAGATTGGCAAGGTCTCGTTGGGCGAGCCGCTGGTGGCCAGCGTGTTTGCGCAAACCCTGGCACAGGTGCACCCGGTGCTGGGCGATGCCCTGGCGGTGCTTTGGTGGGACCGCGACGACCCGGTGGCCCCGCACACCGTCTGGCCCGCCTGCGACGTGGTGCAAGCTTTTGGCGGCGACGCCGCGCTGGCCAGCTTGCAGCAGCAGATGCCCGCAGGCGTGCGCTTTGTGCCGCATGGTCACAAGATCAGCTTTGGCGCCATCGGCCGCGAGGCCTTGGGGCCCAACCGGATCCAGCGCGTGGCGCGTCTGGCCGCCGAGGACGTGGTCCGCCATGAGCAGCAGGGCTGCTACTCGCCGCAGTGCTGGTTCGTGGAAGAGGGCGGCGCCGCCCCGGCGCAGGAATTTGCCGAGCGCCTGGCCGCGGCGCTGGCCCAGCTGGCCACGCGCTATCCGCGCCCCGCGCCCGACCTGGCCTCGGCCCACCGCATCGCCCAGTGGCGCAGCCAGCTTCAATGGCAGGACGGGGTGCAGGTGATCGGACAGGCCGAAGACCCGTGGGCGGTGGCCTTCCATCCGCAGCCCACCGCACTCACGCCGGGCCCCCTGCACCGCTGTGTGCAGGTGGTGGCCTTGCCCGATCTGTCGGCCCTGGCGGCGCAGCTCACGGCCTGGCCCCGCCACCTGCAAAGCGTGGGCCTGGCGCTGGCGCCCGAGCGCCTGCAGCCGCTGGCGCTGGCACTGGCCGCCTGCGGCGTCACCCGCCTGTCCGCGGTGGGGCAGATGCCCTTGCCCGCGCCCGGTTGGCACAACGATGGCCGCCCCAACCTGATCGACCTGGTGCAGTGGGTCGACCTGGAAGCATCGGCCGAGCAGCTGGCCGAAGGACTGAGCCGCTATGAGGTCTGAGCCCCTGCTGGCCTTGCAAGGCCTGCGTTTTGCCTACCCCGGCGGCCCCTGGCTGATCGATGGGCTGGACCTGACCCTGCACAGCGGCCAGTGCCATGTGCTGCTGGGCCGCAGCGGTTGCGGCAAAAGCACGCTCTTGCAACTGGTCAGTGGGCTGTGCGCGCCGCAAGCGGGGCAGTTGCGCTGGCGCGGCCAGGCATTGACCGGCGTGCAGGACGACATCGCCCTGGTCTTTCAGCGGCCCACCTTGCTGGAGTGGCTGAGCGTGCTCGACAACGTCTTGCTGCCCGTCTCGCTCAAGCGCCGGGTGCGCGCGCAGGACCGCGCCCAGGCCCTGGCCTGGCTCGAGCGCCTGGGCCTGGGTGGGCTGGACCAGCGGCGCCCCTCGCAACTCTCGGGCGGGCAGCAAAGCCGCGCCGCCATCGCGCGGGCCTGGATGCAATCGCCCGCCCTGCTGTGCCTGGACGAGCCCTTTGGCGCGCTCGACGCGCTCACGCGCGAAGAGCTGCAGCAGGACTTGCTGCGCGTGTGCAGCGAGCAGCAGACCGCTGTGCTCTTTGTGACCCACGACCTGCACGAGGCGGTTTTCCTGGGCGACCAGGTCAGCCTCTTGCATGGCGGTCGCCTGCAGACCACCCTGCCTGTGCCGCAGCCGCGTCCGCGCGATGCGCGCTGGCGCGAGGACCCAGGCTTTCATGCGCTGTGCAGTGGCCTGCGCCGCGCGCTGGAGGAGCAGCGATGAAGCGCCTGGACACGCTGGTGTCGCTGCTGATGGGCGTGGCCGTGCTGGCCCTGTGGGAGGGCCTGACCCGGCATTGGGGCCTATCGGCCCTGGTGCTGCCCCCACCCTCGCGCATCGCGCAGTCGCTGCTGCAAGGCCTGCACACCGGCTACTGGTGGCCGCACATCGGCCAGACCTTGCTGGCCGTTGGCCTGGGCCTGCTCTGCGGCGCGGGGCTTGGCGTGGGCTTTGGCCTGCTGCTGGGCAGCTTTGCACGCTGGCGGCGCTGGCTCACGCCCTATCTGGTGATCAGCCAGCTCACCCCCAAGCTCGCGCTGGCGCCGCTCTTCATCCTGTGGTTTGGCTTTGGCCTCTTGCCCACCGTGGTGATGACCGCGCTGATCTGCTTTTTCCCGCTGCTCGAGAACACGCTGGCGGCCCTGGACCAGACCGATCCCCAGCAACGCCAGTTGCTGCGCGCGCTGGGCGCCAGCCGCTGGCAGACCCTGTGGCGCCTGCAACTGCCCGCGGGCCGCCACACCCTGGCCGCCGGCCTGCGGGTGGCGCTGGTGCTGGCCTGGGTGGGCGCCGTGGTCAGCGAGTTCATCAACGGCAGCCGGGGCCTGGGCGCGGTGATCATCGCCGCCCAGGGCTCGATGGACACGCCCCTGCTCTTTGCCGCCCTGGTGTGGGTGGCGGCCCTGGGCGTGGCCAGTTACGGCCTGCTCAATGGCCTGCTGCGCTGGCAACTGCCCGCGCCATGATGTTGTTTGAAAGAAAGGACCCCATGACATACCCCAACCCCCTGCCCATCACCCGCCGCCAAGGCCTGGCCTGGGGCCTGGCCAGCGGCCTGGCCGCCGCCAGCGGTCTGGCGCGCGCACAAGCCGCCGAGCGCGTGGTCCTGGCCGGCTGGAGCAAGCCGATCTCGGAGATCACGCACCTGCTGGTCGAGGCCGAGAAGGGCTTCTTCAAGGCCCAGGGCATCGACTTTGTCTACCAAAGCGGCAACGGCGGGGGCGATGCGGTGCGCAACCTGCTGTCGGGTCAGGCCGATGTGGCCTTCACCGATCCGGGTTCCTTGTTTGCCGCCCTCGACAAGGGCGAGCGCCTGCGCGTGATCTACGACGTTTACCCGCAAAACGTGTTCAACGTGGTGTCGCTGCAGTCGCGCCGCATCACCCGCGTGGCCGACCTCAAGGGCAAGCGCATCGGCGTCTACAGCCTCTCGAGCGGCACGCGCCAGAACCTGCAGGTGCTGCTGCACACCGCAGGCCTGAGCGAGCAGGACGTGACCATCGTGCCCACGGGCCTGCTCAACTTTGCACCGCTGATGCAAGGCCAGGTCGATGCCACCGCCGCCACCGACACCGGCCTGATGGTGGGCCGCCAGCGCGGCCTGGGCGAGGTGCATGTGATGGAAGTGCGCCAGCACCTGAACCTCTCGAGCGATGTGCTGGTCGTGCGCGAAGAGACGTACCAGCGGCAAAAACCCATGCTGCGCCGCTTCCTCAAGGGCTTTGCCGACAGTGCGCAGTGGATGCAGCGCCAGCCCGAAGAGGCCGCCCGCCTGGCGGTGCGCGCGGCCATTGATGGCCAGAACGAGGCGATCAACCTGGAGGTGATCCGCCTGCGCAACGCCAGCAGTGTCTCGGCCTTCACGCAGCGCAACGGCCCCGGCGCCATCGACACGGCCATGCTGCAAAAAGGCGTGCAGGCCTACCGCGCCATCGGCGTGCTCAGCCGCGACCTGGCGGTGAGCGACTGGGTGGCCACCGACCTGCTGCCGGGCAAGCCATGAGCCGTCCGCCGCGTTTTGCTGGCCAAACCGTGCTCGTCACCGGCGCCAGCCGGGGCCTGGGCGCGGCCATGGCCGAGGCCTTTGCGCGCGAGGGCGCGCAGGTGGTCGTCAATTACCGCGAACGGGCCGATGCGGCGCAGGCGGTGGCCGCGCGCTGCCGCGCCCACGGCGCCCCTGCCTGGGCGCTGCAAGCCGATGTGCGCGACCCGGCGGCGGTGCAGGCCATGGTGGCGCAGGTGCTGTCGGACTGTGGCGGCATCGATGTGCTGGTCAACAACGCCTTTGCCCCCTACCGCTTCGACCCCGAGCAGCGCAAACGCTTCTGGGAGACCCCGTGGTCGCATTACCAGGACCAGTTCGACGGCGCGGTGCACGCGGCCTACAACACCTGCATGGCGGTGCTGCCCGGCATGCGCACACGCCAGCGCGGTCGCATCGTCAACCTGGTGAGCGATCTGGTCGATGCGCCGAGCGTGGCCTACCACGACTACGGCACCGCCAAATCGGCCCTGGTGGGCTTTAGCCGCCACCTGGCCAGCGAGTTGGGCAGCCTGGGCATTCGGGTCAACTGCGTGGCACCGGGCCTGGTGCCGGGCACCGACGCTGCGCCCGAAACGCGCGAGTCGGTGCGCCAGGCCCTGATCGAGCGCACCCCGCTGGGCCGCCTGGCCACCCCCGCCGATGTGGCGGGCCCGGTGCTGTTCTTGGCAAGCGAGGACAGCGCCTTCATGACCGGCCAGACCCTGCGGGTGGACGGTGGATTGGTGATGCGATGAGGAGCCGCCTGTGACGATTGACCATGTGGTGCTGGGCGCCGGCCTGATGGGCCGGCTGCTGAGCCTGTCGCTGGCACGCCAGGGTGCGCGCGTGCGCCTGATCGATGCGCACGGCCCCGACGCGGCGCATTCGGCGGCCCGCGCGGCCGCGGCCATGCTGGCGCCGCTGGCCGAGTCGGCCATCACCGAGCTGCCGGTGGTGCGCATGGGCCTGCATGGCCTGACGCGCTGGCCGCAACTGCTGCAAGGCCTGCCGCAACCGGTGTTTTTCCAGCAGGCGGGCACGCTGATCCTGTGGCACCGGCAAGACCACGCCGAGGCCCAGCGCTTTGAGCGCCTGATCCGCCGCACCCATGCGGCGCTGCCCGAGCTGGCCGCGCCGCGCGCCCTGCATGGCGCCGAGTGGCAGGCCATGGCGCCCGATCTGGCACGCCGCTTTGCGCAGGCCCTGCACCTGCCGCAAGAGGGCCAGCTCGACAACCGCCAGCTGCTCGATGCCTTGCTGCAGGCGCTGCAGGAAGCCGGGGTCGAGCTGCACTGGCAGCAGGCGGTGGGCGCCACCGACGAGCCTGCGCTGCGCGCGCTCATGGGCCCGGGCGTGCGCCTGATCGACTGCCGTGGCCTGGGCGCGCGCGTGGCCTGGTCGCAGCTGCGCGGTGTGCGCGGCGAGGTGCTGCGCCTGTACGCGCCCGAGGTGCAGCTGCCCTGCCCCACGCGCCTGATCCACCCACGCTACCCGATCTACATCGCGCCCAAAGAGCAGGGCCTGTTTGTGGTCGGGGCCACCGAGATCGAGAGCGAGGACCTGTCGCCCACCAGCGTGCGCTCGGCATTGGAGCTGCTGAGCGCCTGCTACACCGTCGACCCGGGCTTTGCCGAGGCACGCATTCTGGAGATGAGCACGCAGGCGCGCCCGACCCTGCCCGACAACCTGCCGCGCCTGCGGGTGCTGGCACCCGACATCCTGCAAATCAACGGCCTGTACCGACACGGCTACATGATCTCGCCCGCGGTGCACGACGCCGCGCTCGAGTGGCTGAACACCGGCCAGAGCGAACTGGCGCAGACCTGGGGACTTTTATGAGCACCACCATCACCTTGTTTCTCAACGGCCAGGCCGTGCAGCTGCCCGAAGGTGCGCGCTTGCACGACGCCATCGAGGCCAGCGGCGTGCGCCCGCCCTTTGCTGCCGCCGTCAACCTGCAGTTTGTGCCGCGCCATGAGTACGCGCAGATCGAGCTGCAGGCGGGCGACCAGATCGAACTCATCTCACCCATCACCGGAGGCTGACCCATGTCCCAAGACCCCTTTGTGCTGTACGGCCAGACCCTGCAAAGCCGCCTGCTGCTGGGCACCTCGCGCTACCCTTCGCCGGCGGTGCTGGCCGAGGCGATTGCGCGCAGCCGACCCGGCATGCTCACGGCCTCGCTGCGGCGCCAGACCGCCGGCGGCGACGCGCACCGTGGCTTTTTCGAGCTGCTGCGCGACTGCGGCGTGCCGGTGCTGCCCAACACCGCCGGCTGCCACAGCGTGCAAGAGGTGCTGACCACCGCACAGATGGCGCGCGAGGTGTTCGAGACCGACTGGATCAAGCTCGAGTTGATCGGTGACGACTACACCCTGCAGCCCGACACCCTGAACCTGGTGGGCTGCGCCGAGCAGCTGCTGCGCATGGGCTTTCGGGTGCTGCCCTACAGCACCGACGACCTGGTCCTGTGCCAGCGCCTGGTGGACGTGGGCTGCCAGGCGGTGATGCCCTGGGCGGCGCCGATTGGCACCGGCAAGGGCCCCATCAACCCACTGGCCTTGCGCACCCTGCGCGAGCGCCTGCAGGTGCCGCTGATCGTGGATGCCGGGCTGGGCCTGCCCTCGCACGCCTGCCAGGTGCTGGAGTGGGGCTATGACGGCGTGCTGCTCAACACCGCCGTGGCCCTGGCCGATGACCCACCGGGCATGGCCGAGGCCTTTGCCGATGCGGTGCGCGCCGGCCGCAGCGCCTACCGCGCCGGCGCCATGCAGGCGCAGGACAATGCCCAGCCCAGCACGCCGGTGCTGGGCACGCCCTTCTGGCACCACAGCTGATCGGAGCCCCCCATGATGGACCTCGTGTTTGCCCAGGCCCTGTGGGCCGCCCACGCCGCTCGCATGCAGACCGGCCAGCCCCGCCCCTTGCCCGAAGGTGTCCATGCCGACGACACCGAATGCGCCAGCGCGCAAGAGGCGGCCGTGCGGGCGGCCTGCCGCTGCATGGGCTTTGTGGACGAGGACGCCCGCCTGCTCGGCCGTGCCTGGGCCGCGCAAAGCGCCCGCCTGGGCCTCTGGGACGCCACACGCTGGCCGGTGGATGCGCAAGACTTTGGCGTGGACACCGGCGCGCGCGCCGACGCGTTTGCGCCCTGCCCGCTGGCGCTGGGCCTGTACGCGGTGCTGCCCGATGCGGCCTGGGTGCGGCGCATGGCGCTGGCGGGCGTGCCGACCCTGCAGCTGCGCTTCAAGTCGGACGATGCGGATGCGGTGCGGCGCGAGGTGCAGGCGGCGGTGGCGGCGGTGCAGGGCACGCAGAGCCGACTCTTCATCAACGACCACTGGCAGGCGGCCATCGAGGCCGGCGCCTACGGCGTGCACCTGGGGCAGGAAGACCTGGCCGCGGCGCATGACCACCTCCAGCAGATCCGCGCGGCCGGCCTGCGCCTGGGCCTGTCCACCCACGGCTACGCCGAGCTGCTGCGCGCCGAGCAGGTGGCACCCAGCTACCTGGCCTTGGGGGCGGTGTTCCCGACCACCCTCAAGCGCATGGCCACCGCGCCGCAGGGCACCGGCCGCCTGGCCGCGTACGCGCAGCTGATGCGGCATCGGCCGCTGGTGGCCATTGGCGGCATCGACCTGCCCCAGCTGCCGGCGGTGTTGGCCAGCGGCGTGGGCTCGGTGGCGGTGGTGCGCGCCCTGGTGGCCGCGCCCGACCCCGAGGCGCAGGTGCAGCGCTTTGTGCAGGCGCAGCAAGGGACGCAGCGCGCGCTTACTCGGCCTTGACGCCGGCGCTGCGCACCAGGTTCACCCAGAACTTCTCGTCCTGCGCCAGAAAGCTGGCGAAGTCGGCGGGCGTGCGCGAGAGCGACACATCGGTGCCCTCGCGCGCCAGCGCGGCCTTGACCTGCGGCTGCTTGAGGGCCTCCTGCGCGGCGGTGAACAGCTTCTGCACCACCGGCTGCGGCGTGCCAGCCGGCACGAACAGGCCGTACCAGAAGTCGATCACGAACTCGGGCAGGCCCGCCTCCTGCATGCCCGGCAGATCGGGCACCAGCGGCGTGCGCTCACGCGTGCTGACCCCCAGGCCCTTGAGGCGACCGGCGCTGACCTGCGGCAGCACCGAGGGCGGCGTGCCAAAGGTGACCTGCGTGTCGCCTGCGATCACCGACTGAATGGCCGGACCACCCCCCCGAAAGGGAATGTGCTGCATCTGCACGCCGGCCACCAGGCCAAAGAGCGCCGCGCCCAGGTGCGGTGCCGAGCCATTGCCCGAGGTGGCGTAGTTGATCTTGCCCGGCTCGGCCTTGGCGCGCGCGATCAGGTCCTTGACCGAGTTGATGCCCAGGTTGGGGTTGACCGCAATCACCAGCGGCGAGCTGGTGATCTTGCTGACGGGCAGCAGATCGGCGGCCTTGTAGGGCAGCTTGGGGTTGAGCGCCGGGTTGACCGAGATGGCCGCCGGGCTGCCCACGAACACGGTGTAGCCGTCGGGCGCGGCCTTGGCCACCGCATCGGCGCCAATGCTCGAGCCGGCGCCGGCCTTGTTTTCGACCACCACCGACTGGCCCAGCGCGCGGCCCAGGGCGTCGCCCACCGTGCGCGCCACATAGTCGGCGGCGCCACCGGGCGCAAAGCCCACCACCAGCTTGACGGGTTTGTTGGGATAGGCCGCCTGCGACCAGGCACTGGCGGCCAGGGTCAGCAGCCCCAGGGACAGGGCGGTGCGGCACAGCGTTCGCTTGTTCATCGTCGATCTCCTCGTTGTGGGGTCTGTCAAAAAAATCAGTCGTCCATCGTCAGCACGATCTTGCCCAGGTGCTCGCCCGCTTCCATCATGGCCTTGGCACGTGCCAACTCGGCCAGGGGCAGCGTGGCGTCCACCCAGGGCACGACGCGGCCATCGGCCAGCATCGGCAGGATCTGCGCCTCAAAGGCCGGCACCCCGGCGGCCTTCATGTCGGCATTGCGCAATTTGTTGGACACGCCAAACAGCGTGATGCGCCGGGCGTGCACCCAGTCCAGGTCCAGCGGCGCCTGCAACTGGCCATCCACATAGCCCACCACCGCCAGCCGGCCCTCAAAGGCCAGGCAATGCAAGGCCTCGTCAAACACGCTGCCGCCCACGGTGTTGACCACCAGGGACACGCCCTTGCCACCGGTGGCGTCCAACACCGCCGCACGAAAATCCGGCGCCCGTGTGCACAGGCCCAGATCAAGCCCGCGTGCGCGCAAGACCTCGAGCTTGGCCTGCGAGCCCGAGGTGCCGATCACCCGCGCGCCCAGCGCCTTGGCCATCCACAGCGCCGTCACGCCCACGCCCGAGGCCACGCCGTTGACCAGCAGCCACTGGCCCGCCTGCAACTGGCCTTGCAGCACCAGCATGTCGTGCACCACCAGGCCCGTCAGCGGCACCGCGGCGGCCTGCGTCCAGCTCAGCGCCTCGGGCTTGCGCATGGCCTCGCGGGCGTCCATCAAGGCATAGGGCGCAAAAGCGCCACCGCAGCGGCCCATCACGGCGTCCCCGGGCGCCACGCGGGTCACGCCGGGGCCGCAGGCCAGCACCTCGCCTGCGGCCTCCATGCCCGCGGGCTTGGCCTGGCCCTCCTGGTTCAGGCTGTGGCCCAGCAGAAACTCGCCGCGGTTGAGCCCGGCGGCGCGCACCTTCACCAGCACCTGGCCCGGGCCGGGCGTGGGCACGGGCGTGGCGCGGCGCTCCACCTCGATTTGTCCTTGGCGGATCACGCCCCAGAAAGCATCCATGTGGGTGGGCAGGCTCATCGTCACCTCCGGTTCAACGGCCACGGAACTGCGGCTTGCGTTTGTCCATGAAGGCACGGCGGCCTTCGGCGTAGTCCTCGCTCTGGAAGCAGTCCAGGATCAGCTGCTTGCAGCGCGCGTGATCGATCTCGGGCGAGGGCTTGAGGATTTCGGCCATGATGGCCTTGCCCGCCTGCTCCGTCAGCGGCGCATTGGCCGCCAGGGCCTCGCGGTATTCGGCCAGCAGCGCCTCGAGCGCCTCGGGCTCGGCCACGCGGTTGATCAGGCCCACCTCACACGCCTCGTCGGCCTGGATGCGGCGCGCGGTGAAGAACAGGTCCTTGGCCACCCCGGGGCCCACCAGATCGACCAGGTTTTTCAGGGCCGAGTAGCGGTAACCCAGGCCCAGGCGCGCGGCCGGGATCGAGAACACCGCGTCGCGGCTGGCAATGCGCAGGTCGCAGCTCATGGCCACGTTGACGCCACCGCCGATGCAGTAGCCGCGGATGCAGGCCAGGGTGGGCTTGGGAAAGCGGTAAATCCCCATCAGCGCCGACTCGGCCATCTCCTCGTAGCGCGCCACGGCCTCGCGCGCGGCGCGCATGTCCTCGAACTGCGAGATGTCGGCGCCCGAGACAAAGGCCTTCTCGCCGGCCCCCGAGAACACCACCAGGCGCACGCGCTCGTCGTGCTCGGCCTGCGCCAGCAGCACCGGCACGGCCTCCCACATGTCGACCGACAGCGCGTTGTGCCGCTGCGGGTTGTTGAAGCGGATGTGCAAGGTGCTGCCGTCAGCATCGAGCCAGCATTGCACGCGGTCGGTGGGGGAGGTGTACACCGCATCACTCATGTCAGAACACTCCTTGGTTTTTGAGTTGTGCCAGGCGGGCATCGTCGATGCCCAGCTCGCGCAGGATTTCTTCGCTGTGCTCACCGCGCCGGGGCGCGGCACGGGCGATGGTGCTGGGGGTGCGCGTGAGCTGCATGGGCTGGCCCACCAGGCGCTGCGGGCCCAGGCGCTCCGAGACCACCTCGTGCACCATGCCCAGGTGCTGCACCTGCGGCTCCTCGAACACCTCTTGCACATTGTTGATCAGGCCGCAGGCGACGCCGCCTTCGTTGAAGCGCTGCACCCAGTAGGCGCGGTCCTGCGCCGCCAGACGCTCGTTGATCTCGGCATTGAGGCTGTCGCGGTTGACCGAGCGGCTCATCTTGTCGTGATAGCGCGGGTCGGTGACCCACTCGGGCGCGCCCATGATGTCGCAAAAGCGCTCCCAGATCTTGGAGCCAAACACCGCAATGTTCATCCAGCCATCGCGCGCCTTGTAGACCCCGGTCGGGATGCTGGTCGGGTGGTAGTTGCCCGCCTGCGTGGGCACCTCGCCGTCGATCAGCACGCGCGAGGTCTGGAAGTCCATCATGTAGACCATGGCCTCCAGCAGCGAGGTGTGCAGCCACTGGCCACGGCCAGAGGACTGGCGCTCGAGCAAGGCCACCAGAATGCCCTGCGCGGCAAAGATGCCGGCGCACAGGTCGGCAATCGGAATGCCCACCCGCATCGGCCCGTCGCCGGGCTTGCCGGTCACCGACATCAGCCCGCTCATGCCCTGCGCGATCTGGTCAAAGCCCGGGCGCTGGGCCAGCGGGCCGGTCTGGCCAAAGCCCGAGATGCTGGCGTAGACCAGGCCCGGGTGCTCGCGCGAGAGCGTCTCGTAGTCAATGCCCAGGCGGAACTTCACGTCGGGGCGGAAGTTCTCGACCACCACATCGGCGGTGGCGATCAGGCGCTTGAGCATGGCAATGCCCTCGGGCTCTTTCAGGTTGAGCGTGATCGAGCGCTTGTTGCGGTGCGTGTACTGGTAGTCCGACCCGTCCTGCCCGCCCAGGGTGTCGTCGCCGCGCATGTGCTCGGGCATTTGCACCTGGATCACATCGGCACCCCAGTCGGCAAGTTGGCGGCAGGCGGTGGGGCCGGCGCGCACCTGCGTCAGGTCGATCACACGAAAGCGCGCAAGCGCTGAAGAAGCGGGAAGATGGGGCATGGCAAGCACCTGCTCAGGTCGTCACAACAGCAGTCAGTGTCCAATCAAAACGCTTAAAGTGTCAACACTTGCCACGCAATTGCCAACACTTCAAAGGGTTGTTCTGTGGGTTTTCCCGGGCGCCGGTGCTACCATCGCCCACCAAAGAGTTGCCCTGCCCCCGCCCCATGCCCAACGCCCGCGCCCATCAAGCCCCGCCCACCCGGGCCCCTGCCAAGGGACCGGACGAGGGCTTGTCGCAAACGATTGCGCAGACGCTCAAGGCGCGCATTTACGACGGCCTGATCGCCCCCGGCGAGCGCATCAACGAGGCGGTGCTGGCGCAGGAAATGGGCATCAGCCGGGGCCCGATCCGCGAGGCCATGCGCATCCTCACCGGTCTGGGCCTGGTCACCGCCGTGCCCAACCGGGGGGTGTTTGTGCGCGAGATTTCCTGGCGCGAAATGCTGGAGCTCTACGAGCTGCGCGCCCTGGTGTTTGGCTTTGCCGCCGAGCGCGCGTGCCAGCACCTGGAGGCGCCGCAGCAGCAGGCGCTGGCGCAGCTGCTGGAGCAGATGGACCAGGCGCATGCCGCGCAGGACGCCACCGCCTACTACGAGGCCAATCTGCAATTCCATGCGCAGATCCTGACGCTGGGCGGCAACCAGCGGGCGCACCAGACCTACGACGACTGCGTCAAATCCTTGCACCTGTTTCGGCGCAGCCACTTCAACGCGCCGGGCAATATGAAGCGCTCGAATGCCGAGCACCGCGCCATCTTCGAGGCCATTGCCAAGGGCGACGCGCGCCGCGCGCGCACCCTGGCCGAGCGGCACGTGCTCTCTGGGCGCGACCGCGTGCTGGCCCGGCTCGAGCCCTGCGGGGCGGCGCCGCGCCGCTTAGATCGGCAAACCGACCAGGTCGTGGCCTTGCACGGCCGTGATGCGTGCACGCACCAGGTCGCCCACCTTGTAGGTCTTGCTGAGCTTCTCGGGCGGCAGCAGGTGCACCACGCCGTCGATCTCGGGCGCATCGGCATAGCTGCGGGCCACGCCACCTCGGCGGCCCATGGCGCTGGCCTGATCGACCAGCACCTGCATGGTCGCGCCCACCCGGCGCTGCAGGCGCTGGCTTGACACCGCCTCGGCCACGGCCATGAAGCGCGAGCGTCGCGCCTCGCGCTCGGCATCGGGCAGCATGCCCGGCAGGGCATTGGCCGCCGCGCCCTCCACCGGGCTGTAGGCAAAGCAGCCGGCCCGGTCGATCTGCGCCTGCCGCATGAAGTCCAGCAGGTGCTCGAACTCGGCTTCGGTCTCGCCTGGAAAGCCGGCAATGAAGGTGCTGCGCACCACCAGCTCGGGGCAGATCTCGCGCCAGCGGGCCAGGCGCTCGAGGTTTTTCTCGCCGCTGGCCGGGCGCTTCATGCGGCGCAGCACATCGGGGTGGCTGTGCTGGAAGGGCACGTCCAGATAGGGCAGCACCAGGCCATCGGCCATCAGCGGCAGGATCTCGTCGACATGCGGATAGGGGTAGACGTAGTGCAGGCGCACCCAGGCGCCGTGCGCGCGGGCCAGCTCGCCCAGTTGCTGCACCCGCTCGAGCAGCCGCGTGCGCACCGGGCGGCCGTCCCAGAAGCCGGTGCGGTACTGCACATCGACCCCGTAGGCAGAGGTGTCCTGGCTGATCACCAGCAGTTCCTTGACGCCCCCCTCGAACAGCGCGCGCGCTTCCTTGAGCACATCGCCAATCGGCCGGCTGACCAGGTCGCCGCGCATCGACGGGATCACGCAGAAGGTGCAGCGGTGGTTGCAGCCCTCGCTGATCTTGAGGTAGGCGTAGTGACGGGGCGTGAGCTTGAGGCCGGCCTCGCCAAAACCGCCGGGCACCAGGTCCAGAAACGGGTCGTGCGGGCGCGGCAGGTGCTGGTGCACCGCGTCCATCACCTCCTGGGTGGCGTGCGGCCCGGTCACCGCCAGCACGCTTGGGTGGACCTCGCGCACCAGCTTGTCGCCGCCCTCGCCGTCGCGCGCGCCCAGGCAGCCGGTCACGATGACCTTGCCGTTGGCGTTGAGCGCCTCGCCAATGGCGTCCAGGCTCTCGCGCACCGCGTCGTCAATGAAGCCGCAGGTGTTGACGATCACCAGGTCGGCGCCCTCGTAGGTGCGGGAGGTCTGGTAACCCTCGGCGCTCAGCTGCGTCAGGATCAGCTCGGCGTCGGTCAGGGCTTTGGGACAGCCCAGGCTGACAAAGCCCACTTTGGGCGTGCGTTCGGTCTCGGTGTGCTCACTCATCCCCCGATTGTCGCAGGTCGGCCGCCCCGGCATTCCCGTGCTGCCAGTAGGGCCTAGGGATATCCCGCATCGAATTTACTTAGTCATCAAAGTATATTCAGGTCATTGAAACTCCCGAAGCCCTGTCACCATGATCACGCCACAAGAGAACGAGCTGCTCTGCCGCATTGAGGGCGACGCCCCCATGGGCCAGCTGATGCGCCAGCACTGGGTGCCCATTTGCCTGAGCGAAGAGGTGGCCGAGCCCGACGGTGACCCGGTCGCCGCGCGCATCCTGGGCGAGAACCTGGTCGTCTTCCGCGACAGCGACGGCCAGGTCGGCGTGCTCGACGAGGCCTGCCCGCACCGCGGCCCCTCTCTGGTCTACGGCCGCAACGAAGAAGGCGGCCTGCGCTGCCTCTACCACGGCTGGAAAATGGACGTGCACGGCCAGGTGCTCGAGATGGTCTCGGAGCCCGCTGCCAGCGGCTTTGCCGAGAAGGTCAAGCACAAGGCCTACCCGGTGCAGGAGTGGGGCGGCATGGTGTGGGCCTGGATGGGCCCGCGCGAGCAGATGCCGGCCTTTGTGCCGCCACGCTGGGCCCCCACGGCCGACACCCGCGTGTCGATCGCCAAGGCCATCTTGCCGGTCAACTGGGCCCAGGTGCTCGAGGGCGCCATCGACTCGGCGCACAGCTCGAGCTTGCACAGCTCCGACATGGTGCCCGCCCGCGTGCAAGGGGCCGAGGCCACCGACAAGAGCTGGCTGCGCCCCTCCACCGACAAGGCGCCGCGCCTGCAGGTCGAGCGCACCGGCTACGGCTTTCGCTACGCCGCCATCCGCCGCCCCATCTTCAATGCGCAGACGCACGACTACATCCGCACCACCGTGTTCGTGGCGCCCTGGACAGTGCTGATCCCGCCCAACAACCTCTACAACGTGGCCAATGTGAACGTGCCCATCGATGATGAGCACATGGTCTTCTACTTCATCGGCTGGGGCCATCCGGCCCAAACCCCCGAGACCGAGACCTGGCGCAAGTTCCTTCACATGACCGTGGGCATCGACCTGGACGAGCGCTACCGCCCGCTGCGCAACCAAGAGAACCGCTTCTGGCAAGACCGCAAGGCCATGAAGGCGGGCAACTTCACCGGCATCCAGGGCATTCCCAACCAGGACATGGCCATGTGGACCTCCATGAAGCCCATCGCCGACCGCAGCAAGGACCGCCTGGGCGCCAGCGACCTGGCGGTGGTGGAATTCCGCAAGCAGATGCTCGAGGCGGTGCGCGCCGTCGCCAGCGGGGCCAGCGCCATTGGCACCGGGGCCAACGCCACGCCGGACACGGTCTGCTCTTTCCAGAGCGTGATCGCCAAAGACATTGACTGGCGGGTCTACAAGGCCCGCTATGTGTGGCAGGGGTCTGAGGCCCAGGCCGGAACCGACAACGCTTACGCAGTGAAGGCTTGAACACCATGGCACGCTTGCAAATTTCGGTCGCCATGGGCGACTACGACCGCAACCGCGCGCTCTTTGACGGGCGCGTGCAAATCGACGGCTGCGATCCCACTTACATGCTGCTCAGCCCCGAGGAGATGTTCTTTCGGGCCATGCGCAGCCGCGACTTCGACATCACCGAGCTGTCCTTCTCCAGCTACCTGGTCAAGCACTCGCGCGGCGACTGCCCCTACATCGCCGTGCCGGTGTTTCTGTCGCGCGCGTTCCGGCACACCTCCATCTATGTGCGCAAGGACCGCATCCACGCGCCGGCCGACCTCAAGGGCAAGCGCATCGGCATCCCCGAGTACCAGCTCACGGCCATTGTGTGGGCGCGCGCCATCCTGCAAGACGATTACGGCATCGCCCCCGAGGATGTGACCTGGGTGCGCGGCGGCATCGACACCCCGGGCCGCCCCGAGAAAATCAAGCTCGACCTGCCCCCTGGCGTGAAGATCGAGAGCGCGCCCGAGGGCAAGACCATCTCCGACCTGCTCAACGAGGGCGAGATCGACGGCTTCATCGCGCCGCGCCCGCCCAGTGGCGCGGCCGCCCGCAACCCCCATGTGGGCTGGCTGTTTGACGACACCGTGGCCACCGCCAAGGACTATTACCGCCGCACCGGCATCTTCCCCATCATGCATGTGGTGGGCATCCGCAAGGAATTGGCGGAGCAGCACCGCTGGCTGCCCGGCGCGGTGTTCAAGGCTTTCTCAGAGTCCAAGACCCGGGCGCTGGAGCTGCTGGCCGATACCTCGGCCACCAAGGTCACCCTGCCCTTTGTCGAAGAACAGCTCAAGTCCGCGCGCGAGACCCTGGGCGACGATTTCTGGTCGTATGGCGTGGCCGCCAACCGCCGCACCCTGGAGGCCTTCACCCACCACCACTTTGCGCAGGGCCTGTCGGCGCGCAAGATGGCGGTGGACGAGCTGTTTGACCCCGCCACCTACGAAAGCTACAGCATCTAAGGCCCCCAAGGCCCGGCGCATGGGGCGCGCGGGCACTGGGCCCGGAGCTCAGGCGCTGGCGGCCACCTGATGGTGCAGCGCGATGGCGCGGCCCTCGCGTTGTGAGGCCAGCATCGCCAGACACACCTCGAGCGTGGCGCGCGACCAGGCCCCGCTGTGCACCGGTGCCTGACCCGCGCGGGCCACGGCCCACAACTCGTCGATCACCTCGCTGCGCGCAATGGCCGGCACCGGCTCGCTCAGGTGCGACACGCCCTCGCGGTCATGGACCTCGACCCCGGTGGGGGTCAGGCGCAGATCGGCCCCATCGCAACACACCAGCACCGGCCCAAAGTGTTGAAAGGCCTCGGGCGGTCCGCTGCGATCGGGCTGGTAAGCGCTGCCGCCGTAGTTGCGCTGCGCCTTGCGCGCGGCCTCGGCCGCCTCGTCCTGCGTGCGCGCTTGCGCCTGGCGCGTGGCCTGGTGTGTGCCCGGCACCTTGGGGCGGCCCATCTCGCCCACCCCGTCCATCAGCGCGTCGCTGTCGTAGAACGCATAACCGCTGTAGGTCAGGTTGGCCACCGCACCGCCTTCAAAGTCCAGCAACGCGGTGTAAGCCCCTTCGGTGGGCCGCGCAGGGTCCCAGGCCCCGGTTCGGGCAAACACCGAGCGGGCCAGCCCGCCCGCCAGCAGGCGCACCACGTCCACCTGGTGCGCGGCCTGGCTGAAGACCACCCCGCCGCCCTGCGCGGTATCGAGTTCCTCCGGGCGGCGCGGCCGGTACAGAAAGTCGGTGAAGTTCATGGCGTGCACCATGCGCACCGCCCCATAGCGGCCACTGGCAATCAGGCGCCGCGCCAGCCGCACCGGGGCATTGAAGCTGTGGCTGTGCCCCACCACCAGCTGCGTGCCCGCCTGGACACAGGCGTCCATCATGCGGGTGCAGTCCGCCAGGCCCAGGGCCATGGGTTTTTCCACCAGCACATGCTTGCCATGCGCCGCCGCCAGGGCCACGTGCTCGGCATGCAGCTGATGCGGCGTCGCCACATACACCCACTCCACCGCCGGGTCGGCGCACAGCGCCTGCGCACTGGCATGCGCGGTGCCGCCAAAGTCCTGCGCAAACGCCGCACCGGCCGCGGCCCTGGGGTCGTGCGCGGCCACCAGCTGCACGCGCGGGTCACGCCCCAGCGTGGGCAGCATCAGCGTGAAGGCCCGCCCCAGGCCCAGCACCCCCAGGCGAATCGGCGTGCTCACAGGTCCAGCACCAAAGGATCCGCGCCCTTGCAGCGCGAGACACACACCATCACCTGCTGCGCACGCTCATGGGCCATCAGCACCATGTCGCGGTGATCGGCCTCGCCGCCCAGCAAGCCCACCTTGCACGAGCCGCAGGTACCGCTCTCGCAAGAGCTGGGCACATGGATGTCGTGCGCGCGCAAGGCCTCCAGAATGCTTTGCTTGGCGCCCACCTCGACGCGCCGGTGGCTGCGCGCCAGCTCCACCACAAACGGCTGGTCGTCGGCATGCGCGCGGGTGTCGGCGCCAAAGCTCTCAAAGTGGATCGCGCTCTCGGGCCAGTGCCCCGTCATGTCGCGCACGCTGTCCATCAAGGCCTTCGGGCCGCAGCAATACACATGGGTGCCGCTGGCCACCTTCTCAAACAAGGGCCACAGGTCCAGCGAGCGGGCCGGGTCGCCGTGGTCGTGGTGAATGCGCACCTGGCCCGCCAGTTCCGGGGCCTGGAGCGCCGACAAAAACGCGGTGCCCTCGGGGTCGCGCGTCAGGTAGACCAGCTGAAACGAACGCATGCCCTCGGCCTGCAGCTGCTGCACCATGGCCATCATCGGCGTGATGCCGATGCCGCCGGCCACCAAGATGAACTTGCGCGCCTTTTCGCTCAGCGCAAACAGGTTGGCGGGCTCGCCCGTCATCACCGTGTCGCCCTGCTGCACCCCATCGACCAGGCTGATCGAGCCGCCACGCCCGCCCGCCTCGCGCTTGACCGCCAGGCGGTAGGCGCTGCGGTCCTGCGGGTCGCCGCACAGGGAATACTGGCGCATCGCCCCGCTGGGCACCCGCAGGGGCAGGTGCGCCCCGGCCTCGACCGCGGGCAGCATTGCCCCGGCCGGGTCGCGCAGCTCAAACAGCCAGATATCGCGGGCAATGGCCTGCTTGTGGGTCACGGTCAGGGGGCGTAAAGGGTTGGAGGTTGTCATGGGCAGCACCCGCATCAGGTCAACAGATCCGGTGATGAAAGCACACCGGCAGATTCAGCTATTATCTTAGCCTTCTAAGTAAATTTGATCCAGAGAAACCCGCAAAGCCCCACGCACAGGCCATAATTGGTCATGATGCGCGCCGATCCACGCGGCCCCCACCGAGAACACGCCATGAACGCTCCCCTGCCCTCCAACGATAGCGCCCTGACCTGGCACGACGGCCTGCTGCTGGGCTATGCCCCCATGGACCATGTTCACGAGGACTTTGTGCAATGCGTGGTGGCCCTGCGCCAGGCCAGCGACGCGGCCTTGCCCGCGGCATTGGCCGCCTTGCGGGCGCATGCGCTGGACCATTTTGGCCAGGAAGACCGCTGGATGGTCGAGACCGAATTCCCGGCGCGCGAGTGCCACATCAACGAACATGCTGCGGTGCTGCAGTCCATCGACGAGGTGCAGGCGCTGCTGGCCCAGGGCAACACGCAGATCTGCCGCCGCCTGACCGAGGAGTTGAGCCAATGGTTCCCTGGCCACGCCGACTACCTGGACTCGGCGCTGGCGCACTGGATGTGCAAGCAGCGCCTGGGCGGCAAACCCGTCGTCATCCGCCGCGACCTGGGCGGCCTGCGCACACAGGACAGCAGCGCAGGGGCCTGAGTCAGGCCGCTGACCGCATCTGCCGCCAGCCTTGCCTGGCTCGACACCGCCCACCAAGCAAGGTCACAATGCGGCATGCTTGATCGACGCCAACTCCTGGCCGCTTCGGCCGCCTCCCTGACCCTGCCCTGGACCGGCCTGCAGGCCCAGCCACAAGCCGACCTCTGGGGCGCCGGACAGGGCTACCCCATTGGGCTGGCGGGCGGTCTCAACCGCGAGCGCTACTGGCGCGTGGGCAATTACAGCGGCGGGTACGAGAAGCTCTTTCCTTTTCACACCATCCGCGCAGCGGGCACCCCCATGCCCTGGGTTTCGGCACCGCGCAGCGACCTGAGCTACCGCTTTCGGCTGTCCGAGCGCACACCGCAGGACTACCTGCAGGCCTGGCCCATCACCGGTTTGCTGATCAGCCGGGGCGACCAGATCTGGTTTGAGGCGCAGCGCTTTGACCGCACCCCCGACATGCGCATGACCAGTTGGTCAATGGCCAAGAGCGTGACCTCGCTGCTGCTCGGCATCTGCCTGGACCAACGCCTGATTGAGGGCTACGACGACATGCCGGCCCGCTATGTGCCGGCCCTGCGCAACACCCTGCACGGCCAGGTCTCCTTGCGTCACCTGAGCAATATGTGCAGCGGTGCGAACGTGAACCACGACCGGGACAACGCCTCCATTTACCCCAGTGCCTTCATGGGGGGCAGCGCCAGCATCCGGCGCACCGTGGCCGATTGGAACTGGCGCCGCGAGGCGCCGGGTACCCGCTACAACTACAACGAGCTGTGCCCGCTGACCATCGGCCTGGTCATCCGCGCGGTCACGGGGATGAACCTGTCGGCTTTTGCAGAAAAAGTGCTCTGGCAGCCCCTGGGCGCCGAAGCCGACGCCACCTGGACCTGCGACCGCGAAGGCCAGGAGTTCAACTGCATCGGCTATGCCGCCCGCCTGCGCGACTGGGCCCGCCTGGGTCGCCTGGTGGCCCAGCGCGGGCATGCCAACGGCCGTCAAATCGTGTCCGAGGCCTGGATCCATGAGTGCACCCATTGGGGCGAGCAGGACCAAGCCGGTCGCCACGGCATTGCCATGCCGTATGCGGGCTACAAGGCGCACATGTGGCACGCCCGAGCCGACGGTACGCGACTGTACTTCAACGGCCACCATGCCCAGCGCGTGCTGATCGACATGCCCACGCAGACCGTGATCGTGCAGACCGCGGTGGAGCACGAGGGGCCCTGGTTTGCCGAAATGCTGGCGCTGATGGACGCGTGCGCACGCGCCTGACGCGGTCCGTACCGGCCTGGCCTGTGTTGGGCTGGCACAGTCCAGGCCCATCCGCCCCGAATCACGCCACCCCCAGCTGCGCCAGCAGCCCCGCGTTGTTCATCACCCCGGTCAGGCTCACCTGCGCGTCGTAGGGCCGCTCGTCAAACACATGCGCCAGCGCGTCCAGCGCCGCCTCGCGCGTGCTCGCCTGCAGCGTCACCGTCGCCAGCAAGGCATTGATCGCCTCGTTCTCAAAGTCCAGCACCGTTTGCCCCGACAAGCGGCTCACATAGTCCAGCGCCACCTCGTGCTTGTTCGTCAGCAGCCCCTGGTCCTCCGGTCCGCTCGTGACCGCGTACGCGCCCAGAATCAGCTCGCACACAAAGTCTCCTCGGATGTTGCGGTCCGCCCCGCCGTCGGCAGGATCTGCCGCCGCCAGGCGCTCCTGCAGCACCTCCGCCCAGTACGCCAGCCCCGCCGGGTCCGGCGCCCGGTTGAAACAGTTCTGGTAGATCGCCGTGATGAACGCCTCGTTGCTCGCCCCCTGCGGGAACAAGCGCTCGGTCTCTCTGGCCCAAGCAAAGTCCTGGCTGATCAGCCTGAAATCTCGGCCCTCTTCCAGATTGCGCTCCTGCCAATACGCCAGCCCCCCCACATCCGGCGCACGTCCGTAGAAGGCCAGGTACAGGTCCGTCAACTTCTCCAGCTGATCCTGCGCCTCCCCACTCACAAAGCGCGCCACCGGGATGCTGCTGACATACTCGTTACCCAGCTCGATCGTCTCGATGCCCTTGAGCGTGAGCGTGTGGCCGGTGTTCACCTCCACCCGGTAACCTCCCTCGATGGCCTGCCAGTTCTTGTACGCGTTGGCGTACAGCGGCAGCACCACCGTGTCCTGCCCCAGGCCCCCATCCACCGTGTCGCTGCCCAGCCCCGGCTGCAAGCGGTCGGCCCCCGCCGTGCCCACCAGGTGGTCGTTGCCCGCGCTGCCCAGCAACCCACCCGTGATGCCCGCCGTGGTGAACAGGCCCCGCGCTGACGCCGCCGCATTGCCCGCCAGGTCCTGCACCGCCCCCGCCGGCAAGCGCAGCGCATAGGTGGTGCCCACGGCCAGGTCGCTGCTCAGGTTCAAGGTCAGCGTGCTGCCGCTGACCTGCACCTGCGTGGGGTCGCCCACCGACACGCTGCGCAGCACGCTGGCCGTGCGCACATCGATCACCTCGA
>JACCDV010345474.1_pt1 | contig 65816 bp, 87 predicted proteins | sample 7446131 | NCBI WGS metagenome assembly JACCDV01 (sample SAMN15323448, study PRJNA562643) | freshwater metagenome | isolation source: river surface water | place: USA:Blue River Watershed | collected 2017-08-17
AATCCCAATCTATTTTATACGTATTAGCTTCTAATAAATGTATTGCTGATGGATTACATGATAAACAACCCCAATTTATTTTATTTTGGTTATATTCTAACAAATGTATTGCTGATGGATTACGTGATAAACAAATCCAATTTATTTTATTTTGGTTATATTCTAATAAATGTATTGCTGATGGATTACATGATAACCATTCCCAGTATATTTTATTTTTTATCCAATTCAATAAATGTTTCTCTTCAGCATAATCTGCTATAATATTCGCAATACAAGGAAGCATCATTATTTAAAAAAAATCAGATTTCATTCAATCAGCTGTTTGTAGATTTCTTTTTTATTACTTTGAAATATAGCAGGATTAGAGAAAATATATTCTGTATAACCATTATCTCTTAATAAATGCATAGTTGATGGATTTTCTGATAACCAATTCCACTTTGTTTCGCCTTGATTAGCTTCTAATAAATGTATTGCTGATGGATTAACTGATAAACAAATCCAATTTATTTTATTCATATTAGCTTCTAATAAATGAATTGCTGATGGATTACACGATAAACAAATCCAATTTATTTTATACGTATTGGCTTCTAATAAATGTATTGCTGATGAATTACGTGATAACCAACCCCAATCTATTTTATTCATATTAGCTTCTAATAAATGAATCGCTGATGGATTAGTTGATAAAAAATCCCATTTTGTTTTATCCGGATTATTTTCTAACAAATGTATTGCTGATCTATTTTGTGATAAACAACCCCAATCTATTTTATCTCGATTAGATTCTAATAAATGCATTGCTGATGGATTTTCTGATAAACAATTCCACTTTGTTTCGCCTTGATTAGCTTCTAATAAATGTATTGCTGATGGATTACATGATAAACAATACCAGTATGTTTCATCTTTTATCCAATCCAATAAATGTTTTTCTTCAACATAATCTGCTATAATATTCGCAATACAAGGAATCATCATTATTTAAAAAAAATCAGATTTCAATCAACTGTCTATATATTCCTTTTTTATTACTTTGAAATATAGCAGGATTAGAGAAAATATGTTTATTGTATCTATTATCTCTTAATAAATGTATTGCTGATGGATTAAGTGATAACAAATACCAATATATTTCATCCGTATTGGCTTCTAATAAATGTATCGCTGATGGATTTTCTGATAATCTACACCAATTTATTTCGTCCAAATTAGATTCTAATAAATGTATCGCCGACGGATTTTTCGATGAATAACTCCAATCCATTTTATTTTGGCTATTTTTAAATAAATGTGTTGCTGATGGATTTTCCAATAACCAATGCCAGTTTATTTTGTCTAGATTAGCTTCTAATAAATATATTGCTGATGGATTAAATGACAACCCTCCCCAATATATTTTATCTGGATTAGATTCTAATAAATGTATTGCTGATGTATTATATAATAACGTATCCCAATCTATTTTATTCATATTAGCTACTAATAAATGTGTTGCTGATGGATTTTTCGATAAACATCTCCAGTATATTTCATCTTTTATCCAATTTAATAAATGTTTCTCTTCAGCATAATCTATTATAATATTCGCAATACAAGGAATCATCATTATTTAAAAAAAAATCAGATTTCAATCAACTGTTTATGTAGATTATGAAGTAAAATTGCATTCAATCAACTGTTTATATATATTTTTTTTATTACTTCGAAATATAGCACGATTAGAGAAAATATGTTTATTGTATCTATTATCTCTTAATAAATGTATTGCTGATGGATTTACTGATAACCAATCATGATCCCAATCTATTTTATTTATAGTAGCTTCTAATAAATGAATCGCTGATGTATTAGGTGATAACTCACACTGATCTATTTTATTCATATTAGCTTCTAATAAATGTATCGCTGATGAATTGCCTGATAAATAACCCCAATTTATCTTATTCCGATTAGTTTCTAATAAACGTATCGCTGATGGATTAAGTGATAACCAATCCCAGTCTATTTTATACTGATTAGCTTCTAATAAATGAATCGCTGATGGATTTTCCGATAACAAATGCCAATCTATTTTATCCAGACTAGATTCTAATAGATATGTCGCTGTTGTATTAATTGATAAATTATGATATTTTGCTTTATGGTCTTCTTCTAATAAATGTATTGCTGATGGATTTCTAGATAAACAATACCAGTTTATTTTATCCTGATTAGCTTCTATTAAATGTATTGCTGATGGATTTCTAGATAAACAATACCAGTCTATTTTATCTTTTATCCAATCCAATAAATATTTTTCTTCAGCATAATCTATTATGATATTTGTGATACAAGGAATCATCATTATTTAAAAAAAATCAGATTTCAATCAACTGTCTATATATTCCTTTTTTATCACTTTGAAATATAGCAGGATTAGAGAAAATATACTTCTCGTATCTATTGTCTCTTAATAAATGTATTGCTGTTGGATTAAGTGATAACCAAACCCAATCTATTTTATCCAGATTAGATTCTAATAAATGTATCGCTGATGTATTATATAATAATTCACTCCAATCTATTTTATTCATATTAGATTCTAATAAATGTGTCATTGCTGTATTGGCTGATAACCAATCCCAATTTATCTTATTCCAATTAGTTTCTAATAAATGTATCGCTGTTGGATTAAGTGATAACCAATCCCAATCTATTTTATCTTTATTAGATTCTAATAAATGAATCGCTGATGGATTTCTAGATAAATAACTCCAATATATTTTATCCTGATTATATTCTAATAAATGTATCGCTGATGGATTAAATGATAAACTATGCAAATTTATTTTATTCTGATTAGCTTCTAAAAAATGTATCGCTGATGGATTACATATTAAACTATGCAAATCTATTTTATTCTGATTAGCTTCTAAAAAATGTATCGCTGATGGATTACACGATAAAGACCCCCATTTTATTTCATCTTTTATCCAATCTAATAAATATTTTTCTTCAGCATAATCTGCTATGATATTTGCAATACAAGGAATCATTATTATTTAAAAATAATCAAATTTCATGTAGATTGTGAAGTAAAATTGCATTCGACCAACTGTCTATAAATTTCTTTTTTATCACTTTGAAATATAGCAGGATTAATAGATAGAATACTTGAATATAAATTATCTCTTGATAAATGTATTGCCGAAGGATTTTCTGATAAATAATGCCAATCTATTTTATCCTGATTAGATTCTAACATATATATCGCTGATGGATTGGCTGATAATTCATTCCAATCTACTTTATTCTGATTAAATTCTAATAAACGCATCGCTGATGGATTGATTAATAATTTATCCCAATTTATTCTATCTATGTTAGCTTCTAATAAATGTATCGCTGATGGGTTATGTGCTAACCAATCCCAATCTATTTTATCCTGATTAGATTTTAATAAATGTATCGCTGATGGATTACGTGACAATTCATACCAACATATTTCATCTAAATTAGATTCTAATAAATGTATCGCTGATGGATTACGTGACAATTCATACCAACTTATTTCATCTAAATCAGATTCTAATAAATGTATTGCTGATGGATTACATAATAACCAATTACAATCTATTTCATCTGGATCAGATTCTAATAAATGTATTGCTGATGAATTACACGATAACCATTCCCAGTTTATTTTATTTTGGTCAGCTTCTAATAAATCCATCAGTGATGGATTTTTGTATAATAGTTTTAAGTCTATTTCATCTTTTATCCAATCCAGTAATTGTTTCTCTTCAGCATAATCTGCTATAATATTCGCAATACAAGGAATCATCATTATTTAAAAAAAATCAGATTTCAATCAACTGTCTATATATTCCTTTTTTATTACTTTGAAATATAGCAGGATTAGAAAAAATATGTTTATTGTGTCTATTATCTCTTAATAAATGTATTGCTGATGGATTACGTGATAACCAGTGCCATTCTATTCCGCATCGATCATTTTCTAATAATTGTACAGCTGACATATTATATGGCAACCAGCTCCGATTTATTTTATCTTGGTTAACTTCTATTAAATGTACCGCTGATGGATTTCTGGATAACAAACACCAAATTATTTTATCTGGATTAGCTTCTAATAAATGTATTGCTGATGTATTTGTTGATAAACAATACCAATTTACCTTATGTAGATTATCTTTTAATAAATGCATAGCCGATGGATTTTTTGATAACCATGACCAATTTATTTTATCTAAATTATATTCTAATAAATGCATAGCCGATAGATTTCTAGAGAAAAATAACCAATTTATTTTATGTTTATTGTCTTCTATTATACGTATTGCCGATGTATTTCGTATTAAATTATACCAACTTATTTTATCTGGATTAGCTTCTAATAAATGTATTGCTAACGGATTTCTCGATAAACATTTCCAATTTATTTCATCTTTTATCCAATCTAGTAATTGTTTCTCTTCAGCATAATCTGCTATGATATTAGCTACACAAGGAAGCATTGCTATTAAAAAAAATAATCAAATTTCAATCAATCGTCTATAAATTTCTTTTTTATTACTTTGAAATATAGCAGGATTATTAAATATATATTCCGAATAACTATTATCTCTTGATAAATGAATTGCCGAAGGATTACATGATAAACTGTACCAGTTTATTTCAGTAGGATTTGACTCAAAAATAAAGACAGCAGATGTATTAATTGATAACCATTCTAAATCCGTTAATCCCAAATTATTTTCCAAAATGGATATAGCAGATGGATTTCCAGATATATAATCGGTATACTCCTCGAGATAATCGTCTGAATTATGTTTCAAAATAGATATAGCCGCCGGGTTTATAGACAAACTGCAAGGATCCAAAATATTTGGGTTGTCTCTTAATAGAGAGAAAGCTGCTGGATTCTGAGACAAACAATCCCAAGGTATTTTATGTATATTAGATTCCAATAAATATATCGCTGATGGATTTGTTGATAATGTGCTCCATCTTGTACTATTCAAATTTTTCTCGGAAATATCCATGGATAAAATATTACCGAACAAAACATGTAAATTTATTTTGTTCATGTTAGATTTCAGAAAATTTACTGCTGCAGAGTTAGCAGACAATCTATTCCAATTAATTTTTATATTTACCCAATCAGACATATACGTCTCTTCAGCATAGTCTACAATGATTTTAATGATATCATTATTCAAACAATGGAATTCGTACATATTACTAATCCAGAAAGGAATCAATTTTAAAAAAAAATATTATTCAAGCTGTAATTATACGCATAATAATTTATATATCGTTTTTCTATTACTATGAAATAATGCATTATTGTCTTCCAATCCTTGATATTTAATTTTGTCCGTATTATCCCTAATCAAATGTATTAGAGAGCAATTACTTGATGCCGCGTACCAATCTATTTTATCCAGATTGGTTTCTAATAATGATACAAAAGCATGTACATTTGATGATATACTCCAGTCTATTTTTTCAAGATCATCCATTAATAATCCCAAAGAAGACTGGTTGAATGAAAAATCCTCCCAGAAAATCTTATCTCGATTTTGCTTTAATAATGATATCGCTGCTTCATTTGTACTTAGATTATCCCAATATATTTTGTCTTGATTATCTCTCAACAATGGAATTGCAGCTGGATTTCCCGATAAACAATCCCAATCTACCATATCCAAATTAGATTCCAATAAGTCAATTACGGTTCCCAATTTTGATAAATGTTTCCAATCAATATTATTTTTATGCAATTTTAATGATCTTATTACCCACGAATCATAAAGACGGAAATGGCTAAACCTTTCCGTTAATTTATCCATATTGTCTCTTATTAAGGAATGAGCAGCATAGTTATGAATTAATGTGTTCCAAACTATCATATTTGGATTAGCTTCTAACATCCAAATGTATTTTGTACAACTCGTTAAACTGTCCCAGTTAATTTCTGAAAGTGGTATATTGTCAATATTATATTCACCATACATTACGTCATTTTTATTTACCCAATCTAGCATTTTTTCTTCTTCAGCATAACCCGAAACTATCGAAGCTATACATGAGGGAAAAATAGGATGAAGATCACTAGAATCCGACGAACAAGGTGGAAAAATAGGATGAAGATCGCTGTAATCAGGCATTGTTAACATATATGATATTTCAATTTTTGAAATATAGCCGGATTAATTGATAATTTATGCCAGACGGTCATTTCCATATTATCCCTAATTAAATGTATAAATGCAGGATTACATGATAATTTATTCCAAGCAATAACTCCGTTATTAGAAGGTTCAAATACACTATTATACGATTGTGTTATGTTTATTTGATCTATACTAGTTTCTATTAACGATACAGCCGATGGATTAAGTAACAATTCGTGCCAATCAATTTTATCTGTATTATTCACTAATAATGTAATCGCAGATGGATTACATGAAAGCATTTTCCAATCAATTTTATCTGTATTGTTCATTAATAATGAAATCGCAGCTGGATTACATGAAAGCATTTTCCAATCTATTTTATCTGTATTATTCATTAATAATGAAATCGCAGATGGATTAGATGAAAGCATTTTCCAATTAATTTTATCTGTATTGTTCATTAATAATGAAATCGCAGCTGGATTACGTGAAAGCATTTTCCAATCTATTTTATCTGTATTATTCATTAATAATGAAATCGCAGCTGGATTACATGATAATAAACACCATATTATTTTATATGGTTTAGATTCTAATAACGAAATTGCAGATGGGTTATTTGATAATCCCCACCAATCCATCTTGTCTCTATTAGATTCCAATAATGGAATTGCAGATGGATTATGCGATAACCATTCCCAGTTTATTTTGTCAATTTCAATCCAACTTAATAATTCTGAATTCATAGTATAAATCATACTATAAAGGATATTTATAATCTAAACGGGTTTATATATCAAATATTCGTCAGATTTAATAATATATCCTATGCTGATTAAATACTCTTTTACTTCATCGCAAAGATAATTTATATTAATAACTTCATTAAATAGCATATACCAATCATTACGACGATATAGTACAGACATGAATTTATTCGATGATAGACATTCTTTAATATGATAATAATTTATACGTACGTTTTTAACGGGTAATTTTATAGAATCTGTAATTTCATATACTTCATCATATACTTCATCATCACAGCATTTTATCATCAAATCAACGTAATAATACAATTTATCAACATCATTTTTGATGTCGTTTTTATATATGGCCATATAATTTTCTCTATTGTCTATACGTTGTAATTCAGGTATTTTAAAGTATGGAAGTAAATAAATTTTTTTGCCGTATACTCTGTATATCGTATTATATAAATCTATACTTTCACACATATTTTTTTGCTCATGATAGTAATCTATAATATCGCTCAATTCATTAGGGTAATTACTCAAACAATAAATAGCTGTATCATGTATCTTTCTATAGTGTTCAATATCATTATCATTTAGTTCTGAGTATAAGAATCCCTCAATAAAATATTCTGCGTAATCCGGAAACATTTTCATCATTATTAACAAAGAATTTATACTATATGCGTTCACATCAAATTCCAAAACATCATAACACATCAAGGCGAAATATTTAGTAATATGTATATTATGCCCCATATACATTACACCATATAATTCACTATCCTCTTTTATAATTTTGTTGTACACATATTGGGCATATCTAACGTATTGCTTTCCAGTAGTTTTCAATGTGCACGAAATTATATCAGAGGCATTTTCATTAAACCTATAGCTTTCGAATTTTTGATCAAGGAATTTATCTGTAATATATACGTAATCACTATATCTGTCTTTTTCGATCGTTGAAAAAATTAAATCTATATATTGCTGACGGTTTTCAAGCTCGATTTTATCAACAGGAGTATTTGCCCATTTATATAACGATATACAAGACACGCCACATTCAAATATTCCACTTTCAACTGGGCCTTTTTTTTTATCTAACAAATAATCTATGATTAAATTAAGTAAATCTTTCACTCCTATTGCTTTCAATATAAGCGACGATGTAATGGGAAATAACATTGCGTACTATTATTATAAATGTCTTTTTAAAAAAAATGTTGTTAATCAATCTCAATACGAGAATTTAAGCCTCTATATAATCTCCATATAGTAGACTGTCTATTGTAATATAAATATGTATTTAAATTTTTCGGATATACAATTGGTTCATTATTTCCAATGATATCCGAAATGATGTAATGTGATTTGTAAAACATAGCTATATCCATTATATCGCATGTATCAATTAAATACGGTTTCAGGTAAAGATAAGCATCCATTGAATTTGTTAAAACAGCAGCCATTATGGCCTGTTGAAAATTATTTGCACCTAATTTACATATTTTGTTAATTAGAGGAACGTTATTATTCAATGCGGCTATGGATAATATACTATTGTATAGCGATTGGGATCCTATATTATCTATCAAATAATCCAATTTATCATATTCATGATTATAAATATATGAGAAAATGTGATATTCGTTATAATGTTTCTCATAAACAAAAGCATTTCCTGGTTTTGGCGCACATTGTAAAATAAAGAAATCACTTATACCATACTCTATCAATAAATAATGTATTTTCATAATATGAAATATATCGTATAACATAATTTTGGAAGAATTGGTATTCACTTTAGATAATATATAAACGAATTCTTCTGGTGTTATATTTTTAATGGTAATCAAAACACATAACAGTTCCATATCATATATATGGGAATCAACGAAAATACTGTTTTTAACAGATATTAAATCAAACATACGATTATCGATAAAACCACTGTTTAGCAACTCATGTGCTGTTTTTTTTGTCTCCATAAAATGCTTCTATGCATTTCATATCAAGTTCAGAACAATCCCGTTTATACATATCCAGCATTTTCATGGAATTATTTATAAAAATTTCTGTCAAACTCACTTTTTCAAAACAGCAATACAATTTAACATTATCATATTTATGAATATCATTGTAGTTAATATAAATATCGTTGTTAACCAACGATATGGCGATATCAAAAGTCTCTTTTGAGCTGTTTTTAACAGGAATTTCGTATTTTATGCGACAAGGATTTAACATATCATATATATCTTTCCTATCGTTATTCAACGCGTAATATGTCATATCATGTATGTTTTCAACTTGAAGCTTTCCCTCAATACATCTAAATAATGACTTAATTACATCTATACTACAATATTCGGTTATTTCACCAATGGCAGATTCAGGATATTTAATTAAATCAACTACGCCATATTTGGCGGCATCGCGAGAATCCATAATACCAAATGATAGTATGTCATATATATACCCTGAAATATCACTTGGAAGGTATATATTAAGCTCATGAATGATAGACATTTTATGTTTATAATATAATCATTTTTTTACTCATTGCATTAAGATATTTTTCTATTTTTCTACATAAACATGTAGTATAAAAATTATTGCTAATATACTCAATCCAATCATCACGCCTAGTTAAAATACAAAGAAACCTTGGTTCACCCAAACAATATCCTATAATACTGTGTATCATGTATATATTGTCTTGTGTAAAAACCATATTATCAACAATGTCGTACGCTTCACTGTAAGATATTTTATTATGATAACACTTTAACAATATAGTATTCATATAAACAATACTATCATTTTCAATAAAGGAGCAATAATAATTCACATCATCAATACGTCTTGTTTCGGCGATATTGTAGTATGAATCTAATTGTGTTTTAATTTTGTATTTTTCACATATAACATTATACATTTCAATACTCTTACATATATTTTGATTCTCAAAATAGCGGACAATTATTCGCTCAATTTGTTCATGAAAATTATTCAGGCAATAAATAAAAACACCATGTACTTTTTTATAATCCTCCATTGATTCTACGCATGAATCATAACTTTCCAGACATATAAACCATGTAACAAACTGCGTGATATATTTAGTGCGAATTTTATAAAAAAACAATAGAGATTTGATACTATATGCTATACAACGTTCCCAGTCATAATAGTTGTATGTGTACAATAAATACTTAGTTGTATATATGTTATAACCTATGTAATCAATATTGTGTAAATCTATGTTGTATTTATTCACTACATCTATTAAATACGCTAAATAACACACATATTTTTTTCCTTTAGTTTGTAATATACACGATACCAACATCGATGCCATTTTATCATTCTCGCTACGTTTCCAATAATTTAAATTTATCATTTTACTAATCAAGTGAACAAAATCATCATATTTATCATTAGCAAGAATAATATCAACAATTGCACTGGGCTGTTTTATTTTTATTTTACTAATTGGGAAATCCGACCATTTATACATAGAAACGTCGCTAACACCACATTCTAATATACCACTGTTTATGGAACCAACATTTTTATCAAGGAGATAATCGTATACTATTTCACATACGTCCCTTACCTTAATATTATTCAAAACAATAGACGATGTTATTGGAAAAGGTAATATATGTCTCTCTACAAAAAAAGACATTTATATTACGCGTTAATTTAAATTTAAAAAAAACTACATTATTTGTGAAAGCGCCAGGATATATTTGATTTTCTGGCTACGGGTCGGGATAAACACGGGTTTGGTCTGTATGACCTCAGCCATCCAGCTACCAACGACAAACGAGGATGAATCGCAGACAATTCTTCTACTTCCGAAAGGGAGTAGAATCTATATCCACTGATTTCCTTGGATGTATTGGATTTGCTCATAGGTACATTGACATTATCCTTCAATTGAGCTATGATATATGTGTGGTCATATCCATAACCATCATCTTCATATATATCATATCGAATCCCTTCATTATATATGATTACATAGTCATTCGCACTGATTCGAGTTTCTTCTTGCACTTCTCGAATCGCAGCCTCCTCATGTGTTTCCAACTTATTGCGCACTCTATTCCGCTTGCCACGCGGAAGATTCAAGGGAGTGCAGCCATGCGAAGTGTTTTTGCACAAACTAACCATGCGATCTCTCTGATTAATCCAAAGAGACTCAATAAATCTTTTCGACTCGTTGAATTTTGCATGCCATCTGTTGTTTTGATTTCTCTTCGCTTCAATACTACAAAATGCATATTCCCACATGATGTCGAAATTCTCGCTCGCTATGATTGATTTTTCATAGGCAGTCATTCTTCCAAAACATGATTCCAGATAACCCTCTTCGTGCAATTGTTGGTCATTTATCCACGCATTTAGGAAATTCATGAAATCGTATGTTGTTCTATTTCTCACCAGTAAAACATGCGGCATATTGTTCACAATTCTCACAAGAAACATGCCGGATGATCTTCTGTACGCCATACCCTCTTTATATAAAGAGCTCATTTTGAGGCGTTGTAGATCAAATAATAGTAAAAATATCATTTTTTTTATGTAAAAAAATTAGACAACATAATCCATGGTTAATTCCCATAGAGCACTTGGTAATATTGAATCTATTTTAATATTCAACATATTTGCAGTAATATTGCGCGATATTACATTCAACGGGGTATTTTTTAGATTACATACCATTTCACCATAATAACAAGTTTTATTTTTATAGCCATCTGTACCCTTAATTTTTGCCTCCACATTATATGACATATCATCTATAAGAGCGCAATAACGCTCGTTTTTATACCTAATTTGTTCAGTAATCTTATCAACGATATCTTGGCGTGATATCATTACATTAAATATAATGTAATGTCTATTTACAACACCATTTATAGTTTTCATAACATATGCCGGTCCTTTATCATTGTGTAAATAGCCATATAAATACCATTTAATCAAGGTATATTCGGGTGTTTTAATGAATTCAGCAGGACCATCAATTCTATGCTTTATATCATAGATATAATATATGGAAGTTTTTATTTTACCTTTCATATCATGTTCTACATACGCAGGACCTTTTTCGTTATGTTTATATCCATTTGAGTACCATATTATACGTGATATAACGCCTGAGTCATAACATTTTATATATGCAGGTCCATCAAGTCTATGACATTCACCGTAAATAATCCAACACTGTAAAATAATTATTCCGTTTTTGAATGTCGTAATGGTAGGTCCGTTAACCCTATGCATTATACCATTTTCATAATACGAAGTTCCATAAACGTCTCCCTTCTTATCATAAAATAAGACTTGCGAGGGCCCGCCGATTCTGTGTTTTACACCTTGTCGGTACCATAATGTACTATTTAAATTACCACTAAAATAGTATTTAGTTACCGCAGGTCCTTTATCTCTGTGATAATTACCATTAATATACCATGATATCTCTTCCAATTTGCCATTGTTATGATATGCCACACAAGCAGGACCATTTTCGTTGTGCAAAACACCATTTTGCATGTATTTCTTATGCATAATAACACCATTATCATAATATCTTATCTCGGCAGGACCATCATCACGATGTAATTTATTTCCTAGCATATATGATTCAACCCTAATACCTCCGTGCGAATTATATAATTTGATATATTCGTATTTACCTCGGCGCCATATTTCTTTTAATATTAAGCCGTTATTATACAATATATGCACGGGACCATTTTCCCTCTGCAAAACATTATTATTACATTCACAAAAACACGTTAAATCATCGCATCCTTCTATATGTTTATACCATGATTCTACAGTAAGTTCACCATTTTCATCGAATAATTGACACAAAGGGCGATTATTTTTTTCATCGATGTTATTCCATTTTATAACATGAATCTTCGAATTTTCATGATATTGGATTAAATACGGACCGTCTTCTCTATATGCAGTACCGTTTTCGTACCATATTTCTTGGTAAATATGACCTGAACTAAAATATTCTATGAAAGCAAATCCATCAGTACGATGTATTAATCCATTCTGATACCATGATTCATTGCATAGATCTCCTGTTTCATTAATATAATTAATGATAGCAGGACCTCCCACTCTGTGGATTTCTCCTTTATAGTAAAAGGTAGTCATATTTATACCTCCTATGTTGTATATAGTTTCAGTTAAAAACTCGCCAGAAACGATTTTCTTTGAACATAGTAAACCGTCAGATCTGTATTTAAGATCCATTGTTAAATCAAAAAAAATATTCAACTTTTCAAACAATTATATAGTCTATTACTATATTCCATAAATCTAAGATCATATTTTCATTCACTAGTTTAATGAATTCATCTATTAAATTTTTCCTTTTACATGGCCTACTTCGTAATTCATAGTATATACTTTGAATACGTTTTTCACATAATCCATACCCACAATTATCATATTCATCCAAATCATCATTATCTGAACTATTATAAATCAATTCTACCAAACAAGAATTGTTAATAACGATGTAATCACTTAATATACATTCTTTATTGTATATTTTATCTCTTATTGTAATATCATTTTCAATCCAGATTTCTTGATAAATATAATTATATCGCAAATTGTAAAAAACTTTGGCTGGTCCGTCCGTTCGGTGTGGATCACCATATAAATGCCATGCTAATGATACAATATCACCATTTTTATATATCGATTTAGCTGGACCATCACATCTATGTAATACAGATTTACCATTATGAATGATTTTATAATTAATTATTTCAATATTACCATTAATATCATAGCTTACATTAGACGGACCGTTTGCATTATGTATTAAATTATTATTATACCATTTATATGATTTAATAGAACCATTCGTATAATATGAAAACAACGCTGGATTATCTTCACGATGTATTTTACCATTCTGATACCATATCTCCTTAATAATTTTGTTATCACTAGTATACTCAACATGTGCTGGTTTTCCTTCTCTATGGAACTCACCATTTATTGACCATATCTGTAATAAAATTACACCTCGTTCATTAATAACGGTATGTGCTGGTCCATCTTCCCTATGCAAAGAATGATATATTTTTTCTCGTGATATTTTTTGTTTTATATATATGATTGAATTATCTATCGTATCTATGATACAACCATAAACATTATTACAATTTTGTATTCTATTTTTTTTATTTTTTACATTCTTCTGATTCTTCTTAAGCAATATATATGATTCTATACTAATAGATTTGTTTTCTTTTGTAATTAATCTTTTGTAATATATTTCCGAGTCTGTTTCATATATTATATAACGTTGTATATACGAGTTATCGTATATTTCAGTTATATGAGGTCCATTTTCGCGAAAATATAGATTGTTCCGATACCACGCCATTATTTCTCTATATGCAGAAACATACTTATATGCGTATCCGTTCGTATTATGTAGTTCGCCGTATAAGTATGATTTTTCTTCGAGTTCATTACCGATTTTAACAACAGCGGGATGCCATTTACGATGTAATAAACCATGTTTGTACCATTTTTCGATACGATAATCCTTATTATATTCCAAATACGCAGGACCATCTTCTCTGTGTAACTCATTATTTACAATCCATAATTTCACAGTTTTACGTCTGGTATAAATACAACGAGATGGTCCTTTTGTTCTACCTATCTCACCATTTAGATACCATGTTTTTGAATGAACTCGACCACCAAAATAATAATGTATTTCTGCGGGTAATTTCTCACTATGAAGCACTCCGTTCACAAATATTTTTCTGTATCTAATTTTGCCATTACTATAACGTTTTATTTGAACAGACATTTTAATTATTTTTTATTATTCAAATTTTAAAAAAATAGTATTCATCTGCCGAATTTAACATCACATTTTAACACAGTTACCTCTGATCGCAAATTGGCAATTTCTCTTCTTAAAGAAGTCATATCCGTTTTTAACTGTTTAATAACGCGTGTTAATCCATCTATAATTCTATCCATACTATTTATAAAATCCCTATTATCTTTCGTATCTATTTCTAGTTGTTCAATAGTTGTTGATATTGTATGATTACTTTCACCATAATCACATGCCATATCAGTAAATCCTTGACGTATTTCACGTGATAAACGCATTAACAAATCCTTTTCCATTTGATGGAAATATTGAGTTAAAAACAAAACATTATTTTCCTCCATTATACTACGTTCTTATATTCATTTTTTGCGAATCCTTTAACAAAGGATTACAATATTTATACTTTTTACTTGCTTTGGCAATATGTTTCAGCATATTTTTTCTTTTATAAACTTCGGCTGTTTTTATAGCTCTAGTAAATTTAGTAGCGAAAGGTAATAATACTCGTACTATATCATCATATCCCATTGAAATAGCATCGATAATAGATTGATTAACATTGCACATAAAATGACGTACTGCTGTAATATTATTGCTTTTAACTGCAGTTTCCATAAGTTGTGGTGTTTTCATATTGATCAATAGAATTACATCATTATTATGATTTCTTATAGCTTCATGTATGACGGATTCATTGATAGACCATCCAAGTTTCAACATAATTTTCACAGCAACGTGATTATTTTTTTTAAAAACTATACAAACATACAGATCACGAATATCCTTCTCCTTTATCGGTTCTAATATACTAAACAATACTGTTTTGTTTGTACATAAATCAACCATGCAACGTTTATCGGATTCATATATTACAGGTAATAAATCCGGTAATTTTTCTGGCCATAAATAAAATATATCCATATAAAAATTATTCAACAATCCTTTTGAATGTAAATAGTTCATAATTTTCTCAGATTTACATTCACAAATAATATTAATCATAGGAGGAGTAATAATACAATCATATATCAATTCGTTCAATGTGTCTGTTCTACATGCGTTCAATCTTTTGTATATGATGTTAACCTCATAATCGAACTTTTCCATTACATAAGTATTATTTTTCGAATAAGCAATGCTATATTCGGTATTACTTATATTACCCACTCTGTTGTATTCATAGTCAAATGTTTCTTTGTTCATAGACGAAATTGCTTGAACAATGTAATTACCTTTTATGTGTCTCTCGTATAATTTAATGATATCCAAATATCCGTATGTGTATGCGGTACTAATTATAGTATTAATAATGGATAGACGTGTTTGATCTTGTACAGAAGACATATGTTTTTGTAAAAGAATGATATGTCCACCAACAACTAAACCATGAATATAATTTTCTATATTGCTACTTACGATATCGATGCCTAATAAACCTGCTTGATAGTCATTCAAATCATCATCTGACGATATATATTCTTCTATCAATATTCTTATATTTTTTTCATATATTGATAGTATTTCTTGAATGAATTGCATTATAACGCGTATATTTTTTCATATTTCAAAAAAAACAATTAAGTGTAATTACTATAATATTTGATAATTAATGATCTTCCGGGATGATTTTCACACAAATCAAGACAATCATTTATTGTTATTCCAGTTACTTTAATTAATTCTATCGTATATTCTATCACACATTTTTCTATTACAATGACAGATAATTCATTCGTTATAGTACAATTATGTAAAGCCCATAATGATGTACTACCGATATATCCTTTACTAATAATAATTTTTCTGGCAATGTTAGACCAAATAACATTATTCATACGAGAATCTCTATGTAGAAATTGTACCAACGCATAATTTACATTATCTAATATATTTATATATTCACTTAATTCGCGATGACATGTTATTAGACTATATATTTGCTTGAAACGACTAGTACTATTTTTATATATATAAAATATATTTTGAGTGCTCAAATTTGCAATGACATCAGATAATTTATATAAGTTGCATTTTTTCATATATTTTCTAAGAGTATTAACTGTAGCATGTGCAACAAATAAATAAAGTAAATCGTGTTTTCTCAGAACTGCCTCTAGTGATTTTTCGTCATTAGACCTTTTGCTACCATGGGTAAATCTTTCACAAATGAAATCAACTACATTGTCATTTCTATTTTTTAAAGCATTTATTAAACCTTGTTTAATATTAACGACGGATATTTTATTGACGTCAAATAATCTACGCATATTACTAATAGCGCCATTGGCGCACATATTTGGAAACATATTTTCAGCAACATTAATAATATCATTTTCCAACAAAATATCATGAAACGAATCATGTTCAGCCATAGAATCATTTATTTTGCCATTGGCAAAATATTTATACACATCAGCAGCGCCATTTGATAATGCAAATTTCACCATTGTATTACAATCATCTGCACTAATACCTTTTTTATTATCGTGTGAAATAAGTATATCGATATGATTACCAGCTGCTAAACCACATAACCCATCTATGGTAGATGTGGCTTCTTCTAATCCAAAAACCCCTAAATCGTAATATGACGCGGGTTTATTTTTCGATAAACAAGGTGTGCAATATCCAGCAATAATATCTGATATATTTGAATCATTATAAGTATCAAGTAAATTATATAGTTCGGGTAAAGATTGACGTAATGATGGTATCATAGTTATGTATCTTTTCCGATTCAATTTTTCAAAAAAAGTAATTATTCCAATATAATTCCATAATCTGATATATTTAACGGCATAGCAGGATCATATTCTTTTAAATAAAGGATTCTTTCTTCTACTGGTAGAACTCTTAAAATTTGCATGATTTCGGTATTTTCTATTTCCTCAAGCGCCGTCTCTATCTCTTCGCGCGTTTTATATTCTTCTTTTAAATACCTCCATTGAAATGACGGATATTCTCTTTCAGGGTACATACACCATAAATAGTCGCAGATATTACTAGAAATAGACGGATACATTTCCTCTGTGATATTATTCTCTCTCATTAAACGTATGAATTCCTGCGAAGTTAATCGTGGTTTTATTTTGTAATACAAATGCGGCGGTTTATTATTATATTTCACTCCAAGTATACCTTTTTTAAGAAAACTGTTGAATTTACTGGAAATTTTTTGTATCGACAACATATACGAACCTTGTTCTTGTAGTATATTATGTATCTCTTTCGCTGTGTGAAATTTATAATCTGACATCATTAACATAATTATATCATCAACAGCATCTATTATTTCCACAATACCCATATCTTTTTTATCACAAGTGAGTTTATTCGTTTTAATATCCATGTTATTTTCTTCACAGTTAATGAAATCGGAAATATTTACGCCTACAACTCCACCATCTCCTCTACATAAGTCTTTCTTCGTTTTAACTACAGACGGATCATTGTTTCTCATGAGTTCAGATATTACCATTTTTACAGTATTGAAATCTTTGGAATCGGCTTCCTGAGGAATTATCATATATGCTATCTTGTTCGGATTTTCCGAGCAAAAACTACGAGGTCTAAACATTATTTGTATTACATCTTCTTTGTTATTGCGCGGGTCCAATAATGCTACTGTATCAATGTCGGCGATATTAATCCCAGCAACTACCATCTTGCAGTTAATTAATATACAATCTTCTTTATCATCACTAAAAGATTTTCTTGTCTGTGCATTAATTGATGTTTTAATACCACTATGCATAATATATACATTGTATTCTGGAAACCTTTCTTCCATAAATCTTTTTGCTGTGAGAATATTATTTACACTGTTTGTGTAAATTAATACCTTGCGTGAATGTGGATCTTCCCCTTCATCGCCGTCAGTTTGTTCAATAACATCCGCGATACAATTTAGTCTACCGATTATTGTGTCATTAACACGTTTATATTCGGCAACAATAGTTTTCATCGGAGACATAAATTTCTGTTCGATAGCTAAAGAAATATTAGTAAATTTCAGTTCATGTTCGCCATAATATTCTGGCATGTTCATATACGGTTTATTAGAATCTAACCTATTAGTATATACAGGAGTTGCAGTAACAAATATTTTTTTCATTTCCGGTTGCCATATCTCGTTTAACACAACGAGAGGATGATTTTCATCCATGTTATAAACCAATTCATGTGCTTCGTCAAATACAAAAACTGTATTAGACGGTAAGTTAGTATTTCTCAATTTATGAAATGATTTATTACACACTGTTAATATACAATTTCTATATATACCCACATCATCAGCATATTCAGATCCACTGGAAGATATTTCATGTATAGGTAAATTAAAACATTCATTCCATCTTTCATTTACTTCACCAATCAAAGTTAATTTAGACGCAACATATACTATTAAATCAGGCATATGTTCATGTAAATATTTCATAAATAATACTGTTTTACCGCATCTGCAAAGTACTGTCATTCGCAACGAATTATTATTTGCAAGAATTTCACACATATCCCTGTAGTAATCAACTTGAAAGCCTCGTAATTCAAAAGGAAATAAATCCATCTTTCTATGTCTAAGTTTATTCATTTTTCCACCGGAACCACAAAAAAACTTTAAACGATGTGTATCAATTCTTTCGTTAATAAACGAATCATTTAATATTTGATACTCGATTTTATTTTGATTTAAGTAAAATAATGCTATTTCCATACATCTTTCCGCCGAAATATCAAAACGGCATTCATTGTTCGGATATAACCATAACATATCATTATAATCTCTCGTTTCAAATAAAACATGATCCTCTAATTTTTTCAATTCATTTGAGTCATTTAGTTGTATAACAAACGCGTATTTATGACGCGGTAATGTAGTTACATGTTCAAAGAATCGTTCTTCTATATTGCGTTCTGTAATGCCAATCTTTATTTTGTTAGATCTATCTGAATTAAGTATGTAAAAATACATTACCGCATCATATAAAAAATGAATTATTATTTTAATAAAAAATGAATCAACCGGTATTATTTGCTTTCGTAATTGTTATAATTGCATTATGTTTGTATTTATTAGTTGTGATAATGTTAAAGAGATTATTTTCATTATGTTGTCGTGAGACGTCAGGATTATTGTGCTGTAAAGCAACGTATATATATGACATTGAAAAACAAGAATATGACCATTATTGTGATTGCTGTTATAGAACATATGGATGGAATAATGGGTATTATTGCTGCTGTTAAAAATTGATTTTTTTAAAATGTTATCAATGCCTTTCCGCGTAATCACAGGTGTAATTAAAAGAAGACCTTGGCAAAAACCCAAGGTAGTTAGACCAAAACCTGCAATTATCTCAAGCGGCTTTAAAAAGAAAGTATTAATACGACCGGATTGTTTGTTTAAAAAACCCAAAAGACGCATTAGTACAGATGTTTTACACGATCATGCCTTGCATATGACTGTCGAACGTGATCATAACGAAATGAAATTGGAATTTTCACCGATGAATAATTATATGACAATTCAGTCTGCGAAGAATAGAGTATTTGCAAAAAAAATATCGATTCACATCGTGTTTGATGAAACTGAGACTTTCACAAGTGGCTGCAAATTTGAAAGAGTGTTGTATGATTTACCGTATCCATTAGTTATTGGATATAAAAGTAATGTTTCTTAAATCTCCACAGTTTCAGGATTAATTATTAACATACTATCACCGATGTTTCTCAATTTAGATTCCAGATCTAAAATTCTATTACCCAATCTTGCTATTTCTCCAATACAAACATCAACTTTATTACTAAGTTCTTGAATAGCGCTGACAGCTGGTGCCATTAATTGAGCATATGTCATAGTCCATTTATCGGGTATTCCATCTTTATCTATTTTTTGTTTTATATGACGCTGGGCAATACGTGTTGAATTTTCTTGATATCCGTACTTCCTCAAAGCTTCGTCAACATCTTGAGCAATAAAACCGAATTGTAATGTTTTTTGGTCTTCTGTTGTACCAGGTTTCCATTTATATGAGACGGGTTTAAGATCCATAATAAAATTGAGTCCGAGATCATTTTCTGTAATTTGATCTTTAAGACGACGATCAGAACTTACTGTAGGTGCGTTTACTATGAATAAATCCTGAAATTCATTAGTTGTTACGATACCCAAATCATAAGCCCCATTAGATGCATCTTCCGGATAAACAGCTGCTGCTGCAATATGAAGACATGCCGCGCCGGCAACTGTCGTTCCCAAAACATTTGCTCCAGCTGAATAGATACCAGAATCTGTATCAGAAGAAAATCTTACTGAAGGGGCTGCTGCTGTACCGGCTGCTACTGCAACATAACTGGAAGCTGTTAATGTTGCTGCAGTAGCAGTAGTAGATGCCAAAGTTGTAATAGTAGCAGAAGTAAATGTCGGAGTAGTTGTAGCACTAAAAGTAGGTGCTGCTGGTGTTGATAATGCTTCACTCATAATTATATATTTGTCGATAATCTTTTTTATAATAATATAAAAATGACAAATGTATATTTAATCGTATCAGTTTTATTGTTACTATTACATGTTGCTCTATATAACAATAATACGATTAATCAGTACGTCGATAAAGTAGATGACACTGATGATGTGGTAGATAATGAGTCAGCTAATGAGACTTTTGTACCAACAACAGTATCTAAACAAACTTGGTCTGATTGGGATAACTATTCTGCTGATTATGGAAACACAAGGGAATATTGGGGAGAATATGTACCAGGAGGAGGATGGACTGGTTCACCATATTCGCCAGATAATAATCCATCTGGTATTCACATGCTCGCAAGACCAAAAAAAATACGCAGAAATATTAACATAGCTACTGCCTCTGCGGAAGAATTAAGTGATTTAATACGATCTGATATAATGAGATAAGTGATTTAATACGTATTCTCTCGCTGTTTTTTCATCCGGAAATAATTTTACCATTATTTCGGGACTATAAGATTCTCGTGTAATTTGCAAAACACAAAAAGACATTATATTTATCTTCACCGGAATATATTTATAAAAAAACTTTAACTTGCTGCGGTAGGTACATTATAATAACGGTTCTCTGCAATATTACATAAAACTTGTTCACAACCTGCTTCTTCCAAATCAGCAAATAAATCTTCAGTGGTACTGCATTCGCATCGTCGCGGATAACATAATTCAACGATAACATCGTAAGCGTTTAAATTATTTTTTAGAGCATATATAATATGCTCTATTTCAAATTCATAACCAATCGAATCTATAATTGCTTCCAATGAGTTGATTTTATTATTATCTACACAATATTTGATTTCGTCATCAAAACAGTTATAGTTATATTTTTCAATGTATTCACTAACCATTTTTTTATCATTTGTGTCGATAACGACATAAATTTTATCAACTACATTAATTAAAACATTCAATACATCATAATGTATATCTGTTATTCTTTTATTTCTCTCATCAATTGCAAATTGTACCAATTCATCACCAACATTCATATTTTTCATTAGAACATTGACAGTATTTTGCAAATTGGCACATATTGCAAATTTCATTGCTGCGACTTTATCTTCATCGGATAAAGTTGGAACCAACGAAGCTACTTTTTTTTCATCACAAATATTGCGGATGAGTTCCATTGTATAAAAAAAAGAATTATTCAATTTTTCAAATGATTGTAATATATCGATAATGCTTCTTCACTTATATTTTCGATCAATTCATACTCGACATCAATAGCAGGATTTGTTATATACTGTAGAAAATTAGGTCTATTCAAAATCATATATATAAGTCCTGTATCCTCAAAATGATTATTTATTAACATAGAGAACATTTCGACATCGTTATTATCAACGGCTATTTTAATAAATTCTCCTGTTTTGTAATAATTGTATTCTGTTATTAATCTTTCTGTTTCTTTAATATCACCATTTTTACACGCGTTAGTAATGATTGCAGTAATATCTACACCAATATAATCGTGTATTAATAAACAAACTGATTCTCCAATTGGATATACACCATGTGCTCGAGATGCGTCAATCATTTCCTTTGTTAATATAAAATTATTAGATAACAGATATTCAACGACTTCGTATCTGTCGCATCTAATAGCGTTATTCATAACAATACTAGTTGCATTCGATATATCATTTTTATAGAATTCAATCGGTTTCCCTAAACATAAATCCAGAATATCTACACTTTTTGATGACAATAATAACCTATCCCAATCAACATTTATCAGAGAAATATTTTCCATTTTCGGATTGTCATAAAATTTATCTTCTAATACAGATCTACTAGCCCCGAATTCAACAAATAACTCTAATATATTTTTCTTATTAACACAAATTCGCAGTGCTTCATCTATATTAGTAGGTGATCTCATAAGTACAGATCGTATGACTTCCGCATCATCGAAACGCGCTACACACATCAATACTTTGTTCCAATCGATTTTTTGATTTGTTACATAACTGAGTACCAATTTAAGTTTGTTAAATTTATATAATTTAACACAATCATCAACGAGTTTCGTTAAATAAGGCGTGTTTTTAAATGCATTGATCTGTTTTATTTCGTGCCAGATGTGGTGAACATTTTCTTTTTCATCACCCAATTCAAAACCATTTACATAAAGCCAATTTAATACGTTATAGCATTTATTCAATTCTAATAACTCAATAGAAGGAACTTTACCATTAAGGATGTTCTTCTTGTATTGGTTGATATTATCCATTTTAAAAAAAAATAAAATTCAGTTTTCAAGCTGATTCGCTTATCCTTGGTTTATCCAGATAAACCTTTCCAAATTTGAGGTAAAAATCATTCTTATTAAAATTATAGGCGGCTAAAAGTCCATTATTAAATAATATTGCCGTCAAAGCGGCGGCTAATAACATTCTCCTTCCAGAAATATCAGTCTTTTGTTCAACTATTAATATTGTACAAACAATACATACTATTAATAGTATGGTGGAACTAGTCAATAACGATATTACAGCTATATCCATTATATCAAATAATTTTGTGCATATATTGATTAGCTATAATAGCTAAAAAGAAAAATACATAGAATAAACCTTTTTTCATGTCTGTCCATTCTTCATTCACGAATGCCAAAGATATCAAAACTACTATAAATAAAAACGTGGGAATTATTAACAACGCAATTGTCGTGTCATTCATTATATTTAACTATTCAAAAATAATTTACACAGGGACAGCAGGAACATTTTTTGTTTTTTCTGGATCTTCTTTATTAAGAATTTTAGCAAACCATACTAATTGGTTCGCTACTAGACATGCAATAATTGCAAAACCCAAATTCTTCTTATTAAAATCTGTAACAAACATAAACAATATGCATAATGCGAGTGTTAATAAAGTAATTACCACTAGTACACCAAGTATATATTCAAATGACATTTTTATATATAGTTATATAAAATATTATTTACCAATATTTACTTCGTTTTGTTCATCATAGTTTAATGATTTATAAGCCAATTGATTGAACAAAACAGCCAATCCAAAAATACCGAAAAACACCAAATGTCCTTCCAGACTAAAATTTTCTATTTCAGACGTTAAGAAATAAATAGCAGCTATGAATCCTCCAATAATCAAAGCTGTAAATAATGCCACAGACCATTTTTTATTAGTACTGACCATTGTATATATATAAAACTAAATAAATTGATAATAAAAAGTGTTTAATGGGAGTTCGGGTAATTAACTATAATTTCTATTAAATATATAACACTTTATTAGTGGACGCATAGCTCAGTCGGTAGAGCAACAGTCTTATTAACTGTAGGTCATGGGTTCGAGCCCCATTGTGTCCATAAAGAAAAAAAATATTTTTTTTGTTATAATAAATCATAATTTTATGAGTGTCAACAAACAAGAAAACATACACGGATATATTTATTATGGCTATATGTCGATACAACAAATGTATGAAAACGAAATAACTGCAGTAATTCAGTCTGTCGGAAAGAAATACTCACCAGACGAATTAAAAAAAAGTCATATAGAATATTTCTTTTGCAATGAAGATTATGTAAGCGATATTATTAACTTATCGTTAAATAAACACGACAGAATATGTGTTATTTCAAAAAATACTATTTAACTAATGTTGTATAGTGTATTATCACCTTTTAGTTGCCATAATCCTACGATGTTAGCGCGTCTATTTTTTTCGTTGTCTGTAAGCAGATGAAATTGTGCTTTTTTAAGTGTGTTATTATCAATAATGCGAGCACTTATTTTTTTCTGTTTTTTTCTATATGCTTTGCAAAGTCTATGGATACCGTCTATTATATTTCCGTTGTTAACTAATATCGGAAATTTCATATTTGCCTTTTTAATGCGGTTATCATGTTCAGGATATTCCTTTGGAAACATAAGAACATCTATTGGTCTAACGGGTGCCCATACTGGTTGAGATAATAAATGAACATAATCATCCACAATAACTTGTTTTGGTTTTATTTTTTTACTGAGTTCCACGATTCTACTGACGGAGTACCATTTTCCGTCGAAGTTGTACATACCCAAATTCATTATATTAATGTGATAATTTAATAGCGAAATCATTAATATTAATTACTTTCTTGTTTAATTTACGCTTATCAACTTTACTTGGCCATATATAACTATATTCCATAAACTGCTCAGGTGGATTGAACATGGTATAATATTTGGGATCTTTGCGCATTAAACTAGCTTGATGGGAATAGTTAATATGTTTATTCTTTACAAACCATGGCATTTCAACTGCACCGATATCAAACAAGGGCATATTGTTAACATATCCTCGTCTCATCCATTCCCTAACTATTGTATTATAGTAGTATTTTAATGCATCTGTGTGATCAAACCACATAAGAACCGCTGGGTGATTTCCCCATGCTATATTTTTCTGGCCAGATTTGAGTTTTTCAATTACTGAAAGTATTTGTTTTGCTTCAACGCGCTGTTTCCCAAGACGTTTACTATCTAATACTTTTGCTATTCTTTTCACGTTACTGTATGGTATAAAAGTATTCACCATTATATATTCTAAAAAAATTGAATAATATCTATATATATTACGACCAAAATGGCAAATATTCATTTCCCTTTGGATCTTCCTGCTCAACCCAAATTGAAAAGGACTTTACATCAAACGGTATTTCCTGTACTCGAGGATACGTTTTCTGGTGTGTCATTATCACCTGTACCTTTAACAAGATCTTCATATTACGGAGGATCTTTCTACGAGTATGCATTTCCCCTTGATGGCAAAATGCCACCACCATTGGTGAGAACTTTACCGAATGGAACAGTTCAGTTTATTACTTCGGATTCAGTTAGAATAGTAGATCCTGATACTCCACCGCCTCTCTTGCGATCATTTTACCCAGAAGAAGGAGAAGTTGATCCATTAAATTTACATATGGCGCGACATGGATTCTTTCCTCTACGGGAAGATAAAGTTGTGAAACGATCGAGATCGGCGCCTCTGTTGAGGAGAAGTAGTACTTTAAAGTACTAATCCAATGGCTGTCTCCGATGAACTGTACCCTTTGGATGTTCAGGAGGGGTATAAATGCTATATAATTTCAGCACATCGTTGCCTATATTTTTTACATAATGACGTGTTCCTGGATCTATAATAATGGAATCTCCGTCTCGTAAAGTATATCTTTTTTTGTTCAAAATAACAGAGGCCACACCTTTTTCTACTCTTATAAATTGCGATCCATCATGAGTTTCAAATGGAATATCCTCGTTCTCTTCTAAGCTCATAAGAACCATTTGCATGACTTCATTTGTATATATTACATTGCGGTAATTTCTATTAGCCAAAGTCTTTTTTTCAATAGCAAACTTCATATATGTTATAACGAAAAAAACAAACCAAAAAAAAATACGTATCTTAACTAGTATTACATCAAAAAAAACTATATCATATTCAATAAAACGCGCCCGAAATAATATCACTCGATCTTCAGCATATTGTTCATTTTATCCAACAAAGACGAAATTTCCTCTTCATCAATGTCATCATGAACAACAACTCTGTTTTGCTCAATAATAGCCGCTTCCTTCTTTATGGCATCGAGTGTCAATTGCAATGTATTTTCCTTCTCCGTGTGATTAGAATCCCCCATTTCAACAAACACCATTTCGTCGAAATCAACAACGTTGACCCATTCATCACTAATGCAAGTGATGACTTCACTGGTCGGCTTGAACGAAGGATTGAAAATCGCTGACATAGTTAAAATAGCACCCAATTTATCATTTTTTTTTCAAAAAAAAATGACTTTTTCGACCTAATTTATCAAAGAAAACGCAACTGTATTCAATGATCTTTCCTACGCGCATTCTTGAAGCTATCCAGGTACCCAATCCTAGCGATAGACAAATATCCGAAATCCATTCTTATTTAGATGGGGTTATTGAAAGATCGAGCGATTGCGGGAAGATGCAAATGCTACGGGAATATGCGAAATTTGCCATAAACAATGAATCTTCTCATTTGATGGACATCGTTCTGTCAAAGGGGGTTTATAAAATGAGTACGTCCACAAGGACTAAAATACTCAGAACCCCCGGAAAAATGGCTGATGTTGTGTGGAAGCACCTCCAAGGAGAAAACAATAATCAACCTTTGGATGAGAAAGAAGGTCATGGCAACGAAGATACTGTTTTGGACGCTGTTGATGAGGTTCATTCGGCAATTTTAACTGAAAACTTTGACAAACTCAATAGTTTTATCAATGCTGGTTTCAGATTGAATATTGCCGAGGTGGAAATCGCCATACGAGGCCGAAAACCGCGCATGTTGGAATTGTTGTTGGAGCATGTGAACATCAATTCTATGCGTAGAAAACTCATCTCTTTGGCTCATTGCGTTCATTGCAGTGAATGTGTGAATATTCTCACAAGATTCGAAAATCAAGAGGTAAGGCGTCAAGCTAAATCCTCTCGACGAGTCTTAATTGGTTCAAACACGGTTCATATCATACCGAGTGATGGGTCGTACCTAAATTGTACACTGCGTAATCTGGTACAACGAAACATAACCAAATCAATTTTGAAGGCTTACTAAGCGATTTTTTTTTGAAAAAAAAAATGAATATTTCGCCCCTATGTATCCTTTACGCTCTCACAAAAATCTGTCAACATGCAAAGCAATACCTTTATGACGATCGCCATCGAAAGATGGTTGGAATACGAGAACAAGGTGATTTATGACGGAAGTGTGAGCGATGCGGAGTGCGATGTGGAGTGCGAGGAGAAGTGCGATGTTTCGGAGGACGGTTCGGAGTGCGATGTTTCGGAGGACGGTTCGGAGGACTATGAGGCTGAGTACGGTGCGGAGTACGATGATGCTGAGAAGTTTGCTGATATGTACGATCATTACGTGGAAGATGAGGCTAAGGACGATTCGGAGGACGATGCGGAGTACGGTGTGGAGTACGATGATGCTGAGGAGGACGATGATGCTGAGGAGGACGATGATGCTGAGGATGAGGCGGAGAAGTTTGAGGCGGAGTTTGGAGCGGAGTACGATGAGGCGGAGAGGTACGCGGATATGTACGATCATTACGTGGACGATGATGCTAAGGACGATTCGGAGGACGATGCGGAGTACAATGAGGCTGAGTACGGTGTGGAGTACGATGAGGCTGAGTACGATGATGCTAAGGACTATGCGGAGGACGATGATGATGAGGATGATGTTATCATAACTCCTGCTATGATCGATGAAGCTGTGAGATTGTGCGACGCGATTGATGCGATGGGGAAGCCATGGTTGTGTGAGATGTCCGAGGAGGAGGAGGACGATAAGGATTATTAAGCCCATTAATGGGGCAAAGCAGCTCGTGCTTTGAACGAGTGAAACGGGTGGACCTAAAATCCATCCAATCCGAAGCCTGTTTGCCAGGCCCAGGGATAGACGTGCTTAGTTGTCTGACGTTTTACGTTGGGTAGCTAGGCATATCTTTTTTTTGAAATTTGATTATAGATATACTGTTAATAATGGCTCTAAAAGCGTCGCGTGTAAAAACATCTACTCCGGAAACTAAGCAATTAGAAATATTTATACAAACTCTTGGTGTAAATATAAAACCAAATTTATATCGATGTGATAATTTGATATACATAAATGTAGATATAATTACGCCTGTATTAGGTGTTAATATAACTAATTTTACGAAACGTTCTGTACAAAAAATACATTATATTGTAATCAAAAAACAGGTTTATGTTAATAAATACGGGTTGACAAAAATAATCGCAGAAAGTATAGAACCTGTTGCATTTCAATTGCAAGATTATATATATGAAGTTATATATAAACTGGAGACCAATGGATTTGTTAATAAATCAGATGTAGTTTCGCGTGAAGAGTTGTGTAAAGCATTGAATGATTTATCGCTTAGCCAAACTACAGAAATTATACAAACGAATACTATAGAATCGTTGAATGAAGAAATAAAAGAGTTATCTAATGATTATTCATCATTACAGACAGACAATATGAATTTAATGGATGAAAAAAATAAGTTAACAGAACAGAATCAAGAATTAGAATTGGAAATAATGGAACTTAAAAAGATGATAACAACATTATCTCGTTATGTAAAATGTAATTCAAAAAAAGTATCAATTGCAGCGCGAGAAATTATTGACGAATATTCTCCGGAAGATATAGACCACCTTGATGAAAAAGATATTGAAACATTAAGATCACAATCTGTAGAAATCAAAAACAATCGTAAAAAACCGATAAAGAATATCGTTAGACGAGGTAAGAAAGAAAGACTTATCTATGATATAATACGTTCTGCACGCCCATTGTTTAATAATATCTATCAATGGAAATGTATATCTGATGAGGAAAATCATATCAAAAAAATAACTATTGATGGAAAACAATACAGATCACTTAAACATTATAGCGATGAGTTTTTACTTGAAGGAAATATAGTTTTTAATCATGACATTATTTGGAATACATTGTCTTTATCTGATCCCGAAGGCATATATTTGACAAATATAATCGCATTGCTACAAAGAGCTGATGAAAATTTGATCAGCCAAATAATATCAATATTCACAAAAAATTAATGCCGGTTATTTATTTTTTTTGCACAATCATAACATGTACTTGTATGTAATACGAGTTTAACGTATACACGACCACAAAACGTACACATTATTTCTTCATGTTGTTCTGAAATTGATAGATTTCTAAAAAGACTATCAATGCGTTGGTATTTTCTTTCAGCCGGATAATCAAAAGCTATTGTCGAGCTATCTGTTCTTTTTAACGACGGGACATTCATTTTATTATACTATAAAAATCATTTTTTTAATCATCAACTTCGATATTTAATGTATCTTGCACATCCGTTTCTTGAGGCGTATCAGAAACATCATATCCCATCATTTGTAATATTTTCGCTCTTCTATTAGCTATAATATCATCATTCGTATAATTATTTAACCAAAGTGCTAGTATTTTAATGTTAACATATGTTTTTAATACTTTAACACTTTTCTTTTTACCAAACAACCATTTAAGCACTGCTTTAGTATCAAAAGTGTTTTCATTTATCATAAATCCCATAATTGTTTCCACTTCTCTATCAATAGGATTAACATCAAAATATTCGCACACTATTTCGTAGCATATTACCTTTCCTTCGTGTATATAACGACTTATTCCTTCTGGAGTAAAATACCGACACTTTATATGTCTTTTTTTAATCAAATCGTATTTGATAACAACTTCGTCTTCTGTATAATCATTTATAAGACGTTTATCTCGTGTAATAGAAGAACTCAATACTGCAAATATATCATTGCATTTTAAACAACCGTCAACTCGTTTAATATTGTCTAATTTGTCATATATTATTTCCCTGTTGACATTTTCCAAACTCATTATCCCTTTATAAGTTTCACTTTTCAAAAAAAAGATTTGTCTGGCTCAATGAAAAACGAACAAGTAAACATATTGTACTCATAAATAAAAACGAAGAAGATAAACTATGAAAAATATCACATGGGTTTTATCATAATTCGGTGAGTACTATTTCTTATGTTAATTACTTATTAATTAAGTTTTGTTGCCAGACATGAGGATACAGTAAACTATATCCTCTATTTTAGAGTAATTATATATTTAATGGGCTTTGCAGCCACGCCATTTTTCATATATCTCCAGTGTAATGAAGTTTACAACTAACAACGCAAATATATACACTATACCAATATATTTTGAATTAGATGGTAAATTAAGGACACTCACGATGCTCATAATTATTATAAATATGATCACATAAGATACCCAGTATTTCAATAATCTTTCCCAATTTTCTGCAACAAACGGACTAAATATTTCTAATCCCATTATATCCTATATAATGATTTTTTTTGTTCGAATTAATTTAAAAAGAACATCCATTGCGTTTTTCGTATAAATTTAGAATACCTGTATGCGCCCATATTATTATTGGTAATATGATAATTACATAAATGGATAAAACAAACAAATCTTCAAGTCTATAATTATTAGAAGTTATGAATTTTATAGCCGCATCGCGAAAAAATATAAGTGCAACCAATACTATTATTGGTATAATAACTATTGCTTCTGATATATAAAAATTCAATAGATTTTTCATTATATTATAAGTGTAAATATTTTAGTTCGTCGTTATTAAATACAAATGTAATACTAGATGATATATTTTTCCTGTCTTTTAACTCGTCTAAGGATGATATTTCAGTATCAATTTCCTGGATGCGATTATATACATCATCGTAGCTCAATGCCGAAATGCGGAATGTACTTGTGTTATCATTTTTCAGAGTTGATGCTAAACAGGTTGCTGTATCAATTGATACAGTTTGTGTTTTATCGATTTCGGATAAAATAAACGTGTATAATTTTTTCTCAGCTTTGAGAGAATTAATAGACGCTAATATTTCATGAACACCGTATTGTGCATTTGCCGCAAATAATCTCATCTTAATTTTTTCGATTAAATTATTAATTTCAACGTATTCAATATAATAATTGCGGATATTTTCTAAAGCATCACTAACATATTTATGATTATATGTCAGGATATTTACTTCTTTTATGGGGCTTTTAATCTCCGGGGATTTAGAATATTTATTTTTTGACGCTGTTAATTCTGCAAATTTACTTTTTAAACGTGATAATAATTTGTTTGTTCTTGTAAGACTGATAGTGAAAGTTTTTTCTTCCATCATATAATATTTATGATATGTTTATAAATGTTTTGACCATCTTCTCAGGTCTTTTGATGTTCTATCTCCTTCATAAACATATCTTCTTCTACCGCGTACACCGATAATATGTGGTACTGTTTTCACGTCATACATACGAGCGATTCCCTGGTTCTGTGGTAGACTAGTGTCTATAGCTATTACTCTCATTTCTCGTCCTGGATTATTTTGAAAATCATTCCATTCATCTTGCGTATTGACGCAAAACGGGCATGTTGGTTTGAAAAACCTATACACTGTAATTCTGCCATCGTTATAAGTGTATACATAAAAAAGTACCAATAATATCACCAATAAGTAAACTTCTTTCATTATATAATTATATTTAAAAAATATTATGATTATATTCCAATTATAATGCTATTTTCAGTTAACACTGTGCCAAAGAATTCATTACCCTCCTTAATAGAAGTTAAATTATTTGGAAACTCCTTTTCTATGTTTTTAACATCTATATAAACTTTTTTACCAAGATATTTACCAATATTCACAATACATATATTTCCTTTTGTTATTAAAGAGCCGTTGTAAACACCAACAAAATCATCAGGTTGAACACGAGATTTACTCAATCTGTATATTACATTGTTTAAACATACGTATAAACTACCATTAACGTATACATGCTCAAAACTCACATTATATTCATGCCCCATTTTTATTGTATCAGATTCACAGGTAAAGAAACGTACTTTATTATCATAAAACAATGCATATGTACCATTGTATAATAACCTAACATCTGTCATATGTTCACGTAATTTTTTGCGATATAATAAACTTATTGTAGTGCCGAATATATCTATTATATTTAACATTATAGTACTTGCGTACGTAGTATCAGCAGAAACAATAACAGCATTAATATCATCATATATTAATTGTACACAATTCACGGAATCGTTATCTATAATAACATTACCTTCTGTAATTTCGTTATCTGATAAAATAACGAATGTTTTTTTGTTATCACCTGCGAAAACAATAATATTTCCAGGTATAGCAACAGATTCGCATTTTGACCAAGTAAACAATTGTTTGGAACATACTTCATTAAATTCATTATCTAATAATAAACAAGAGCCGTTTATAAATAAAACGATACCATATATATTATCATAAGATACGGAAAAATCCTCCGCGCAATCAAAAGATTTCGTCATATCTCCTATACGTAATGTTAAAATATCATCTAATTTATATGCTACAAGAACATCATTATTAATTGCAATAATTTTTACAATATGATTATTTGGTGCAAATTCTGATGTTGCTGATGTTTTGATTATTTTGTCGTTCAAATAAAGGGTTGATAAATATGGGGCAGTAGAACCGCTGACAATTTCATACGTTTGATACGATACGCCGTTGTTATAAAAAAACGACATACTGCTTCCAGATTTATATTCACCAATTTCTTTTATATCGAGACTAGATATTTTTTCTAATTTTCCTTCAAAATATCCGACTATATATGTGTTATTATCACAGATATTTGATTGTTTTTCACTACTTATTTTTTTGTCAACTTCATCTATAATATGACTTAATTTGATATCCATCTTGTTTTCCAACTCATCCAATTCAGTATCGATCTCATGCATGAGATTTGTTATCCTTGTATTTGTTTCATTTACCTTATTTTCAACTTCCACAAATTTACTATTAACTTCATTTACCTTATTTTCAACTTCCACAAATTTACTATTAACTTCATTTACTTTATTTTCAACTTCCACAAATTTACTATCAACGACATCAATACGATTGTTTACCTTATTTTCAACTTCCACAAATTTACTATCAACGACATCAATACGATTGTTTACCTTATTTTCAACTTCCACAAATTTACTATCAACGACATCAATATGATTATTTACCTTATTTTCAACTTCCACAAATTTACTATCAACGACATCAATATGATTGTTTACCTTATTTTCAACTTCACGTATAGTTTCATTTATAGTTTCGTCTACTTCATTAATAGTCGCGCGTATATTTTCATTACATTCGTTCGCTATTTTTTTTGACAAACATACCTCACCGTTGATATTTTTCCAGTATAATTCATCATCTTCGATTTTCATATACAATAAACCTTTACCTTCTACAACATTTGTATTACCAAGATTCTCATGAAACAAAAAAGGCAACTTTATTTCGATGTAATCATGAGAATAAATAATATGTTCGCGTCCATTAACAACAGTTTTAATTTCACCATCTTCCCCAAGAAACCATCCGGAAGTTTCGCCCATAGAAATAGCAGGTTCATCAGCAGAACCAGCAACTACTTTGTTAATAGCGATACTAACTGGAGCGGTTGAAATATCATCATCCATTATATATTTATGATTATTTTTTACCTCCAAAATAAGGTTTTGCATAACCGCGTTTGATCATATGTGTTGCTATGTTTTCCCCGTCATAATTTATATTTACCAATAAACGACCATATTTTTCCCTATAAAGTCGTCCTTTTTCATCCCGTTTATTATTTAAAACTTCTATGTTAACTATTTTGCCAAGTAATTTATCACGCAAATAATCACGAGCTATAGTGCCTCCATCTTTAATTTCCGGTGTATTGATACCATATATACGACACTTGAATGAATTAAACATACCTCTGTGTAAAGCGTTAATAGTTATAGTATCACCATCATATATTTGCACTACTTTAGCTCTGCTAAATTCATATGTTATAGGCATAGCAACATTATTGCTTTCCAGTAAACGTGATTCTACACACCCCATTACAAAAAAAAATAAAATTCAATATTTAATCCTCCTTAGGTTTTAAAACGCGATTAGAGAATTTATCAGATAAATATCTGAGTAATAATTCCTCTTCCTCGAAATACAATTCATAATTAATTTCAACACCGTTTAAGATATCCGCAAAACCCAGACAAACATTATTAACACTTTCGTTATTTAAATTTTCCATATAATTTGCAACATCGTCATCGTCAATTAATTTAACTAACATATCACGTGATACGTTTTTCCATACAAACGTATTATAAATACAGTACATCAACCACACTCCGCCAAATAGACAAAAGCTTAACATTAATAATAATGTGTTAAGTGTTTATAATATTTTTTATATAATGCCTCTAAACATACAGATAGCATCCGACTTACACGTAGAATTTTGGGAACAGAAAACTAGATTTAATTTTTTAAAGCCAGTAGCACCGATATTAGCATTATTAGGAGATATATGTTGTACTGCAACCGAAGCTGATTTCAATAATTTCAAAAAATTTATAAACGAAATACTACCTTTATACGAACATATTATACTCGTACCAGGAAATCATGAGTATTATTGTACTGATACTAATCCGACAGAGGAAAGTACATTTGATGCATGTAATAAAAAAATTAAGTCATTTTTTAAGCATCCAAAATTGCATTATCTTAATAACGGCAAAATGGTTATCAATACAGATGAAGGTCCTTATACTATTATTGGTAGTACTTTATGGACAGAAATACCGGAAGAAAAATATGAAATGGCCACAGAGCAAATAAATGATTATGGTTATATATATGAAAAAGTTGATACAAAAATATCTCCTCAATTTATTAATAATCTATATATAAAAAACTTGCGATACCTAAAAACGCAAATCACACGAGCAAGAAATACAAAAATAATAATTTTAACACATCACAAACCATATATAGGCGGACTGAAAGAGACAGATAGAAATTTCGTTTATGAATCTGATGTGTCGTTTTTAATGAAACAGCCAATTATATTATGGGCCTATGGGCATACGCATATTAAGGACGATACTGTTATTAATGATGTCCGTATTGTGAGTAACCCCAAGGGATACCCGCACCAAAAAACGCATTTCGACAACAAGTTTTTTGTGTCATTATGAGTACACATAACATAACTATCAATATTACTATTAACCATTTAACAATGATATTTACTAATGGCTCATCATCTATAATTATATTTCCTTTCATTATATCAAAAAAAATAAAAATACTTTTAAAATAACGTCATTCCCAACATAAAATACTATTATATTGATCTTGATATTTCACATATATATTATAAATATCCATATTGATATCATACACCGTTTTTTTAAACAGATACTTAATTTCTTCCGTATCAATCAATGTATCAAATTGTAAAGCTATCACAATGATAATATGGTAAGGTACATCTTCATCGTCAATAATATATTTTGAAGCCGTATCAACCAATAAATTTTTGTTAAAATTCAATTCTACATAATTATCTATCAAATTGATAAAATCAATTAACGGTACTTTGTTATTGTTTATACTACACCCTATAAGAGGCACGTTTGAACCTTTATATTCACAAACTACCCCTTGTGATAGTAAAAACTGTACTGTCATTCTATGCAAAGTTTTTGCACGAATACGATCATCTTGCTGTATTCTTAAACAACTTTTAACAGTATCTATAATATACATTTTAGCAGGTGAATTTGGAGCAGAAATATGATGAATAAAATCTTGTTTTAATAAATTATGATATATTTTTCTTACTTTTCGTACAGAATGTATGTTTAATTTACAACCAAATAATTCATGATAATATTTACCTGTATATAATTCCAGTATAGTAATACCAAAACTCCACATATCATGTAGCACTGATATTTTTTTACCAAGTGCGCATTCTGGAGATTCGTAAATATATGTCGTCATATTCGGATCTCCATAAGTAACTGTATCTAATATTACAGAATTAGAAAAATCTATCAATTTAAAGTTATCCCCTCGTACTATATTATCTGGTTTTATATCTCTATGTAAAACTCTATTTCTATGACAATATGCGATAGCACTGCTAATGTCTGATATACATCTTATTATATCCATTTCATTCATTCCTTCAATATTCGTTTCATAGAAAGGAAAGACTAATTTATATGCTGTTCCATCGAAAGAATGGCTTTTCAATTCAACGATATTTGAATGATTACGAAGTCTGTTGAGTATAGATATTTCGGGCAAGAAAGGATTATTAACATTTATATATTTGTGAAATTCATCATCAACCCTATGACCGTATCCATAAGATGATGTAATCATTTTATTTTATAATAATAATCAAATTTTATATATAATGTCGAAACTATACAATTATTTATTTTCTTCTACCCAAAACAACAAACACGCTTTTTCGGAAGGAATTACTGTGGCTGTTGCAGAGAGTGTTACGGCTGGCGCAGTATCAACAATACTATGTTCGGAACCAGGTTCATCGAGTTTTTTTAAAGGAGGTGTTATATGTTATAATCCTAGCAGTAAAAGAGAAATTCTTGGTATTGATACAGCTTATGCCGAACTAAATAATCATGCTAATCCTTTGACTACTTCTGAAATGGCACAATCGGTTGCAAAGAAATTTAATGCTCGTATTGGTATAGCAACAACTGGATATTCATTACCTACGTATAGGCCTGCATCAGAAACAGAATGTGAATTAGATATTAAAGTGCCGTATGCATTAGTATGTCTATTTGACACGAAAATGGATTTAGAAGTAGTTAAACGATATGAGTATACATACGATGAAAAATTAAGCAAGAAATTAAACAGGTCTTATTTACAAGCTAATGTAGCTGTAGAAACAAAAAAATTATTCAACAGCTATCTTAAGAAATGTGATATGGATTATGTTTCTGTTCACTTTGATACTCCTCATTAATGTGTTTTTTACATATTGTAATACGAAAAAAATTGATTTTTGCTCGCTATATTAACATGAGCAGCTCTGTGACGATGTTCGAAATTATTCCGCGAGATCGCACTCCAGTTCTTGAACAATTTTCTCTGAAAAACAAAGCATTCAGGGAAGTTTTCTACGGGAAATTAGGTGAACTCAGAATCGACGAAATAACAGACATGCTCAATTCCGACGGGATTTATTTCAAAAAAGGCGAGGATGTTCTGTCCTTTGTCGATTTCACAAAATGCACGATGTCGTTCAATTTGAATATTCACGGAATTTTGGAACTCTCTTTAGAGATCATTGAGACTCCAAAAGGAACACGGTTCCTTTACCGGCAGTCGTATTTTGACGACATGAAGAACAAACACGACGTTGAGTATGATTACATCAACGGCAGAATCGATGTGCGTTTCGGGCACATCACATTGAGCGGTACGTACAACAATAGTGAATTTGTTGAATTGTGTCATGTCACAAGAAGTGGAGAACAAATTCAGTTGATCGGAGAAGAGTTCACGCCATATGATGGGCGGCGCGGAAAGTGCGAAAAGCTCCGGCGACGTATGCAATATCGATATTAGACTATTTTTTTCGCAAAAAAAAATGATTTTATTTTACCAATTAACAGATATGGAATTAATACATCTTGCTCATTTGTCTGCCAAAAAGTCTCTATTCAATGGAGACACGAAAGAGATAATTTATCAACACGAGGACAGAAAATTAAAAATAACTGAGGATTATGTTCCCTTTGTTATTGATTTTACAACTGAAAGACCGTTTAAAATTGTTCTTCCGAGAATACAAATAACTCTTGCCATCAATGAAAAAGATACTCGTTATTATACACAGCAATCGCCATCCAACATGCTTCTTTATGAAGTTTGTTGTATTATGGAACATGATAAAGACGAGATAGAAATTTTTCTGGAACCAGGAGGTACTGGAGGTACTGGAATTACAAAAACCATTCGTTATCGCGCCGTATTTGAATAAAAATATATATTTTTTTTATGTAATCTATTGAAAAATGATTTTTTTAATTATAAACACATCGAATGGACAGAATACCAAATACTTTAGACGTTGTTAGTTCTCATATCGGAGCCGATACAACGTATATAGTATATGAATATTTATTGTTCAGATTGTACACTCAAAAAGAATATGCAACTTATGGTATTCATGAAGCATTGGCGTATCCTGATGATGATAATATTCATGATATGGTATATTTGTTTGACGATGATACTATATTTGAAACAATAAATATGTGCGCATTGTACAAAGAAACATATATCAGTTTAATTTTTGCTAAACGATTTGATTTAGCGGATCGCGTTGCAACTGCATACAAAAGAATATACAGACAAGAATTATATATAAAAGCGTTTTTACACATTGGAGAAATAGAGGAAGAATACGAACCCAATATTTTTACAAATATAAGCACACCCAAAAATATTATCCCATCTGGTGATATTATTGATTATATATATGATTTATTTGATAATAAGGACTATGCAATCAATGTGATACATTCATTATTGTTCGATGGTGTTATTACATATAAATCTATTATGGAATCGAAATATTCCCTTTTAATCACACAAAGAGTATTAAAAAGTAGTATAATGAGTCAAGAATGTTATTATAAATATGAATACTTATTATACAGATATAATCATGGATACGAAATTTCGAAATCATTATCGCAAATATACGGATTCACAGAATCAAAAACACCAATGTTATTAACAAGTAAAATATTCATGTACAATACGGAAAAAATAAATTATAGGAATATTTATAAAAATATACATTTTCCGTTGCTAATAAAAGCTATTTCGGGATTCAAGTATGATCGTATAAAGTATATACTAGATTGTACTGATATCATTTCAGGTTATGATAATAACCTTGTTTATAAAATATCATACAATGTGTATAAACATTTATTACCAACATATAATGACATAAAATATGATCCTGAAATGATGTATATTTATTCGTTAATAGATAACGATCCAATAGGCATGAAACATGCTTTTCCGATGATTTACAAAACAAAATTAAATATCAAATTGATTAAATCTGCTATAGTTGAAAGTGATGATCTTGATATTTCGTTGGAGCAATTTATATTGGATATGAAAAATAAACCACCAGATAGAAAGACTATTTCCAAGCGAAATAAAAAAACGCGTTATGTATCAGAAATATATGAAAATATAATTAAAAAAGCCTTCTATCAAAACAAAGCACTTGTTTTGATTACTATGGTAAAAATTGGATATAAAATAAGTGAAAAGATTGAACTAAAATATATTCATTATAATTTTTATAATGATCAAATTGATGCGTTTATCGTAGCATATAATAACAAATATATTCGTAAAAAAGGAATGCATATTTATGATCTGAATGAGTGTTTTAGGTATAAAATAACTAAATGGTTGCTAACCAATACAAAACAAAAGATACGGAATATAAATCATTTAAGCAGTGATCACTTTAAGAACTTACAGATGACTGTATCATTATCATACGTAATGGATGCCAAGGAATTCATAGAAAAATATTTTGAATATATAAGAATAGATGCAGTACGTCTAATATGTCTCGTACGAGGATTGGATATCAACGTAGTGCTCAGTTCGCTGTTTTGTTAAAATTATCAACTGTTGCTTTTGATCGTTTACCCTTGAACCGTATCCTACCTATTTCTTTTTTTGCATTTCCACATACTTCACATTTACTATTCTTACAAGGATAATATATTTCTTTACGCACCAATTTCAAATAAGTATCAATACTCTCAACAGTTCGCGATTTGATAGTATACTTGCCATTCATTATTTCTCTCTGCAATTCAACTATCATATCTTCTACAGTTTTGCTACTACCACTGGTTTTTATGTATTCAGACACTATATGAACGAATGCGGCGCAGTCATAGCAATTATCAATACCGTCTTTTTCGATACTAACATCGCCAAGTACATGTTCATGACATTGATTTCTTTCAATTGTATTGTGATGAAATAGCTGTTCTTCATATTGTGTATTATCATAATCAATAATAGGAGCATTCTTACGAACAATAAGACGTGTTTCTGTTGAAGTAGGACCGGGAAACGGCTGTATATAAATTTCACCTTCTAAATATGGAGTAGATCCTGGCGACCAAGGTAAACGAAATTTAAACATAGATAATTCTGGATTCATCATTTGATACCATCCCTTTTGCATTTCCATGTCTCTCATAACCATTTCTTCTGTAGCGGGTTCTGTTCGAATATCACTTACAAACACAACATATTTATCTGATACATTCCATTGTTTTGCATCTTCATCGCGGAAAAACTGTACATGTGTTTTGATCATATCGGTATCTTGTATTTGAAAATTATTCGGGTCATATAATTCGAAATGAACTGTTGGAAATAATTCAGACAAATACAATATGTGATTACCAGGAGCAGCGCCAGCATAAATCATATAGATAGGCAATGTTGGATTTTCTTTCAGTACGAGAGTCAAAAATTCAACTTCTGTTAGCATCAATTTAAGTTGTCCCCAATGTAAAGTAAGCTTTAGTTCATTATTTCGACGATGATATTTTAGTCTCGGAAAATCCGAGGATAAAATCCTACGCAAAGGAGTGCATGTTTCATCTCTATAGTGTTTTAATTCAGGATATTTGTTATTAAATAATGCATCATAAGCATATTCATCTATTCGAGATTTATAGTCGGGTCGTAGTTTATGACCTTTTTGAAATACACTTGGTATATCATGTGCACCACCATATACAGTTCCAGTACTTTTGTAATCCATGAATAATAGTATTAATAATCCGAATGCTAATATCAATTTTTCACCGAATATTAGTAACAATAATAGTACTAAAACTATGATTAAACCTTTCATTATATTAATGAATATATCAGATGCACAGACTATAATTCAAAAAAAAATAGTTATTAATAGGATGGCTATAGAAAATATGAATCACCAGATACAATATTGTAATGCAATAGCACGTATTCAGCTACTTACTATTAAATTATTAAAAGAAAAGATTAAATTATTAAATCAAATAAATCCCGTCTTAGAACAACAAATTACTAATTTCACACTTGAAAGACAACAAATGTGTCATGATACATATGCTTTAATTAACGATATGGATGACATGACAAATAACACTGAATATATGAATCTGTGCCGTATCGTATCAAATATGAATGACAAAATGGAATCTCTTACAAAAAAAATAAAAACTATAGAAGACACGATTCCAAATCAACAAGTAATAACAAATTATCGTGTACCAATTGAAGACACGTGTTGTAGAGATTAAAATTTGAAAATATTGTTAAATTAAGGGAAATTCTTTTATGGGGTAGATCGCCGTGTGGTAGTTCTTACATTTAAGTTTTTCCCTTTTTTGGTAGATGTATCATATACAAATTTTGATTTTTTTTTAAAAGAATACTTACAATATAATATGGATATGTCAAACGATGAAGTACAATATGTTATTACTCGCTCAGGAAACAAAGAACTATTAAATCCTGATCAAATAACACAAAGACTCATTAGATTAATGAATCGTGTACCCAGAATTGATCATATTAATCCATACAATATTATGATTGCAGTAATTAGAGGTATCACAGATAATATTTCTACGCATGCATTGGATGTGTATTCTGCTGAAATTGCGGCTAGTTTAAGTATTAAAAATCCTAATTATCTGCAATTAGCAGCTCGTATTGCTGTTGATAATCATCAAAAAAATACATTGCGGAGTTTCGTTGATAAGATGAGACTTGCTTATTTGAATAAAAATGGTGCAAAATCAGCGCCTTTAATCAATCAGAAATTCTACAAATTCATTGAGCTTCATCAAGACGAGATCGAATCTATGATCGATTATAATAGAGATTTTAATCTTGATTATTTCGGTTTTGGTACTTTTCAAAGATTGTATAGCATCAAGGTAAATGACAAGGCAATTGAACGACCTCAAGATATGTTTATGAGAGCGTCTATTGCAATTCATATTCCAGATAATATATTTCAACCAGAAGCAGATACATTTACAAACATACGACAAATGTATGACGCTTTAAGTAATCGATTATTTAGCATGCCATCACCTGTATATTTTAATGCAGGTGGTAATATACAACAATTTTGTAGTTGTTTCTTATTAGGAACAGAAGATTCATTAGAAGGTATTAAGGATACTGAATATGATGCTGCTATTATTTCTAAATGGAGTGGTGGAATCGGTATTCATATTCATAATTGGAGATCGAAAGGATCTCGCATTAGATCAACTAACGGAATTTCCAACGGTATTGTACCATTTCTACGAATGTATAATAACAATATGCGAGCATTTAATCAAGGAGGTAGACGCTTAGGTTCTGCAGCTATTTATCTTGCTGTTCATCATCCAGATATTATGGACTTTTTACAATTAAGAAGACCTGACGGTGATGAATTTGATAGAGCCAGAGACTTGAATTATGCAGTATGGATTCCAGATTTATTTATGGAACGCGTAAAAACTAATCAGCCGTGGTCGTTATTTGATCCTGATGATTGTGGAGATTTGTCTAATTTATATGACGAAAAACATGATAAACAGTACACTAACAGATATCTAGAATTAGAAAATATGGGATTAGCTAGAAAAGTGGTCAGTCCTCGCGAAATCATGTCTATGATATATCAGTCTAATTTAATGACAGGTATGCCATACGTATGTTTCAGTGATACAGCTAACCGTCTTTCTAACCAAAAAAATATTGGTGTAATCCGTTCATCTAATTTATGTGTATCTCCAGATACGATGATTTTGACTGATAAAGGATATTTTAATATCCAAACTTTAACAGAAACACAAGATGAAATAGGGATTAAATATAATGTCTGGGATGGAGTAGAATTTTCACCTGCTATTTTTAGTAAAACAGGTAGAAATAAATCTCTATCTGAAATATCATTTTCTAATGGTTCTGTACTTCATTGCACAAAAGAACATTTATTCTTTATGAAGAATAAACTCAAAATGGCAGTAGATTTGAAAAGCGGTGATGTATTATCATCATTTAAATTACCAGTGATCGATACAAATGAAGCATGTCCTGATGCATATACATATGGTATATGGTATGGGCATTGCAGTACAAACCGTAGTCATGAATTATGTTTTGACAGTAAAGAAAAAGAATACTACATTAATTTGCCTAAGACAGATAACAAAATAATTGGACAAATGACAAATATTACTATACGTGAAACTGATTACGGATTTAATGTTCATTTGAAATCTACACCAAAAATACCTGTTAATTGCTGCGCGAAAGACAAAATGAGTTTTCTCAAAGGTATTTTTGATACATGCAGTAAAGTGGATGTATTAAATTTCCAATTACATTGCATCATTATTTCACACTATGCAACAGAAATAATGTATTTACTTAATACATTAGGATATCATAGTTCGTTTGTTGATGGAAAATTGTGTATTAATAGAAACAATTACGTTAAAATCAAAAAAGGTATAGCTGAATCTACAAGTGCTACTATTAAAATTGTAAATGTAAAACATGATGTATTCAAAGAAGATACATACTGTTTTGCTACAAAAAGAGAAGCTGGTATTTTTAATGGTGTTATGTCTCATAATTGTACAGAAATTTATGAATATTCCGATTCAAAAGAATCTGCTGTATGTAATCTATGTTCGATTAATCTCGAATCATGCGTCGTGGATTTAAGCGAAAATCCGAACCATGAGTTTCCAGAGATACCATCATTTGATTTCAATAAATTATTACAAATGGCACAATTGTGTACAAAGACACTTAACCGTGTAATTGATATTAATAATTATCCGACGGAAAAGACTCGTATTTCGAATATAAAACACAGACCCATTGCTGTTGGTGTTCAAGGCCAAGCTAATGCATATATGAAAATGAGATACCCTTTTGCTAGTCCGGAAGCTCGAGATTTGAACAAAAAAATATATGAAACCATTTTATTTGGTTGCTATAGTGAATCAACAAAATTAGCAAGAGCAATTTATCTTGAAAAAGTAAAAACAGATCCCACTGTGGCAAAAACTGTAGGAGCGTACTCGTCTTTCTTAAGTAATGGTGGGTCGCCTATGGCTAATGGTATTTTTCCTTGGGAAATGGCAGGGTTAACAGATGCTGATTTATCTGGTATGTATGATTGGAATACATTGAGAGATCATATTACTACATTTGGTATGGTAAATTCATTATGTGTTGCATTGATGCCTACTGCTACATCATCGCAGCTACTTGGTAATAATGAATGCTTTGAACCATTCACTACAAATATGTATAAACGAAAAACACTTGCTGGTGAATATGTCATTTTCAACAAATATCTTATTAAGGATTTGTTTAACATGAACTTATGGAATGATTATATGCAGAATTATATGAAAGTTAGTGAAGGTATGCTTCAACATATCGAAGGATTACCTCAGGAAATGAAAGATTTATATGCTACTGCATTTGAAATTCCAGTAGAGGAATTGATTCAACAATCGATTGATAGACAGCCATTTATTGATCAAGGTCAATCCTTGAATTTATATAAGGAATCACCATTAGAGTTCGAGTTTACGAAATATATGTTTATGGCTTGGAGAGGTGGTCTTAAAACAGGAAAATATTATTTTCATAGTAGAGCGCCTGTTATGCCAGGTAAATTTACCGTTGATCCAGCACAGCAAGAGCAGATTCTCAAAAAAATTATGGATGCGAAAAAACATGTTCCTGCCAGAGTAGAATTACAACATGATGTATGTCTTGTTTGTAGTGGTTAATAATTAACGTATTTAAAGTAAATTTATAACTAATGTAACTATAAACATTGCACTTATAATGATACCTACAAAGGATAATTGTCTTTTAAGGATATCAGGATTGGTATCATTAGTTTCGTTTTTTGAATTACGAAATTTAAGTAATCCGTATAAAGATAAAGCAAAAATAATTGCGAATATTATAACACCAATAAATTTAAGGCGCTTGATTTCGTCCATATATATCAATATATATAATTTTTATATTTTATTTGCGTACTTACATTGAAACATATTAACGATATTACTGCTAACACCATACTTATCACATTACATTTTGCTCCCATTACAATAAAATCACGATTGAATCTTGTGTCATCTTTATCGCGCAAATAATCTAATGAAGAAAATAACTCACTAGCCACAAATATAGACGCGACAAAAATACATATCATAAGTGCATCAAACCATTGAAAATTCGAACAAAGGTCATGCAAGTTCAACATTATATATAAATTTACTATAATTCTTTATAATATTACTACATAATTTTCCGCGTCTAATTCGTTTTACAGACAACTCCATTTACTAATACAGTATTACTATTTAGCAATTTAAAATTATAACCGCAGATTTTTTCAACAATTTCGGTGGTATAATAGTTATTATCTATTACAGCATTCTTTTGAATGTAATGTCCTTCAACTATTACAGCAATATCCTCGTCAATAAATTTCTTGTATATTTTTTTTACTTCGGAAAACGAATTACTGTTATTAATTCTAATAAAATCTCCTATCTTTACTCTATAAACACTTTTGTAAGTGTTGTCAAACATTTCAACCATTGCCAATCCGCTAAACCAATACATATATTTATACAACTGTAATTTCATTTTCTATTCTATTCAATACTGATGTTCCCGAATTAGTATCTCCTTTGTATGATAAAATAGCTACAACAAATAAAATACCAGGAATAATAAATAACAGTGGTTTATCCAACCCATAAATTGCAATTATTAAAACCAATGATACTATACAAAAAATGGCAGAAAGATTTCGAATAGCACTAACAATACCCATCATATATTAATAATTAGCATAAATAAATTGTGTATTATTAATAGGTTTATTATTAATAGGTTTATTATAATACCATAACACAGTAATTAATAATCCGCCTGATATAGCAGCTATTATTGATGGTATCGCAACATACCAACCTCTTTTATCCGAAAAATATACAGCTAAAAATACGGATAAAAATACTAAAATAAATAAAAATATTGATACAGCAATAATTATTCTGGGACTTATTTCATTAAGTGGTGTCATTATATTATATAATATATCTAATTTATTTTTCCTATCCATTTTGTATCAGGATATGATTTGTTTATGAAACCTACTGAAATTAAAGAGAATACTAAAATAAATGACGATATTGAATATCTTATTGTTTTGTAATATGCATACCTTTCTTTATTAATTATTTTGGTATCGTTCTCACATATTTTATATAAACTGTCAAATGTATTGTCTGATTTCGTTTCAAAGTAAATTAGGGCACATATAAGTATTATGATAATGACAGTAGTAAATTGTGCAAAAAAACTATAAATTGGATCACCCATATGGAATTTTATATAATATATATGAAATTAAATACCGAATATAAACATAGTAAGTTTAATGATATGAAAATTATAAAGGAAATTGGTGCTGGATTTATGGGACGCGTTTATTTAGCGGAATATGGTCCACATAAAACAAATGTAGTTATTAAAACATCTAAATTCTTACCCAAATTATATAAAAAACCGAAAAATAAGGAAGGATATTCTATTATTGGGATGAATTAATTTTTTTGTATAAAAAAAATGAATATTTTGCTATTATTAACAGAGCAGCCATGGTGTCATTTACCCACCAAGCATCTGGAGATTTCGTTGTTGAGGAAAAAACTATTCCTAGAACAATGGGAGAGCTTCGAAATATTGCCCCGGAAAACCTGTTCATTGGTAATAATCCAATGACAAATTTATCCGACGTCTGGTTTTCAATCCATGACAACTACGGGTTTATATTACACATAGTCAAAGGCGTTCATTTGATCAAGACTTTGTATAATTATATCGGTAAGCCAAATGACTTGCTGAATTACAGTGTTGCAATCCGCGAAAGTCGCGGCGGTGTCAATCCCAACATTTTATACGGTTATTGCTTCATCAGCGACAAAATGCACGACGTTTATGCTCGTGGAGTTGATCACGATACGCGCTTGGAAGCCAGTGTGTTAAGTTCATTCCAAGAACTTATGTCGCGTGCTCCGCCAAACTCTTATGCGAGACTTTATTGTGCTGAGCTAAACGAAACGACTGGTGTAGCAGTAGTTCGGACTATCCTTGAAGACTACTCAAAAATGAGTGATTAATGCAATGAAAATTGATTTTTTTTTATCAATATTTCATATATTGAAACTATGATTTCTCTTACAAGGGAAGGAGAATATTTGCTCATTTCCTGCGTAGAAATGCCTATTTCACAGTTTAGAACGTTGCCAATTTGCAATGTGCATAAATGGTTTAAAATATTGCGTTCAAGTACGAACGGTTATGAATTGGTAGAAATGGCTGACGAAAAAAGAGTTACTAAAATCATTTCAAAATATATATCGTCTATTAACGGGCTTAATGAATTTCGTTTAGTAGCTACAGATGATAGGACAGTGATAGCAGGAATCTGTATTGTAGGAGGGAAAAATTACTCACGTATTATTGAAGGCATTCCTAATGATAGAAAAACAGAGGAATTAGTTTCCTTAGATTTCAGAAATCGGCTCGTAAATAACCGTAATTCTTATGCGTATATATACGTTTATATACCAAATGTTACCGGTATTGCAAAAAAAATGTGTATTTTGGATGTCTAATTTTTTTAAATTTTGAATTTTAAAAGACGTTTAACTATGTCTAGAAAAGTTAAAATTTTGGATTTGTCTTCTAAGATGAATACCCCTCATATGAGACGCGCCTCTTTCAGTTTCAAAAACAAGGAAATTGGTGATGCGATTTTAGCAAAATTCGACATAAATGATGATCAATGGTATAAAGTTATACAAACATTTGGTAAAATTAACGAAGTTATTGGTGTGGCTAGAGGAGATAATGTCGCTTCCGTTATACTTAACAGAAATGATAATATTGACCTATCTTTATACAACATTGAAAAAATACCATCTGATTGCGAAATTATCTGTGGGGTATGTATCACAAAAAATAGTTCCTTACAAGTAGAAAATTTACGCGAAGGATTAATTAATAATACTATTCTTGAAAGTTATCTATGTTCCGAATTTTTATTGGTAAAATATTCGAGAAATCTTACTGATTATGCTTATTTAAAAAAATTTGTGCAAAAATCTGATGGTACATCTATATGTATATATCTCGTTTAATTCCATTTTTTTTGACTAAAACTATGTTAACAATCTTTATTATATGAACGATATAAAAGAATTAAATGAGAGTTATTCTACTAACTGGAAGCATATTGATGATCTGATACTTTACATACCAAATGATTTCCAATATAAGTCCAATATAATCATAACTGAGATAGACGACTGTCTTATGGAGTACACACCAATAAACAGTATAGGCCGTAAATCTGTTAAGGTATATAATCAAGATTACATAAATTACTTACGCGGAGTAAATGCAAATAGCAGCATTGTTGTAATAAGTAATCAAGTTAATAGTGTGCGGTACAATATATACGCTATCAAACAAAAAACAGAGGAATTACTAAATATAATAAGACTTCCGATATTTTTTATATACGCAACAAAAACAAATATTTTTATGAAACCTCATACAGGAGGATGGAAATTTTTGAGACAGTTTTACACATCAAAATCGTATAATATTAGCCGCGTTTGCGTTATAAGTGATGCAGGAGGATTAAAAGAGGAGTCTGATGGTGTCATTAGGATATTAACATCGGATATTGATAGAGCTTTTGCAAACAATATAGGAGCTAAATATTTGACAATTCACGAGGCGCTTGGTGGTACAACTCAACAATTTGAATGGGACAAAACCATAATAGAACCATCAGTACGTATGTTATATATCGAACGATTATCAGCTATACAAAATCCAAACATAATAGAAATGTTAACATCATTCGGATCGTCAAGAGCATATGTGATAATGATAGTTGGACCGCCTAGATCAGGTAAAACAAGATTGGCTAAACAAATAGTATCTGAATGGGAAAAAAGTGAATTCGGTCGCAATAATCACGTTGAAATTATATCGGATAATCCTAATAAAACAAAGGGCAGACAGTTTGCTACATATATAGAAAATCGCATAAGTGTTATTTTAGATGGCGGATGTCATACTCAATCAAGCAGAGATTTTTATATGGGACCTATGATAAAACATGATATACCATTGATATTTATAGAAGTGGAATGTGGATTACACATGGCTCGTGTTTTTAACCACTCTCATATCGAAACATCGAATGATCCAAAAATCGTGTTATATCCGGATATAAATTATAAAATTTATGCCGCAAATAAAAACGCTCCGAATTATAGAAGAAAAAAACATATATGCTATGCACCTAGAATAGATAGTATACCATCTATTGTTTCATACCGCTACTAATAAATTACTTGCGTCAGCAACACCGGACTCATTCCATCTGTGTATTTCGACGATTGAATCGTTGTTTAAGCTGCGAATCAAATCCGACAAACCGTCAGCATTTGTAACAAAGTATTCGCCATCTGGTATCGCATATGTTGCATCATCAGCAACACTGTATACATGACAAACCATTTTGTACTCAAAATCTGGAATATTTTCGAAGTTTTTGTCTTCATCACTTAAGAGATCTTGTTTCACGACCTTAACGATCTTTCTTGTGTTGCCTTTCACTTCGTAAACAATAGACCAGCTCATTGTTATTATGAATAAAAAAATCATTTTTTTTTGTATAACAAAGTATTACCGTACATGGTATTTCCATCATAATCACGATTAACAGCAGACCATGATACGTATATTTTTGTGTATCCATCGAATATAGATTCGTTTTCAATAGAGTTAATATATTCATAAAGCCATTCGTCAGTAGTAGCATGTATGTCAGGATCAATCATATCGTTCATATTGCTTCCAATGTAATAATTCAAAGACGAGGCATTCTCATGAGCTGATGCGAACGTGATAAAAGTTTCTCCGTAATCAATGGATGCATATTCTAAATCAAACAAATCTATATTGTCGTTACAAATAGTTTTTAAATACCATATACAGTTTAATTTAAACTGTTCTTCAGTAAAACAATGACCAATAATTTCATAGTTTGGACGAAATATTAGAATGTGGGCATCTTCCAGTCTAAGGCGAACACTCTTATCAGCAACATCAGATACAAAAATCAATCCATCATCAATACTGAAGAACATGGTCCTTTTATAATCACGCAAAAAAATCATTTTTTTAAAATATGTTTAAAGATGCACGTGTGCGTGTGAACGAACTATGATTCACAATAATATTACCAGAAATAAACTGCATTTTTTTGAAGTGCAGAATAGCATCGTTTCTTCTGCGGAAACGATCTGTGTTTCTGAAAATATGATTCAATGCTTTTGTTGCATACAAAGACGGAAATTTTCCATCATCATACGTGCACAGTAAGATGTGTCTGTTTGTTCCATCGTCAATACTAAAAGTATTGCTTCCAAAAGGAACACGAACAATAAATAAATCGTACATATTACAGTTCGACCTGTACAACTCAAACAATTTGCGGTAGATATCTTCGAAACTCGTGTACATTTCGATAATCACGTACGTATTGTCTGTTTCAGATTGCACCAAGAGAAGGGAATTCCCTTTCTTGATAAGTTGCGTAAATTCGGGGTCATATCCGATACCGACATCGATACCGAACACATCCTCAGTCAATCTAACCAAATGAAAATTACGCATCTTATTAATGCGATGAAATATTCATTTTTTTTTAGTGAACAATATGTTCAATATTTTCGATATATGGGACGATTCTGTTATCAGCAAGTTTTAAATAAACTTTGGCATGTATATTAACATACGTACCCGGATCAGACAAACGACAGCATGTTATCTCGTCATTGCATTCGTATATTGTGGTATTCAAATCACATAGTCTTTCTATATGAAATAAATAATATTCCTTGGATCCTATTGAAACAGTCATTGCTGTTGAACCATAACGTAAATTAACAGCTACTAAATCAAATTTATTTTCTTCTCCCTTAAGTTCATCACGTAAATAAGTGAAACATGTTTGTTTCACAGATTCTAATGTATGACAAGTAGATATAATTTGGCCAACTCCGTCCATACATGGTTTAATTAACAAAATATATTTGTTATTTTGAAACAATCTGCTAATTTCAATTCCATTTTCACGCGATATTTGATCTGATAGAGAGTATTCGTTATTTGGTATAATAACGTCAAATCTATCCTCAGCTATTTCAATACAGAGAATAGACATTGTTATATGTACAAAAAAAATCATTTTTTAAAATTTATGATTGGAAATGCCGCTAACAGGATTATACCTTAAAACTTGCATGGTTCTTTTGAACTGAGGACTTTTGTGCTTAATATATCGCAGCATTGCAAAACTCCTGGCGTTATCTGGTTGAGAACCAGAATACATGGAAACAAACAAGGGGATTCGTTGGTCATCATCAATACAAATAATCGATGTGTCATCCGCAATAGTGATAACAAAATGCCTGTCTTTTTCCTCCCTCGTTTGTTCGAGCATTCGCATATAAGGATACATTGGAACATATCCTTTAAAAAATCCCTCGATTTGATATATTTCGTCTCCGCTTGTTTTGATCAACATTAGAGTCAAACGTTTCCTCGCGAATTCGTTGAATTGATTGTCAAAACAAATCGATTCTTTGATTTCATAAACATGAGCAGCCCTTTCTGTTAGATTAAAATGCTGTTCGCATTGATTTGAAGGGCTAGATATTCCTAGCATGTTTATTTGATAATAAAAGGGAGATTTTTTCATTTTTTTCTAAAAATGAAAATTATATTATCTTATAATGATTATCGTACTCGTCGGTAAAGCTGGTTCTGGTAAATCAACCGTTTCTGAATATTTATTCAAAAAATATGGTATGGAAGTAGTACGATTTAGTGATGCATTAAAAGAAATTGCCATGGAAATGGGATTTACACATAAACAAGTATATGGTTCTCAGGAAAATAAAGAAGAAATAAATAAATTATGGAATGTTTCCGGTAGAACATTTTTACAGAGATTTGGTACCGAGTTCGGTCGCAATTATGTTAATAAATTATTTCCAGAAGCGAAAATGGGAAATAATTTATGGGTTCGTTTATTGGAAAACGAACTTGATGATAATGTAGTTGTAGAAGATTGTCGTTTTCCGAACGAAGCTAAAGTATTACGGGATCGAAATGCTGTTTTCATTAAACTAGAAAGGAATACAAAATACACTAATAACCACGCGAGCGAAACTGAATTAGATTCAATAGTATGTGATTATGTTATTAATAACAATAAAACTTTTGGTGATTTATTCCATCAAATCGATAATATCGTTCGAGATAACAAAATCACTGTCAATACAAATAATAACGAAACCCCCTCGAATAATGATTTTTTAACAGACGATTTATTTGCAGGATTATTATTTATGATGTTTATTGCCACATACTTATTTTTATTACTATAAAAAATGAATTACTTTTTTTATATAATGCAAGCGAGTATCCTTCTTACCGGATTAATTGACTCAAGAGTATATAATTATCTCAATGGGTTGGGATTTTTATATAACACATATGAATCATATGATCGTAGAATACCTCTTATGTATACAACAGACATGCGTTTATTAAATGATATGAAAAAACATAATTACATAGTAATCGGTTTTGAAGAAGACAAGACTAATTGTGATTTCAACTTTATTAACTGTAAAGATGTGTCATCAGATGCGTTATGTTTAGAAATATGTAAAATTCTGGAAAAATCGTTTCCATTAATTAACATACCAGAACGCGATCAACACTATACTTTATATGGTGAGGTATTAAGGTTAATACCAGACAGAACTACACAAACTATTGATTTCGCAAAAAAATGAATTATTTAACCATAGTAAAATGAATAAATGGATTCTTCATGTGATTATTGTCATAATTGCAGTAATTATATCGCAATTGTTTGTTAAAGACAGTATTTGTAATAAACCAGATTACACAAAATAGTATTTTTTTTCTAAAATTGAAATTGGTAATATATTATAACTATGGATCCTCTTGTAGACCCGAGCAACGACCGACCATCTATATTTCCAATTAAATACCACAGTATCTGGGAAGCATATAAGAAACAGGAAAGTGTTATTTGGCATGCGCACGAAATCAAGCCGGAAAATGATAGATGGGACTCTCTTGATAGAAATGAACAGCATTTTATTAAACATGTATTAGCATTCTTTGCTTCTAGTGATATGATCGTATCTGAAAACTTGGCTGTTAGATTTATGAGCGAAATTAAGATTCCAGAGGCTCGATATTTCTATGGTTTACAAAATTATATGGAACAAGTACACTCAGAAACATACAGCAAATATATAGATGCTTATATTTCCAATCAAGCAGAAAAAACGCATCTAGAGAATGCCGTTAAAACAGTACCTTGTGTCGCAAAGAAAGCTGATTGGGCACGTAAATGGATAGAATCAAACGACAGTATAGCAGTTCGAATTGTTGCTTTTGCAATGGTTGAAGGTATTTTCTTTAGCGGTAGCTTCTGCGCAATTTACTGGCTTAATGAATCTGGTCGCATGGCAGAACTATGTAGAGGTAATGATTTCATTGCTCGTGATGAGGGAATGCATACAAACTTTGCTTGTTTGTTATATAAAAATTTTATTGATAATAAACTTACACAAGATCAAATTAACGAAATTATGATTGAAGCGGTTGGTGCCGAAATTGAGTTTATTACCGATGCTTTGCCATGCCGTTTATTAGGTATTAATTCGACTCAAATGTCTGAGTATATAAGATATTGTGCGAATCGTTTAGCTATTCAATTGGGTCATACTGAAGTGTTTAACGGAGTGAAACAGCCATTTAGTTTTATGGATAGAATTTGTCTGCGCGAAAAAAATAACTTCTTTGAGTTAGTTCCCAGTGCTTATGCGAAATTTACTATAGGGGAAAATGAAATGAAAGAAGAAGATTATGCCGATTTATAAATTTTTTTCCTTAATATATAATGTATCCAAATAAGAGAAGTCGTAAAGCTATTTTAATATGTGTCGCAATAATAGCTGTTTTGAGTATTATATTAATCATTGATGGATTCGTATTTCAATTAAATATGTCCAAATACATACCGTTTTTAATAATGTTTTTCTCTTTACCGATAGTAGTATACGCGATAAGAGATATGAAATACATACAATCGTAAAAAAAATTGAATCATTTATTAATATAAAATGGATTCCTGCATGTTGTATTGCGAGCATGTCAGTAGATATGAATTTACAACAGAAGTTGATAGAGTAATAGACGCTATTAATAAATCTCTATCAGGAGTTCAACAATTTCTCGTATCTATAAAAAATACGCAAGATGATCTTATTATTAGAAATCGTATTTTGGAAAACGAAATTAATAGACTGAAAAATCGCAAACCTATGATTAAAATATCAAATTTAATTTGGTGTTATAGTGTTTCATCCAATTATGAAAATTCACGTATAATTAAAGTACCGGATGGTACTTTCGTAATTAATTTTCGTGTTGATGCTATATTACAGCAAAGCGATGATGAAAAAAAATCCTACATGATTGTTAAGATAAAACAAACAGATAACGAAATTATATCATGTATTATTACTAATAATAGCACGATTTTAAGAATTCCTTGGAATACAACACTCCCAAATATTCTGGAAACAACAATCACGGTTCCATCTGATGGGTTTTCTGTTGATTTGACAGTTGAGAGTTTTGAGTACTTATCGTGTTAATTTTTTTTGAAATTTAATATAAATACGTGTTATTATTATAATAATGACTGAGTTATTCCATCTAAAAAATATGGTATATGAAATGAATAGTAGGTTAGAAAAATTAAGTGAAATAGTTTCTCGTTTAGATGTGGTACATAAACGTACTTTAAATTATTTATTATTATCAGTTAATTCTGATGGTATTAATGATATCAAAATACAATTGGATCATTGTACTGATAAAATCGTTATTCGTGTCGATAGTTTTTGCGAGAACGCTGCATCACAGATTTTGCTTTCATTATCACAAAAAGGATTTGAAGAGTATTATAATATGATTACTGGTGAATCACCGCCAACTTATATTCCTATTAAATGGAGAGAAGGGGAGCACTTTTTACATGTAAAAGTGATGAACACTATGTGTTTTGCGAATGATAGTTTCAAAATTTACTTGGATAGTTATACAGTATAGTTTAATTTGGACATTTTTTTTTCTTATAAAATCCCAAAAAACAAAGTCATATAATGACAAAATACTTTTGGGGTTTCGTATTGTTTCTGATTCTGGCAATAGTAAGTTTCATATTTCTCATATTTATGCCTAAACCAACAATATATTTCCCTGACTTGATACCCGAATTAAAATTATTCGATGATGAAAACATGTTGGAAATATGGGAAGAGGAAGTAAAATCAATACTTTCAAATGATGAAATCAAAAAAGAACCACATCTATATCCTGTCAAGATTTTATATGATGGAACAACTAGCGTTGATTCGAAATACTATCCTGAACTATATAAAATATTGAATGTTATACCTAATATTGAACGAGTATTTGTTGTTGAATTACCAATTAAATCTGAGCAACCACAAAGAAAAGGATGTTCATCATTTGCAAATAACACATTACGCTGCATTGTTCCGGTAAAAATATCCGGTAAAAGACGATCTGGTATGTGGGTGGATGGACAACCTAAATTATTTGATGAAGGTACTGCTATTATTTATGATCATTCTCGTATAAATTACGTATATAACAAACATAAAAGATCATCAACATATTTAGTTATTTTTGATGTAAAGAGACCTCACAGTATACCATTTGGTATTTCCGACGAAAATCATAATATAATGTTTTAAAATATTACAACATATATATGGGTGTAATTTTTTTCGCCGTACTTATCGTTTCCTTAGTTATATTAATATATCTAACTTATACATATGATTCATGGCTACCTTCTATTATGTCAGAAAGCAAAAAAATTATAGTATTTTGGGTATCGTATTATTACTATGTTTAGTTTTATACATTCATTACCATACTAATAGATCTATCAGATTCATATCCGCATAAATTGATATTTTCGTATTGAACATTTTCGATATTATCAGGCATATTACGCAGATATAATTTTGGATATTGTCTGATCCGTCTTGTAATTTGCTCTCTTGCTTGTTCAATGTGATTGACATAGATATGGCAATTACCAACATTCCAGATAAGTTTATATGGTTGATAACCAGTATAATGCGCAATTAAATATGTTAATAGTGCTCCTGTTGCTACATTCCATCCACCAGCTAACATAAAATCGCTGCTTCTTTGCGTCATCATACAAGATAAACCATCTTCATCAACATTAAATTGATAATTATATAAACACGGAGGCAGAGCTGCTTTGTGTAAGTTATTTGGTTCCCAAAGGCTGATAATAAGTCGCCTACTATCAGGATTTGTTTTAATTTCATTGATAACATACATTAATTGATCAAAACCTTGATTGGTATAATCTTCATTACATGTTTTATATTCAGCGCCAAAATGGCGAAATGAAAAACCATATGAATGACCCATATCACCAACAGGATAATCTAATCTACGGCTATCTAGAAATTCTCTGGAAGTATTACCTTTCCATACATTCACACCTTTCGATTCAAGAATTTTGGAATTAGTCTGACCTCGAATATATAACATTAATTCCTCAAAAATACCACGCATAAACATTTTACGAGTTGTCATAAGAGGGAATGTATTGTTCGTTAAATCGAATGTATTACTGAATCCAAATATAGATAATGTATCAACGCCAGTTCTATTATGGTTTGATTTTTTTTCAAGCATATAATCAATCATATCTAACATGTTTGATTCTGGTTTGTTGCTAATATATCCATGATAAACAACAAAATCGTTTGTTTCTTTGTATAAGAACATATTACGAAATAAATCAACGAATGTATCACATTGGTAATTACCGTCAACACGAGACACGAAATACTCAGAAATATAATTTTTTTTAACGTACCATTCGTAAATTGTGGCACCGCCAATAACCCATACATCTCTATCGCCTTTGTTATCAAAACACCATTTTGCGCAACTTAATGGATCTGAAAATAGCATGACGTCAGAGTATTTATTTGTACAGTTGTCATTTACAACATTATTAACTGTGTCATCTACAGCTTGTCTACTAATAACACAATTGATACGGCCTGGTAAGGCACGACCAATAGAATCATATGTTTTACGTCCCATAATAACAATACCTCCATCCGTTTTTTCTCGGAAGAATTTCATCTCTAAAGGAATATTCCACGGAATAGTACCGTTCTTGGCGATACCATTAAGAGAATCTGTTGCCACGATTGCTTTAAACATTTTGTTTATGTATTAAATTCAATTTTGAATTTATAATAAAAGTAGAAATGATCACGAATCGAGTACCATTACCATTGTTTTTCTACAAGCATCCATATAACAGATTACGACGAGCTAAAATTATCGTATTTGGGAACGTATTAGACGAGTATGAACAGTTTCGACTATTGACTGACAAAAAACGTTTTTCAAAACTTAAAAAACTGGAATCTGCATGTTTTAACTATGCTATCGACAGGGCTTTTGAAGAAAATATTCCAACGAGTTGGAGTATACCTTTATTCGGAGAACTTTATTCCTCGATTTGTTATAAAGTAAGTTCCAATATAGATAAAAACGATCTCGTAAATAGTAGTTTTCTTGCTGATAGAATTATTAATAATTTGATAGATATTAAACAAGTACCTCGTTTGCCCTCATACGAGTTATGCCCTCATAAATATGCTGATTTACTTAGGCAAATAGAAGAAAGTAAAAATGTACAGTTTAGTATTAAAACAACTTCTATGTATAAATGCGGTAAATGCAAAAAATCGGAATGCACTTACGAAAATTTATATAACCGCAGTTTAGATGAGGGTGTTAATATCAAAGTTACTTGTATAAATTGCGGAAACAGTTTCATTGCTTAATTTTTTTATATATATAATATACGATGTTGCAAATAATAATAGCAGTCTTTGTGTTATATATGTTCTGGGTGTATAGAAAATCGAAATTGGAAAATAATGCGATGAGTATTATACCAGCAAATGTTGTAGAAAAACAACCTTCATATGTTGATACAATATCTGACCAACCAAGACAAGACTTTAATGAAATAGTAAATCCACCAGAAGTAGTAGAACAAATAATTCCAGAATATGTCAGAGAGGAAAATGATTATGTGCATGCCAATCCCGACGATCCATTACGAACAGATTTTGACGATGCGGAAATAGGTCCACCATTAACTATACCACCTTTTCCAACTGAAAATCCACCAACAGAAGCACCTTATTATGCTATATCAGCTGATCTGGAAAAAATTATAAATGGAGTTTCTAATAATACATATACTAATCAACTCGTTAGTTTAGTTAACGCAACCCCAACAAAAAAAATAGTTTTTGTTAAAGATACCACTAATACATCACCCAATAATCAAAATGATGGTTGGCGAACATTCCAGATCGCAGAAGTTAAGGCATATTCTTTATCAAGATTACTTACGCAAGCGGATTATGAATCTGCATCATACGAAGGAAGTGCAGTCTCGTCTTTTCCAGCCATGAATGCACTTGATGGAAGTTATTCAACATTTTCACATACATGGGGAGATAATCCTAGACAATCATTAGTTTTGACACTTAAATCTCCTCAATTGTTAAGCGAAATTAGTATAATTAACAGACAAGATGAATGTTGTAAAGATAGATTAAACAATACGCTTTTATTACTACTCGACGAAGAAAATAATCCGTTTTATACTCGTGTATTAACAGGAGATTCTATCAACACTATTATATTAGAAAAGCCCACTGTTATCGTCAAGAAGTAATTTATATATTACAAAATATAATATATTATAATATACAATGTTGTTTGCTGTCTTTCTTGTAATAATCGGAATGATAGTTATATGGAAATATACTCAACCAAAAACAGAAGTTGTTCCTGCACAACAAACCGGTATTGCAGTAACAGTGCCAGTTGATACAGATTATACGGAACCAGATCCAAATGCAGAGCATAGATTGGATTACGATACACCGGTGTATCATACTACAGACCAGGAAATAAATACTGTAAACACTACAGCAATACCTTTGACAAAAACAATTGAATTTGTAAAAGACAATACTGGCAGCGGATTAACTACAGAAGATGAAAAAACATTTCAAGTAGCAGAGGTAAAAGCATATTCCGATCGTTTATTAACAACAAAGGATTATTCTTCGGCCAAATATGGAGCCGATAATACTTCTAATTACTTTAGTCCGTATAATGCTATAGATGGAGATGATGTGTCATTTTCACATACAAAAGGCAATCAAGATATACATAGACTATTTTTAGATTTAGTAACTCCACAAAGATTAACAAAACTAGATATATACTGCCGTAGTGGTTATGGCGCAAGATTATCCGGTACACGTGTTAACTTGCTTGATGAGAAAGGTGCTATATTAGATACCGTTATTCTCAACTCTCAAGAAATGCAAACATTTACGCCTATGTATTAAATAGATTTGATAATTTCGAAACTTGCGCGAGCATCGCTTTCACTACCCCTATTGATTTCGCAAATAATAACAATACCATTCTTTTTTGCGAAATCAACAGCGGCGTATAACCCGCTTTCATTGGGCTGAATTCCTTTCCACATTACATCATGTATATCAAAAGGTATTTCATGTTTATCTTTACCAGATCCAAGAGCAGCCGAAGATCCATTAAGGTGAATCATTTGTATTTTTTTTGGATGTTCAATTCTAGAAAACCATTCTTCCATTGTATCTCGTCGAGAAATATCAACACCTGCTCCCCATAAATGTGCTGTGTCAACACACCAACACCACCATCTTTTATTTGCGCCAATCATATTTGTCAAACGATTGATTTTTTCCGGTGTTTCATATGTTTTCATATCATCAGCCTTATTTGCTACCATTTCTAGCGCAATCATTACTTTATGATGACGACAGAATTTTTTGAGTATGTTCATAATATATGAAATTTGTTCAGGTGGTTGTTTAGTAATATGTAATACAAGGCACCATGCTCCAATACGAGCACATGACTCTAATTGACTATTTATGTTTTGCAATACCTTTTGACTCATTTTTGTTTCTAAATTACCCGGAGTAATTTTCCAAACGGAAACCGATGTATATGCACTGTGTACCGACAAATCAATATTTCTTGTTGCCTCAAATAAGGCTTTTTCATCATATTTATTTTTAATCATGAATCTAGGACCATATGTAAAGATTTGCGCTGCATTAAGATTTAATTCTTCTGTATCACGAACGATAGCTGCATCTAAACTGAGACTTTTTGTACTAGACAAAACTTTACTTACTTTAGCTACATGAATACCCAATATCGTTTCCATGATGTTGTATATAATATTATATTCAAAATTTAAGAAGACCTATATTGAGCAAAAAAAATGTTATTTTACCTTCCTTTCTATTATTTCAAAATTGTTTTCTGTGTAGAATTTCTTGCGTGTTGACCATTGATTTTTAAAATTCAAACGCATATCAACTATATCATAGATAACACGTTTAATGGACATATCGGATCCCAAACGGAATATACGCTTAACATACTGTTTCATTTTACTTTTTCGAGGAGTCGCCATAACAAGCCCATTCATTCGTATAATGGATTTACCTGTGCCCATATATTGATATGTGGTGAATATTACTTTACTATTAACCGATGCATGCTTTAATTCTTCCTCCGTCGTGCCTCCAACAATACGCTTAAAATCCATATCGTCTGTTAATATGTCTGATGATATATCATTTCGTCTAGAAGTTAATAGACCTATTAACTGCAATAAATACTCTCTACGATCAGCAAATACAAATGTGTTGAGATTTTTATTGACACATTCTATTATACAGTCTATTATAAGATTAGTTCTTTTTTCATCTTTACATATCATGTTGATAGTACCAGCATTATCGAACAAATCTGTTTTGTCATTCTTAAGAAGTTTAGTATATTTTGCTGGCCCATAATACATTATACGATTTACTTCAGCTGTAAATGTATTTTCTGTGGAAACGTATCCTTTTATATCAACGGCATTTATAACTTCTCCTAGCCCCCACCATACAGCTTTATCAAATCCCATTGCGTTTTCATCTGGAGTAGCAGATAGACCTAGCATGTATCTAGCTTGACCTCGATCAAATATTTTTCCAGAAGTTTTATTTGCATATAAATGACATTCGTCCATTACTATAAAACCGAATTGATTATAAAAATCACTAGACAATATTGTTTCTCCGTTTATCACGAATGTATCTTTAATCGCTGAATTAATAATTATCAACATGATATCTCCATCTTTCTTCCTCTTATTATAATAATATCCTATTTCAATATCCCCAAAACTCGTTTTAATCGCTCTTTCCCAATCGACCAACATTGATGTCGAATGTAAAATAACGGCTGTCTTCTTCTGAAAAAGACCCATGAAGTATGTTGCGACATATGTTTTACCCTGGCCTGCTTCGAGATTTAATATACAACCAGAGCTACCACATGATACTCTTCGTTTATTATATACATTTTTTTTAATGTAATCAGTGATTATTTTTTGGTTAGGATAAAGGGATATCTTCCATTCGAGTTTTATATCATTACCTGGTTTGATTTGGGACTTGATATTTATATTTGGTACATGTTTCGAAATTTCGAAAACACCAAATCGAGGAACTATAATACGTGAATTTTTCTTGTCTACTCTGCATCTTTTCATTTGCTGTAATGTTCCAAATTGATTCATATGTTTGAGCGTGAAATAATTTTCTATTTTACGAATTGTTTTTCTGTCATCCAATAGAGAGAATTTAATGAATGCTCCGGATTTTGTTATCGGTATACTGATATCCGTGTCATATAATGGAGTATAGTTTATTTTTTTTGTTTTGGTTTTCATGTTATTATCTGTCTTTATATCAGTTTTTATATTGATATCGTTGTCCCATGTTTGGAAAAGCATTATAGCCTGCTCTACATCCATTATAAGATGTATATTCTGGTTGCTTTAAAAACAATACATAAAATATATAAACGATGATGATTACAATTATTGACATTAATATGTATCTATAAAAAGGTAATACTACTGCGCCACCCAATATGATATCCGCACCACCCATTGTACTTGGTTTTTCATCACCGTCAACTATAGATGCATTTTTTTCTTCATCAGTAGTTCCAGATAAATAATGTTTAATGATATTCGGTATCATTTCATCATCTTCACTGCTCATAGATGCAATTTTTTCTTCATCTGTATTTCCTTTCATCTCAGACTTGACTTCATCTGGAAATATATTATAATACACAATTTCCCTAAGTTTTAGCTGTAGATCTCTCAATTTATGGTCTTCATTTTCTGAATTATTGATATTATTTTCCAATGATGTAACCTTGCCGCGTAAATCAGATATATATTTTGTTATTTCGATAAACATGGTGCTTATTTCATCATCCAAAGGTATCTTACTATCATCAAATGTTCCATTATTGTTTTTAATAAACATCGTATAAATACGTTTTATATCCATTTTTATTGAATCTGCATTGTCGTTTTTTAATGTGGATAATTTATTATACTTTAACGCGAGTTGTTCTGCATCCAATGTTTTTATGTATGTATTCAAATCTTCCTCATAAATGTATTTTTCATCTGATAGAAAATCAGAATCACTTTCTGTTAAATGGTTATTATCATTGAAAAAATCGTATAAAATCGATTGGTCATCTTTGCCACTATTACGACTTATTGATCTTGTTATTTCATTTAAAATTTCATCCAATGATATCGCAGAATTATTGGCAGAATTTATGTAAGTATTCACTATTTTTATCGCATATTTTTGGGCATTATATTTTTTAGTTAGTAGCCTATATCTGTTTTCAATTTGTCTTATCACCGTTTTTTGTTCATCAATAGATGAATTTAAGGTTAATAACTCACCGTTTAACCTATTTATCTCAGCTTTTTTTCTTTTAATTTCGTTATTTGAATTATCGTTTGCTAGGAGTAAGCGCAAATTTTCGTTCTCTGCTCTCAATTTTTTAATTTCTTCCTCAAAATCATACACTTCGGATAAATATTTTTCTGTATCGCGCGTATTTGCCAATTTTAGATCATACATTTCTCCATTAAGTCTGGCTATTTCTGCTTTGAGTGTATATGTTTCGTCTCTAAGTTCGCTTATTCTATTCTTCAATAGATTAATTGGATTCTCATCACTTTTTTCGTCAATAGATATTTCTACCAATTCAAGGAGCTCATTTATAAATTTCTTTTCTTCTTCCATGTATTTTGTAATGGTATTTAGCTCTTCATTTAATGCATCTATTTTCGATTGATAAAGAGCAATGATTTCTTGTTTTTCTTCTTCTAATTTAGCTTCATCCACTGGTGAAATAGATAAATTAGTTCTTTCTATAGCATCATTGTGCAATTTTGCATCATCCATTTTTTTGTCAAATTCATCCTGCAAAGATACTAATTTATCCTGTAAATTATTTATCTGTCCTTTTAGATCATCAATATTATCTTGATATTTCTTTTCAGATTCGAAACCATTAGATTTTATTTCTTCGATTTCCCGTTTTAGTTCATCAATATAAGTACCAATTTCATTAAAATCATTCAAACCATTATCAGATGCTATTTTATAAAGCATATCTCGCAAGTTTTCAATATTATCTGTGTATTTTTTCATTCTACTCTGTTTTTTTTCATCAGCGTCAATTAACAAATCCATATCTTGTTTCAAGCTATTATTACTCTCTATGAGTTCGTTCATTTTCTGTTCTATTTCGTTTAAGTTTTCTTCGTTTTGTTTTTTATCTTCCTTGCTCTGATTATCCATGAATAGAATAAAATTTTTGCTCATATTTAACAACGCTTCACTTTCATTTAGTTTTCTTTGTAAACGATCTATTTCTGATTTAGAATCTGTTTTTGTACGATTAATAATATTTTGTAATTTTTTGTTATTTGATTCATATTGATCTAATATTATTTTTAGTGCGCTTATTCTGTATCCTAAATCATCATCAGGCATTACTTGATGTTTCATCTCACTAATATTATCACTGTGTGCATCAATTAATGCGTCTATAGACTCAAGTAAGGTATTTATATAATTCTTTAGTTTATCATGTTCTATTTTCAATTTATTATACGTGTCAATCAATTGCTGATGTTTTAATCCCAGATTATTATATGCGTCATTTGCATTTTTGTTATCAGTTGTTAATTGTTGATTTGCGGAATCCAAGTTTTTGTTATCAGCTGTTAATTGTTGATTTGTAGTTGTTAATTGTTGATTTGCGGAATCCAAGTTTTTATTATCAGCTGTTAATTGTTGATTTGTAGTTGTTAATTGTTGATTTGTAGTTGTTAATTGTTGATTTGTAGTTGTTAATTGTTGATTTGTAGTTGTTAATTGTTGATTTGTAGTTGTTAATTGTTG